>Ga0194132_10002928_pt1 | contig 31166 bp, 21 predicted proteins | sample TA2KigOf80mmetaG_FD_148612 | JGI IMG/M metagenome (GOLD analysis project Ga0194132, IMG submission 148612) | Freshwater microbial communities from Lake Tanganyika, Tanzania - TA2015054 Kigoma Offshore 80m | ecosystem: Environmental > Aquatic > Freshwater > Lake | place: Tanzania: Lake...
ATCGAAACTCTCAACCAGCATCCCGTCGTCTTCCGCTGGCGGTATAAAATGGATGAAGAATTCTCAATGGCATAGTTATTAACAGAATGATTATCTAGTTCTGTCGGTAGACGAAGGGCAACCCGCGCACTCGCCCTTTGGCGCTCTGAACGCGAGAGTCGGTCGTTCCGGCGAAAGCGGGAATCCAGCGCAAGTTTCCAGCGCTGCATAGGAGCCCTTCAACAAAGCACTGGAGGCAAGGCTAACATGTCAAGGCATCTCCTGCTGCTAGCTTCGAGCCGCCGCACGCGAAAATGGCTCATCGCGGTGCTCCTTTCGACCGGCGCGTGGGTTGCTCTGTCTTCAGGGGCAACCGGCGAAACGGGCAAAGATCTTCCGCGTTTCGAGTCCGAGGTACTTCCGGTTTTTCAGGCCAACTGCCTGGTTTGCCATGGCGATGGACAGCGTCAAAAAGGGCTCGACCTTAGGAGCCGCGACAGCGTCCTGAAAGGCGGCGATTCGGGTCCGGCGATCGTACCGGGTTCGGCGAACGAGAGCCTGCTGGTTCAAAAAGTGTCGTCGGGCGCGATGCCCGTAGGAGGCAAGAAGCTGGCTGATGCGGACATCGAACGGATTCGGCGTTGGATCGATGCGGGGGCTCTCAAGCAGGGAGAAGAGCCAGCATCCGTCAAGAAGTTGCCCCCGATACAGCTGACCGACCGGGAGATTTTGACAGCGATTCTTCACGTGAAGTGCCTGGTGTGCCATGGAAAGCGGGATACTCAAGGTGGGCTGGATATGCGAACGCGCGCCAGTCTGCTGAAAGGAGGCCAATCCGGTCCGGCCATCGTTCTGGGCAAGCCGGATGAGAGCCTGGTCGTGCGGCGCATCGCCGATGGCCATCCCTCGCCGGAATTACAGAACGAATACTTCGTGCGCCCAGTGACTTCCAACGAAGTTGAAAAGCTGCGTCACTGGATTGCCGGCGGCGCTCCGGTTGAAGTGGACGAAGTTTTGCGCGTCGGCGATGGGCCAGACGCGTTAGTGCGCGACGAAGACCGGAAGTTTTGGTCGTTCCAGCCTCCCAAGCGCTCGATCGTTCCGAAGGTTCGCAACCGCGAGCGCGTTCGGAGTGCGGTCGATGCGTTCTTGTTAGACAAGTTGGAGGCTAAGGGATTGAGTTTTTCCGGCGACGCTGAGCCTCTGACTCTCTTGCGCCGCGCTACATTCGACCTGACGGGAATGCCTCCTGCACCCGAAGAGGTGGTGGCCTTCTTGCAAGACACGAAGCCGGGAGCTTACGAGCGCATGGTCGACCGGCTGCTCGCTTCGCCGCATTACGGTGAACGCTGGGCGCGGTTTTGGTTAGACGCAGCCGGCTATGCCGATTCCGAAGGAGGTGGCGGCGACTCCATTCGGCCACAAGCGTACCGGTATCGCGACTACGTGATCCGTTCCCTGAATGCAGACAAACCCTACGATCGATTCTTGCTGGAACAAATCGCGGGTGACGAGCTGTTCGATTACAAAGCGGTCAAAGAACCTACAGCAGAGCAGTTGGACAATCTCGTGGCGACAGGATTTCTGAGGATGACACCGGACCGCACTCATGAGCACGATGCCAACTTCGTACCGACCCGGCTCGAGACCATTGCCGACGTGGTGGAAATGGTGGGATCAACCGTGATGGGTCTTACTCTGGGCTGTGCCCGCTGCCACGATCACAAATTCGATCCAATTCCACAACGGGACTACTATCGTTTCAGCGCCATTCTGCGTAGCGCCTACGATCCTTACGATTGGCTGATTCCGAACAAGTTGGTTGGGGGCAACCAGAAGCGCGAGCCCGCTCATCGCGAGTTGAGCTGCGTTCCCGAAAAGGAACGGCAGGAAGCGGAGGCCTTCAATGCCCCGATCCAGGCCGAAATCAAGAGACTCGAGAGCTCGCTCAAACAATTGTCGAAGCCGCTCGAGGCCAAACTGGTTGATGAGAACCTGAGCCGTTTGCCAGAACAGCTCAAGACAGAAGTGCGCCAGGCTTTCGAAAAGCCTGCCGAAAAGCGCAGCACGCTTGAGAAGTATCTTGTTGAGAAGTTCAGAACTTCGGTTGAAGTAACGCAGAAGGATCTGGAAGAGCGGTTCAAAGAGTTCAGGGAACCTGCCGAAAAGCTGGCCAAAGCGATCACCCAGGCGAAGAATCGATTGCGGCCGCAGCCTGGCATCCGGGCCTTGTTTGACATGGGCGGTGAAGCCATGCCTACGCGGCTGCTGCGGCGGGGCGACCCTTTCAATCCTGGGCCGCGAGTCGAGGCGGGCGTGCCATCCGTGCTGCGGGAAGGAGTGGCCGCCTATAAGGTCGTCGCACCGTCCTGGACAACCAACAGCAGCGGTTATCGCCTGGCCCTGGCACGTTGGCTGGTACAACCGAGCCACCCTCTCACCGCGCGAGTGATCGTCAACCGCATCTGGCAACACCATTTCGCCGATGGCATCGTCGCCACGGTGGAGAACTTTGGGCGGACAGGAACCGCGCCGACGCATCCTGAGCTGCTGGACTGGCTGGCTACTGAGTTTGTGCGAGGTGGCTGGAGTTTGAAGACCTTGCACCGGTTGATCATGACCTCCACCGCCTATCGGCAAAGCTCCCACCTCGATCCGGCAGCTTCAGCGGCTCAGAGAGACCCAGACAACGGCTTGTTGTCGAGGTTCCCAATGCGTCGCATGGACGCCGATCAATTGCGCGATTCGATCCTGAAAGTCTCCGGGCGGCTCGATCCCACACCTTTTGGCCCGCCGGAGGGCGTGGAAGTGACCGCGGAAGGCGAAGTGTTGAGCAAGAGTGTCCCGGCGGCCTGTGGTGGCGGCGTTTGCCTGGTGCCAGCCGTACAGAGCGCAGTCCGGCGCAGCGTCTACACACTGCTGCGGCGAGAGACGCCGGTAACGCTGTTAGAAGTGTTCGATGCGCCACAGCTGCAGCCTAATTGCCTCAAGCGTGGACAGTCGACCGTCGCGACTCAGGCTCTGCAGCTGTTCAATGGAGAAGCAATGCGCGAAAGCGCCCGATACTTCGCTGGCCGGATCATCGACGTCGCAGGCAGTGACGTGGGAAAGCACATCGAGCGAACGTACCTGGCCGCTCTGTCGCGTCCGCCGGCTCCTGCAGAGCTCAGTGCAGGACGGGACGCCGTACAAGCGCTGACGGGGCAATGGCTGGACCAACTACAGAAAGAGGTCCCGACCGAACCTCGGCAGAGCAAAGCTCAATGGTTGGGCCTGGCCAGCTTCTGTCAGGTGATTCTGAATTCGCCCGATTTCGTTTACATCGATTAAACGGGAGGTAAACCGATGGACTCGAAACGCAACCCCCGTAATCGTCCGGTGGCAGCTTCCGCTCAGGAATTGTCGCGCCGGGACTTTTTTTCACGGGTCGGCGACGGACTCTACGGTGCCGCCCTAGCAAGCCTGTTGCAATCGGACCTCTTTCCCACAAGCATCGCTCTGGCCGCTTCCAACGCGGTGCCTGATCTCAGACCGCGGGCAGGCCACTTCCCCGCGAAAGCCAAGGCGGTCATCCAGCTCTTCATGCATGGCGGCCCCAGCCAGGTCGATCTATTCGATCCCAAACCGCTGCTCGAGAAATTTGCGGGCCAGCCTCCGTCTCGCGATATCGCCAACGACATTCTGTTTGTTGGCAACGCCGGCGGCATGATGCCCTCTCCTTTCAAGTTTTCCAAACATGGGCAGTCGGGAATGGAGATTTCCAATGTCTTGCCTCACCTATCAAGACACGCGGACGATATTGCGCTGGTCCGCTCCATGTTCAGCACGAATTTCACACATGGCCCGGCTGTTTTTTTCATGCACGGCGGGCGCATCTTTCCAGATCGCCCCACGGTAGGAGCTTGGGTGGTCTACGGGCTGGGCAGCGAAAATCAGAACCTGCCTGCGTACGTCGTGCTGGACGATCCCAAGGGCTTGCCTACTGTAGGAATTCGAAACTGGCAATCAGGCTGGCTGCCGCCAGTCTACCAAGGCACTCGCTTGCGTTCGGAAGGATCGCCGATGCTGAACCTGAGACCGCCAGACGGAGTGCCGCCAGGGGTTTTGGAGCTGGAGCGTTCGCTGCTCGCACGCCTCTCTGAGGCTCATCGTGACAGCCGCCCAGGCCAGCCCGACTTGGAAGCCCGGCTCGCCAGCTACGAACTGGCCGCACGCATGCAGTTGTCGGCGACCGATGCGCTGGATCTGTCGAAGGAAAGCGAAGCCACTCGGGAAATGTACGGCCTCAACGACGAGCCGACGGCCTCTTATGGCCGGCGTTGTCTGATGGCCCGCCGACTGGTCGAGCGGGGGGTGCGCATGGTGCAGATCTATGTCGAAGGACAGATCTGGGACAACCACTCGGACCTCGAAACGTCGCTGCGGTACTGTTGCAACAAGACTGACAAGCCCATTGGGGCGCTGCTGACGGACTTGAAGCAACGCGGACTTTACGACAGCACTCTGGTCGTTTGGGGCGGCGAGTTCGGACGCCTGCCGTTGTCGCAGGTCACACCAGGCAGGGAGAAGAACGCGGGACGTGACCACGGCCCGACCGGTTTCACGGTCTGGATGGGTGGAGGCGGCGTCAAAGGCGGCACTGTTCACGGCGCGACCGATGAACTTGGTTATAAAGCTGTGGAGAATCGCGTAAGCGTTCACGACTTTCACGCCACCATCTTGCACCTGCTCGGCCTCGATTTCGGCCGATTGACGTACAACCACCATGGTCTAAATGAGAAACTCACGGGACAGGAACCTGCCCGCGTGGTGAAAGAGATCCTGGCTTGAGTCACGCAATGACTTGGCGGGCCACACCGTGCAGCGGAATGGGAATCCAGGCTGAACGGAGGCAAGAGTGATCACAGGAATGTGGAATTATGCCCTGAAGGTCGCAGACCTTCAGAAATCCACAGATTTCTATTGCCGTTTCATGGGTGCCGAAGTACGCGTCAGCGGAGAGATTTACGGATCTAAGTACGTGCTCATCCGGCTTGGAGAAACCCGAGTGATCCTCTTCGACAAAGCGCCTTATGAGGACGATCTCAAGATTGACTTGCCCGTGGGTTTTCTACACGTGGTGTTCGAGGTCGACAATTTTGAAGCTCATGTGGAACAGCTTCGTCGATCGGGCGTCAAGTTCTTTATGGAGCCGCGCGTTCTGAAGGGCGAATTCGGAGTTCGGAAGATCGCTTTCTTCGAAGCGCCCGATGGCGTGCGCACAGAAATCATGGAAGTCCTTGAAGACTCAGGCAAGGCTTGAGAACCCATCAAATTCACACAATCCGCGACCACGGCCAGTTTGGAATAGAAACCAGTTTCGACGCAGGCACCTAACGGAACACTCGAGGGAGGCAATCAGCATGAGTTTCTCCGCGATCCATCACGTGACCTTGATTGTTGGCGACAAGGACCGGGCCTCGCACTTCTATGGAGAGGTCCTGGGACTGAAAGAAAAACTGCGCCCGACGTTCAAATTTCCAGGACTCTTCTACCGTTGTGGCAGCCAGGAGATTCACCTCATCATCGCCTCACGACCTCTGAAACATGAAGATCTCTTCATTCAAGTTGACGGCGTCTCGGAGATCACCCGCCGCTTCATTCACCGCCACGCCGCACTGGTCGTGTCGGACCTGGACAACCTCGTGAACAGGTTGGTTGACAGTGGCGCGGAAATTCTGCTGGATTCGCGTTCCAAGAGCACAGCAGGCTCAGATCCACTGCTGGCGAACTTGCTTGACGGCTGGGACCACATGTATGGAGGAACTCCGGTGTTTTGTTTGGATCCCTTTGGAAATCTTCTCGAGCTTGTGCCCCAGGGCGAGACATAGCTTGACAAGATCGGCAAAGCCCTCGAGCATGGCGATGGAGGCCGATGTTCGCCCCGACTCTGGCCTGGCTTGTCGTGAGAGGTTCGCAGAGAAGCTTTCAATCTGGTACTTCGGCTTGGGAGGTATCCTCAGATGACACCAGCAGCAACGATTCGGAAGTTTATCGAACGTGGAGAAACGATGCACGTGGTGGGAGCGAACGACGCGCTGTCGGGACTCCTCATTGAGCAGGCTGGCTTCGATGGAATCTACGTAGGCAGTTACTCCACTCAAGCGACCTTCCTGGCCAAGCCCGACCTGGATCTAATGCCTCGGACAGAACGGCTGTTCATCGTGCGGAATATTGCGAAGGCCGTAAGACTTCCGGTGATTGCCGATATCGAAGAGGGCTATGGAAACGCGATCGCCGTCATGGAGACGGTTCGCGATTTCGAAGCAGCCGGAGTGGCAGGTGTCCACCTCGATGACGAGCGTGTACCGGCGAAATGCCCAGTGATGAGCGGCATTCCGCCGAACCGTTTGATCGGATTGGACGAAATGTGTGGGAAAATTCGGGCTGCGGTGATGGCCCGTAAAGATCCCGATTTCCTGATCATCGCGCGCTGCGACCTTGTCGGAACAGTTTCGCGTAAAGACTACTACGCTCACGGTCTCATGAACGAAGTGGTAGAACGAAGCAACGCCTACGCGGAGGCAGGTGCTGACGCTATCATGATCATGGGTTTCAATGAAGCCGAGCTTGGTTTCTACGCCGAGCGTGTGAAGGCGCCCTTGGTCGGGCTTTACGCGCCGGCCGAGCCCATTGCTTTCCGCGAATTCCGCGCGCGCAAGTACGCCATGGCGATCGGCACCATCGCAACGTTGTACATGTATATGCGCAGCCTCATCGACGGCTTGCGGGAACTCAAGGCTACCGAGGACTGGAACGCCATCCAGCATCGAATGATCAGAGACGAAGAGTTCTTCAAAGTCATGGGGATCGACAAATATCGAAAGATGTACGAGGAGTTTGCGATCGAGTAGCAGGGCTCAAGGGAAGCGTAGACTGGGCCTAGGCCTGGTTGGAAAGCCGGGGTCGCTGATCCCGGTTCGTGAAGCACTGGCGTGCTTCACTTGGCTTGCAAGCCTCCGGCTTGCAAGCTGGCCTAGACTTGGTCTAGGCCAGTGGGCACCATATCGTCATTCCCGCGAAAGCGGGAATCCAGTCTTGCTGTGGGTAGAGGTACTTGAGGGTTAGCCCCAACCATCCCTGGGCTCCCGCTTGCGCGGGAGCGACGGCTTCGATGTGCCATGGGTATCTTGCCCGTGCAGAACTAATTGTAGAAACTCCAGCGTGAAGCACTGGCGTGCTTCACTACGAACGCAAGTTCGCGCTTGAAGCGGGCAGCCCGGTCTAAATCATAGGGAGTGGCTTGTGCTAAAGGTTGGGTTCATTGGGCTGGGAACCATCAGCCACGAGCACATCCTGGGCTATCTGGGCTGCGAGGATGCACAGGTCGTTGCCGTATGCAGCCTCGAAGAGGCAGCTGCGCGCGACTGGTTGGAGAAATGGAAACTCCCGCATGCCAGGTACTACCGCTCCCACGACGAGATGCTAGCAAAAGAGGCGCTCGACATTGTCGAAGTACTAACTCCGGTTTACCTGCATGCTTCGCACGCGCTCGCCTGTTCTCGGGCCGGCGTGAAAGGGATTAGCGTCCAGAAACCGATGGCCATGACGCTCGGCGAATGCGATGAAGTGATCGCAGCCTGCAAGCGAACGGGCACGAAGTTGAAGGTCTACGAAAACTATCTGTTCTATCCAGTTTATGTCCGAGCGAAGCAACTGATCGATCAGGAAATCATCGGCGAGCCAATGTCCGTCAGAGTCAATACGCTCGCCGGCATTCGGGACGGCGCCGAGTGGCCCTGGTGCTGGAAACGAGACAGCTGGCCCATGGATCTTAGAAAGGCCGGCTTTGCACCTCTCGTGGGAAGCGACGGCTACCACAAATTCTCGCTGGCGCGTTGGTTTCTGGATCGCGAGATCGAAAAGATCAGCGCCTGGATCGATCCAGCCACCTCGCTCGATGCACCTGCGATGATCCGGGCGAAGTGCAGAAGCAGGCCAGGGGAAGACGCAAAGTACATTCAGCTCGATTTTTCGTTCTCGACTCGCCTGTCGATTCCGTGCGACTTTTGGCTGGATGATTTCGTGGAGATCGTCGGCTCGAAGGGCGTCATGTGGATCAATCAATGCGCAGGAGCGGGCAACCGGGAGTTCTTCAGCGGAAACACGATGTCGAATAGCCCTGTATTTCCGCCGATCGCCGTCTTTGTCGACGGAAAGGTCACGACGTTCCTTGCGGAAATGACCGCGGAGGAGCGCAACTGGTCGAGTTCGTTCGTTGCCAGCACGCGGCACTTTGTGGAAGTCATGAAAGATGGCGGAAGCCCGATTTACACCGGGGAGATGGGAAAGGAGATCAACCGCTACATCACGGCAGCCCACATTTCGGCGCAGGAGGGGCGCGACGTTCATCTTGACGAGGTGACTACCGAAGCTGAAGCGGCGAAGCGGTTCGAAATCAAAACGAACTTTTGCAATCTCTGACAGTGGCTTCGCTGTTCTCCGCGGTATCAAATGGACATCTTTCAGTGCCGGGAAGCGTTCCCGCCGAACCTGAAGTTCTGCAGCAAATCAGGCACGAGCCACCATCATTCCGATGAAAGCGGGAATCCAGCATTCATGGGCGAGCTTTCCTCAGTGTATGTCTTGCCTCTCACTCATTGTTAGGCTTGCGGCCGGTTTGGCGATGCTGCTCGGTGTTTGTGCGGCAGAGACCGAGCCGATGTTGGAAGTTCGACGCTTGCTTGAAGCGGGCCGCGAGCTCGAAGCAAGGCAGCTGCTGCTGGAGATTGTTCGCAAACGGCCGAATGAGCAAGAGCCAAACCTCCTGCTGGGCCAAATCGCATTTAGCCGGAAGGAATTCGATCGGGCAGTTCTCTACTACAAGAAGGCGCGTTCGCTGCTGGCGAAGGATGCGCTCTTGCGCGTCAATTTTGCCGAGGCCCTGCTGGAAACGAAAGAGACCAGCCTGGCAGATGCCGTAATCCAGAGCATCCCTGCCGCAGACGCTGTGGCGCAGTTCGAGCTGGGCGTGTTGTTGGCGCGCTTCGAGAAATATCCGTTGGCCCTTCGGCATTTGGAGTTGGCCAGGAGAGACTACCCCGACAAGCTGGCGGCGGGTTACAACCTTGCCCTGGTTCAGTTCAAGCTCGGAAAGCATCGCGAGTGCGCTGAGGTGCTGGAGCAGCTGCGGGTTTCCGGCTTCGGCAATGCCGACGTGCTCAACCTGCTGGGGCAGGCCTACACGGAATCTGAGCAGGTCGAAAAGGCGCTGGAGGTATTGCAGCAAGCCATCCAGCAAGACCCACGTGACGAGCGGAATTACGTGGCCTTGTCGAAGCTCTGCGTGGATCACGAGCAAGTCGAGCTCGGCGTGCCATTCCTCGATCGGGGACTTCTCACTCTGCCGAATTCCTACCCTCTGCTCGTGCAGCGTGCCTACATGCATCTGACCCAAAACCGGTATGGCCAGGCCGAGGCTGACTACCGCAAGGCTCTCACTATTGACCCTGAGGCTGATGCGGCGAAGATTGGCTTGTCTTTGGTGTTCGTCCAGAACGAACGCCATCGTGAGGCTGCGTCCGTTCTGAAGGAGGTCATCCAAAATCGACCGAGCTTCCTTGCCTACTACCTGTTGGGCGACGTGGAAACGCGACAGGGGTTCGATGACATCGCTCGGAAGCATTTGGAGACGGCCAAAGCCATGGAGCCGAACTTTGCCCCTGTCCACACAAGTCTGGGCAAGTTGTACCTCCGAGGAAACGAAGTCGAAGCAGCCATCCAACAGTTTGAGGAGGCCGTCAAACTGGATCCGGAAGACATGACAGCCTACTATCAGCTCTCGGTTGCCTATCGAAAAACAGGCCAGGGCGAACTGGCTCGGAAGGCACTGGAGAGCTTTCGAGTGCTGAACGAAGACGAGCGCAACATCGGCCTTGGCCGTTTCCTAACGAGGAGGCTGCGGCACGCCGGCAGCGTCGTACCGCATTCGCCCGCCAAAGATCGCCAGGCACCTTGACAGGATGCAGCACCTCCAACAGGCTCCACCGATCGGTATCCGCATGAGGAAGTGTGCGATCGCCACGTTAACCCTTGCATCGATGGCAATCGCAGGACTCTCGAGCGGTGAAGTCGACTGGTTTGTAGAAGCAAGCGGCCGAGCCGGAATCGACTTCTTGTTGGACAATAGCCCTACGGCAGACAAGAACCTGATCGAGACGATGGGCGGAGGTTGTGCGTTCCTGGACTACAACAGAGATGGGAAACTCGATCTCTACTTTACGAATGGCGCAGCCATCGATCCGGCGGCCAAGGGTGGGAGATGGCTCGACAAGAGCCATTCGCGATATTGGAACCGGATGTATGCGGGATTGGGTGGAGGACGCTTCGAAGACGTCACTCTCAAATCCGGAGCTAAGGGCACGGGTTATGGCATGGGAGTTGCGGTCGGCGACTATGACAACGACGGATATCCGGATTTCTACGTGACCAACTACGGAGCCAACGAGCTGTTCCATAACCGGAGAGATGGCACGTTCGAAGAACTCGGAAAGCGAGCCGGAGTGGAGGCAAGCGGATGGTCGAGCAGTGCCGCTTTTTTCGATTACGACCGTGACGGGTTCTTGGACCTCTATGTAGTGCGCTATTTGAACTGGAGCCCGGACAACAACATCTTTTGCGGGCAGCAGCTCGCTGGATTCCGTTCCTATTGCCACCCCGAACACTACAAGGGCGTGAACGACATTCTCTACCACAATGAGCGAGACGGCACATTCCGGGATGTGTCCAAAACAGCCGGAATCGCGTTGCCGAATGGTAAGGGACTTGGCGTGGCAATCGTCGATTTCGATGGAGACCAGTGGCCTGATGTCTATGTGGCAAACGACTCCGTTCCTTGTTTCCTGTTTCGTAATCAAAAAGGCAGGGGGTTCGAAGAAGTTGGTTTGTTGGCAGGCGCGGCACTCAAGGAGGATGGACAAGCGTTCGCAGGAATGGGTGTGGATTCGGCGGATCTCGACAACGACGGCTGGCCGGACTTGTTCGTTACGGCCTTGTCGTTGCAAGGCTATGCCCTTTTTCGGAACGAAAAGAACGGTACGTTCTCAGACAGCTCAAGGGCGGCTGGGATCAGCCGCGCTACGTTCAACTTTGGGGGATGGGGCACCAAGCTCTTGGACTTCGACAACGATGGATGGAAGGACATTTTCGTCGCCAACAGCCATGTGATGGACAACATCGACCTGACCTTCAGGACGCTGAGCTACAAACAACCGCTTCTTCTGTTAGGTAACCAGCTGGGGAAATTCGCCGTCGTTTCCAATCCAGGGAAGTGCTTTGCGGAACCCTGGCCTGCGCGAGGCGCTGCTTTCGGTGACTACGACAACGATGGCGACGTGGATATTGCTGTCACTAATCTGGGAGGCCAGGCTCTCATTCTAGAGAATCGAGCCGCTAACCGAAACGGCTGGGTGGGATTCGATCTGGCAGGAAGCCGCAGCAACCGTGACGGAGTTGGAGCCCGTTTGGTGATCGAAGCGACCGACGGAAGCTCACAGACCTACAGTGTGAACCCGTCTGGGAGCTATCTGTCTTCAAGCGACTTCAGAGTAACCGTTGGCTTGGGTGCGACCCGAGTGAAGTCAGCACAAATCGACTGGCCCTCGGGTACAAGCCAGCGGCTTGGTCCAGTGGCTGTTCGGCAGTACCATCGGATCGTCGAGAGTGTCCAGTGAACCGCGCGGTTTTTCGCTTGCTCGACAAAACCATTCTTCTGTTCGCTCTGCCAATTCTCTGCGATGCCGCAGCGACCCAACCTTCTTACGACCACGCTGTGCGATTGTTCCAACAGGGCGAGTACGATAAAACGATCTCCCTGCTTGAGACGGTGCTGGCTGCACGCCCCGAGGCGGCGGCGTTCAATCTCTTGTCACTGGCTTACCTGGAGCGGCGTCGATACGGGGAGGCCTTGGTTGCGAACCAGCGTGCCGTGATGCTGATGCCAGACAATCCTAATTATCTCTACAACGGTAGCTTGATCCTGCTTGGAAAAGGCGACTCGGCCGGAGCAGAAAAAAACCTGCGGAGTGGAATCGCTCGGTTTCCCCAGTCAGCCAGACTGTACGAAGGTCTTGGCGAAGCGCTTTATCGACGGGATTCATTTGCGGAAGCCGAATCGTGGTTCCGGCAGGCGATTAAAATCGATCCACACTACGGCCTGGCTTACGTTTCATTGGCAAAGGTGCTCTACGCCATTGGCGATCGGCGGGAGTTGGCCTCGGCAGTCCGGCAATCGGTCGAATTCGAACCTGAGAATCACTTTGCCTGTTATCTCTATGGCACTTGGTTGCTGGAAGAGACCGACCGGACGGCAGAAGCCCGATCTTTTCTTGAGAAAAGCCTGTCGCTGAATCCCCGATCCCTTGACTCTCACATTCGACTGGCAGAACTCGAAATCAGGGAGCGCCAGCACGCAGCAGCGATCAAGTGGTACCAGAAGGCAATCGACGTCGAACCCGGAAATGCCCGGCTCCACTACCTGCTTGCAACGGCTTACCGAAAGACCGGCCAAACTCGGCTGGCTGAACAAACGCTTGCTGAGTATCGGCGATTGTCCCACTGAATCAGCGAAACGGGAGTGCCGCTTTAATAAAGGCCGCTGCGAATTCGTTTCTTGACTGTCAGAGGACAGCCTTCAGTGATTCCCCGATCGCTTCCTGAGTTTCTCAGGAAAACTAGCTAGTTTGCAGATCTGGCGTCTGGCTCTTGAATGGTCCGTTGTTGTTGGGTTGCTGCCTTGAAGATTCGTTGGCGCGCGCCGCTGGGCCACTCAACGCGTATCTCTGCAACTCCTTCGGCTGAACCCAGACCGAAATGCATGCGCAGATCTTGGGCCGACAAGTAGCTTGCCGCGGAAGAGACTGTCCCAAACTGGCTGTTTCGTTCCGTGTCAATCAGCTGGACTTTCGCGCCGATTGCATCGCGATTAGATTTGTGGCCAACCAGTTTCAGACTGATCCAGTTTCGACTATTGCCTCCTCGGTTCTGCAACAAGGTCGGTTGGCCATCGAGGTTCGCGATCACAACATCGAGGTCGCCGTCGTTGTCAAGGTCGGCCACGGCCAAGCCACGCCCGGATCGTGGCGTTTGCGGAAAACCCGCAGCCTGAGAAACGTCGACAAACGAGTTCGCAACGTGGCGGGCTAGAAGGGGCGGCTGTTTGTATCGGAGAAAAGGATTGAGCGATTCCACCGTATCCAACACGTGGCCCTGTGCCACGGCAAGGTCTTTCAAGCCATCATTGTCGAAGTCGAAAAAGAGAATGCCCCAGCCGGCAGAGTGTTTGGAAATGCTCCCCAGTTCGCAAAGGTTGGTGAAGTAGTCGAAGGAGCCATTCCGGCGATTGCGGTAGAGAGCATATCCTTCCAGGGCCAGCGCTGTGATGACAATATCCGGTGCGCCATCGTTGTCGAAATCGCTGAAGTGAAGACCCATGCCGGCAAACGTTTCGCCGTTTTCGTCATAGGCACTACCAGCGAGCAGAGCGGCGTTCTGGAATTTGCCGTTGCCCAGATTGCGAAAAAGGTGCTGAGGCAACTTGTCGTTGGCAACCGCCAAATCCACCAAGCCGTCTGAATCGTAGTCGTTAAACCCGACGCCCAGAGCCTTTCCGAGGACCGAAGCGATGCCACTTTCATTCGAGACATCGGCAAACTTCTTTCCGCCGACGTTCTTGAACAGCAGGTTCGCAATTGGCGGAAAGTTATCTGGGTGGCAATAGCTCCGCACATCGGGCCGGCCAGGGTAGCAAGCTTTGTTCGCGGCGAAGCTCCAACTTAAGTAGCGGCAGACAAACAGATCCAAGAATCCGTCGCGGTCGTAGTCCAGAAACCCTGCGCTCGTCGACCAACCTCTTCCTTCAACCCCCAAGCTGGCTGCGAGGTCAGTGAACGTGCCATCGCCGTTGTTGCGGTAAAGCTCGTTGGACCCGAAATTGGTGACGTACAGATCGACATTCCCATCGTTGTCAAAATCTCCCGTGGCCACACCCATGGCATAACCCTTCCCCGCCAGGCCTGTCGAGTGCGTGACGTCACGGAACGTCATGTCGCCGTTGTTTTTGTAAAGCCGATTCCAGAATCGTGCTTCCTTCTTACGCGGACCAGCCCGTTCCACGATCCTGGGATCAAGCTTCGCGCCGTTGGTGAAGAAGAGATCCACCCAGCCGTCATTGTCGTAGTCGAAAGCAGCCACTCCACCACCCATCGTCTCGATCAGGTACTTCTCGCTCGTGGGGGAAAAGTCGGCGTAGAAGCTGATTCCGCTGCTCTTGGTGATGTCGACAAAAACAGGCATCGTCGGGCTCTGATCCAGAGATCTCGGGAAAATCAAGATCCCAGAGAGCAAGAGAACCAGCCCCAGGCTGGCCGCGAGGCCGGTGGGGTGAAGAACCAGGAACCCGCCGCAGAGGTTGGCTACCCTTCCGGCAAAGCCCGACCGTTGCAGGCGAGGCGGCCGGCGATCTCGGTCCCGGAAGGGTAATTCTGGCGGTCCGTGATGGCTTTCCACCGCGGGAGGCTCCATGCCTCGCAAGGGCCAGAGACCCCGAGATTCTGATTCTTTCGCTCGACGCCGCACCATTCAGCGCTGTTCCTGTTTCAACTTCTCGTAAAGCTCGAGTTCCAGACGCGCTTTCTCCAGTTCTCCTTGTCGCCGGTAGAGCGTGCCCAGTTGAAAATGGGCTTGCAGGTGCGAGGGATCGTAGGCTGAGGCGGCAAGCAGAGCCTTTTCTGCCTCTGCGATCTTGGCCTGGCGCAGATAGATCTTCCCCAGCGCAACCAGAGTGTCGGCGTGTCTGGAATTGCATTCGAGAGCCTTCAAGAGACTGGCTTCGGCGCTCTGGATTTGCCCTTGCTGCAGCTGTACTTTCCCTTTTGCAAAGTATCCTTCAAAGCTTGCCGGCTCGAGAGAGATCACCGAATCGTAGTGTCGGTTTGCTCTCTGCAGATCCCCGCGCCCCTCGTAGAAATTTCCAGCGAGCAGATACGACCGCGAACGAGTGGGATCGAGAGCCAACAAGGAGGCAACAGCCTTTTCCACGTCGGGGTCGCTGCGAGAAGTGCGCAAGTAACTCCAGACGAGCCGATCATAGGCTTCGAGGCTGCTGGGATGTCTGACAATCACCTTCTGGAGCAGCTCGATCGCTTGAGCGTGTTGCCTCAGTTTCTGAAGCTGAAACGACAGGTTAAAAGCATAATCGAGGTTCGAAGGGTTCATCTGAAGCGCCGCGGCGAATTCCTGCCGGGCCGCCTCGTCTCTGCCTAAATGGCTTAGCGCAAGGCCTGCAAGGTTGTGCGTTCTGTCGTCTGGCGCCTTGGCCTCTCTTAGCGACAGGAGGAGTTGGTAGGCTTCGGAGACTAGCTTGGGCAAATCGGAGGAAGTGAACTTTCCCGCGCCGGCAAGCCCCAGGATGATCTCTGCTGTCCGGTACCGTATTTCCGGGCTCTTCACGCCCTTGTCGATCGCAGCCTTGTACACTTCATAGGCTCGGTACGGCTGGCCCGTTTCCTGATGAAGCTCTGCGAGGACCCGATACGCGGCCGGCGAGTCCGGATAGCGATCGATGCACTTCTCCAGGACGCTAACCGCCTTGGAAAGGTCGCCGTTTTTCTGGTGCCGAGCAGTCAGCGATGTCAATTCGTCGCTTTCACAGCCCGGTTTCTTTTCTCGACGTTGAGGAGTTTTCGTGGATTGGCCTCCACACATCACGAAGAGGCCAAGCGGAGCGACAACCGGATCCCCGAGTTGCCGATGGAAAATCGATTCGTCATTGAGGGACGGCCACCCAGCCGTGCCTGTGAATTCGACTGGACTCGTCCGTCCGGCTCGATAGGATGAGAGCTGAAGCAGGCCAGCAGACTCGCCTTTGTTCTGGGCTCCCAGTATTGCGACGACCAGGCAAAGTGTCTCAATGGCAGGCATGCAACAACTCAGGGTGCTGGAAGCGGCTACCTTACGGTGCGAAACTGCGAATCTGTTTCTCGAATCTCGATCAAACGATCGGCGCCAATCGAATGAAACTCCTGTTTCTTGCCACTAGGCCACAGAACTTGCAGCTCGTCGACCTGCGACCGCCTTCCTAAACCAAGGCTGACTCGATACGGATCGGTCGAGCCGAATCCCTCGCTTCCCTTGACTTCCCGATAAAACGTCAAATCGCCAGCACGGGCAATAACAACTGTCCCGACTGCGAAGCGATTGGTTTTAGAACCAGCCAACTCGATCTGCAGCCAATGATTCTGGTTTCCTTTTTCGTTGCGGTAGAAGGCGTTCTCCCACCAGTCGCCTCGAAAAAATCCGCCCAGCTGGGCGTACAGGTCCAGGTCGCCATCGTTGTCAAAGTCGACGAACGTAATCCCATGGCCTTTGCCAAGATTTCCCAAGCCAGTCGTCATCGTCAGGTCCGAAAACGTTCCATCCCCGTTGTTGTGAAAGAAGCGATTGGGTTCCAGGCGCGACAGCTCGGGGTCGCCAGTCCCAAAGTAGAGATCCAAGAAACCGTCATTATCCAGATCTGCGACGCCACCCGCCATGATACCCATTGGGAAATACAACCCAGATTCGACGGTGACGTCAGAGAACGTTCCATTCTTCTCATTTCGGAACAGACGCGGAGCATCGGGATGAAGTTCGGAAGGGCTTCTGACCGAGAATCCTCTTTTGAGTGACTCAACCACAGCAGGCCACGGAGCAAGACTAGTCGCCAGAATGTCTGGATAAGCATCGTTGTTGTAGTCGAAGAAAAAGCAGACAAAGCCTCCATGTGAAGGCTGAGTTACCCCAGCCTGCTGAGCGACTTCAGTAAACGTGAAGTCTCCGTTATTGCGATACAACCGGTTCGGTGCTGGGTCCCAACCGTTGATGAACAGATCCAAATCCCCATCCCGGTCGTAGTCCCCCAGCGCAATCCCAATCGTGCCGTACTCCGGTGGCTCGACCATCCCCGCTTTCCGAGTCACATTCTCGAACGTGCCATCCCCCTGGTTCCGGTAGATCTGCGGCGTCGATCCGTCTTTAAGAACTCCATTGGCAACCACCAGGTCGAGATCTCCATCCCGGTCCAGATCCCCCCACAGCGAAACAAACCCCGAACCGGCGTCGTCGACACCGGCCGGTTTGGAGACATCTTGAAAGGTGCCATTGCCCAAGTTTCTCAACAGCCGGTTGGGCAACGGACCGCTCCACCCGTTCAGGCACACGTAGATGTCAAGCCATCCGTCGTTGTCGTAGTCAACAAAGTTCAAACTGTAGCCCGAAGGCATCCCCGACAACTTCGCCTGCACGGTGGCCTCGGAAAATGACCCTGCATTGTTCTTGTACAGTGCGATGAAGCGGTCGCTGCCCCCGACAAGGAGGTCTAGGTCTCCGTCGTGGTCGTAATCTCCCCAAGCGCAGGGGCCGTTGCCGTCCAGGCGATTGATCTTCAGTGCTGGCGCGATGTCGGTAAATTCCAGCAACCCATTTTTGAGCGAAGCCTGCGGTTCCTCACGCAAGGGAAACACGTACTGTTGAGGAACGATGCTGACGCCGCCCTTCACGCGTTCTGCTGAAATTCGAAGGAGCCATAGATCGATCGCATTCAGCTTCGACCTTAGGGCGTTCAAGCAGGCTTCCGCAGCTTCTCGAAACCGGCCCAAGCGGAAGTAGCTGGTCGCCAGCCCGCGAAAGCTTTCCATCCGTTCTTCGTCGCTGAGTGGCCGTTGTAATCGTGATTGGAAGTACGCGAGCGATTCACTGAATCTGCCTGCTTTGGCGAGCGTTCGAGCCATCAAGAACAGGCCACGTTGCTCCTGGGACGAATAGGGCGGCACAGCTTTCAACGCAGAGTCAAACTGAGTGAGTGCGCGTTCCAGACCGACGATCGAATCCTGGGGAACTTGCTTCTTGCGGTTCGTGACAAACCGCACCTCACCAGACATCCATTGGGCCGCTTCCAGTCGAAAGTCATAGCAGCTGGGGTTGAGAGAAATCATTTCCAGCGCTGTCTCAAAAGCTGCGTTCGGGTCGTAGTGCAGCAGCTTGGGAAATCGCAAAAGATCGAACTTCAATCGCAGGGCATCGAGATGTGTTGGATTCTCTTTGAGCGTCTTGCCAACTTCTGCCAGTGCGACCGGAAGCGCTTGGAACGCAACTCGCAGATCCGGCGTCTGATTGAAATCGAGGAAGTGGAGCCGCGCGAGTTGATAGTGAAGGCCGGCATGTTTCGGTCGAAGCTCCAAGCACCGCGCGAATTCGAGTTTGGCTTCCGCAGTGCGGCCTTGAGTCAACAGCAACGTGCCTTGCTCGAAATGGAGATCGAAATCGTCGGAGGCGCTCAGCGATTGAACAAGGAAGATTGTCAATCCTAAAGCCACGAAAGCTGCATCCGCAAAGACTTTCACGCGTTGTCTGCTCCCTGACGATGCTTAATGCGCTGTCTTCAAACGGTCACTTGTCTGCCGGTCGATGACACAACCGAATGGCTTCGTTTCTGGCTTCGATACGGTCAGGTTATTCAAAAGTGCTTCCAAAGCTTGTCGAAGGTTGCGATCCCGGCTCCCTTTTGGGTCGTCGAGCGGATCGACACTTCCGTGGTAGCGCAACCGCCGCGATTGATCGAAGACGAACACCTCTGGAGTAACATGGGCTCCTAGTTGGTCGGCAAATCGGTTGTTGGTATCTCGGAAACAAGGAAAGGTCAGCTTCTCATTAAGGACGTACCGGTGGATTCCGGCGAGTGTCTCCTTTCTTCCCGAGTAGACTCCAAGCAAGAGAGCTCCTTGCGAACCCAATTCATTATTGAGGTTATTGAAGACAGGGTTCCGTGCAGTCGACATCTGGCAGTGCGTAGACAGAAACAGAAACACGAGAAAGCGATAGTTCGAGTAGCTCTCCAGGTTTCGAATGGACCCATCCGGGACAGCCGCCAGCTGAAACTCAGGAATCCGACGCCCAAGCTGCATTGGCAGAGGAAACGTCTGTGCGAGCGCCATCGCACTCAAGAACAGAGCGGCACAGCCCCGTAAGAACTTCATCGAGCCTCCTTCCGGCGCCCAGGTTCAATGATGCGGATCACTCGGTTCGCTTGGATCCTGCCGAGCGTTTGGCGCTCGCCAGACGGCCAAACAACTTCCAGCGAATCCACAGAGTCGTTTTCGCCAACTCCGATCGCGACTCGGCTCGAGCCGATTGCTCCCGCGGCGTCGCCGATTTGCTGACGGTAAACGGTCAACGCTCCGGCCTTGACAATGAGTTGCGCCCCAAGACCAAATCGATTGCTCCTTTGTCCAGTCAGCGACACCTGAAGCCACCGATGGCGATTTCCTGCTTCGTTACGGTAGAGCAAGTTACGGCCCCATTCTCCCGGGAACAGGCCGCCCGACTGTACGTAAAGATCGAGATCTCCATCGTTGTCGAAGTCGAGCGCGCTCAGGGCGCTGGTCTTGTGGATGTGGTTGAGACCAGCATATCGGGTCAAGTCTGAAAAGGTACCGTTTCCATTATTATGGTAGAAACGGCTTGGTTCAAGGCGGCCCCATTCCGAACCGGATGTCCCGAAATAGAGGTCAACAAACCCATCATTGTCCAAGTCCGAAGCGACGACAGAGACGGCACCGATTGGGTGGGTCAATCCAGCTTCGGCCGTCACATCCTTGAAAGTGCCGTTGCGCAGATTCCTGAAGAGCTTGGGTACCCCTTGATTCCGGTCGTCGAGTCCGTTCACGGTTTGAGTGTCCATCAGACCACTCAGAGCCGACTCCCAGCTTGCCAGGTTCGCTGCCAGGATATCCGGATAAGCATCATTGTCGTAGTCGAAGAAAACGCAAGCCGAACCCTGATGCCGAGTCTCCTGAACCCCAGCCTGCTGGGCGACTTCAGTAAACGTGAAGTCTCCGTTATTGCGATACAACCGGTTCGGTGCTGGGTCCCAACCGTTGATGAACAGATCCAAATCCCCATCCCGGTCGTAGTCCCCCAGCGCAATCCCAATCGTGCCGTACTCCGGTGGCTCGATAATCCCCGCCTTCCGAGTCACATTTTCGAACGTACCATCCCCCAGGTTCCGGTAGATCTGCGGCGTCGATCCGTCTTTGAGAACTCCATTGGCAACCACCAGGTCGAGATCTCCATCCCGGTCCAGATCCCCCCACAGCGAAACAAACCCCGAACCGGCGTCGTCGACACCGGCCGGTTTGGAGACATCTTGAAAGGTACCATTGCCCAAGTTTCTCAACAGCCGGTTGGGCAACGGACCGCTCCACCCGTTCAGGCAAACGTAGATGTCAAGCCATCCGTCGTTGTCGTAGTCGACAAAGTTCAAACTATAGCCCGAAGGAATCCCCGACAACTCCGCCTGCGCGGTGATATCTCTAAATGAATTGCCCTCGTTCTTCAGTAAGGTGAGAAAGGCGCCGCTTCCGGAGATCAATACGTCGTCGCGTCCGTCGCGATCGAAATCGCCCCAAGCAACCGCACCATGGCCTTGAATCCGGTCCAGACCGGCTGGAGGATCGATCCGCGAAAACTGGGTTAGCGGGGGGTGGGATTCATCCCAGCGCTCCTGACGCAAGGGAAATGACAACTGTGCGGGAAGTTTGTTGGAACTGTAACCCAGCTTGTCAAAGCAGACCTTCAGGAGCCAAAAACCAGGAAGACTGGGGCGAAGCTCATACGCGCTAGCAAAAAAGTTGGCTGCCTCTGAGAAGTTGCCCATTCGAAAGTAGCTCGTTCCCAGGTCCCTCATCGTTCCCGCCCGTTCCTCGTTGTTGAGAGGACGCGCCAACCGAGACTGGAAGTACGGCAGCGATTCCGGAAACTGGCCGTTCTTGGCGAAGGCTCGCCCGATCAGCGAGAGAGCTCTCTGCTCTTGTGATGTGTGTGGCACCACTGACCTGAGCAAGCGAGCGAGGCGGCCGATCGTGCGGTTCAACCCCGCATTCGTATCAGAAGCATCGCGATCTGGATTGTTTGCGTCGAAGCGCACACCACTCGACATCCACTCCGCCAAGTCGAGCTGAAAGTCGTAGCAAAACGGGTCTAGGGCAATCACCCTTTGGGCAATCTCGAAAGCGGAGTCTGGGTTGTAGTGCAAGAGTCCAGGGGAGCGGTGCAGCTCGAACTTCAACCGCCAGGCCTCAACGTAAGAGGGGTTCAGCTTCAGCGCCTCGTCGATTTCACTGGCCGCCGTTCTCAGCGACGCGGAGGCCAAGTCGCGATCGGGCTCTTGGAAGAATTGCAGCAGGTGCAGGCGAGCCAGGTGATAGTGGACTTCAGGGCTCGCGGGCTGGACTGCGAGGCACTTCTCCAGTTCTATCTTGGCCTGGCGACGATCCCCTGCCAGAAGCAGTTGCAACGCACGACTGAGCTGAGACTTGTAGGCCGTCTCTATCTGGGGAACCGCGGCGCCGGCTGCTGGCAACCCTAGGATTGTGACGAATGCGATTCCACGCAGCAAAGCACCGAATGAAGGTCTTGAAAGCCACCACACCATACTCAGATTATCGTTTCTGTTCTGAGTGGTGCGGAAGAACTTCTTGCTCCCGGGCCTGCCGCCCACGGCTGCGCTCTTCTGGAGAGCACGGCTTAAGAGGCGTTGCCAAGTGAGCCTGACACGCAGGCAGCAGCGGACCACGACAAGACACCACCATCTTCTTCGATCAGAGAACGGTCGCAGAACTTCCGGTCTTTCACTGGTGGGGCTAACGGTGCGGCGGGCCAGGAATTCTAGGACTCTGCTGGCTGAAGCGGCAGGACGGGCAAAGTTGACTTCCGATTTGCGTCGGGCCGACCAAGCTCTGGAGATCGACGCCATAGGACAGTTGCTCAGGAAGCACGGGTTTACTTCTCTTTCATGGCTTGCGAAGCGATCAGGCGCCCCTCTCGATAGAGTTCAAGAGGCATTGGGCAAGGAATGTAGCTTTTCGCTCAGGTCAAAGTCTCGTAAGTCCTTGAGTCGAGGTCGAGCCCTTGCTAACGCGCGGGCTACTGATTTGGTCCACGCGGCTATTCAGTAGCCCGACCGTAAGGGAGGGCTCACGACTTTGTCGGGACCCTGGCTTTTCGCGCCGCCCGAACTCTTAGGAACTGAGTCACGCCGTTTCCGGCGAAGGCAACGAATGCGAATCCGTCAAGTTAGAGTTTGCCACAAGCTGGCATCCTCGAGTCGTTGTTTCACGGCGTTCATGAACCGCCCAGCTAATGCCCCGTCAATGAGTCGATGATCGCACGAGAGAGTCATCTTCATCAGGTCTCGGACGAGGATCGTATGATTCCTGACGACGGCCTGTTCAGTGATGCTCGAAACGGCCAGAATGGCGCTTTCACCTGGATTGATAATGGCCGTGAAGTTCTCAACGTCGAACATGCCCATGTTAGACACCGTGAAAGTGCTTCCGGTCATTTCAGCCGGCTGAAGCTTTCCGGCACGCGCCTTTGAGATCAAGGCGCTGGCTTGATCGTGAATCTCCTGCAAGCTCAGCTCACTGACGCCGCGCAACACAGGGACGACGAGCCCATGCTCGAGGGAAACGGCCAGCCCTAGGTTCACACTCCGATGATGCCAGACTTGCTTCCCGTCTGTCGTGCTATTGAGAATCGGATACTCTGACAGCGTGAGTGCCACGGATTTCAGGATGAAGTCGTTAAACGAATAGGCTACACGCCGATTCTGGCATTCGCGCTTCAGAGCAACTAGATCCGTCATGTCCACTGAGACGGTGACAAAGAAATGAGGCGCCGTTCGATAACTCTCACTCAGCCGCTGTGCGATCACCTGGCGCATTCTCGTCATCGCGACCGGCGGCTCGCCGCCCGAGACGTTAGCGCCAGGCGCGGCTGCGGCATCTCGATCGGGTTCTTCCCTGCCCCGGCTCAGAAGTCCCGCCCGCTTTTCTGCCTGAGCTGCCACATAGGCCTGGACATCCCGTTCAACGATCCGGTTTTCGGGACCTGTTCCCACCAGGCACGCGGGGTCAATGCCCGCTTCACGGGCTAACCGTGCAGCTCGCGGGCTGATCCTGAACGCTGAGTTTGTCTTCTCATCCGGAGTTGGCTGGCGCAGTGACGACGATCCGTCCTGATCGCTGCGATCGCTTGCGAGAGCGGCTTGCTGCCCCTCCGGCTCGTTACTGGGTGAGTGAAGCTCCTGTTTCCCATGATGTTGTGGCTTGGCGATGGAAAGCGATGGCAGTGAATGCACGCTCGGGACTTCGGAGATCGTCTCTCCAGAATTTCCGATGTAGGCGACGGTTTCCATGACCGGAACTGTGTGGCCTGCAGGAACCAGGATCTTGATCAGCGTCCCTTCGAAAAAGCTCTCCACTTCCATCACTGACTTGTCGGTCTCCATTTCGAACAGGAGGTCACCCTTTTTGACCAGATCACCTTCTTGCTTCAGCCATCGCGTGATGGTGCTTTCTTCGACCATTTGCCCGAGCTTTGGCAACGTGATTGGCTGCGCCATTCCGACCTCGCGTCAATAGATCGCTTTAGCCGCTGCAACGATGTCGCTTACGGTGGGCAGGAAAACGGATTCCAGCGTATGCGATTGTGGGGAGATCCCGTTTTGGGCGCCGACGCGCTGAATGGGAGCGTCGAGATAGTCGAAGACCTTTTCCTGAATCGTGGCGGCAATCTCGCTAGCAAAGCTTCCCATGCGAATACACTGGCTGGCAACGACGCACTTGCCGGTCTTTCGCACCGAGTGAAGGACGGTCTCCATATCCAAGGGTATCAAGCTCCGCAAGTCGATAACTTCAGCCTCGATGGCGTGTTGCCGGCTCAGCTCACCGGCTGCCGCTAATGCGTCCGGTACGGAGGGACCCCAGGCGACTAATGTCACGTCTTGCCCAACCCGTTTCACGTCGGCGACCCCAAGAGGAACCAGATACTCCTCGACTGGAACGCCCCCTTTGATCCCGTACAGAAGCTGCGACTCCACGTACATGACCGGGTTGTTGTCGCGGATGGCAGACTTCAGCAACCCCTTAGCATCATAAGGAGTGGCCGGATAGACCACGTACAGACCCGGAATGCTGGTAAACAGAGATTCCAGGCTTTGAGAGTGCTGGCCACCATACCCTTTGCCTCCACCCACCGAGGCGCGAATGACCATAGGCACTTCGACCTGGGCTCCAGACATGTAGTGCCACTTCGCCGCCTGGTTGCTGATCTGATCGGAGGCCATCAACGCGAAGTCCATGTACATCAGCTCGACAATGGGACGAAGCCCCACCATGGCAGCGCCCACCGCGGTTCCGCAGATAGCAGCCTCCGAGATCGGCGTGTTGAAGACTCGCGCGCGTCCGAAGCTTTCCAACAAGCCCTTCGTCGCCTTGAAGGCCCCCCCGTAGTCGGCCACGTCTTCTCCGTAGAAGATGACGCGCCCATCGCGCTTCATCTCCTCGATCATGGCTTCCTTGATCGCGTCACGATAGGTGATTTCCCCATGCGTCCTGTTGATGGCTGGCGGATCGGCCAGCGTAATCGGACTTCGAAACCGTGGAGGCACGACCTCGGCGACAGTGTCTGTATAGACGTATTTCGCAACGTCGCGCGAGTCGGGATCCGGAGATTCCGCTGCCCGCACCGCCGCCCGGGCGTTTCTTTCCCGAACCTTGGTCTCCAACACCTGGAGGCCTGCCTCGTCAATGATGGCACACTCCAGCAGTTGACTTCTGAAGGCGGCGACCGGATCGGCTTCCTTCCACGCGGATTCTTCGGCGCGCGTGCGGTACTCGTTTCTCGGGTCACTCAGCGAGTGGCCGTAGTAGCGATAGGTGTTCGCTTCAATGAAATAAGGACCCAACCCAGCCCGGCATCCTTCAACCGAGCGGAGCAGTGCGTCTCGCACCGCAAGCACGTCCATGCCGTTGACGATTTCCGCGTTCATATTGTTATCTGCGAAACCAGCCGCACGGCGTGCCAGCTGCGAAATACCGGTCACCTCGTTGTCCGACCGGTGCGTCATCCCGTAATGGTTGTTGACGACAAGGAAGACGATGGGCGACCCAAAGGGATGCCCCTGAGCCAATTCATTGACGAACTGGCTCTGCGCCGCAAAGTTCAGCGATTCCAGTACGACGCCGTTGGAAAAAGCGCCGTCTCCCGCAAAGCAGCACACCACACCGCCAGTCCGCAGATAGCGGATTCCCAGAGCTGCGCCGGTAGCGATGGGCACATTTCCGCCGACAATGGCATTGGCTCCGAGATGTCCGACGGTGAAGTCAGCGATATGCATGCTGCCTCCGCGGCCTCGGCAATAGCCAGCTTCTTTTCCAAAGAGCTCCGCGATCGTCTTGTAAACATGGTCTTCGAGCACTTCCTCGATAAGAGCCTCGCGGCAGTCCGCCCTGGAAGCCGGGACTCGCGATCGCAACTGTGCGTCCGTCATGCACCGGAACGACATCGTACCGCGAGCCAAGCTATCCCCATGTCCTCGATGCGTGCTGGTGATGTAGTCCCGCAGGTCCAGGGCACTGCAGGCGCCAACGGAAGTGGCTTCTTGGCCAATCGAGACGTGTGTTGGTCCGCGATAGTTATAGTTCGGAAGAGGTTCGTACGCGCCGGAACGAAGCTTTACGATCATCTCTTCCATTTCGCGAATTGCCACCATGTCTTCGAACAGAGCCAAGGCGCCGGGTTTGTCCAGCCTTCCCGACTGAAGCTCCGCTCGTAGAGTTCCGCGATATCGATACGCCGCAATCGTCCCGCAGTTCACTTCGAAAGGAGTGAAGTCCGGCCTCGTATCGCTCAGGTAAGTGGCAACAGAGCTTTCGCCCCCATCCTCCTTCGGCCTGAGTAGACTGGGTTTGTCCGATACGGGCATAGATTCATTCTCCTCCGTTGGAGAGGGTCAGCCGACCGAGGCGGCCAGAGACGGTTCTCGTAGCTTCATTCGAGGCAAGGCAGAGTTCTTGGAGCGTGTCTGAGTACTCCCGCGGCCCGAGCCCCAGCTGGGATCCGCATCCGCCGCGTCGGACCGGCATTGCCTCGAGAGCAGAAATCCGGGTTAGGTTCCGCTTCCGCTGCGCCAGGCCAGAACGACAGAGGATTCCCGCTGACCGTTCGCCTTCCGTTAACCTGCGTCCGGCATCGGGTGATTCGGCTCTAGCGTACTTGAGGAGCCGGTCGTACGCCAACAGCCAGAGTGCATTTTGCCGGGCTGGACCGGAGATTTGCTCGCCACGAATCGGACAAAAAACTCTTGCGTCTCCTTCCCAACCCTGTCTAATATTCGATGCTCAACGTCCCCAACGAAACTTCGACCGAAATAGGAACACGTCAAGCGGGCACCGATAATAAAACAATGTTTCATTAACAACAACAGCTTTCTCCACGCGTGAGGGAGGGCATGGCCCACACAGATAGACCGATTCGAGTCGCCATAGCAGGCGTTGGCAACTGTTGCCAAGCCTTGTTAGAAGGGATTGAGTATTACCGGCAGAATCCGGAAAAAGACCATGGATTGATGAACGTCGACATCGGTGGCTATCGGGTAACCGACATTGTACCGGTTGCGGCCTTCGACATCAGCGCCGACAAGGTGGGGAGGGACCTGAGCGAGGCAATCTTTGCCAAACCCAACATAGCGTACCGGTACCCCGGAGTTCAGGTTGGGAACTACGGCGTGGAGGTCCAAATGGGGCCTGTGCTGGATGGGAATCCGCCAGCGCTTGCGGAGTTCGTTCGCGGGTCCGATCGAAGCCCTTGCGACGTCGCGCGTGTGCTGAAAGACAGTGGCGCGGAAATGCTGTTGAACTTCATTCCGACCGAGTCTCACGAAGCCGCGCGCTTTTACGCCGATGCCGCGATCAAGAAGTCTCGCATCGGATTCGTCAATGGAATGCCCACTTTGATCGTGTGCGATCCCGAATACCAGAAGGCTGCGATCGAGAACAGGGTCCCGCTGATCGGCGACGATGTGAAAAGCCAGCTGGGCGGAACCGCTATCCATCGCGCCTTGGCAACGTTGTTTCAATCTCGAGGGATCCACCTGGACGAGACCTATCAGATCAATTTTGCGGGCAACACAGACTTCGCAAACCTCATGACGCGTGGCCTCAGCAAACACAAGACGAAGCAGGAAGCGGTCACAAGCTTGATGCCCTATCCTGTCAACATGTCCACCGGCTTCACCCACGTTCCTCTGATGAAGGATCGGAAGACCTCGCTTTTCATGCTGCAGGGGGCTAACTTCGGCAATGCGCCCCTGCGTCTCGAGGCCAAACTGGAAGTCGAGGACAGCGCAAACTTCGGAGGCGTGATCGTGGATATGGTGCGCTACATGAGGCTTGCCCGGGATCGGGGTGTGTTCGGCGTTCTCGATTCGGCTTGTTCCTTTCTGACGAAACACCCGCCGATTCAGATCCCCGATCTCCAGGCGTGGGAAGAACTCAAAGAGTTTATCGAAGGGCGGCGAGAGCGGTGAAGTTGGCATCGTCAAGCGGTGGAGGCCTGGACTTCGACAGGTCCTCGTCCCATTTCGGTCGTAAAGCGACTTGAGCACTGAATGCCAGAGGAGGAGTTCCTGATGTCTCAAATTCGCATGGGCGTCATCGGCTGCGGAAGTATCGCTGAGATCGCGCACTTCCCGTCGATTCAACGCTGCGCTGAAGCGAAACTGGCCGCCGTATGCGACACCAATCCAAAATCGGCCGAATCGGCCGCTTCTCGCTGGGGCGCCGAGAAGTGGTATACCGATTACCGCGACATGTTTCTCAAGTCCAAGCTCGATGCCGTCGTGATTGCCACGCCTAATAACGTCCATCGGAACCAGGCGATTGCCGCTGCCCGTGCCGGGGTGCACGTCGTGGTGGAGAAGCCTCTGGCGGTGACGAATACCGAGGCCTGGGACATCGTCAAAGCTTGCAGAGACGCGGGTGTCAAGCTCATGGTTGGATGCGACCGCCGCTTCTGGACGCACAATCAGTGGGCCAAGGAACTCATCGAAAGCGGTGCCATCGGCCGGCTGCTGATGAGTCGATCGTCGCTGCACGAACATTGGTACAACTATCAGAACCATGTCGCCAAGACCGGTTTCCGCCTGGACTGCAAAGTGGCAGGAGGCGCCGCGCTCAATGACACCGGCGCTCATGCCATCGACTTGCTGACCTGGCTGAACGGCAGCAAGGTAAAACGGGCGGTGGGCATCGCCAAGCGGCTGGCCATGCCGGAGTCTTACACCCAGTGTGACGACACCGCTCTGGTCGTTTTGGAGTTCGAGAACGGCGCTCTGGGGACGGTGAGTTGCAATCGTTTTTCGCCGGCAGTCAACCAGGCAACCGAACTGTGTGGCACCGAAGGCACCATCTACACGGCGACCGATGCGACCAATCCTTTCCAAAGCTGGCCCATGGCCGTCTATACGAACAAGGACTACTCGCTCGAGAGCCTGCCTCAAATCCTCAAGGACTATCGCTGGCCGGAGCTGTTCTGGGTTGAAGACATCATGAGCGAGAACGTCCGCAAGCGCTGGGTTCCCATCTGTCCCCCAAGGCACCCAAACAATTATGAGCGCATGACGGCCCACTTCCTGGATTGCATCATCGGCAACAAGGCACCCCTGGTGAGCGGGGAAGACGGCGCCCGTGCGGTTGAGGTGATGTGCGCGGTGTTGAAGAGTATGGAGACCGGGGGGTGGGTGGACTTGCCACTGAAAGAAGAAGTCGTTCCTCCGTTCTATGAGCCGCTTCCGTTGGAGAACTAAAGAACGTGCAAAGCGTACTGGTCACAGGAGCCAGCGGCTTTGTTGGCGCCGAAGTGGTGCGACAACTGCGTGACGCTGGCAAGCAGGCAACGGCTCTCGCGCATCACGCTCCGATCGAGGATGTCCCTTGCATCCAGGCTGACATTACGGACGCCGCCGGACTGGAACGCGCGCTGGCTGGCAGTACCTTCGATTGCGTCATGCATCTGGCGTCGCTTCCCGGAGATACGGGCGACCCGAAGCAAATGCTTCAGGTCAACGTTGAGGGATGCCTGAACCTGCTGGAGTTTGCTCGGAAGAACCGGGTCAAGCGATTCGTGCTGGCTAGCAGCATTTCCGCTTACGAGTGGTACCCCGGAACGAAGTTTCAGCCTGCTGATTATCTCCCCGTCGACGAAAATCACGCTTGCAGGCCCAAGGACATGTACTCGAGCAGCAAACGGATGCAGGAAATCCTCGCAGTAACTTACTTTCATCAATACGGCTTGGGGTCGACAGTCCTGCGCCTTACAGCCGTCGTCGGCCCAAACGGACGAGGCGGTGGACGCGGATGGCGTGAGTTCGCTGAGCGGCTTGCCGAAGGCAAGCGAGTGCAGATCCCGCACTTTTCGACCGACGAAGTATGCCACTACGTCGATTTGAGAGACGTGGGCAGGATGTTCCTCACGGCAGGCGAGCATCGTCTGGCTGCGGGAGAAGTTTTCAATTGTTGTGGCCCTGGCCCTACGTCGGGAAGCGAATTCGCGCAGACAGTGAAGAACCTGGTCCCAGGTATCGAGGTCGACTGCGGCTTTCCATGGAGTATGGCTCAGGGCCAGCAAGTCTATTTCGATATGGCCAAGGCGAAACGACTTATGGGGTTTGAGCCGGCTTACACGCTGGCGGACAGCGTGAAGAGTATTTCTGACTGGATTCGATCGGGAGGTTTGGCTCAAAGCCGCGATCGGGGAGATGCTTCCTATTTGGCTGGGGTCGGGACATCGGATTCATGAGGTGAGCCATGGACGTCGAGCTGGTGACTGTTGGCCACGTTCTGAGCGAAACCATCGTGTTTGCGGATGGAAGCCGAAAAGGACCGGTGCTGGGCGGACCGCCAGCCTACTGTGGCGTCGTTGCCGCCAAGTTGGGGACGCGAACCGGTATCGTAACGAAAGTCAGCAAGGACACTCCTTCCAGCCTGCTTGCACCTCTCCAAGAGGCCAAAGTAGACCTCAGCGGAGTCGATTCCCTGAGCGATGTCACCACCACCAACGAGTTGCTTTACGCCACCGATGGAACCAAGGAACTCAAGTATCTGAAACAGGCGCCTGTGATCCGATTTCAAAGCATTCCGTCCGAATATCATGTTGCTCGCCTTTTCCACGTTTGTCCCCTGGACTACGAGGTGCCCTTGGAAACCGTGCGTCAACTCAGGCAGCTAGGAAAAGCTTTGAGCGTCGACCTGGGAGGATATGGTGGCGCCCACGTGCGTCGAGAGACGAACGCGGTGAAGAAGTTTCCTCCTTCAGTGCTGCGTGAGTTCATTGGTTCGTTCGACATTGTCAAGGCTAGTGACGAAGACGCTCGCTTGATGTTTGAAGACGAGACGTTGTCCGATGAGCAGCGAGTGCAGCAGTTTGTCAACTGGGGAGCCGGGGTTGGCATCCTGACGCGTGGAGCCAAAGGCAGCCTCGTCTTTACCAAAGAGAAAAGGTACAGGCTTCCGGCCTTCCTTGGAAATGTGGTCAACGTTACGGGAGGGGGAGATTCATTCATGGGCGGTTTTCTAACCGATTACCTGCGGACCGGTGACCCATGTTCGGCAGCCGTCTTTGCCTCGGCGGTCGCGCTCTGCGTCATCGAACGCACGGGCGGAGTGAGTGCCTCTCGGATGCCCAGTGCCGAAGAGGCGCGAATGCGAATTCCCACAGGATTCACACCTGAGTTGCTTTAATCCGAACGCCGCGTCAGATCAAGCGCCCTACAAGTGATTCTAAAAGGGGTTGTACACGTATTTGTAAGCCTACGGAACATTTCCGGTCGGTTTGATTCAAAGACCTATATCACGGAGTGAGTGCAATGCGAACGACACACCGGTTTTCGCGCCTGGCTCGCTACGCTCGACGAATCGGCCTGCATGGACTGATGGACAGCCGTTGAAGCCGATGGCGAGCCTGTCCATGCCTTCGGTTACACCTACGTCTAGCTAGTTTCTGTCGCGAAACGGTTGAAAGTGGCACTGGGAGGCTGGGGGGAGCCTCGGCAAGTTGCGATTATCAGGGTGGGAGTGTGGAAGAATCTAGAGCAAAGGGAAACCAGCAGGCAGACGGCGTTGCCCGCAGACACGTGGGCACAGTAGGGAGGAAGGAAGGTTTCAAGACGGGAGATTAGGCGGCGACAGGGTGTGGCGGTTTGTGTTTGGCGTGCAAGAGTTGGGCAATGCGGAGGAGGTTGTTGGCGAGCACCGCGGCGCCGACAAACAGCTCAA
>Ga0194132_10002930_pt1 | contig 31133 bp, 29 predicted proteins | sample TA2KigOf80mmetaG_FD_148612 | JGI IMG/M metagenome (GOLD analysis project Ga0194132, IMG submission 148612) | Freshwater microbial communities from Lake Tanganyika, Tanzania - TA2015054 Kigoma Offshore 80m | ecosystem: Environmental > Aquatic > Freshwater > Lake | place: Tanzania: Lake...
CTCCTTCCTGCCCCAGCGGACCTTCCTGGGAGGAGAACCTATGGGGTGCGTGACGGGCCTGCACGCCGGATCGCTCCGAAGCTTTTCGGGTCGCACGGCCAGCGGCCGTGGTTTCAGCTAGGAATGAACGAAGAGCTGATAAGCCACACGGTCATGCAAACGATCGCCTGCCCAATCTGCCACGGGAACAATCTTTCTAAGTATATCGATGCGCCGAACAGCCGCATCAGCGGCACGAGCAAAGTAGACAAGTGCAACACGTGTGGCATGATCTTCACCAACCCACGGCCAGACCTCCCCGCCACAAAGGACAATCCCGATCCCGATATGGAAGAATTTGCACCAGCGTTCTTGGACAGGCAGGAAAGTAACGCGCCATTCATTCTGAATCTTCTCAGCAAATACACCACCGGACGCCGTCTGTTTGACTTCGGGTGTGGTAATGGACTGCTCGTGACACATGCTGTCGATGCAGGATGGGATGCTGAAGGGCAGGACATTGGCAAGTCTTTAGTAGCAGCGGGAAACAAGTTCTTTAACTTCAATCGCCTCAGCGCTGAGCCGTTGAGTAGCTATGTTCCCCCACGCATCGGAAAGTTTGATGCTATTGTGGCGTGGCAGGTTTTTGAACATGTCGATCGCCCTGTGGAGATTGCTCAGCAACTGCTTCCTTTGTTAGCTTCAGGTGGCATCTTCCTTATCGACGTGCCGAATGCACATCAATTGCAAGAATTGAAAACGCGTGGCAGCACCCTTCACCCGAATAGCCAGTGGAACCACTTCACAACCCACACACTGTCGGCATTGTTGGAGCGCATCGGTTGTAAGGTGATTTATTGCTCCGGTGCTCCGGCACTGCTCGGGTTATGGAAAAAGCTCGGTGCCGGAAACAGTTTTGCGCTTGCGCATCTCGCTAAGCGTATCCTTCCTCCGATAGGAAGTGGTGTGTGTGCCATTGGTCGTAAAAAGGGTTAACATTCGCCGCTATTTCCCAGGGCCTTGAAAAACCCGGCTATCGCCGCTTGCCACGACGCGGACACCTTTGCCTCACGTACGTTTGGATCGCTTCAGGCTCTTGCGGCTCTGGAACACCGCGCGTATGGTTTTGCTCACTATGCCAATATCTACAGCTGCTGCAACTTTACGAGCGCTGTTACGCAGGCCGGGCCCAGCGTTGGTCCTTGGTGCCCATGATGCATTATCAGCGAAACTTGCGGAAGAAGCCGGGTTTGATGCGATCTGGGCTAGCGGTTTCGGAATTTCAGCCGTCAGTGCCCTCCCTGACGCCAATATCCTCACAATGAGTGAAACGCTGGATGCCGTGCAGCGTATGGTTGAAGCCGTGCATATCCCTGTCATCGCCGATTGTGACAACGGCTTCGGAAACGCAATCAATGTTATGCGCACGGTCGCGCAATATGAACGCGCTGGTGTCGCCGGGCTCTGCATCGAAGATAATATCTTCCCGAAGCGTTGTAGTTTTTATGCCGGCGTGCGACGCGAACTCGTTCCAACGGACGAACACGCGCGCAAAATTCAAGCCGCGAAAGCGGCACGGAACGATCCTGACTTTGTTGTCATCGCACGCACGGAAGCCTTCATTGCTGGCTGGGGAACACAGGAAGCGCTGACTCGTGCCCGTGCCTACGCGGAGGCTGGGGCGGATGCGGTTCTCGTCCATTCAAAATCCTCAACGTTCGACGAATTGAAGGATTTTACTGATGCATGGGATAGCGCATGCCCACTTGTCGCAGTTCCAACCACCTACGCTGGCATCACTGCCAATGATCTCGCTGCAGCAGGGTTCAAGCTTGTCATCTTCGCTAACCAAGCGTTGCGAGCTGCGGTGAAAGCGATGCGGGAATCACTTGCAGTGCTAAAAGCGGAAGCTCGCCCTGCCGCTGTCGATAATCGCATTGCGACGCTCCCTGAAATCTACGAACTGGTTGGTGTCCCTGAGTTACAAACGAACGAGAAGAAATTCCTGCTCCCCGGTGGCCATGAGGTCACTGCCGTCATTATTGCGGCGGGCTTTGAAGAGAACTTGCTACCGTTGATTGAAGATCGCCCCAAGGCGATGCTGGAGATCAAAGGTAAGACCATTCTCGAACGACAAATTCAAGCACTCAATGAATGTGGCGTAAAGGATGTTGCCGTAGTCCGTGGCTACCGTAAGGAACAGATCAACCTTCCCAATATTCGCTACTACGACAATGATCGGTTTCGTGACACCGGCGAGCTCGCCTCACTCTTTCTCGCAGAACAGGAAATGGCAGGACGTTTCCTGTTCCTGTACTCAGACATCATCTTCGACCCTGCCATTCTCGAAAAGCTCTTGAAGTCTGAAGCCGATATTAACGTTGTTGTTGACCGCGCGTGGGGGGATCAGCCTCACTCCCAGGAAGAACTGCATGTGAGGAAGCCAGACCTGGTGATCACACACCAGCCGCCACAAAAAGATTATCGTTTCTTACCGACGACGGAAGGAACAACGCTGGCAAAGATCGGTCGTACCCTCAATGCCAATGAAGCTGACGGAGAATTCATCGGCCTGGCAATGTTCTCCGAAGACGGTGCGCGTTTGCTGCGCACCGTCCATCAGCAGTCACGCCAACGGTCCCAGACGCGGAAGTTCCACGAGGCAGACTCGTTAGAGCGCGCGGCATTCACCGACATTCTACAAGAGATTATCAACTGCGGCGGAAAGGTTGCTTGCGTAGACACGTATAAAGGCTGGTTGGAAATCGATACGTTCGAGGACTACCGCCGGGCGTGGGCGAAGGTGAAATAGCTGTCAGCAGTTAGCCTTCAGCTTTCAGCGAAAAACGAAGAAAGGGGTTCTTTTTGTGTGGCTGACCGCTGATTGCTGAGCGCTGATTGCCAGCATGATTGAGGATTTAACTGATGCACTTTGAACACATCGACCAACTGCTTAAAAGTGAGTACGCCTTCTTCTTACGAGAGAAAAATAACTGGAGCCTCACCGCTAGCCCGCAGGACCTTGAACTCGTAGCGCATGCACTACGAGTTCTCCTGCACGCGAAGACAACACCGGATTTTTTGCCTGATTATCTCGCTCTCGTCGATTACCAAAATACTGATGGCGGTTGGAGTCCGTTCTCTGCTGACAATGAAAGTACCGTATGGGTTTCTGCGTTTTGCGGACTCATGCTCATTCGCGGCAATCGGTTACTGAAAAACGAGCAGATCAGTAAGTCCGTGCAGCGTGCGATCGATTACTTCCTCGACACGCAAAAAGCCGATGGTCATTGGGTCGATCCACGCTGGGCTGACCTCGATACCACTAGCCACCCTGTGAGTTTCTTTAATGTTGTGCTCGGATTACAGGAACCGTATCGCCGAGCCGATGTCCTGCGTTCGTGGGAACGAGGTGGTCGCTTCATCATTGATAATCAGAGCGCTGACGGTGGCTGGTACGACGACGATTTTCATCCCTCAGGGGTCGAAATTACCGCTCACTTAATTCAAGACGCGGTGGTGGCAGATCTGGTCATTGACCGCCGCCTCAGTGGAGCGCAAGAATCCTGCGCCAAAGGTGCGACCAAGCTCTATGAATGGCAAGCTCAGGACGGCTCATGGGATGGCGAGAATGTTGATCACACCATGGACTGTACCCGCTCCCTGATGGTTGTCACCCGCATTCTTAACGATCCTCGTGCAGAAGAGGTCATCATACGCGGCCTGCAATGGATCTTCACGCATAAGAATGAACATGGTTGGGGCGACTTTCCTGGTGAAGAAACCAACCTTGAACGCACCTGTGATGGCCTCGATACGTTACTGAAGTATAAGGCGTATCAAGGCAACGATCGCCAAGAGGTCATACGGTTATGGGGATACATTCCGTAAAACGTAACGCGTGAAACGTAAAGAAGAGAAGCAGACTGATCTCCACTTTACGTTTTACGTTTTACGTTTTACGTTCTTCGACCATGCCCGAACAATGGCTCGAAGCCTGTCCTGTCGATGAGCTGCCGCCCGGTAGCCGCAAACTCGTTAAGCTCAACGGTATCGAGATCGCTCTTTTTAATATCAACGGTACGGTGTTCGCCATCAAGAATCGCTGTCCACACCGTAGTGGTCCGCTGATTCGCGGTTTTACCGATGATGCTGGTGGAGTCAAATGTCCAATGCATGGCTGGCGTTTCGACCTCCGCGACGGAAGCAGCGAGCGTCCAGCCCAGGCAACCGTTTATTCCGTCAAGATGGAAAATAACCTGCTGTACCTCTCGCTCTAACCTGCTATTCTTTTCTTTAGCCGTTGGCTATGGAATAAACCCCATGCAGCCGGAGTTTGAGTTAGCAAGGGAGACCCTAGATGCGGAACCGAGCATCGTTTGAACAGGAGGCTCTTCCCCATATCGAGGCTTTGTTGCGTACCGCAGCACGGATGAGCGGCGATCGCAGCCGAGCTGAAGATGCCGTGCAGGAAACATATCTGCGCGCTTGGCGGTCGTTTCGCACCTATCAGCCGGAAACGAACTGTCGGGCCTGGTTGTTTAGAATCCTCCTGAATGTGTTGAAGAAAGCGGCAGGGAAAAAGCGACACGATCCCCTCACCGAGGCAGAAGACGTAGAAAACGTCTCGGGAAAAGTGATCCCTTTATTCCCACTCAGCGAAAGTGGCGACCGCCATGATCTTCTGGCTGCGATGAACCACCTAGCACCAGAGTTTCGCGATGTGTTGTGGCTCGTAATCGTCGAGGGGTTTGCCTATAAAGAAACGGCTCAGATTCTCGATATCCCCATAGGAACGGTGATGTCGCGACTGTTTCGCGCACGACGGGAGTTACGTCGGTTTTTGACTCCTTCAACCTCCGCAAAAGGGGGAGAAAGATCTTCTGGCCATGGAATGTAAAGATATTCAGAAACTACTGAACCCCTTTATCGATGATGAATTAGGCGCACAGGATACCTTTAGTGTCGCTGAGCATCTTGATAATTGCCCCGCCTGTCTGCGAGAGATGGAGGCTATGCGGAGTCTCGACGAACAACTCCGGCAGATAGGACGAACGCCGATTGATGGTGTCGAAGAGCTACAGGACCGCATTCTCGACAGCATTTCTCCTCAGAGCTGGATTCGTCGCTGGCGCGTGGCTGGGATCGCTGCTGCGGTGCTGTTCTCCCTCGTCCTTGGTCGGCAAATCTTTTCTGCCCCGTCAGATCCAGAAACCGCCGCGTTTAGTGCGGCTTTGATTGCCGAAGTGCAGTTGAACAATACCCAACCCTTCTCCCTCTCCTGGCTTGATCCCCAAAGCCTCAAAGATGTCTTACGCGAGGAAGGATTGGAAGATGTCCCAAACCTGGCTCCTGCCGGCTTTCATCTTGAAGGGGCGCGACTCAGTAACCCGCTCAGCCACATGTTTTTACAGCTCGTGTATCGCAACAAAGACCAAGAGGTATCACTCTTTGTGTCGAAACGTTGGAATCGCCCATTCTCAGGTGTGGTGAAACGCGATGGGTTCTCGATCGTTCCGCTGGGGATCCGCGCGGTCTATCTCGTAACAGAGGAAACGTTGGTAAACGTCGGCGATATGCGTGAACTTGCCCAAGAAGAAATTGACGCCCTGTCAGCGTGATGCGCCCGTTAATGGCCCCAACGCACCTGGATATAGAACCAGCCGGTCTCGCGCATCACCCACACACATCCCTCGTCCATATTGGGTGGAAGAGCAGTCACGACTTCAAGCTTTTCCACATGCGGCCATGCGCGCGGAGAATTGGTCAGTAAGCCATGCCCACAGCGCCGGCTACGTTCAGCCCCCTGCGCAAAACGCTGCCAGAGATCAACATGTTCAGAAATTTTTTCTTGCGGCACCTGATACGATACAAAATCTTCCTCAAAGGAGCCGGTGAGCGCTGGTGGACGAGCACTGACACAGGTCAAGCCCTCCGCCGGGATCCAGGTTTCCGAATCACCAGGTAAACATTCTCGTGCGGCTGCGCCTGAGCGAGTTTTTTCCCCAAAGACAAGTGGATAGATCGTAAGCCCCCCCACTAACATCGCCATTACCAGTACGAGACTTCCGTATCTCTCGAGAAATCGATCGATCGAGTTCCACACCTCATCTCCCATACTCCACCTCACTGAATCGCCAGACATCTCCGATATGGCACTACAATCTTTCCTTCTATAGGTACTGGTTTTAGACTTCTCCTGCAACTCATAGCAAACGCTTCGCAGCGAATAATACAAAGGCCCAAAACTCTTATCGGAATGAGCCCTTGCTCTTCCACGAGAAAAGCAAGGGTCTTTCTAATAGCACTTGCCTTAGCACGTTTGTCTGCTACCCTGACCGCGCGTAATCGGAGGGAGTACCCGAGAGGGAGGGTATTATGTCGCAATATGTCGAAAGCCCGGAAGCGGCACAGGTTGTTGAAAACCGCTCCCAGTTAATTGATTATTTCTATCAAGCAGGAAAGCCTCGCGAAGCGTGGCGACTCGGCACTGAGTACGAGATGGTTGGTGTGTCTCGTCGTAGTGGTCGAGCAGCGCGGTACTCCAGTCAACGCGGTATCGAGCGTGTGCTGTTTCGTCTTGCCGATACCTTGGGTTGGGAACCTGTCGAAGAAGAAGGACATGTCATCGCCTTGCGTGGTGAACGGGCCAATATCTCCCTGGAACCCGGAGCACAACTCGAACTGTCTGGCGAGCAATGCGAAACGATCCATTGTGCCAACATCGAGTTACAGAAGCATTTCAAACATCTCTTGCCCATCGCCGATGAACTCGATTTAGCTTTTCTCAACCTTGGCATGCAGCCAGTGAGTCCGCTTAATGACATCCAGTGGATTCCTAAAACGCGTTACCGTTTCATGGCACCGTACATGGAACAGGTCGGGACCCTCGGTCATCGCATGATGAAGCAGACGGCATCAATTCAAGTGAACTTCGACTTTAGCACCGAAGCCGACGCGATGATGAAATTCCGCGCAGGGATGGGTCTGGTTCCGATTCTTACGGCCATGTTCGCCAATTCGCCAATCTCAGACGGCAGCCTCAACGGTTTTCTCACCATGCGTGGCCATGTATGGACCGATACCGATCGCCGTCGCTCTGGGCTTTTGCCATTTGCGTTTTCTGAGCGAGCAAGCTTTGAAGACTATGCGGAATACGCGCTGAATGTCCCGATGTACTTCATCGTGCGTCATGGTCGCTGGATTGATATGACCGGTATTCGTTTCCGTGATTTTCTCACCGACGGTCACAACGGTGACCGCGCCACGATGGAAGACTGGACCCAGCATCTGACGACACTCTTCCCGGAAGTTCGCATTAAGAAGTATCTCGAAATTCGCTGTATCGACCAACAGCCCGCCGACCTGATGTTGGCAGTTCCAGCCTTATGTAAAGGCATTTTTTACGAAAACGATTGCCTGCTGGCTGCTTGGGATTTGGTCAAGAAATGGGACTGGGAAGAGCGTGTGGAAGCATACTTTGCTTCACACCGCCAAGCGCTTGGTGTCCGTGTCCGTGGCATCACCCTTTTAGATTATGCCAAAGAGTTACTTGCAATCGCCTGGTCTGGACTCGAACGTCACAATCAGTGCAACACCAAAGGCGAGAATGAAACCATTTACCTTGAACGTCTGCGCGAAGAGCTAGCCAAAGGGCAGTGTCCGGCTTACGGTGTCATCGAAAAATGGATGGGGGAGTGGAACTACGACATTAAGCGACTTATTGAAGGTACCGCATATCGGGTATCGGAAGAGGAAAAGTAACTCCTCCAACACCACTAGAGTTCCCTCGTCTCTTCTCTTATGAAGAGAGCAATGGCTGCCATCCGCCAGAACCGAGGGAACTATGCAGTGTCTACAATGTCACAAAGAAAATAAAACCGGGAGAAAATTCTGCTCGGCCTGTGGTTCTGCACTGCCGCTCTCGTGTCCCTCCTGTGGCTTTGAAAATGAACTCGATGACCAGTTCTGTGGAGGCTGCGGAAAGGCTATCGTTTCCAACTTTCTCGCTCCATCTGCAAGCTCCCAACCCGCAGTAAATCCCAAGCACTGGACTCCCCACCATCTCGCTGAGCGAATTCTTGCAGAGCAGACAGATATAACGACTCGCGCTAGTACTGATGGCGAACGCAAGACCATTACCGCACTCTTTGCTGACGTGGCAGGTTTCACCACGCTAACCCAAGCCCTGGACCCCGAAGACACGCGCCAGCTCATCGACCCTGCACTGCATTTGATGATGGAGGCTGTGCATCACTACGATGGCTATGTCGCTCAATCATTGGGTGACGGTATCTTTGCCTTGTTCGGTGCGCCGCTCGCTCATGAAGACCATGCCCAACGAGCACTCTATGCTGCACTGCGTATGCAAGAGGAGATGCGCCACTATGCTGACCGCTTGCGCCTGGAAAAAGGGACCCCCTTACAAATTCGTGTCGGCATCAACACCGGAGAAGTAGTCCTACGCTCGATTCGCAAAGGCGATTTGCATGTCGATTACGTTCCAGTCGGCTACAGCACCAACCTCGCCTCGCGGATGGAGAATCTCGCCACGCCAGGCTCTATCATTATCAGCCATCACACTTACAAATTGATCGAAGGCTATTTTGAGTGCAAATTTCTCGGCGAAGCGCAGGTCAAAGGGATCGATCAGCCTGTACCCATCTATGAAGTGTTGAGTGCCGGTCCCTTACGTACACGCCTACAAGTCGCTGCTCGCCGTGGATTGACGCGGTTCGTCGGGCGCCACAGCGAAATGGAACAGATGCAGCGCGCTTTCGCTCAAGCGCAAACAGGCCAGGGCCAAATTGTCGGCGTCATGGGTGAACCCGGATTAGGAAAATCTCGGCTGTTTTACGAATTCGTGCGGACGTATTGCCATACGCCCCAACAGACGCAATCTGCTTGCCTCGTGTTACAAGCCTATGCGGTCTCGCATGGCAAAGTCTCGCCGTATCTGCCTGTGATCGAACTGCTCAAGAGTTACTTCCAGCTGCAACCACAGGACGACGAACGCACCCGACGTGAGAAGATTGGTGGCAAAGTCCTGATGCTCAATCGTAGCCTCGAAGATACGCTGCCGTATCTGTTTGCTCTGTTGGGGGTCACCGACACGCAAGCCGCTCTGCAACAGATGGACCCGCAGATCCGCCGACGGCGGACGGTTGACGCACTCACGCGCTTGTTCCTGAGTGAAAGCCTCAACCAACCCCTACTCTTGATCTTTGAGGATCTGCACTGGATCGACAGCGAGACCCAAGGGTTTCTCGATACACTCACCGAGAGTATCCCTTCCACACGAATACTATTATTGGTGAACTACCGCCCCGAGTATCGACACGCGTGGGAGGCAAAGACCTCTTACCTGCAACTACGCCTTGCACCATTTGGCAAAGCCGAAGCCGAAGAATTTCTTGACGTGCTGTTAGGTGCGGCAACGGTCGAGACGTTGCAGGCAACGTCTCGACAACGCCTCAACCAACTCATTCTGGACAAAACCGAAGGCACGCCGTTTTTCATGGAAGAGATTGTGCAGGAACTGGTAGAACAAGGTGTGTTAATCCGCGACGGCGTAGAGGCAGGTTTGACACCTGTCCCTCCCCTGCATTCCCAACCGGATTTGCGTATTCCAACCACCGTCCAAGGTGTCCTTGCTGCCCGCATTGACCGACTCGCGCCAGACGAGAAAGCGTTCCTGCAACAACTGGCAGTCATCGGGCGTGAATTTCCCTTGAGCCTTGTCAAAGAGGTGATCGCACTCCCAGAAGACGACCTGTATCGCCTACTCTCAGCTCTCCAACACAAAGAGTTTCTCTACGAACGACCTGCGTTTCCCGAGGTCGAGTACCATTTCAAACATGCACTGACGCAAGAGGTGGCATACAACTCGGTCCTCGTAGAGCGGCGCAAACCACTGCACGAACAAACGGCGCGGGCGATTGAGCAACTCTATCTCGATCGCTTAGAGGAGCATTACAGTACCGTAGCGCATCACTATAGTCACAGTAGTAACACTGAAAAAGCTGTGACCTACCTCCAGAAGGCGGCCCAGTACGCGGCCCGACGATCTGCTCACGCCGAGGCTATTGACCATCTGACATCTGCTATACAACTAGTGATATCTTTGCCAGACATCTCTGCATACCCCCAACGAGAACTTGACTTACAGTTGGCGTTAGCCGCTTCCCTTCAAGTGACACGAGGGCCTTCTGCCCCTGAAGTAGAACGCGCATACACACGAGCACGGGAATTGCTCCAGCACCAGGAGGAAACTCCACAACTCTTTGCTGTTCTTCGCGGCTTGTGGGTGTTGCAGCATGTACGGGCAAATTTAACTGCCGCACGCGAGATTGGCGAGCAGCTTCGCGGCATCGCAGAACGAACCCACGATGCGGCGCTCTTACTCGAAGCTCATCGCGCCCTCGGAAGTACGTTGCTGTGGTTAGGAGAATTTTCTTCGGCCTGTACCCATTTGCAACGCGCGATGGCCTACTATGATCAGCAGATGCACCACGCTTTAACTCTGCACGGCGGAGCAGACCCCGGAGTTGCCTGCCTCTGCGAGCTTGCCCGTGTTCTCTGGTTTCTGGGATATCCAGATCGAGCCTTACAGCAGAGCCAGGCAGCGCTCACGCTGGCTCAAAGCTTGACGGATCCATTCAGCCTCAGTTACGCACACGTCTTTGCAGCCGGGCTTCATCACCTCCGTCGCGAAGGTCAACCTGCTCAGCATCAAGCTGAAGCAGGGATCGCACTTGCCCACGAGCATGGTTTTTCTGCATTGGTATCGGCAGGAACGATTCGACAGGGGTGGGCCATCGCAGAACAAGGAGAGGCAGAGCGAGGGCTGCAGCAGATACGGCAGGGATTGATGGCTAGACAAACAGTGAGGGCAGAGCTAGCGCAACCGTATTTTCTCGCGTTACAGGCCGAGATCTATAGAAAACTAGGAAAGATCGAACAGGCGATGACCTTTCTCTCTAAGGCTCTCACCGCCATGTCTGCCAGTGAGGAGCATCGCCTCGAAGCTGAATTGTATCGTCTCAAGGGGGAACTAGTCTTACAGTCCGGCGTCCGGCGTCCGAAGACCCCAATACCCAACACCTAGCACCTAGCATCCCTGCGGAGGCAGAAGGGTGTTTCCTCAAAGCCATCGACATTGCGCAAAAACAACACGCCAAATCGCTTGAACTGCGTGCCACCCTAAGCCTCGTTCGGCTGTGGCAACAACAAGGTAAACAACGGGAAGCGCACCGGCGATTATCCACCCTCTACACATGGTTCACCGAAGGCTTCGACACCAAGGACTTATACGAAGCGAAAGTGCTTGTTGAGGAGTTGGGTCATTGATCGATCAAGGCTGAAAGAATGTCGAACGTTGTGATCATTGGTGGCGGGTTCGGCGGTCTGTACGCTGCTCACACGTTGAAAGACGCTCCTGTCCAAATCACGTTGATTGATCGTCGTAATTTCCATCTTTTCCAACCGCTACTCTATCAAGTCGCGACGGGATGGCTTTCTCCTGCAGACATCGCCTCTCCATTGCGAGCGGTGCTCAAACGTCAGAGTAATGTTAAGGTGCTGTTGGCAGAAGCCACCGACATCGACGTTACCAATCGTCGCGTTGTCCTCACTGATGGAGAGGTACAGTACAACACCCTTATTGTCGCGACTGGTGCACGACATCATTATTTTGGCAATGCACAATGGGAACAATTCGCCCCGGGCCTCAAGACGATTGAAGACGCTACCGAGATCCGACGCCGCATCTTGTTCGCTTTCGAAGCAGCCGAGCGTGAGTCTGATCCTGAACAAGTGCGGAGCTGGCTGACGTTTGCGATTGTTGGCGGCGGCCCGACCGGTGTGGAGTTAGCAGGGACCTTAGGGGAACTCACCAAAGACACGCTCCGACATGACTTCCGTCATATCAATCCAGCCGAGTCTCGTATTTTATTGGTGGAAGGAACTGACCGCATTCTTCCGGCGTATCCAGCTGAACTCTCTGCGAAAGCAACAGAAGCCCTGGCTCGATTAGGCGTCACGGTTCTCACCGGCGCGACCGTAACCAACATTCAACCAGATGTCGTTGTCATCCGCAGAAATGAGCAAACCGAGAATATTCCGACGCGCGCGGTAGTGTGGGCGGCAGGAGTGCAAGCATCTCCTCTTGGTCGTATTCTTGCTACGGCAACCGGCGTCGAGCTTGATCGTGCTGGTCGTGTCATGGTGGTACCAGATCTCAGTGTCCCTGGACATCCCAACATCTTTGTCATCGGCGACCTCGCGCACTACCGCAACCCACAGGGACAACCACTTCCTGGGGTTGCTCCTGTGGCGATGCAACAGGGACACTATGTCGCTGAGGCGATTCAGCACCGTTTACGTGGGCAAACGCCACCACCATTCCGCTATCACGATCGCGGTAGCATGGCGATTGTAGGGCGAGCCGAGGCCGTAGCTGATATTAACGGCTGGCGTTTTTCCGGCTTGCTTGCGTGGCTGGCCTGGCTCTTTATTCATCTGATCCATCTCGTCGAGTTTGAGAATCGCATCCTCGTGCTTATCCAGTGGGCATGGAATTATTTCACTCGCAACCGTAGCGCGCGATTGATCACTGGAGAACCTTCATCACAGTCCTCGGAGAAAACGTAGAATCAGCGCCGTCGCTTCGGCGGGCTTTTCCATCTGCACCCAATGCCCTGCGCCTTCGACAAGTTCAATGAAGCGCAGGTCGTCAAAGGCTTTCGTAAACGACGTACGCCAGTTGGGATCGAAAAGAAGGACATCGTCTTGCGCCCCAGCTGCGAATGCCGCTGGCTGTATGAATCGTTTTGTTTCTAACTCAGGAGTAATACTGTTGTTCGTCGGAATGTTGCGATACCAATTGATTGGCCCGCGGAAGCCACTCACTTTGTACTACTCAACGTAGTAATCAAGATCTTCACGCGAGAGCCACGAGGGAAGCTGCTTGGGCGTCAACATAGCATCGAGGACTCCGCTCGTTCTTGGATGTTCCAACTGTTTCATGAAGCTTGCTGGTGGCGCATCAGCAGAAATCGTGTAGTAGATCGACAGCAGGCTCCGTTCGAGATCTCGCTCAATCTCAGCTTCGGCAATCCCTGGTTGCTGGAAATAGCGGATGTACCAGAAGCGATCATCCATATCAGGAGGATTCACTGTAGTGGCTGACATACGCCAAAACGGCACAGACAACCCCATCACTGCTCGGCACGTATCCTGGTGCAACAGCGCCGTGTTCCACGCTGCAACACAACCCCAGTCATGGCCGATCACAATAAACTGCTTGTGACCTAGCGCCGGAGCGATACCCGCGACATCAGCCGCGAGGGTGCGAATGTTATAGTCGCTAATCGCAGGCGGACGATCACTGCCGCCATAGCCACGCTGGTCGGGCACTGCGACTTGAAACCCTGCTTCCACCAGCGGATCGATTTGATGTCGCCACAGATACCAGCACTGCGGAAATCCATGCAGCAAAATCACCAGTGGGCCTTCCCCTTCAACTACCGTACGTAGGCGAACTCCATTAGTTTCAATCATGCGAAAGTTGCGTTGCTTCATACCTAATCTCCTCAAACCATCTGTCGAAACGCTTTGCTTATTCCGACCTACTTTCTGGCCCCCTTCATGCAAGTGCAAAGCGTTGTCAGCAGGGTCGTCACTACGGACGAATCGGATAGAGCTTCAGCGCATTGTCCCACAGAATCTTCTTCTTACTTTCAAGCGATACGCCTGGCACTTCTAGCATCTCTTTGACCGCAACCTCGTACCGGCGTCCTTCTGGGTGGCTGAAATCGGTGGCGGTCACAATGTTCTCGTCGCCGAGATACTCGATCACTTGCTTGATTCCTGGATCGTCTGGGTCGGCGGCAATGAAACACTGCCGCTTGAAGTAATCCATTGGATGCATCTTTAACCCTGGGATATCTAAGCCGCGGAAACCACCTTGCACGCTGGCCGAAAGCCGATCAAGCCAAAACGGCACCCACCCAGCACCGGACTCCAAATGCACGACTTTGAGCTTGGGGTGACGATCAAGTACGCCACCCATAATCAGCGCGGTGGAAGCAAGGATATTCCCGATAGTGAACGCCACTGTCGTTTGCGCCGTGCGTAATCGCGGCAGATAGTAATAGAGCATCTCGTCTGCGTCAGTCCCTGTTCCGGTGTGAACCGCAAGCGGCACGTTCAGATCCTCTAACGTATTCCACAACGGTTCGTAGAAATCGTCATAGAGTCGGTGCGGTCCGACCGGGACTGGATTGATATGCACGGCCTTGAAATTGAACTCTTTCACACAACGGCGCGCTTCACGGGCAGCTTCTTCGGCATCGCGTAAATCCACTGACGCCGCACCAAAGACACGACCTTCGGTCTCCGAGCAGAAATCGTGTAACCAGTTGTTATAAGCACGGCGATAGGCAGCAGCGCGATCAGCTTCGAGATCAGGGACAGCGGTTGTCAACAACCCCGCCGAGGGATACACGACCATGTAATCGATCCCGGTGCGCTCCATCGCCAATTTATACATCTGCGGTGGAAATCCCTGGCGGGCGAATTCTGCGTAGGCATCATCCTGACCAGGCAAGGCAATCCGCGATCCCGCTTCAAGCGAAGCAAAATGCGAATGCTTGTCGATACTATTGTTCCCGGTTAACGGATCACGACCAAAGGGCATGAGGTACTCACCGCCATTCGGTGCAGGAATTTTCAACTCGAAACCAAAACCTAAGGGGTCGCCTTTGTAGTCAGCGCAAGCGTAAGGCATGCGATCACGAAATTTTGGCTCCAGGTATTTTTCGAACATGTCGACTGGTTCTATGACATGGGCATCACTATCGATAAACGGTAAACGGGTAGTCATGATCTTTCCTCCTTATGAATGCACTTAGCCCTCAGCTCACAGTTGTCAGTTAACCGAAGAAGCCATCAGCGATCAGCAGTCAGCCAAACAAGGATGGAACAAACAATTTACTGGAAAAGCTGAAAGCTGATTCCTGACAGCTGACAGCTGTCCGATAAGCTGATTGCTCCTCTTCCTATCGTGCCCAGCGTGGAAAGGCAAGGTTTTCTTCAACTCGCATTAAGCATGGCTAGACCGCTCTCCAGCTTTCGTGCTATGAGCGGGGCAGTTTGCCGTGTCTGGTGAAGGAGGGTTCACGCATGGACATCAGTAAAGACAAACTGTTGTGGATCTATGAACGGATGCAGCTCATACGTACCTTCGAAGATCGTGTCAAGGTCGAGTTTAGCAACGGCAAAATTCCTGGCTTCGTTCATCTCTATGCTGGAGAAGAGGCGGTTGCTGTCGGCATCTGCGCACATCTGACCGATGCCGATTACATGACGTCAACGCATCGTGGGCATGGGCATTGTGTTGCGAAAGGTGTCGACCCACACGGCATGATGGCTGAGTTGTTCGGCAAGGCGACGGGCACCTGCAAAGGTAAAGGCGGCTCGATGCACATCGCTGATATGGATAAAGGCATGCTTGGTGCCAATGGTATTGTCGGCGGCGGCCCGCCCCTCGCCTGTGGCTCGGGCCTTTCAGCCAAGCTGAAGAAAACAGACCAAGTCACTATCTGTTTTTTTGGTGACGGCGCGTCTGAACAAGGAACGCTCCACGAAAGTTTGAACTTAGCCGCAATTTGGAAACTGCCGATTGTTTTTGTCGCCGAGAATAACGGCTATGCAGAGTCTACACCTGCCCATTACCACTGCAGTGTGGAAAATATTGCCGACCGCGCGGCAGCGTACAACATGCCGGGCATTACCATTGATGGGAATGATGTCTTTGCCGTGTACGAATCCGCAGGCGAGGCGATACGACGGGCACGCACGGGACAAGGGCCAACGTTGCTAGAATGCAAAACCTATCGTTTCAATGGCCATTTCGAGGGCGATGCGCAGCTTTACAAGATTGCTGCCGATCAAGAAAAATTTCAAAAAGAACGCGATCCGATCACACTCTTTCGCGAAAGTGTCATCACCCGCGGTTTGGTCAGTGCGTCTGACTTCCAAGCAATCGACAATCGCGTCGCAACACAGATCAATGACGCAGTGAAGTTTGCTAACGAGAGCCCATACCCGGACGTCAAAGAGACGTTTACAGATGTGTATGTGAACTACTAGGTGCTAGGGCTTGGGTGCTAGGGGTTGGGTGCTGCGAGACAGAAGCAGTTCCTTTTCTAGCCCCTAGTCCCTAGCCCCCAGCCCCTTTGGCGGAGGGGCAAAGGAGGGGAACATGGCTGAACGACAACTCAACTTCGGACAAGCGCTGAATGAAGCGATGCGGCAAGAGATGCAACGTGACCCAACTGTCATTTTGATGGGCGAGGATGTCGCTGGTGGCGCGGACGTTGACCATCTCCAAGGTGACGAAGCGTGGGGTGGTGTCCTCGGAGTCACGAAAGGTTTGGTCAAAGAATTTGGCCGTGAGCGCATCATCGACACGCCAATTAGTGAATCCGGCTTCATCGGTGCGGCAGTCGGTGCTGCCGTCACAGGTCTACGTCCCATCGCTGAAATGATGTTCGTCGGCTTTATGGGCGTATGCTTCGATCAACTGCTCAACCAAGGGGCAAAGCTCCGCTATATGTTCGGCGGCAAGGCGAAAGTGCCAGTAGTCATTCGCACCATTTGTGGTGGTGGCTATCGTGCAGCCGCGCAACACTCGCAAGTCTTGTATTCGCTCTTCACGCACATTCCCGGATTAAAGACAGTTATTCCAGCAACGCCGTACGACGCCAAAGGGTTGCTCATCTCATCAATTCGTGACGACGACTTAGTCATCTTCTTTGAAGATATCACTCTTGGTGCGATGAAAGGCCCAGTACCAGAAGAGCCGTACGCTATTCCCCTCGGCAAAGCCGACATCAAACGTCCAGGCAATGATCTTACTATAGTCGCGATGGGGAAGATGGTTCACCATGCGCTTAAGGCAGCTGACGATTTACAACAACAAGGCAAGAGTGCCGAAGTCATCGACCCACGTACACTTTCACCATTTGATGAAGAGACGGTGCTGGAATCGGTCAAAAAGACCGGACGGCTCGTCGTTGTCGATGAGTCGCATCCGCGGTGCAGCATGGCCTCCGATATTGCTGCAGTCGTAGCGGATAAAGGCTTCGACTATCTCAACGGTCCAATCAAGATGGTAACGGCACCGCATACACCAGTGCCGTTCAGTCCGCCTCTTGAGGACCATTACTTGCCGAATGCGCAGAAGATTACGGCGGCAGCTATTTCCCTTTTCTAGGCTCTGGGCTCTAGGATTTAGGATCTGGGATCAGGGAGAAAGGAAAGCTCTCTTCGACTAACACTCCCAGTTTCTCAATCCAAATATCCAGAGCCTAGATCCTAAATCCCAAAGCCTACCTTTATGACTGCAGTCGGAATCATCGCAAACCCCCGAGCGGGAAAAGACATTCGTCGCCTCGTCGCCCACGGTTCTGTGCTCGACACGCAAGAGAAAGTGTACATCGTGCGTCGTGCGATTCTCGGGATCGAAGGTGCCGGTGCAAACGAAGTCGTGCTCTTTCCTGATCCAGCCAACATCTGCAACAAAGCACTCGCTGGCATTGGCACTCCACTGCGTGTCACGACACGCTTCTTAGAGATGTCCGTATACGATGAGGCGGCAGATTCCACGCGCGCAGCGCAACTGATGCACGAACAAGGAGTCGCGTGTGTCATTGTCATTGGCGGCGACGGCACCAGCCGTGTCGTCGCTAAAGGCTGCGGCGCAATGCCGCTGGTTCCTCTATCAACCGGAACGAACAATGCCTTTCCACGCTTTCTCGAATCGACACTCGCCGGACTCGCGGCTGGTCATTACGCGTCTCGCCATTTGACCCTGAGTGAATTTACGCTGCCCACCAAGCGTTTGAACCTCTATCGGAACGGAACCTTAGAAGACCTGGCGCTGGTTGACGTAGCAGTCTGTGACTATCAATTCATTGGTGCTCGTGCGTTGTGGGAAGTGCACCGCCTCAAAGAACTCTTTCTGACGCAGGGACGCCCCACCAACATCGGCATGGCCTCGATTGGCGGCATGGTCCACCCGATTCATCCTCAGGAGGATGGTGGGCTGTATTTGCAGCTTGGTGAAAACGGACGTCCGATCACTGCCGCAATCGCACCTGGCCTTGTGACACAGGTTGGCATTCAACGTCACATCGTTATGCAACAGAAAACACGCCTCCCTGTCAGCTTCCGTCCTTCAGTATTAGCCCTCGACGGTGAACGAGAACTACCAGTGAGAGCCGATGAGCAGTGGGAAATCGAATGGTCATGGGACGGTCCACGCGTACTCGATATTGAAAAAGTCATGGATGCAGCCTCACGGTAGTGGTTCAGTTTGGAGTGGTTTTGTAGGGGCACCTCGATGTGGGTGCCTTTTTCCTGGGTGGCCACGTGGGGTCGCCCCTACAAAGACGCATGCTTGTATCAAACTGAACCACTACAGCCTCACGCTCAGTTTGCTGAAGGCAGAGTGCTTTCCTATAATAGGCTTTTCCCCTAAAGTTCGAGAAAGTAGAAATCGATAAATTTATGGATACGTCTAAACGCCCTTCCCTTGTCCATGTCGTGAGTCACGGGCCCTACTGCCTCGATGGCGTTGCTGCTGCGGTCGCTGTCGCTCGCTACTATGCTGATACCACCGTCATCCCTCATTTCTCCGGTAATGAACGGATTAACGAAGTGATTCGTTCGATCTCTTCAGAAGACGCCCCTCCTGGCAGCGAACTGTGGATTACTGACATTTCCTGGACAGAGCAGGAAACCGACGAGCATTTGTGTCGACTCGCAGCACAAGGAGTGAAAATTTACTGGATCGACCACCACCGTACCGCGATTAAACGTTATGCCAGTGGAGCAATTCATGTCCCGTTTGCTGATAAAGTCATCAGTGAAGAGTTTGCTGCTTCTCGCCTAACCTACGACTACTTAACGCGTAAGCTCAGCACTTCATCGCAACAGAACCGGTACTTCGCGGATTTCGCCCACGCAGTAGCGATGGCTGACGATACCGATCGCTGGATTCATGCCATTGCCGGGTCCCGTGAACTGGCGTGGACACTGCGTAAGCTCGGCGAACACGACCGCCTGGATGGGTATGAGGCTATGCTGCACATTGATGCGGCGGTTACCTATACACCCGCCATGCAAGCTGCTTACGATAAAGTCGCAGACGAAATTCGCAACAGCTTCGCTCTGGCAGACCGCAGCCGCGTGAGCATTCCGGTTCCTGGTACTCCGTATACTTTGGTAACCGCGGTATGCGATGGCTATCCAAGCGAAATTGGTGATGCCTGGGGCAAACAGACGACGCAGACCGTATTCGCGTTCTTTGATTTGACTGGTGAGGGAGTGAGTCTCCGACGGTCGCTCGACTGTCAAGCAGATCTATCTATCCTCGCGCAAACCTTTGGTGGCGGTGGGCATCCAGCTGCAGCCGGATGCCGCCCAAAAGAACTCCCTCGACTGTTTGCCGATGCGATGGCGCGGTTGCTCGCCACCGCTCTTCCTGCCCTCGCTCGATCAGAACGTTAGCCCATGAGTGAACCCAGCCCTCCGCGTTACGAACGTCGGCAATGGATCGGCTTGTTCCTTGGTCTTGGTGTCTTCTTTCTGTGCCTCCTTCTTCCTCCCCCGGCGGGAATGGAAACTCAAGCCTGGCGTATGGCTGCAGCTACTGCACTCATGGCTGTATGGTGGGTCAGTGAGGCTGTCCATCCATCGGTAACCGCTCTCGTTCCACTGGCATTGTTCCCATTCCTCCACATTCTCACTCCGCAGGAGGTCTCAGAGGCGTACGCGGATCACGTCATTTTTCTTTTTCTCGGTGGGTTCATCATCGCTCTGGCGATCGAAAAATGCCATCTCCATCATCGCCTTGCCCTTCAGGTTCTCAATCGTGTTGGTGCATCACCACAGTCACTGACGCTCGGTATCATGGTGACCACGGCGGCAATCTCGATGTGGGTTTCTAATGTCGCTACGACGTTGATCATGCTGCCGATCGCGTTAGCCATTCTCGATCATGCCGAATCTCAAGGGTATGACACCAAAAAAGGCTTCGGAACCGCACTCATGCTCATGATTGCGTACGCTGCGTCAATCGGTGGCGTTGGCACGCCTGTTGGCACGCCACCAAATGTGATTTTTCTCGGTGCTTTTACCAAGCTTTTTCCTGATGCTCCCACAATCGGGTTTTTGCAGTGGATGCTGTTTGGTGTCCCCGCGGCAGCGTTGTTAACGGTTATCACATGGGCGTATCTGACCTACATCTCCTTTCCGTATCCTGCTGCAGGCTGGCAAGCAGATAAGCAATTTCTCCGCACTCGCCTGCAGGCACTCGGCCCGATGAGCAGTGAAGAAAAGAAAGTCGCACTGATCGGAGCCATAACAGCACTGTTGTGGATCTTTCGTGCCAAGCTCCCCCTTGGGAGTTTTACCATTCCAGGTTGGTCGCAATTGCTCCCGCCTCCAGTCACGATACAAGATTCCACCGTCGCAATGGTCATGGCCCTGCTACTCTTTTTTATCCCGACCAAACGGAAGAGCGGGAAATTCCTGATGGATTGGGAAACTGCCGAACGTTTACCGTGGGGCGTATTGATTTTGCTCGGCGGCGGGCTTGCCCTCGCAGAAGGAGTTGAGAAGACAGGCCTGGCCTCTTGGTTAGGAGGCCAACTGTCCTCCCTCGGACAACTCTCACCGTTGAGTGTGATTTTCTCGGTTACCCTGCTTACGGCTTGGGTCACGGAGTTTGCCAGTAACACCGCGACGACGACACTGATAATGCCGATTCTGGCTGCTACCGCACAGGCATTGCAAATGGACCCTTTACTCTTAATGATTCCGGCAACATTCGCTGCATCAGTCTGTAACTTCATGTTACCTTCGGCCACAGGCCCGAATGCAATCGTATTCACCAGTGGCCATGTCACCGTGCCGCAAATGGTACGCGCAGGCATTGGGCTCGATATTATCGGCGCAGTGATCTTGACGATCCTCGTCTATCTGGTTGGCATCTTTGTCTTTGGCATTTCTCTCGATACGCTTCCACCCTGGGCTCGTTAACAGACAGGACGCCCGTCCTTGATCTTGCGTCCTCCTCTGGCAAGCTAACAGCCATGAAACAACAATTTTTGTCTTTGTTCGGCCGACTCGTTCTTCTGGCGCTGATTTCCGCTTGCGGTGGCGGAGGTGGGCAAGAATCAAGCAAATCCGCACAACCTGCCACGCCACTCGATCTGTCAACGGTAGGAACGATCTCCGGTATCGTGCGTTTTGAAGGCACACCACCGGAACAATCTGTCGCTCAGCTGAGCGGCTGGGCGGAGTGTGCTTCTCAACATCCGCAAGGAAACCCGCTCGCAGGCGACGTGCTAGTAAAAGACGGGAGAGTTGAGAACGCGCTTGTGTATATTAAAGATGGATTAGGAAACCGCGTGTTTGCGACCCCGAGCGAAGCGGTAAGCGTAGACCAGAAAGGCTGTATCTTTCTGCCTCGGGTCGCTGGGGTTCAAGTCGACCAACCCCTGAAGTTCTTAAATAGTGACGCTCTTGCCCACAATGTCCATGGCTCTCCCCAGACCGCTAAAGCGTGGAATATCAGCTTGAGTGTGAAGGGGATGTCACGCTCAGTGAAAATTGATAAGCCCGAAGCGGTCATCGAAGTAAAGTGTGACATTCATCCGTGGATGCGAGTCTATGTCGGCGCATTCTCTCATCCGTACTTTGCGGCGAGCAGCAGCGATGGCTCGTTCACGCTGCGCAACCTTCCACCAGGTGAGTACACCCTTGAAGCCTGGCATGAGCGCTTCGGTACCAGGTCACAGAAAGTATCGCTTAGCGCAAAAGAAACGAAAGAAGTCGAGGTAAAGTTCGGGGGAAACTAACAGGGCTCGGGAGTCGGGAGCCGGGGATCGGTTTGCTTTCACCAACCCTCACCCCCTACCCCCTCCTCATCAGGGTAGGTTTTTTATCCAAGCCTCAATTGGCGCGGATTTCCCCTCGTGAGGATCCGCGTGTTCGTCATGCCCGCGCAGGCGGGCATCCAGGAGCTTCACCCCTGAACGATTGCGTATTCTCCCTGGCTTCCCGCATTCGCGGGAATGACGTCTCGTCTTTTCTCAGCGTAAAAACCTACCCCTAAAAGCCTACCCCCTCCCCCCCAAATCACGGCCAGGTCTTCGCCACATTCGGCCCAAGTTTGAACAGCAGCACGTACGCTACGGCGGCGCCCACAGCGATAACGATCAAGAACCAGGGAAAGAACGTGATGCTGGGATAGTGTCCTGCCCCAGCAAACATGCCGAACAGCATAGGCACGGATAAGAACGTGTTCACCCGTGAGGCGTAGAGAGCCGTCTTCGCCACATATGGCTGCTCGGGCGGTGTCAGCCCTTCTTTCACCCAGGTGATGAGTTTTTGCTGAGCGGGCCAGATGACAAACCAGACGTTAAACCACATGATGCTGCCAAAGAGCGCGCCCAAGGTGATCCAATAGCCAGCCTCAGAACCTAACAGCCCCGCGTCTCCATGCAGTCCACTGCCAAGAACGTTGTACTTCCAGATGATCATCAACCATCCAGACAGGAAGGTGAACATCGCCCCCCAACGGAACCAGAACAACGCACGAGGCATCAGTTGAGGAACGACCTCTCTCCGGGTCGATGCCTGGAGCGCAGCCGTCACATGCGCATTCACCAAATTGAAAAAGAGCAACATGCCAATCCAGATAATGCCCGCGACCAAATGAATCCAACGTAACAGCGCCTGCACCACATCATGCATATCGACAATCATGACCATCTCCTCTCAAACGTTACTCGCCAATTTCTCCAACTGCCTTGTTTTCCCCGTCGTTTCCCTCTTTTACGGCCTCACCATCCCGTTCCCCCCTTTGCAGAATGTTTCGTCCGACACCCAAGGCTACGTCCGCGGTCCGTGTTGAGTTGGCGAAGAACGCCGTCGCGACGCTCGACGTTGTCCACATTGCGGGCAGAGTCCGTGAATCGCCAAACTGTGCTCAAGGACGACGAACCCTTTATTCACCAGCGGTGTGACATTCATCTGCCGGTCTCGCTTGAGCCAGATGTCTTCGACGCGACCACATCGGTGACAAATAAAATGATCATGGTCTTCAAGTGTCGGATCATAGCGAGCACTGCGGTCACCAAAGTGAACCGTACGGATCTTCCCTTCTTCCGTCAGCCGTTGCAGATTGCGATAGACTGTTCCGAGACTCACACGAGGTGACGATTTTCGCACTCGTCGATAGACCTCCTCAGCACTGGGATGGGAATGATCCCCTTTGAGTGCCTCATACACGGCAGTCAACTGCCGGGTCGTCCGTTTGCGAATGTTCCTTGTCATGCACAGCCCTTTCGCAACGACCAAATACTTCCTGGCTGACCTTTACACTTACAGTTCCGCGGCCAAAGATTGTCGTGTTGTTGCTGGCAACCGGACTTGAGCTTGATAGTTGGGATGGGAAATCACAAGACGCACCTCGTCCGTTCCCGCACGAAAGGCGGCTCGTGCTTCAGGTGGTAAAGGAAAACGCACATACTGTACGGCACTGAGATTGTCTTCCGTACTTCGACCACCCTCGAAAACTCCGGGTACGTTGAAGCGCGTCCCTATCTGTAGCGATACCGCTTTATCGAGACCAATCAGTTTCACCAACTCCGGTCGAATCTGGTCTTGTTCGGTAATTTCGATCAGCAGCGTTGACGACAGTTCTCCTTCACCAGGAATCAATTCATTGTAGGTGTCAACTTCAAAACGAATCTTATCAATGTCGGTAATGCGTTCCGCCCGTAACATCTCCTGAATCTGAAACAGGACGGTGTCATGATTCTCGAAGATGAGTGTGATCCGATCACCAATCGAGACACGGCGGTGTTTCTTCAACTCGATGATGCGACGACGAAAGTCATCGCGGATTTTTTCATAGCGTTCAGCACCGACGATCTCGTCGAGCACCACCTTTTGCATCAACAGCTCCTGGTCTTACGTGTGTCCTGGATTTCTCGTCCACTTGCAGGAACGGGGTCGTCTTCAGCTCTGGTCATTCTACCGACGCGAGAGAAACGTCATGCCCGCAGAAGCAGGAATCGAGGAGGTGAATCCAGGACTTCTCTTGCAACACCCTGGATGCCCGCCTACGCGAGGCATGACGTACGACATCGGACCACAGAACATTCGTACAGTTGGGGTAGCGTGCGCTGTGCGCATGACGCGCTTGTCAGCGTTGATTCCCGTGCGCATAGCGCACGCTACGGTCCCTCCGGTGACAACCCAAAGTGTACCAATCTCGTGTGGTTTGATTTCGCGTTCAGCAACTGTTCTCTACAAACATACGGAAGCGAGAAAGTTCACTCCCTATGCCTTCAGTGTATCCAGGCCTTTTCTGAAACGGCCAGCGTGCGATTTCTCGGCACGGGCCAAGGTCTCGAACCATTCGGCAATTTCAGCAAACCCTTCATCGCGAGCGGTTTTCGCAAAGCCCGGATACATTTCCGTGTACTCATACGTTTCTCCCGCCTCGGCGGCTTGCAGGTTTCTCTCGGTATCTCCGATCGGTTTCCCAGTCGCTGGATCACCAACTTCTTTCAAGAAATCGAGATGACCGAACGCGTGACCAGTCTCGGCCTCTGAGGTATCACGGAACAAGCCACCCACGTCTGGATACCCTTCGATGTCAGCGCGACGAGCGAAATACAGGTATCGACGGTTAGCTTGAGATTCACCAGCGAACGCGTGTTTCAAATTTTCGTGTGTTTTCGAACCTTGCAGGGACTTTGCCATATCCACATCCTCCTTAATAGGAATTATTCCTGGTTAGAAATGGAAGACCGAAGCCTTAGTGTCAACCCCCTCTCTCAACGTCGGTCGAGAACGTAGACCGTCAGAGTCGCGTACGCTATGACAGCACGCATGGAATATCTCATCATTGGCATTGGCGGTTTCCTTGGCGCGAATGCGCGCTACCTCTTGGGAGGCTGGATTACTCGACAGTGGGAAAGCCAATTTCCCTGGGGTACGACCATCGTCAATATCACTGGAAGTTTTCTTTTGGGAATACTGATGGCCTATCTTGCCGCACGGCCACACGCGTCGCCGTATTACCGACTCTTCTTTGCTATTGGGTTCCTTGGCGCCTACACAACGTTCTCCACGTTCAGCTACGAAACGTTGCGTCTCGCGCAAGACAACAGCGTTGGGGCTGCGCTGTGGAACATGATTGGCAGTGTTGCCCTGGGACTTGTCGGTGTCAGTCTGGGAGTCTGGGTGGGAAAGGTTGTTATGGGAGACCTGCCCGTGTGAGATATAGGCATCCGATTTGCGATAGAGACGCCCGCAGCGCAGACCACTGGTCCGCTTGAGATCGGTACGCTGACTCCTGGATTCTCCGATGTGACCGTGATAAAGAGCACCTCCGATTAAGGAACATATTGCGATGACATCGATTCCGACACGATGGACAGAGCCTGAAACCGTGACCGTACGGCCAGAGGCCGTGCTGGATCTGCAGATACTTGAGCCGTTCTTGCGCGCGCGATTGCCGCAGACTGATGGCCCGCTCAGTGTTGTGCAGTTTGCTGGTGGTCGAGCGAATCTCACCTACCTCATCAGTTTTGGTCCGCACGAATATGTCCTGCGTCGCCCTCCGAGTGGTCCACTGGCCCCTGGCGCGTATGACATGGCACGGGAGTTCCGCGTGCTCTCCGCCTTGTCCCCCGTTTTCCCGCCTGCTTCACGAACGTTCTTTTTTTGTGACGATGTCAGTGTCTTAGGAGCACCGTTCTTTGTCATGGAACGACGAAAAGGGTTAGTCATCCATAAAGAGATGCCCCCAACGTATCTGAATCAGCCTGCGTTGTATCGTCGTTTGAGTGAAGCAATGATCGATACCCTGGTCGACTTTCACGCTATCGATTACAAGGCAATCGGCTTAGAGACACTCGGAAAACCTGACGGCTTTGTCGAACGACAAGTCAACGGTTGGATCAAGCGTTGGGAACGAGTGAAAGAAAGCCGTGAGATCCCGCTGATGGACGAGCTGGGACGTTGGCTCTTAGCGCGGATTCCCCCTTCCGCTGCGCCGACGCTCCTCCACAATGACTATAAACTCGACAACATGATGGTCGATCCTGACGACATCGCTCGCATCATCGCTATCTTTGATTGGGATCAATGTACCTTAGGAGATCCACTTGTCGACTTGGGCTTACTGTTGAATTATTGGACGGAGGCCACCGATTCGCCGGAACGAAAATACTTATCACGAGCCCCACACGACTTACCGGGATTCTATACCCGAGCTGAAGTGGTCGAACGCTACGCGCAAAAGAGTGGACGTGATGTCAGTGCCATTCCGTTCTATGAAACGTTCGCCTTGTGGAAAACCGCAACTGTGTGTATGCAACTTTTTGTACTGTATCAAAATGGGCAACTCCAAGATGAAATGTTACATGACTTTAGCCAACGCTCGGTCTATCTCGCAGAAGCCGCCCATGATGTTGCCCAACGTTCCTCTTTGTAACATTGACAATCGTACGTGAATGGAGGTTCTATGGCAGAAGAAGATTTGCGCGCTGAACTTGAAAAACTCAAAGCCGAGAACGCAGCCTTAAAGTCTCGCAGCTCAAAAGGCATCTCACTCAAGGTCAGCGAAAAAGGTGGCGTCTCGGTCTACGGTCTCGGACGTTTTCCTGTCACCCTGTACAAAGAACAATGGAGCAAATTGCTGGATATGGCAGACGACATCCGTTCTTTTATGCAGGAACACGAGTCCGAACTGAAAACCAAAGAATAGCGAACCAACATAGAACCAACGGTCATGCCCCTGTGCTGACCGTTGATTCGTGGTATCAATCAACAACATGCAAAGAGCCAGCCTTAGCGCAAATGTGCCCCCCGACGCTCGTACTCCTTCCTGTTCCTTCTTGCTGTTCTTTTGCTCCTCACTCAATGTGCCCCCCTTCGGCCTCCAGCGAGTGTACCACCAACTGCAGCGACGCAAACGACGGAGTCACTAGAAGGCCCTCCCCGTTCATCCGAAGAGCAACTCGAACTCTTCAATCGTAGTCTTGATCGAGCATAAGATCCGCGGCTAACACAAACACGACTCAACTGAGACTGCGCTTGACAGTAAGAATGGGTTCTTCAACGATAGACAAGCTGTTAGAACCCGTGATGGAACCATGACCTGCTGAGATCGACGTTGCCACATCTCCGGGATGCACACGATGACGGTATATCGACTGACAAACGCGCTGCGCTTTCCTCACCCTGAACAAGCAAATCCCGATGGCCTACTTGCTATTGGTGGCGACCTGCGTGTCAATCGTCTTCTCCTTGCGTATCAACTCGGGATATTTCCGTGGTACGAAGACGACACGCCGATCTTGTGGTGGAGCCCACCGCAACGATGCATTATGAAACCTAGTGAGTTTCATGTTTCTCGGAGTCTCCAGCGGCTCCTGCGCCAGGGGCGTTTCGTGGTGTCATTTGATGAAGCGTTCCCTGAAGTGATTCGTGCCTGCGGAGAAGCACGTATGGCTCAAGGCCAGGGCACGTGGATTACTACAGAAATGGTTGATGCGTACTGCGCATTGCATGATGCCGGATTTGCCCATTCCGTTGAGGCGTGGAGTGACGGCAAACTCGTCGGTGGCATCTATGGGGTGAGCCTCGGACGCGCGTTCTTTGGCGAATCGATGTTTAAGCATGAAACCAACGCCTCGAAAGTAGCCTTCGCTACCCTCTCGCAACGCTTGCAAGAATGGGAATTTACGCTCATCGACTGCCAAATCACCAACCCACACTTACAACGTTTAGGCGGATATGAAATTCCCCGCAAAGAATTCTTGCGGCGCTTAGTGCACGCTTTAGAATTTCCCACGCGACGCGGGAAGTGGGGAGAACGATAATACTGGAAGGATAATTCACGATGTATGCCATTCGTGTGTTGGTCGCGTTTACGTCTTTGCTAAGCCTGGGCATGTTCGTCACGCTCCCTGTGAGTTGGTCACAGCATCGACATGACCATTCTCATCGTCCACCCCAGGGAGCTGCGCATGATCATCGTTTCAATAACATCGATCAGGCCGTAGCGATGTTCGAAAGTGCCGAACGCGACGCCTGGCAAAAACCCGATGACGTCGTAAAAAACCTGCAACTGCGCAGCGGCGATGTCGTCGCAGATATTGGGGCCGGCACCGGATATTTTACCCGGCGCTTCGCTGTTGCTGTCCGGCCTCAAGGCAAAGCACTCGGTCTCGATATTGAACCGACGATGGTCACCTACATCAACGAGGATGCGAAAAAACGTAGCCTCACCAACCTGAGCGCCCGACAGGTTCCCGCCAATGATCCGCAGCTTGAGCCGAATTCCATCGACGTCGTATTCATCTGCGATACCTATCATCACATGCAAGAGCGAGTAGCGTATGTCCGCCGGTTAGCACAGGCGTTGAAGCCTGGTGGACGTGTGGTCATCGTCGATTTCCATAAACGCGAACTGCCGCTCGGTCCACCGATGGAATGGAAACTGGCGCCAGAAACCGTAACCGAAGAGTTTCGGCAAGCCGGGCTTCAGCTCACGCGTTCGGTCGACTTTCTGCCATATCAGTACTTCTTGGAATTTACGCATCCCCCCAAGTAATTTCTAGCAAGACGTAGAGAAACCGAAGCCACGTTTTCCCAAGTTGCCGCGAAGCTGGCATTCGCGGGGTGGATTTGCTAAATCGGTCCACGGAAGATTGGCACAGCAGAGTTGTCACCCTGAGTGCAACGAAGGGTCTCTCAGAGAGATTCTTCGCTCCGTTCAGAATGACCCGTCCGCAGGGCTCTCGCGTACAGTGTACGAATGTTCTGTGGTTCGATTTAGGAGTCTGCTCGGCTGGAGGAGAGATTTTTTCTGGCTGTGGTTCCATGTCAACGGAGGAAAGTCATGGTACGAAATTGTCACTGGCAAATGGTCCGACGGGAGTTACTCTTCACCGTTCTTGCCCTCCTTATCCCGTCCCTCGCAACCGCCGCAGACACAACTCCATCACAAGCAGGCCAGGCGATATTTTCCGAGAAAGAAGTGGCCTACATCAAAGCGCAACGAGTGGCTCGACTTGCGACGGTCTCTAACAAACACCAGCCTGATGTTGCGCCAGTGTCCTTTGAGTTCGACGGCACCACTTTCTTTGTTGGCGGACGTAATAATCCAGCAACCATGAAGTATCGCAACGTCAAACGGGGAAATGGCAGAATCGCGATCGTCTTCGACGACTGGGAATCGCTCACGCCGTGGAAACCGCGCTCAATCAAGATTCATGGCACGGCAGAACTTGTCAAACGCACAGGGTTGCTCGGCGAAGGGGAATACTTGCGCATCACACCAATAGTGAAGTGGAGCATGGGAGTTAACGAGCCTGCGTTTCAGGATGGCAAGGCAGTAATCAAAAAAATCGTCATCCAACCGGCGCAAGCAACCCCTTAGCGCAACCCAAGTTGCTTCATGAGACGAGAGAGATTCGGGCGCGGCAAACCAAGTCGCCGGGCCGCTTTGGTTTGGTTGCCGCCGTTTTCATCTAATGCCAATTGAATTTGTTCACGTTTGACGGTTTCAATGGCTTCAGCCAGAGACGCAAACTGACGCGTTGGTTGATACGACTCTAGCGTCGCTAGGGGAGACACACTCTGCTGTCGTAGTTCACCAGGCAGATCGGCAACGCTCAGGACTGGCCCTTGCGATAAGACCGTGGCACGCTCAATGATGTTTTGCAATTCACGCACATTGCCGGGCCATGCATATTGTTGTAGTGCGGCCATCGCGGCGGTATCGATCATCAGCCTCGGACGTTTCATCTCATCACAGTAACGAGCTGTGCAATGCTCAATCAGGGCGGGTAAATCTTCACTGCGCTCGCGTAACGGTGGTAAGGTAATGGGCACGACATTGAGTCGATAATAAAGATCCTCGCGAAACTGCCCTTGCTGCATCGCCTGCCGTAAATTGCGATTGGTCGCGGCAATCACGCGAACGTCGACGCGAAAATCTTTGACCCCACCAACGCGTTGAAATTCTTTTTCTTGCAAAACACGGAGGAGCTTCGCTTGTAGATTTGGCGCGAGGTCACCAATTTCATCAAGGAAGATTGTCCCGCCATCGGCCAACTCAAACTTTCCTCGCTTCTGCGCAATCGCTCCGGTGAAGGCGCCTTTCTCATGACCGAACAGTTCGCTCTCAAGTAATTCTGGCGTGAGCGCCACGCAATTCACTGCCACAGAGGGCTGCTCTACGCGTGGACTCCATTGATGAATGGCACGGGCAATGACTTCCTTGCCGGTCCCACTTTCCCCAAGCAAGAGCACCGTGGAGTTTGCTACTGCAGCGCTCCGGGCCACATGCAACGCCTCTTGCATTGCTGGACTTGAACCGCCCACCAGGCGATAACGCTCGTGTACCACTTCGGCAAACGCGACTTTCGCTTTCTGAATTGCTGTCGCAGCTTTGGTCCGATACAAAGCCGGCGTCGCCAAGCCGCCAAAGGCCGCTAACAATTCCAGATCCGTTGGCTGAAACCCACCGACCGCAGCCGTATTCAACACCTCGATCGCACCAACAAGTCGACCTTCATGGCGCAGCGGCGCACACAGCACCATCTTTGTTCTGAATCCGGTTTGCCGATCGATCTGTCCAAAGAAGCGGGGCTCAGTTGCGACATCGTTGCAGATCACGCCTTCACCATGAGCCGCTACCCACCCAATGATGCCTTGCCCAAGAGGAAGGTGAACCTCTTCGAGTTTTGCGCCACCTAACGTAAAAGCAAAAGAGAGTTGTTGCGCATTCTCATCAACGAGCGCAATACTGCACGCTTGCGCAGCAAATAGACGAAGTGTCGATTCGAGAATCGTTTGCAACAAGTCCTCTGGTTCAGTCAGCGTGAGAAGACGCTGGGTCGTCTCGATCAACGCCGTCAGTCGTCCAACATGTGTTTCGCTCTGCGTTAGGCGGTGGCAGGAAACAACTTACCGCAATAGTGATTGACCGGAGTGGAGAGCCTCTGCACAAGAGCAGGGATGAGAGACGAGACCATTGTGTGCTGGCTTCGGTC
>Ga0194132_10002931_pt1 | contig 31130 bp, 36 predicted proteins | sample TA2KigOf80mmetaG_FD_148612 | JGI IMG/M metagenome (GOLD analysis project Ga0194132, IMG submission 148612) | Freshwater microbial communities from Lake Tanganyika, Tanzania - TA2015054 Kigoma Offshore 80m | ecosystem: Environmental > Aquatic > Freshwater > Lake | place: Tanzania: Lake...
GGCGCAATACCTTGGGCCTAATACGGCATCCTGACGTTGGCCCGCTTGGCGGAACGGTAGACGCAACGGACTTAAAATCCGTTCACCGCAAGGTGGTCCGGGTTCGAATCCCGGAGCGGGCACCATAATAAAATCAACAACTTATGTGGTAGTTTAGAGGGCAATTGTTGATCTGTAAGTTTGGCTCGGTAAGCAGCCGGTAAGCATCTTGGCCGAATTGGCCGGGGATCTCTTAGGCCGCCCGAAGGGGACTGTTCCCCCGGAAGGACGGCCCAAACGCGACGTTGACGTGTCAACGGGCAGGTCTCCTGAACTCTGACGGCTCAACGAACGCGCCAGCCCACAGGCCGCGCTTCGCATCGCGTGCTTCGTTCTCAGCCTCCACGAACTCCTTGCTGAATTGTCGGTAGGCGATGGCCCAACCGTCGCGAACCATGCGCTCGTTGATGTTGGTGTCGCCGGCCCAGCACACGGCGACGATGCGTCGATAACGGTCAACGTCGCGCGGCTCGCAGCGAACGTTGTTGCCCTGGACCATCTCTCGAAGGGCTTTCGCGGCAGCCTGACCGCAGAGGTAGACGACGTTCGATCCATCCCGGCAGGTCTGTTTGGTTTCTGGCGCGTCGATCCCGAAAAGGCGAATGCGTTTGCCAGCCACATCGATGGTGTCGCCATCGATAATCTTTGCCGGGCTGGTCAGTTCGGAGGCGTGGGCGGCAAGCGGCAGTAGGACGGCGAAAACGGCCAGGACATAGCGACTAGGCCAGCACCCCACGTGTTTCGTGGTACCCTGTCGGAAAGGGAACATCGTCATGCGACGCCTGCACCTTATCATCGCGCTTTTCCTTGCGCTGTGGACGGGTGCAGCGCACGCGGGGCCGTACGAGGACGGGCTCGCGGCGGCGCGACGGGGCGACTTTGCGACCGCCCTTCGCCTCTGGAAGCCGTTGGCCGAGCAGGGTGACGCGGAGGCCCAGCAGCTTCTTGGGCTCATGTACAACGAAGGCCGAGGCGTGCCGCAGGACTACGCTGAGGCGGCTAAATGGTTGCGCCGCGCGGCCGAGCAGGGTTACGCGGCGGCCCAGTACAATCTTGGGGTCATGTACAACGAAAACCGGGGCGTGCCGCAGGACTACGCCGAGGCAGTTAAGTGGTGGCGCCGCGCGGCCGAGCAGGGTCACGCGTCGGCCCAGAACAATCTTGGGGTCAGTTACGAAAAGGGCCATGGCGTACCGCGGGACGACGCCGAGGCGGTGAAATGGTATCGGCGCGCGGCCGGCCGTGACCCTAGCCCAGGTCATGCCTCACGTGCACGTCTGGTGGCGCGGAATCATGTGGCTGGTGCCGGTCCACGGAGGTCGCTAGGGTCGCCGCCACTTCGAACAAGGTGTCCCCGATGTCCGAGCACTCGAAAACCACGCTACCCGCCAGTTTCATCGCCTCGGGGACATACCGGAGGGATGGTTTGTCGGTCTACGGGCCCGTCGACCCGAAACAAAGCGCGCTTTTGGTCATGAACATGCAGAACGCTTGGCTCGCCCCGGGCGCACCGTTTTCGCCGCCCGGGGACACGACGACGCGGGGCGTCGTACCAACCGTAAACCGTTTGGCCGAGGCGTTACGTCGGAAGGGTGGGCGCGTCTTCTGGTTTCGCACCACGACCGGAGCAGCGGGGTCCGCGACCTACTGGTCGAACTATTTCGACCACTTCGTAAATGCGGCCAATCGGGGGCCTGCCGTCGAGGCGCTGATCGCAGGAAGCCGATGGCACGAACTTTCGTCCGATGCGACCGTGGCCCCGGAAGACCGGGTGCTCGACAAGCACCGGTTCAGCGCTTTTGCACGGAACCCGTATGATCTCGAAGATCTGCTCCGGAGCCAGGGCATCGATACCGTGATCGTGGCCGGGACCGCGACCAACATCTGCTGTGAGTCGACGGTGCGCGACGCGATGATGCGCGACTTCCGGACCTATATGCCGCACGACGCCGTCTCGGCACCGCGGGAGGACGGCCATCTCGCGGGTCTGCGTAGCGTCATGCAGGCGTTTGCCGACATCAGGCCGATCGAAGAAATCCTTCGCTGAGGAGAGGGGAGGCTCGCATGAGTGCCAAGTCCGACCAGCCCCTCACGGACGACGAATTCGAACTCTACGATCTGCGAGTCGAAGTCGTCGCGCCACCGGGCGCCAAGATCTATTGCAACAGCAAACCTGGCGACTGGTTTGAAGTCCGCGGCGAGCTGTTGCACTTCCAGCCCGGAATGCCGTTCAGCCTGTACAATCTCGCGGCGCTGCTGCCGCTGCTCCCGGCAAAGCAGCGTGTGACCGCCCCCAACGATTGGATGACGACGGACGCCGAAGTGGCCTGCCCAGATCCCCACTGTCCGACGCGATTTCGCATCACGCGATTGGGCAAACGTCGCTTTCGTCATTCGGAAACGAGCGCCGTGCCGCTGCCCAAACGCTGAAATCGCTCCCTTGATCGCTCCATCCCGCAAGCGGAGTTCTTGTGATGACCATTGAACGCATTGACTTAGTACCCGGCTATTCCATCTCTCGATTGCTCAAGGGTGGCTGGCAGCTATCGAGTGGCCACAGCGAGGGCTGGGAGCGCGGGCAGGCGATCAAGGATATGGCGGCCTTCGTCGAAGCCGGCTTCACGACCTTCGACTGTGCCGATCATTATCTCGGCGTCGAACAGATGATCGGCGACTTTTGCCGCGACCATCCCTCGCTCGCGTCCAAGGTCCAGATTCACACAAAATATGTGCCCGACTTCGACGCGTTGGCCCGGATCAAGCGCACCGACACCGTTCGCATCATCGATCGATCGCTCCAACGCCTCGGGGTCGAACGTCTCGACCTCGTGCAGTACTACTGGTGGGACTGGAACGTCGCGGGTGCGGTCGACGTCGCGCTGACGCTGAAGGACCTGCAGCGGGAAGGCAAGATCCGCCTGATCGGGGTCACGAACTTCACGACGCCTCAGCTCCGCACGTTGGTCGACGCTGGTGTTCCAGTCGCCGCCAATCAGTTGCAGTATTCGTTGGTCGACAATCGGCCCGAGCGGCAACAGATCGATTACTGCCGACGCCAGGGCATCGCGCTTCTCACCTACGGTCATTTGTTGGGCGGTTTCATCGGCGAAGACTGGCTCGGCAAGTCGGAGCCGCAGGAGCCCTTCGCCAACCGAAGCTTGCGAAAATACAAGTTGATCATCGAGGATTTCGGCGGCTGGACGCTGTTTCAGGAGTTGCTCCGCACGCTCAAGCACATCGGCGACCGTCAAGGGGTCGGGTTGGGCGAGGTGGCGTTGCGGTGGACTCTCGATCGTCCCGGAGTCGCCGGTTGCATCGTCGGTGCAACGTCGAAACGCCATCTCGCGCGCAACGTCGAGGTCGTCCGGATCGCACTGACTGCGGCCGATCGCGCCGCCCTCGCGGCCGTGTGCAACCGCCGCGAGGGGCCGACCGGCGACTGCTACGAACTCGAAAACGAAGCGTCGGGACGCCACGGTCGCATCATGCGACGTAACCAGAACGCGCTCGAAGATCGTCCCTGGCCGGGTTGATCGGCGCGTCTATGACTCGAGTAGCGCCTCGCGTCGTTCGACCTCGGCTTCGATCACGCGTCGGTCGTAGACGCCGACTGGATCGGCCCGTGTCGCCATGTATTTGCGGTGGGCGGCGAATCGTCCGAGCCAGAGCCCGTAGATACGTCGCAGTTCGGCGACCGCCGTGGGGTGGTCGTCGACCCGCAGCGACAAATCGGGGTAGTCCTCGGTGCCATAAATGAGGATGCACGCCGACTGCTGTCCGCGCTTGTCGCCCCCGGCGGCCTGACCCGCCGTCATCGCTTCGATCAGGCGCTCGGCGAAGGGGAGGGACGTGGTGGCGACGTAGCGATCGAACGTGTTCCCGACCACCGCGGGACCGGCCAGCATGTTGCCGGCAACCGAGACACCATCGCCACAGTGATGGCCGCTCCACTCGATGCACTCCGATCCGGTATGGGCGAGAGAGCCGCCGTATCGGTCGACGACATGAACTTGCCGAGTGGCGCGACCGGCATCGGCTGCAATGAGCGCCTCTACGGCCTCACGGGCCGAGGCCCCGGAGCGCAGCAGCGCCAGGCCACGCGCGCCATACGTTGGATTGATCATCGCCTGGGTCGATAAAGCGCCGACGCCACTCTCGGCATGGGGGCAAAGTCCCCCCGCGGCCAGGAAACGGGTGGCGACCGCCACCCCGAATGCCCCGCTCGCCGGATCGCGGGCCACGATCGACCAGGTCATGACATCAGCCTCCGGGCGCTTTCACCGCCAAATCCGGCCCACTATACTTGGGCCGCGCTTTTCCAACCAAACAGGGTCCAGCATGTTTTCTGTCAGCCCGTTCATTCCGAACGGCAGCATAGAGATCGTGGATGCGTCGAATCCCGCCGACGTGCGTCTACGCATGCGCGTCGACGAGGGCGACAACCCGTTCATCTACTACTGCCACTTTCGCGCCGCGGGTGTGCGCGGCGTCGATTGTCGCTACTCGCTGCTCAACGGCGGCGATGTTCTTAAGTTCCGGCTGGCGAGCCATGCCAACCTAGAAGGCCGCTGGGTCAATACCGGCGTCATGGCGAGCTACGATCGCCGCGATTGGTTTCGCATTCCGTTGAGCGAGAAAGACGGCATCGTCACCTGGCAGCATTGTCCAGACTACGATCAGATCTACTACGCGATGTGGCCGCCCTATTCGTCGGAGAAACTCCTCGATCTCATGGGAGAACTCCAGTTGTCGCCGCGCGTGCGCCTTGAGGTTCTTGGGCGGACGGTCGGGGGGCGTGATCTCGACCTGATCACGGTCGGTGTGCCAGGGCCCAGGAAGCACGTGTGTTGGGTCATAGCTCGTCAGCACCCGTCGGAAACAATGGGGGGATATTTCATCGAGGGGTTCCTGCGCCGCCTCACGGCCCCTCATGATCCTGTCGCGAATGAGCTCCTGGACCGCGCCGTGTTTCATGTCGTTCCCAACATGAACCCGGACGGTACCGATATGGCTCTATCCCGTGCCAATGCCGCGGGCGTCAACCTCAACCGGGAGTGGATTGCGCCGTCGATGGAAAAGAGCCCCGAAGTCAAGCTCGTCCGCGATCGCATGGAGGCCACCGGGGTTGATTTTTGCATCGATTGCCACGGCGATGCCCAGTTGCGCTGCAACTTCCTCGGTGGGCCGCTTGAAATCCCCTCGCGGAACGAGCGTCTGTCCGGACTTTTCTATGGGTTCGAACGGGCCTGGGCGGCGGCCTCGCCCGACTACGAACTTGGCCATCCTTACCCGGGGGGATCGCCCGATAAAGCCGACCTCAGCATGGCCTGGAATTGGATCGCGGAGCGTTTCAATTGCCTTTCCGTATTGCTTGAGCAGCCGTTCAAGGATACGTCATGGCGCCAGGATCTGGTTCGCGGCTGGTCGCCGCAACGCTCGATCCGCTTCGGGGCGTCGCTGCCAGCGGCGATCCTCGGGGTGGTCGCCCGGCTCCGGTAGCAATGACGGCCCAGGAAGGTGCCGTCAGTAAACAGGGGGTACGACGATGAAGCAAAGCGTCTACGCGGTGGCGTTCGCCGCCATGCTGGTGTCCGGCGTGGCCGTGGCCCAGCAGCAACAGAACGCGATCACCTGGGGGCTCAACTCCGAGGTCGAGACTCTGGATCCCTACGCGACGTCCAAGCGGACCGCGCAACTCGTGATCCGCAATATGCTTGAGAACTTGGTCGTGCGCGATCCGGCGACCGGTCAGGCCAAACCGGCGCTCGCCACTGGTTGGCGGTGGATCGATCCGACGATCCTGCATCTCGAGTTGCGCCGCGGCGTGACGTTCCACGACGGATCGCCGTTCACGGCCGACGACGTGGTCTTCACGGTCGACTACATCAAGGACACGGCTAACAACGCGACCTTTGCGAAGGCCGACTATGGGTTCATCAAGAAGGCCGAGAAGGTAGACGACTTTACGGTGCGACTCCTGCTCGAACAGCCGACGCCGTCGGCGGTCGATCAGCTGAGCCAAGTACTGTTCATCATGCCGAAGGCGACGCACCAAAAAGTCGGTGCCCGGGCCTTTGGTGCCCAGCCGGTCGGCACGGGTCCGATGAAGGTCGAGCGTTTCGAAGCAGGTCGCAGCATATCGATGGTGCGCAACGACAAGTATTACACGGCGGCCTGGGGTAAACCGCGGCTCGATCGCATTACGGTGCTCAGCATCACCGACAATCAGACGGCGAACGCCGAAATTTCGGCCGGCAAGGTCGATTTCCTGTGGAACATCACCCCCGATCAACTCGCGCAGTTGAAGCAGGCGCGGAACGTCGAAACGGTCACGGGCGGCTCGGTGGCGATCAGCTTCCTGTCGCTCGACGCGGCGGGGCGCGCTGGCGCCAATCCGATGCAAGATAAGAACGTCCGCATGGCGATCGCCCACGCCGTCAATCGTCAAGCGATCGCCAAGACGCTGCGTGGGGAATCGAGTGAGGTCATCCACTCACCGTGCAATCCGCGCCAGTTCGGGTGCATCCAGGACGTTGCCAAGTACGACTACAACGTCGCCAAGGCCAAGGAGTTCATGGCCAAGTCGTCTGTGCCGCGAGGGTTCGAGCTGAAAATCGCGGCCTTCACCGATTCTGGTCCCGTGGCCGAAGCGATCGCTGGCGATCTTCGCCAACTCAACATCGACGCCAAGCTCGACTTCCGTGAGACCTCGGCTTGGATTCGCGACCTGTTTGGGGGCAAGCTCACATCGGCGGTCGTGCCTTGGCCATCGAACGGCGTCTACGATGTCGTGGCGATGGTGCCGTTGTTCTTCACCGGCGATCAGGGCGACTACACACTCGATCCCGTGGTGATGGACTCGTTCAAGAAGGCGGCGACCATCGTCGACGAGCAGGAACGCCTCAAACTCTACAAGGTCGGGTTCGATCGATTGGCTGCGGAAGCATACGTCCTGCCGCTGATGAGCGGGGTGACCCACTTCGCCTATCGGCGCGGGCTCGACTTTGTATTGCCGGTCGACGGCTATCCGATCCTCTACATGGCGGGATGGAAGTAGGCCGGTGACGTGCTGGCGCTGCTTGGCCGCAAGCTCGTCGAGGCAATTCTCGTCGGCCTGATCATCTCGTTCGTCACCTTTCTGCTGGTGACGTGGACGGGAGATTTGGCGATCGCTCTGGGCGGCCTCGGCGCCAGCCGTGAGGAATTGCAGCAGCTGCGGACGACACACGGCCTCGATCGTCCGATCCTCGTGCAATACTTGGATTGGGCGGCCAAGGCTCTGTCGGGCGACCTTGGCCGCTCGTTCTTCTCCAAGGAAGACGTCCTGCCGCTGATCTTGTCGCGATTGCCGGTCACGGCAACGCTCGCGGTCTGCTCGATTGGGGTCGGTATCGCCTTGGCGCTGCCGCTCGGCATCCTGGCCGCCATTCGGCAGGGGCGATGGATCGATCATACCGCCCAGTCGGTCGCGGCCGTCTCCCAAGCCATGCCGTCGTTCTGGTCGGGGCTGCTGCTGATCCTGCTGTTCGGCGTCAATCTCCAGGTTTTGCCGATCTCGGGATACGAGAACTGGGCGAGCTTCGTGATGCCGAGCCTGGCTCTGGGCTGGTTCGTCTTTCCCATTCTGCTGCGCCTGCTGCGCGCCGGGATGGTCGAAACCCTCAACACCGACTACATCCGCACCGCCCGCGCCAAGGGCCTGTCGCCGCGGCGCATCATCCTCAAGCACGCTTTGCGCAACGCCGTGCTGCCCGTCATCTCGCTCGCTGCCGTGCAGTTCGGCCAGTTGCTGGGCGGGTCCGTCGTCATCGAGGCGGTGTTTGCACTCCCGGGTGTCGGCCAGTTGGCCTGGAACTCGATCCAGCGCGCCGATTTCCCGGTGGTGCAGGCGATCGTTCTGCTCGTGGCCGTGATCTTCGTCACCATGAACTTGCTGGCTGATCTCATCAACGGTGCGCTCGATCCGCGGATTCGCCGCGCATGACCGAGACCCAGGTCACCGCGACAGATTCCATCGGCGTGCGCCCGGTGGGCCTGTGGCGACGCGCTCTGCGCCATCCCGGGTTCGTTGTCGGCGGCGTCTTGTTGCTGTTCTTCGTGCTCGTCGCGCTTGGTGCCGATCTATTGGCGCCGCACGACCCCTACGCCCAGAGTTTGGTTCGCCGGTTGCGTCCGCCGGTGTGGTCAGCCAACGGCTCGTGGACCTTCATCCTGGGCACCGACCCGTTTGGACGGGACTATCTGTCGCGCCTGATGCATGGCGCGCGCATTGCGCTCGCCGTCGCTTTCGCGTCGGCGCTGCTGGCCGGGGCCATCGGGGCCACGTTGGGCGTGCTTGCGGGTTATTTTCGTGGCCGGGTCGACCAGGTGATCTCGCTCCTGATCTCGACGCGATTGGCTTTGCCAGCCCTGCTGGTGGCGCTCGCCGTGTTGCAGGTCGCAGGCAGCGGCCTATGGATCGTCGTGCTGGTACTCGGATCTACGTTATGGGATCGCTTTGCCGTCGTGATGCGCACGGCGGTGATGCAGGTGTCCAGCCTCGACTACGTGATGGCGGCGCGCGCCGCCGGTGCATCGCATGGAAGAATCATGACGCGCGAGGTGGCGCCCAACGTGTTGGGGCACTTCCTGGTCGTCTTTTCCTATGAAGCGGGACAAGCCGTCTTGGCGGCAGCGGCGTTGAGCTTTCTCGGCCTGGGCATCCAGGCGCCGCAACCGTCCTGGGGCCTGATGATGGCCGAGGGCCGTTCCTGGCTGTTGGTCAATCCCTGGCTCATCGCCAACGCCGGCGTGGCCCTGATGCTGCTGGTGCTCGCAATGAACCTCGTCGGCGACGGCTTGCGCGACGTACTGACCCCAGGCGAGCGCTTCTGATCATGCCGGTACTCGACGTCGCAGATCTACGCGTGGACCTGCGGACTACAGCCGGTGTGCTCCGGGCGGTGCGCGGGATCTCGTTCTCTATCGAACGGGGCGAGACATTTGCACTCGTGGGCGAGAGCGGCAGCGGCAAGTCGATGACGGCGCTGGCGCTTCTCGACCTGATGCCGCGCAACGGCCGACGGCAGGCGGAACGCATCGTGCTCGATAGCCGCGACCTGATCCGATTGGACGAGGACGAGTTGCGCACCGTCCGCGGCGGAACGGCGGCGATGATCTTCCAGGAACCGATGACTGCGCTGAACCCGGTGCTGTCGATCGGAGATCAGATGACCGAAGGACTCCTGGAACATCGGCCGGGTACCGCGCTCGGGGAGGCGAGGCGCCGAGCCGTCGACCTCCTGACGCGGTGTGGCGTAGCCGAACCCGAACGCCGCCTGCCGCAATATCCGCACGAGCTCTCCGGTGGACTGCGCCAGCGCGTGATGATCGCCTCGGCCCTCATGACCGGACCAAAGCTGCTGATCGCCGATGAGCCGACAACGGCGCTAGATGTCACCGTGCAGGCCCAAATTCTCGATCTATTGCGAGAGCTGCAGCGGGCCTTCGACTTGGCGATTTTGTTCATCACCCACGACCTAAGCCTCGTCCGACGCTTCGCCCACCGAATCGGTGTGATGTACGCGGGAGAAATTGTCGAGAGCGGCGTAGCCGAGGCCGTCATCACCGCGCCGTCGCACCCTTACACGCGGCGCCTCATCGCTTGTGCGCCCGATCTCGCTGCCAAGCGTGGTCATCGCCTGGGATTTCTTACCGGATTGCCGCCCCGGTTGCTCGGTGTATTGGATGGTTGCCAATTCCGTTTCCGTTGTCCGGTTGTGCAGGCCGCGTGCGCCGGCGCTATTCCGCAGCAGCGGACGGCGACGGGGGTCGAGTATCGCTGCGTCCAAGACCCACAGGGCACCGCGGGCCAGGGCGTTCCAGAACGCGCGGCAGCGTCATCCCCCCATTCAGTGGGTGAGTCCTTGCTGCAGGCCCGCGATGTCTCGGTGAGCTATCGTTTGCGTGGGGGACTGTTCGATCGCTCAGCCACTATTCAGGCCGTACGTGGCGCGAGCCTGACGCTCGCCCGCGGGGAAGTACTCGGACTCGTCGGCGAAAGTGGGTCGGGTAAGTCGACCCTGGCGCGCGTGATCCTCGGTCTCGAAGTGCCTGACGAGGGCTCGGTGACGTTGGCCGGCACCTCGATGCGGGCCGTTGATCGGCGGGCGCGGGCGCGCGCGGTGCAGCCTGTGTTCCAGGATCCTTACTCCTCGCTCAATCCCCGGCACACGGTTGGCGCGATCGTGCGGGCGCCGCTCGACATTCTAGGACTTCACCAACCAAAGGACCGCGCACGGGTGGTCGAGCAAATGCTCGATCGCTGCGGTCTGCCGCGGCACTTGTTCGCATCTTACCCAGCGCAACTGTCTGGGGGGCAACGCCAGCGGGTGGCGATCGCGCGCGCCCTCGTGAGCGGTCCGTCGCTCGTCGTGTGCGATGAACCGACAAGCGCCCTCGATGTTTCGATTCAGTCACAGATCCTCAACCTGCTGCAGGACTTGCAGCGCGACTTGGGTCTCACGTATCTGTTTATCAGCCATAACCTGGCGGTAGTGCGGCATCTGGCTGATCGGGTCGCGGTGATGTACCGCGGTGAAATCGTCGAATCGGGCGACGCCGACCAGGTCTTCGAGCGCCCGGAGCACGCCTACACCCAGGCGCTCCTCGCTTCGGCCGGGCGGCGCGAGGCGTCAGGCTAACCGCAGATAACGCCCGCGAGCCAGTTTGCAACCCGTGCGTCAGGGCGCGCCTTGACCCCCTCGGTGACAACGTTGGTATCGAGCAGGAAGCTCACAGGGACACCGGCCGCGTACGGCTCTTGCTACGCCTGATCTTCAGCTTCACACCGTGCAACGGCGAGGCGGCGAAGAACTCCGCCAAGTTGCCGACGCGCGGCGATTTCCGCGACCACTCGTCGGCCGAGACGACCACTACCGTCCGTTTTCCTTTACGTGTGATGGTCTGCGGGCCATCACGCCGCGCACGTTTGATGAGTTCGCTGAACTTTGCTTTGGCTTCGGCCACAGGCCAGACGCCATCCATGGGCACTCTCCAACAAACAGGTCATCATAGTCATCATGTCGATGAGACATTGTCGTCGGCACGGAAAGCCGCCTGGAGCCCGCGCGCCGCGACGGCTAGCGTTCGTTGGGGAATGCGACCTTGCGGAGGGCGATGGCCCGGCCCATCGGGGTTGTCGCTTGGAGCGCGATTTCGGCCTCTTTGGCCATGCCGAGGCGACGGTAGAGCGAAGCGAGACGACCCAGGAGCGAGTCGCGCGACCAGTCCTCGTCCACGGTATTGCTCGCCCACGCGCCGGCTTCAACCAGACTTCGGGTCACCGGCACGTCATCGAGCACCGTCTCTGCGGCGAGGACCAGCGTGTGAGCCCTGTCGCTAGCAGTCGCCAGGCGATGGCTGATCATCACCGCACCGGCGGCATCGCCAACGCACGCGAGTGCGACGACGGCGCGGCGGACATCGGGGAAATACATCGAACGAAGCGCCGCAACGTCGCCCAACAGCGTCCGTAGCATCGCTCGGGCGCCTTCACGGTTACGCGCGAACAGGCGATCCGATTCGTGCGCGAGAAGTTTCCCGCGGGCCGACCCGATTTCGTCGGGATCGAGTACCACATCGCTCGGAAAATCCTCGATCAGGAGCTGATCGCTTGGCAGCCGCCAGGCGCACGCTTTTTCGGCATCACCATGAACCTGATCGAACAGAAACTGGTCCACCACGAAGACCGGACGTTCGACCAGCCTCACGTCGCGGTGGGCTGCTGGAGCGGGCCGCACTTGAGGGCGTTCAAGGAGGAGTTCGAAAGCGGCCTCGCCAGCGGGCAATTGGACATCGCTGAACACGAACAAAAACGCCAGGCAGCCCAGATCCGCTACGAACGGACCTTCTGGTTCGATATCACCAAGGTCTTCGGAGCAGCGTAGGTGACGGTGCGTCCGGCGCTCCACCCGGTCAACCAGGCTCACGCCGTGTCACGCGCCTCACCCTCGACCGGAATTGTTCCGGCGCAACGAAGGTCCCTGCCCACAGCTCGCGTCGCTCGCGCCGCGCCTCGTCCTCGGCCGCGACGTAGGCGTGGGAGTACCGCCGGTAAGCGATTGCATGGCCGTGGCGCACCATCCATTCGCTGCGCTGAACATGCAGCAGATTCGACTGAAATACGATCAGCAGGTGCCGGTTTGGGAGCCCGAAGCTCTCAGGCCGCCGACTTGAAGCGCTCGAAGCGCAACGCAAGTCGGTCACGATCGGGGCGATCTTTCTTGCGGCAAGGCAAATGGATGGTTCCGCCGTTCAATCGCTTTAGGCCTTCGAGCATCGGACCGTCCCTCTGGATCAGCAGCCGCTCGGACACATGCAGCTTATAGTCCGGGTCGATGCCGATCAGATGTGCATCGAAGGCGGCATGATGGATCTTCGACAGTAGTATGCCGTTCGGCACCGCCGGCTGACCGAGCTTCTCGTCCTTGTCGGAAACGATATGGGCGGCATCCAAAAGCAGCGGCTCGGGTAATCCGGACAACGCGCAGCGGCCGTTGTAGGCAGTAATGACGGCCTCGCGGAAAGATGCTTGATGCAGTCGTTGCTTGACCGTGCGCAAGGCATAACGCCGTTCCAGCGCGTTCTCGGGCGGGGCAAGGGCATTCTGATCGGGAACGCCAAACGCAACGCGCGCCCTCAGCGCCGCGGAGTCCCATCCTGAAATGAACGCGGGCAGAATAGCCTGGTAGCGGCCGGGCGCGATGCCAAGAAAATAGATGATCGGAATCCTGTTCTCGAACGCCTCGCGAAGCCATCGGTTGTCAGCCGCGTCCGGGTTCTGGCCCATGAACGCGTAGTCGATCGCCTCATCGCCCTCGAAGATTTGCCGATGCACCTCGCGCTGGTCGTCGTACCAGACCTTGGCGCCCCGCTTGGGAAATACTGTCTTGATCGACAGAAGGAAGCGCATCTGCTGCGGCTTGAATATCCCGCGCTACGGGTTGATCAGCGGAATGCGCTCCCCCTGGAACAAAAACCCCGGCTTCAACTCGGTCGCAGTCAGGTGGTCGTGGACTTCGCCGAGCCCTCGCACATGCTCGAAAGCCGCTATGCGCATCAAGGTGTCGCGGTCGGTGTCGATCATTCCCGGTCACTCGGTTCATCCGAATAACCTGCCGACTTGATTCCATTCATGGCCCACCGCAGGTCTATTTCGGCCATTTCCCGCTTTGTCTCCAACGCCACGCGCACAGCCCCATTTTCTCGGCGCAGGGTTAGTTCCGATGCCCGTGCCATCTCGACGAAACCGGCGGCGTAGCGGGCCATCCTTCGAGTTGCAAATCCGGAACAGTCCCGCGGGACCCTCGTACCGGCTCTACCGGATGGAATAGCTCAAAAGGGCAATGTGACCGATAGAGGCCAAAACCATCGCAACAAGCAGGATCACCGTCCAAGTCCAAAGAAATGTTGCGCTGTTCGCGGTGAACACGAATGTCATCAGCGAGATGATCCCTGCACCCACGAAAACCGACCCACCGCCTCCGATAGCCTCGCCAATTTCCTCCGGCCACCACAGCTGTTTTCCAAAGTCTTCGGCTCAAATTAGCAGCAACCGCCAAACGATCGATCCCACAAGGAGACCCCCGATCCAAGCCACGTTTCGGGCTTTCACTGGCGCCCCCTCCCTTTTTGTACAATCCGCGCCGCCCAGCTCGCTCCTACACTACTACGCGGGACACGAACCAACGTGCTGACGGCCGTTTTGGTGGCGCGGCTCAGCCGGACCTCGTACTCAAACCTGTTCCAGGGTGAGAAGGCGACCATGTACTCCACGCCATGGCCGCGCTGGTCATAGAGCGTCCGGCGCACATGGACGACGGGTGAGCTGGTTGGCACCGCCAGCAGCTCGGCCGTTTTCTTGTCGGCCGGCCGGGCGCCGAGGAATTGCGAGCCGTGGTGCAATTCGATTCCGGCGCCGTCCAGCAGCAGGAGCATGGGCTTCTGCTCGAGCTGCTCGCGTGGAAACAGTCGGCCGATCTCCTCCGGTACGTAGGAGACGATGTGGGCAAAGGGCATGTCGTTCCGCGTCGCCACGATGGCCGTGCGATAGACCTGACTGTTGGCCGGAAGCCGCAGGCTGTCCGTCACCTCGCGATGCGGGCGCATCAGCCGATAGCCCACGGCGCGATAGCGGGTGGTGATGGACTGTTCGAGCACGCCTTCGATCAGGCCTTCAACCGTAGCGCCGGAATGGGTCGTAGCGACTCGCCTGACCACGCGGGCGCGGCGTCCCTTCGAGGTTTCGACCAGGCCGTCCAGCGCCAGCTCGCTCAGCGCGCGCTTCACCGTGACAATGGACACGTCATAGAGCTGGCAAAGCTCGCGCTCCGAAGGCAGCAGCGCCCCGCGCGAGAATTCGCCGCGCTCGATGCGCTGGCGCAGCTCGCTTTCGACCTTGCGGTAGAGGGGTTCTGGCGGTCGCGGGCTCATGGGCGGTGTGATACTGAAAGGGACGGAGTCCGTCCAGCATTGGCGGAGATGAAATGTCGCCAGGCGCCCTGCAGTCCACCAAACAGGCCTTCGCGCCGCTGGCCCGCGCGCTGCCCGGCGGGCTGCGCGCGAGGCGCGCCGACGAGCCGCTCAGCGCCGCTGCAGGAATTGCTTGGCGACAAGGCGTCACCCAAAAGGCCGGGCGCGCTCAAGCCCGGGGAGCACCAGTTCACGATCGCCGCCGTGCAAATCATACGCCCCGAGAAGACGCATAGCACCTTGCTGGAGCAGAAGAACTTCCCGCCCCACCAGCCACACCGCCGCGTGTCGGTGACCACCGGTCATGTCCGCGTGATCTTTCGCGACCGCCAGCCGCGGCACATCGACGACCTGCACACCGACCCGGACTTCGAATAGGGGCTGTCGACCGCAACGATGGGCTTGCTGCTCATGCATCCGATGATCTGGCATGGCGCCATGCTGGGCTTCATCTTCGTCGCCGCCCAGCAGCCGCGCATGTGCCGGCCGCTCGATTCCAAAATCCTGGCGGCCTTCGCCGACGTGGCGACGGTGGTGTGGGTGGCGCAGGGCGGGGTGGATCATCTGGCCGACATCCTGGCTGCGTTGCCGCCCGCGCCGCCGAAACCTTAAGGCGCCGCGACCAGGTCGCCGGCCACCGCGCCCCGCGCCGCATGCTTGCGCTTCAGGTCGGCGAAGGCGGCCGGGTCGCTGGCGAAGCCGACATGAAACTCGGGGAAGCCCAGCGTTGTCTTGCGCAGGGATTCGCGCACGCGCCAAGTGTCGAAGCCGTCGAGGCGCTGGTTGGCCGTGCTTTCCGGCACCACCAGGGCCTGGTTGCCCCAACCCGGCCGGGGCGTCTTCGCAATGCGTTCGCAGAGATAGGCCTGAGCATTGACCCCCGGGGTGCCTTCGGGATCGACACCCCACAGGCGGCGCCATTCCTTGCGGAAACCGTTGAGCCGCTCGCCGTTCATGACCTCGTCGAGGGAGCCGAGCCCGTCGATGCCGAGGAAGTCGAAATGGGTACCCATCTGGGGATGCGCGCCGCCGGCGATCTTCCAGTTGGAATAGTGCTGCACGCCGTCGGTCGCGTTGAAGAAGGGGTTGTCGACCCGGCGCAGCCAGTCTTCATAGCCCCGGGCCACGGAATCGGCGCGCGGGGTGTAGGTCAGGAGAACCATAAAATCGTAGCCGGGAACACGGGCCATGCTGCGCACACCTCGCTGGGACAAAGAGGAGTGGCGCCGCATACGCGGCGCCCCAGTCGGTCAGTTCACGACGTCGATGTCGAAGTAGTTGATGTTCTCGTTCAGGGTTTTGAGGTTCCGCACGCGCGGCCCATAGCCCATGATCGACGGCAGCTCGAGCATGGTGAGCAGCGGCGCGTTGTTGTGGTTTAGCTCCATCAGCTTGTGCAGGATGGCGAGCCGCTTCTGCTGGTCGAACTCGCGGTTCGCCGCCAGCACCATGTCGGCTTCCTCCCGGTTGCAGTAGTAGACCGAGACTTCCGGCGTCTTGAGGCACGAAGCGAGGCGGAAGGTCGCCGTCACGTCCATCGTTGGGGCGACGAAGTGGCCGATGCCGAAGGCCTCGCCCGCCCAGGTGCCGCTGGAGAAGTTTTTGAGCTGGGTCGCGAACGTGATCGGCAGAAGCTGCGCGCGCATGCCCACCTTGGCCATGTCGTTCACTGCCACCTCGAACATCACCTTCTGAATCGGGTCGTCGACGCGGGCCTCGATGACGAAGTCGAAGCCGTTGGGGAATCCCGCTTCCGCCAAGAGCTGCTTCGCCCTAGCCGGGTCGTAGGGATAGGGCTTCACGTTGGGGTTGAAGCCATAGGAACTCGAGGTGCCGGCCTGCGAGCCGATGGTGCCGACGCCGGAGAACAGGTTGTCGAGCATCGCCTGCTTGTTGACCGCCAGGTTGGCGGCCATGCGGATGCGCTGGTCGCGGAAGCGCGACTTCTCTCCCCGCCCATCCGCGATCGGCGCGGCGACGAAGGAAATGCCGTGCACGCGGGCGGTCTGGCCGATATCGACATTGCCGCGCGCCGCCTTGATCTGCGGGATCACGTCCGGCTGGGTCGCGTTGTCGATGTCGATCTGGCCCGTGATCAGGGCGCCGACGCGCGCCGTGCTGTCGGGGATCTCGGTGTAGTCGATGACATCGACCTTCGGACTGCCCTTCCAGTAGGCCTTGGTGGAGCGGATGCGCACACCATTGGGCGTCCAGGCCTCGATCTTGAAGGCGCCGGTGCCCATCGGGTTGGTCGAGAAGTTGGTTGCGCCGCCGTCGGTGAGATACTTGATGTCGATGGCCGGCAGCACCGCCATGTAGGCGGGAATGAGCGGCGAGGGGCTGGCGGTGTCGACCTGCACCGTCATCGCATCGATGACCTTGGCGCCGGTGATGCCGGCGACGCGCAGGTGGTTGCTGGTGTTGGTGCGCCGGCCTTCTTCGGTCAGCAGGTAATTGATGATGTCGGCCGCGGCTTGGGCAGTCACCGCATTGCCGTTCCAGAACTTCACGTTGGGCCGCACCTTGAAGCGCCAGGCGCCGTTGGCGAAGGCCCAGCTTTCCGCCACCATCGGCTGTGCCACGCTCTTCGCGTCGAGTTCGGTGAAGGTGTCGAACAGGGCCACCCAGAGAACGCTCCCGGGCGTGCCGGTGCCTTCCAGCGTGTTCGCCTTGGACGGCGGCATCTGTGTCGCGCCGACGCGCAGGACCTTCTCCTGAGCCTGGGCACCGAAGGCGACGGTGGAGAGAAACAAGGCGGCGGGAAGGGCGCGTGTGACAAATCGGCTGAAGGATCGTGTGGTGTGTGTGCTCATCGAAGCCTCCCTAAGGCTTTGTTTGTGTGAAGGATGCTAAAGGGCGGTACAGGCGGGGACTGTCCCGTGGGTCATGTGGCGCGGCTCGGCCGCGGGCACGTCGGCGAGAACTTCGCCGAGGATGCGGCGCGATTCCGGCCAGGTCGATTCGGAATGGGAAAAGTCCGATCCCCAAATCATGTTTTCCAGGCCAATCGTGTGGCGGCACTAGGTGCCCAGGGCGTCTTCCATGAAGGTGACGAAGACGTTGGAGTCCGAGGATCGCGGCGGACACACCGTCCTCCTCCATCGCCTTCACATATTCGGCGGGCTCGTAGGACGACGTCGGGATGCTCTCCCAGCGCCCGCGGTGCTTGAGCTTGGCGGGATCGTCGGAGCGCTGGCTGGCCGCGGCCATGATGGCGATATGGCCGACCATCCTGCCGTCGACATACCAGGCGTCGTGCGCGGCCTCGCTGACCAGCCGGGGCGCCTGGTCGCGGAACGCCGGCTCGATGTAGTCGCGCCATAGATGCGGTAGCTCGATCACATGGTTGTCGGCGGAAATCAGCGACCGGTTGCGAAGGTCGGCCATGGCAATGTCAGGCCTTGGCCCGTCCGACTGCGTCGTCGCCGAAAATTTTCTCGTGGCGGCGTTGCGCCATGTCGGGCTCGACGAGCGGGGTGAGGATCGCGGCGGCGAATTCGTCCTTCTCGCGCGCCATCCATTGCGCCAGTGCCGGATCGCCGCCAGCCTCTTCCAGCAGGTCTACCGACAGCGCGCCGTTGGCGAGCAGCGCGCGCGTCAGCCGCTCGTTGCGGGCCTTGAGGACGAAGACCTCGCCCGCCAGCGCGGTGACGGTGCCGAGCAGGCGGGTGATCGCGGGGTCGTCGAAATACTGGTGTTTGGTCTTCTTCGGCATCAGGCAGCCTTTGCAACAATCAGGGCCCAGGGGAAGCGCCAAGAGTCCGGGATATCCCGCCCCTTGGCGAGCGCGCCTTCGGATTCCTCGAAGGGTTCGACGCGCACGTCGGTGAAACCGGCCTTTTCCAGCTCTTTCACGAGATCAAGCTTGACGAGCGGCACCATGTAGGGTTCCCGGTTGCGCGCGCTATGGCCGTAGTAAATGAAGTTGCCGACCGCGCCGCCCGGCGGGTCGTAGAAATCGAGCTGGGTATAGGTGCCGCCCTTCTGCAGCACCCGACGCGCTTCCTTGAAGCTCTGGCGGATGGCGCCGACCGGCATCTCGTGCAACATCATCGAGCCGGTGATGGTGTCGAACCTGCCGTCGGCGAAGGGCGTCATCCTTTCCGCCGCGCATTGCACGAAGTTGACCACCAGCTTCTCGTTGAGCGCGCGGGCATGGCCGATGTTGAGCGCCGGCGCACTGAAGTCGCAGCCGGTCACCTCTGCCTCGGGATTCTCGCGCTTCAGCGGAAGCGTGGTCTTGCCGAAGCCGCAGCCCTGGTCGAGCAGCTTCTTCGGCCTGCAGTTCTCCTTCACGAAGCGGGCGTAGCGCAGGTGGAGGTCGGCATCGTTCGCCATCATCGGCGTCGTCGTCTGCGTGCCAAGCTCATAGGCGAAGGCGCCGGCGGTGTTCCATAGCCCGCCGGGAATCTGGTGGAAGTCGCCAAGCCGGTAGTAATCGGGGAAGGGCAGCCTAGGGTCGAGCTTCAACCGCTCGGGACTCCGTTTTGCATAAGTCTTCAGGTAATCGGCGAGCGCCGGCACCTGCTGCTCGAACACCGTCAGCAGCCCCCAGTGGCCGACATACTTGAATTGCTGCAGGTGATGCTCCAGCCAGCCGAAATACTGATAGAGCGTCGAATCCTGCATGCGCTTCTCGATCTCGTTCGGGTCGTCGAGGCCCAGCGCCTGGGCCTGTTGTACGACTGCCTGGTAGATGTCCTTGCTCCAGAAGATCTTCAGCCCGACGACGAAGGACTGGTAGGCGTGCATGTCGAAGGAGACCTTCGGACCACTGCGTACGTTGAGGATGGCGTTGCGGGCCATGGCGTGCTCCGGTTTCAGGCGGCCGGGGAAAGGTGCCGCGCGCGCAGGCGCGACAGCGGGAACCAGCGGTGCCCCGCGACCTTCCGGCTGATGCCGACGACGAAGGAATGCTGGGCGAGCGGGATCCAGGGCAAGTCGTTAAGAACGACCCGCTGCACCTCGCCGAGCAGCGCGACCATCTTGCCGTCGTCGAGCTCCTTCAGGCTCGCGGCCAGGTAGCCGTCGATCTCGTCGCTGTGATATCCGGTGAAGTCGAACACGCCCTTCAAGGGCGGGTTCACGTCATGGCCCAGCGCATAGCGGCCGTCGATGGTGATGGGACCGTCCTGGTCGACGAAGAAATTGAGCGCGCGGTCGAGCTTCTTCAGGCCGTGCTGCGCAAGGTCGAGGTAGGCGGGCTTCACCTTGACGCCGACCTCGCCCAGCGCCTCCGCGACGATGCGGGCGATGCGCGGGAAATGCGCGAATTCGTCGTGATAGGCGAGCTCGATCGGCGGCAGCGGAAGATATGGCTTGAGCAGCCGGCGCGCCTCGGCGGGGTCGTAGTTCCAGCTCCGGTGCGCCGCCGTGTGGCCGGTCACCACATCCGAGATGCAACTAGTCATCCGCTTGGCGCCGCCGCGGAAGGCCTCGTCGACGATGCGCTGGTAGGGAATGGCCAGCGCCACCGCGCGCCGGATGTTGAGCTTGTCGAAGGGCGGGCGCGTCACGTTGCAGCCGAGCATGGTGCGCCAGGTGGTGGGCAGGTGATGCACCACCACGCCGTTGCGCGTGCCGGCGGGTTCGTTGAGGTCGATGGCGACATCCACCTCGCCGTTCTTCAGCGCATCCCAGCGGTCGGCGGGATCGAGGATGGCCACCATCTCGACCCGCTCATAGCCGACCGGGCCCGCCCAGTAGCGCGGGTTGGCGCACATCCGGAACACGGTCTCGTCGCTGCTCTCGTCGACCGTGTAGGGGCCGTAGCCCAGGCCGCGCTTCTGCAGCGTCTTCAGCGCCCAGGGATCGTCCGGCGTGACGTACTTCTTCACCTCGGTCGAATCGAACACCGTCGGCACGATGACGGTTAGGAGATAGGGCAGGATGGAGGTGGAATAGGGCAGGGTGAATTCCACGGTGTAGCGGTCGATTGCCTTCACCTGGTCGGCCCGGTGCAGGCCGGCATTGCTACCGATCCAGGCGCCGACGGTGCCGAGCGCTAGCGAGCGTTTCCACGTCCAGGCGACGTCCTTGGCCGTCATCTCGTGGCCGAAAGCGCTGAATACGCTGCGGCGCAGGAAGAAGCACCAGGTCTTCGCGTCGTCCGAGCGTTCCCAGCGTTCGGCCATCAGGCCGACGAGCTTCTTGGAGTCGGGGCTGCCCGCGGTCGCCGGCTCGGCGCCGGCATAGCCGAGCAGCGGTTCGTAGAGCTGCAGATGCGCGTCGATGTTTTCCCATTGGAGGATGCGCAGCGGCTGGTCGCGATCCAGTACCGTGGGCAGAACGGCGCAGGCAACACGAAGCGTATTCATCGACACCACACCTTCACACGCAAGGTCCCGCAACCGGCCCGGGCTCGCGATCCGCACCGCGGCGTCGCCGTCGTGGCCAATGGTAATATAACAGGTTCCTAACATAATAGGTTTGTTTCGGCAGGCGGCCCGGCAGCACGGCGCGGGCTTGGCGGACCGCGCGGTCTTAAGCCAGCCGGAAGATGGCGTTACGCGTCCTTCGCCCGCTGCCGGGTGAGGATGGTGGGGTGGTGCAGATGACCTTCGATTTCGCGGAAAGGTGGCGTTCGTCACCGGCACCGCATCCTGCATCGGCCTGGGCGTTGCGCGGGCCTTGGTGGAGGCCGGCATGGACGTGATGCTGGCCGATATCGACGCGGCGGCGCTGGCCGCCGCGCGGCAGCAGCTGGCCGTTCCGGGCCGACGCATGGAAACCTACGTCGTTGACGTGTCCGGTCGCGACGCGCTGCAACGCGCCGCGCGGCCGCGAGCGCGGCCAGGCGGTCGTGCTGGAAATCCTAGGCGGGCGCGGCGATCGTGACGGGGACGGTCGCGCCTTGCAGGGTGGCAGCGAGGTCCATGCTCACGTGTCCGGCGCGATAGCGGTGAAATCGCCGGCGAAGCGTTCGAGAAACGGAATATTCTCGCTTCTCGACAGCGGCGAGTTGTGCACGAAGAACACGGCAGGCTGATCCGGCGCTCCGGTAGTGCAACTGCCGCGCTTGCCGAGGGTGACGTAGTGTCGTGTGATCATTTCTGGTCTTTCCTGCGCGGGGCACGGATCATATGAGCGCCGACTTTCCCGCCTCGTGCTTCACTTAACAAGGACGTTTCTCATGCCGATCGATGTTCGACGGGTCGTAACCGGTCATGACGCGAAGGGACAGGCCTGCGTCATCGAGGACAGCCGTTTGCCGGTGTCGGGTCGCGTCGGCGTCTGGTTCACCGGCCCCGGACTATCGCGCAACGACGACACCCAGGCCGTCACCTTTCATCCGACGAAGCTCGAACCACCGCCGGGCGGTACCACCTTCCGGATCGTTGAGGCGGCACCACAAACAAAGGGCGATACCCTGTCCTTTGCTGAGAAGCGCGAAAAGCAGCGCGAACGCTTCCGTTCGATGGGTGCCGAGCATGTGCTGGTGGAGTCGAGCAGGCATCCGAACATGCACAGGTCGAAGACGACCGACTACATGTACCTGCTCGAAGGCGAGCTGACGTTGATCCTTGATACCGAGGAAGTCGCGCTGAAGGCGAACGATATCGTCATCCAGCGCGGCACCGCCCATGCCTGGGTGAACCGGGGCGCCAAAACCGCGCGCTGGGTGATGGTAATGGTGGATGCCGAACCGCTGATGGGCCTGCCGAAATGAAGGATTCGCCGATGAAGCGCGCCTATGCCGACACGAGCCTCGGACAGGTCCACTATATGCATGGCGGCAAGGGGCCGCCGCTCCTGCTGCTGCACCCGGGGCCGCGTTCGTCACGCTTCTATTGGAAGCTCGCGCCGGTACTGGCGCGGGACTTCACCGTCTATGCGCCCGACACGCTGGGCTTCGGCGCGTCCGATCCCGCGCCGGACGATGTCACTCTGCCTATGCTCGCCGGCACCATGGCCGAATTTCTAACCGCAGTCGGTGTCCAGAAGGCCCATGTCTTCGGGCTGCACACCGGCAACAAGATCGGCGCCTGCATGGGCGTCCGGCATGCCGACCGCATCGACAAGCTGATGTTGTGCGGCATGACTCACAGCCTGGTGGTGGAGACGCAGAAGCGCAACGCCGAGATACACAAGATTGTCGGCTATTTCACCGACAGGGCGACCGCGGCAGACGATCGCCGCATGCTTCTCGACTGGGCCAATGGCTTCAGAGAGCTCTCGAGCGAGTGGTGGCGACAGGACCTGCTGGAGCGCAAGGAACTGGGCGCCTTACGCTTCGGCCACATGCAGAACCGCGTCGCCGATATCCTGCTCTGCCGCGATAGCATGGCCGCCTCGCGCCGCGCCATCATGGCCCTCGACTTCGCCGAGGAGCTGCGCCAGCTCCAGATACCTGCGCTTGTGGTCGAACTGGTAAGCAAGGGCGAAGAGCATCTGGGCCACCAGGGGCCTCGGCTTGTGGAGATGATGAAGATGGGCTCTCTGGTCACAATCGAAAACGCCGATCGCGACTTGCTGGAATTCGAGCCGGAGCGAATTGCTGAGATCATCGTCCGACACATCAATGGCTGATCAGCGGGTCGTGCCGCGCTTTCAGCAGTGAATGATGCGCACCGCCTCGGCGGGGAGGAACGGCCCGATTAGCTCTTCTAACCAGGTCTTCAGACGACGGAATTCGGACCAGCGATAGCATGGGCGCCGGCATTACGCGGCTATGGCCGGCGGAATCGCGCCTCGATCTGTGGCCGCCACCCCACCGGAAACGGCTGTATCAGCACGCCCATCCTGTTCGGACCAGGCGAGGTATTCGATGACCAAGGTCAGTCGAACCACCAGTCCGGGGCACTTGCCGAGCCATGAGGCGAATTTTCCGGCCGATACCCGGGCCTCGTGCTGCTGACGCCATGTCACCAGCAGGTCCTCGGCCTCGCGTGTGAAGGGAACGACGCGCGGCTTTGCCTTGCCGTCTACCTGGTCGATGTCAGGCTGAAGAGCGTTGAGCCGGCGAAACGCCGCCAGCGCCCAGTCTTGATCCGCGACGCTCTGTGGCCGCAGGAATCTCTTGGCCCGGGGGAAGAAGTACATGAATCGCGACGCCAATCCGTCGTCGCCGCCATTGAGCAGAAACTCCTGCAGGGGGTCGGGCTGAGCGGCGCCACAGATCGAGACCGACAGGTGTTCGACGTGGACTGGACGGGCGTTCTTTACCCGATCGATCGTGTAGGGGCGACCCCCGTAGCATTCGATCCAGAATCCGCGGTCGTTGCCGCCACGGCGCTCGAAGTTGGCGAGCCAGGCGCTCAACTCATCGCGCGACAGCAGGATGCCCTTCCGGTTCGCCGCCGAGAGCAAAGCAACAGCCTCGATCGTCGAATCGTTGGTGAAGAGTCTTGGCCGACCCGCCATTGCCGATCGGGGAACGTACGACTATTCGACGTTCGGCTACGTGCTACTGGGCCGAGTCATCGAGCAGGTGACCGGCGAGGCGTATGCTGCGCATTGCGCTCGTCAGGTCCTGGAACCGGCCGGTATCGGAAATGCCGAACTGCACCGACAGTGGGGTATTCGGTATGCCGTGGGCGGCTGGGCCCTGTCTGGCCGGGAGTATCTCGCGTTCCTTCGCCGCTTGGCGGACGCCGGGACTTGGCTCGGCGATGAGGTCTGGCAGTGGGCGACAGACCCGACCGGGAAGCCGGCAGTAGGCGCGCGATCGTTCTATTCGCTCGGCGTGATGGTCCGCCGTAGCGGGCCCCAAATCGAGATCAGTCACTCCGGGGCGCTCTACCACAACCAACCGTCAGCCTTTGGTGGATCGTTGTTCAACTCGACCCATACCTAAGCCATACGCACCCCCGGGCGGCACGAGTTGTTCGTCTTCGCCCGCAACTGCCGGGCCCCACGAGACGGCCGTGCTGCGGCGCCGGGCTGGATCGAGCATGTTGGCCGTCTGCTCAAGGCGGTCGGAGCGCGCTAGCGGGCACTCGCCAGGACGATGTGGGACGCGAGCGAGCAGCAGCGCGGGGCACGGCGTGGTTGACTCCGGCGGTCTCTCGGACACACAGAGGCGGCTGAGCTCTTCTATTTCGGTCGAGCGCCGCAGTCGCTTCTCGGGATGGCGGCTTTCCAGAAGAGATTTCGGCCTGACCGCGTGCTTCTAGTCTAGTGGGCGAGGGTGGGATTCCGCTCGACCGCTTCTTGGCTCGGCCGATCACCGAATGGGTCGGACCCGAGTAGGGCGCGGCCGGCGCAAGAGGAAAAGCCAGCGTCCCCAAACGGGATTTCCCCAAGTCACGCCGCCCGGCCCAGCTCCTCGGCGATGGCGCGTTGCGTCGCCGGGCGGGCGGCGACGCGCGCGCGGTGGGCGATGACGCGCGGCAGGCCGGCGACGTTGACCTGGTAGAACTCCATCCACTGCGCCAACGTGAACAGGTAAGGATCGCAGATCGTGAACCGTTCGCCCATGACCCACGGACCGGTGAGGTTGCGCTCCACCAGTTCGAAGGCATCGAACACGCTGGTCGGGACCTTCTTCTTGAGGGCGGCGATGGCGTGGGCATCGTCGGGATCGACCCAGCGGTTGCCGCGCTGCCAGTGCGCCTCGGCAACGTGCACGGTGGCGCAGAGATAGGCGTTGAACGACTGGACTTGCGCAAAGGCCCACGGGTCGTCGAGCGGCGCGAGATTGGCCGCCGGAAACGTCTGCGCCAGATAAGCCAGGATCGCCGGGGTCTCGGTGAGCACGCCGTGTGAGGTCACCAGCGCCGGCACGCGGGCCTTCGGGTTGATCGCCAAATAGGCCATGCTGCGTTGCTCGTTCTTGGTGAAGTCGAGCCGCGTGCGTTGGTAGGAGGCGCCGACCTCTTCCAGGACGATGTGGGACGCGAGTGCGCAGCAGCGCGGGGCATAGTAGAAGTTCAGCATGGGCGATGGTTCGTGATCCGTCGACATGGCCAGAGGCTCAAGCGACCTTGCGCGATGACGCGCGTCGAGTCGGCGTTCTCGGTCGAGCGCCTGCTCCCGATGCGCCCGGAAAGCTCGCCCGGAGGCCGCCACCGAATGCGGCCATCACCTTGAGCACCGTGGCGAGCTCGGGCTTTCCCTTGGCGCTGAGCGTCTTGTAAAGCTGCTCGCGTGCTAGGCCGGTGGCCTTGGCGATCTTGGTCATGCCTCGGGCCCTGGCCACGTCCCCCAGGGCCTCGGCGATGCGAGACGTGTCGCCGCTGGTGAAAGCCGCATCGAGATACACCGCGATCATGTCCTCGCTATCGAGGTAGTCGGCGACGTCGTATTTCTTGGTCTTGAGGTTCATCGGTCGTTTCCTTTCACCATCGCGATCGCCCGGGCGATGTCTTCCCTCTGAGAGGATTTGTCGTCGCCACATAGCAAAATGACCAAGCGCTTCCCCCTTCGCGCGAAGTAGAGCCGATAGCCGGGCCCGACATCGATACGAAGTTCGCTGAGGCCTCGGCCAATCGGCCTGACATCGTCTACGTTGCCGTCACGGAGTCGTCGGACTCGCTCGAAAATGCGCTCCTTTGCGCGAAGGTCACGGAGGTTCTTGAGCCACCGGTCGAAGGTGTCCGTGACTTCGATCTCGATCACCGGACCTAGTGTAATTTATGGATCACAATCGGACAAGGGGCGGCGGGAGCCATCTGGCGTCTGCCCGGCGTGCGCCATGGCCCCTACGAGACGCGGCTCGGCAACTTCTGTTTCTTTCGCTTCAAGGGCGGACCGATCACCATCAAGTGGACCACGGACAAGATCCGCTACACCTTCGATGCGCCCTACCGTCCGGCTTTGCCCGACGAGTTCCGCGCGCACGTCGCCAACCCGGCAGATACGATCGCGCTGTACTGAGCGGTCAAGAAAAGAGGGAGCGCCAGGCGCTCCCTCTCGGTCCTTGGCTCTCGGCCGCTTTAGCGGCTGAGCTCGATCTGGTGCCAGTTGATGCGCCAGTTCTCGTTCTTGTAGTTCGCGACCTTGGGCGAGGTCGCGTCGAGCTCATACTGCTCATAGAGGAAGAGCTGCGGCGCCGCGTCGTTGTAGAGCTGCGCGATCCGGCGTAGGTGCGTCATGCGCTTTACCGGATCGAACTCGCTGTTGGCGGCTTTGATCGCGTCCTCGGCCTCCGGAATGCACGTCCACTTCTGCGGCGCGGCGCAGGAATGGAAGGCGTTGATCGAGCGCATCATGTCGTTCGACGGATTCGAACCGTAGTTCATGACGTGCATTTCGGCTTCGAACGGCTTCGTGCCCGTCACCCGTGCCGAGAGGTCGGCGAGGGAGATGATCTTGAGCTCGAGCGTCACGCCGACCTTCGATAGGTCCTGCGCGACCTGCTGATAGACGTTCGTGAGGTCGGCGTTGTTGGTGACGATCTCGGCCGTGGTCTTGAGACCATTCGGGAAGCCCGCCTCCGCCAGGAGTTTCTTCGCCCTGTCCGGGTCATAGGGATAGGCGTTGACGTCGGCCTGGAAGCCGTTCACGGAACTCGCCGCCGGCTGTCCCGCCGGCTTGGCGTGACCGCCGAGCAGGGTCTTCGTGAAGTTCTTGTCGATCGCGTAGTTGAACGCCTGGCGTACACGCTTGTCAGTCGTGAAGCCGCCCTTCGACTGGTTGAATACCAGGATCGCGACCGACGGTGCGGTCCCGGTGTTGATCTTGCCGCCGGCGGCTTCGACCCGCTTCTCCGAATCGCTCGGAATGCCCATCGCGATATCGACCGAGCCGGCGAGGAAGGCCTGCACGCGGGTCGCCGCCTCGGGCATGAAGTACATCTGCACGCCGCCCACCTTGGGCGCGCCGCGCGGCCCGGTATCGGCCCGGGTCATCTCGGCCTTGAGGTTGTCCCACGACGTGACCTTGAACGGCCCGGTGCCCGACGGATTGAAACCGAACTTGTCACGGCCGAGATCGGTCCAAACCTTGCCATCGACGATGCGGAAGGCGGCGATCTCGTTGGGCAGGATCGGCGCCGGGCGGTCGGTCTTGATCACCACGGTCAAGTCGTCGACCTTGGTCGCGTCGACCACGTGGCGAACGCTGCCGTACACCGAGGCTCCGAACTTCTTCTGATCGTCGGACTGCAGGTTCTTGACCGCGAACACGATCGAGTCGGCGTTGAACGCGGCGCCCGAATGGAACTTGATATTGGGCTTGAGTTTGAATTCCCAGGTGAGCGGGTCCTTGTTGGTCCAGCCCGAGGCGAGGCTCGGTCCTGCCTTGCCATCGCCGCTCACCGTGGTGAGCGCATCGAACAGCGCCTCGAAGGTGTAGGTGTGCTGGTAGCTCAGGCTCACTGTCGGATCGCCCTTGTTGGGCGGATCGTTGAGATTGGAGACGCGCAGCGTCTGGGCCTCGGCCTGCGATATCAGCGCCGCCAAGCCAGCGGCGAGCCCGAGGCCAAGCGTGCCGCGGGTCGCGAAACGATGGTGCATAGCGTCCTCCCCGTTGATTGTCGTCGCCCGGGCCGCCACCCACCCCAAGCATGACGTCCAGTCTATCCGAGCCGGCGGCCGGGTCCACCGCGGTGGGGACTACGGGGCCTGACGGATCGGTGAACGGGGTGGTTGACGCCGGGGCCGCGTCGGCCAAACTGCGCTTGGCGGCCGTGTTCCAGGGTTTGCCGAGGGGGAAGGAGCCCGTTCGTGATCCGCCTCGCTGCGATTCACCGCTATCCGGTCAAGGGTCTGCAGGGTGAGAACCTGACCCGCGCGACCGTCGCCCGTGGCGGGGCGCTTCCCGCCGACCGCCGCTTCGCGCTCGCTCCGGCCATGTCCGGGATCGATCCCCAAACACGCACCTGGCAGGCGCGGCGGGGTTTCTTCCACTTGGCGCGGCACGCGGTGTTGGCCCCGTTCGCGGCGGCCTGGCGCGACGACAACCGAACGTTGTCGATAACGCGGGATGGCCGAACGCTCGTCGAAGGACGGCCGGAAGACCCGGACGAGCGAAATCGACTCAGCGATGGTCTGGCAGCGGCGCTCGGGCTCGATCAGGCCCTGACGCTGGTGGGGGGCGAGGGCGCGTCGTTCTCGGACGTTCCGGCGAGGGTCTTGTCGGTGATCTCGCTCGCCTCGCTCGAGGAACTTGCCGAGGGCGCGGGAACGGTTCTCGATCCGCGGCGCTTCCGCGGCAACCTTGTGATCGTTGGCGCCAAGCCGTGGGCCGAGTTCGGTTGGGTCGCTCGCGTGTTTGCGCTAGGCACCGCGCGCCTGCGCGTGATCGGCGCGATCGAGCGCTGCGCGGCGACCACGGTGAATCCCGACACGGGCGAGCGCGACCTCAACGTGCCCGCGCTGCTGCAGGGCGCTATCAGCCGCGCCGACTGCGGCGTCTACGCCGAGGTGCTCGCCGCCGGCACGTTCGCGGGAGGCGATGCGCTGATGTTTGCTTGAGTGCAGGCGCTGCGGTGAACCACCCCGTGATGGCCAAGCCCAGGTCGGCTACGGTCAGGCGCGGACGGACACGACGGGAGGAGCGACGAGATGCCTACTTTGCTCATCACGGGCGCCAATCGCGGAATCGGATGGGGAGTTGCGCGATTGCTCGCCGAAAGAGGTTGGCATGTGCATGCCACCTGTCGAAGGCCGGACCGCGCGGAGGCGTTACAAGCGCTCGCCGCCGCTCACGCCGGGCGTGTCACGGTTCATGCGCTCGAACTCCTCGACTTCGCCGGGATCAAGCGACTGGGACAACGCCTGGAGGCGGCCGCCATCGATGTTCTCTTCAACAACGCCGGGGTCATGAACATGGCGCAACGTCGCTATGACCCGGCGCTGACGATCCAGGACTTCGGTCACACCGATGCCGAAGACTGGACGAAGGTTTTTCAAGTGAACGTCATAGCACCGATGAAGTTGGCCGAGGCGCTCATCGAACCGATTGCGCGGAGCGAGCGCAAAGTCATCATCACAGCGACATCGGTGATGGGTTCGATTCGGCTCAACAAGACGGGTCGTTGGCACCACTACCGCACCACCAAAGCGGCGGTGAACCAGATGATGCGCGGCATGGCGGTTGAACTTCGGCCGCGCGGGATCACCTGTTTCCCCTTGCATCCGGGATCGGTGCGCACGGATATGAACTTCGCGCGCGCACCACTGAGCATCGATGAAAGCGCCGCGGGCATCGTTCGTGTGATCGAGACGGCTGGGCCCGAGCAATCGGGTCGCTACATGATGTGGAACGGGGAAGAGATGCCATGGTGACCGCGTCGATCCGTCGTCCAAAACATAGGGCAGGTTTACCTGCCCCATAAAATCTATGTGGCTCCCTTCGTGATTCTTTTCCCCTAACCTTTGTGCGGCATAAGCACGCGGCGCGAGAGGTGGATAGCAATGACCGGAGCGTTGGCTGGCACTCGCGTTCTGGACATTGCGAATTTTTTCGCCGGCCCCCACGCCTGCATGATGCTGGCGGACATGGGTGCGGATGTGATCAAGGTCGAGCAGCCGCCCCGGGGCGACCCGACCCGCAATCGCGAGGACGACTCGGGCTATGCAGCGAGCTTCGTCGCGAAGAACCGCAACAAGCGTAGTATCGTGCTCGACCTCAAGAGCGTGGCCGGCCAGGATGTTCTCCGCCGTCTTGTGCGGGAATCCGACGTCATCGTCACCAGCATGCGGCCGCAGACCCGTGATCGCCTGGGCTTGACCTATGACCAGATCGCTCCCGTCAATCCACGGCTCGTCTATTGCTCGATAACGGGTTATGGGGAAACGGCGCTCGCGACCGATCGCCCGGCCTTCGACACGACGGCGCAGGCCCTCTCCGGTCTGCTCAGCCTGATCACCTCGAACTTCGACCAACCGATGGCGATAAAGGCGTTGCTGGCGGATATGCTGGCGGGTCACTACGCCGCGCACGGCATCGTCTGCGCGCTACTCGCGCGTGAACGAACGGGGCGAGGCCAGGAGATCCGGACATCGCTGCTCGAAGCCTCCATCGCGTTCGCCGATTCGGCATTTTATCATGTGCTTTTGGCGCAATCGCTGGGCTTGCCCAAGAAGCAGCAGGAGATGAGAACGGCCGGTTTCTTGTTCGTGGCTGGCGACGGACTTCCTTTCGCGGTGCACGTGCCACCTTCGCCGGAGAAAAACTGGATCTCCTACACCGACGCCATGGGCATGCCGGAACTGCGCGAGGATCCACGGTTCAAGTTGAAGCTGCCGCGTGACGAGAACTATCCGGCGCTCCATGCCGAGATTTCGCGTCAGGTGAAGAAGCACCCGCGGACCTATTGGCTGGATCGGCTGATCGCGCATGACGTGCCTTGCGCCCCGATCTACGGCATGGGCGAGGTGTTTCACGACCCGCTGGTCGAAAGCCTCGGGATGCTCCACACCGTGCGCGATCCCTGGGGTCAGGACCGGCAGGTCGTTGGCGCAGGGCTGCGGCTCAGTGACTCGACCGTGGAACGACCAAGCCGAGCGCCTCTGATGGGCGAACACACACGCGAGATTCTCGCCGCGCTGAAGTACTCCAGCGCCGAGGTCGACGCGCTCGAAATCCAGCGTGCCGTGATCTCCTCCGCGGAGGCGAAGGATCGGCCCGCATGAAGGGACAACGCGACGCAATCCGAGTGAACCGAGAACGGGAGGAGAGGCGGATGACGAAGC
>Ga0194132_10002932_pt1 | contig 31124 bp, 27 predicted proteins | sample TA2KigOf80mmetaG_FD_148612 | JGI IMG/M metagenome (GOLD analysis project Ga0194132, IMG submission 148612) | Freshwater microbial communities from Lake Tanganyika, Tanzania - TA2015054 Kigoma Offshore 80m | ecosystem: Environmental > Aquatic > Freshwater > Lake | place: Tanzania: Lake...
CGGATGGGACGGATGGGACGGATGGGACGGATGGGGCGGATGGGGCGGATGGGACGGATGGGACGGATGGGACGGATGGGACGGATGGGACGGATGGGACGGATGGGGAGAGCGGAGGCCCCTGCCGGGCTGGGTGAGGACCGATCGTCCTGATCACCCGGATCCCGAGGTTGCCGCGAGCGCTTCGATGAACGTGTCCGCCCCTCCGGCGAGCCGGTGGAAGTGCTCCACGCCCAGCAGCTCCCTGGCGTCGGCGTCTTCGAGGCGCGACAGCGCGTCGTCGCGAAGCTGGCTGCGGTGGCAGGCGATCGCGTGCAGCTTGGTCACCGCGGCGTCTCCGAGCCTCAACACGACGGTTGGCGCCGCGGCCTCCGATCCCCAGGCGGCGGCGTCCGCAACGCCCAGGATCGTCCCGGGCGGTGAAAGCCCCGCCTGCCTGGCGCGTGTCGCGGCCCGCTCGACGACGGCTTCCATGCAGCCGGGATGCACGGTCATGCCGTAGCACGCCGGCGCGTGGTCGCCCAGCGACGACACGACGGCCAGTGTTCGCTCGTGGACCGCGATGTGGTCGGGGTGCCAGTACAACCCGTCCGCGCCGAAGGTGACGATGACGTCGGGGCGTGTCCGCTCGATGGCGTCCCTGATGTCGCGCTCGAGCACTGTCGCTTCGGTCCACGGCAGCATGCCGTCCTCGTGGTCCAGCAGGGTCACGTCCGCGAGGTCCAGCACCCGGCCGGCCTCCATCAGCTCGTCCGCGCGAACGCGGCGGAGGTCGCCGTCTGTGTGTTGGGGCTGTCCGGCCTCTCCCCTGGACAGGCACAGCAGCGACACCCGCACGCCACGGGCGGCTGCGAGGGCGATCAGGCCGCCGCACCCCACCGACTCGTCGTCGGGATGCGCCGTGATGACCAGCAGCGAGCCGGTGCTCATGGCAGGGGCCGGTCGGCGTCGTTCTGCCGGGTGGCCAGCGCGCGGTACACGCGTTCGTACCCGTCGACCATGCGGTCGATCCCGAAGTGCTCCATGGCGTGGGCTCGGACACGCTGGCGATCGAGCGCCAGCACGGACGGCAGGCCCTCGACCAGCGCGTCGAGCGACGAGAAGACGCCTCCGCTGATCCCGGGCGCCACGATCTCGGGGACGGCGCCGCCGTCGAGTGCGGCAACCGGACACCCGCACGCGGCGGCTTCCGCCAGCACGAGCCCGAACGGCTCGGCGGCCTGCACCGGGTAGAGCAGCGCGCCCGCACGGTTGAGCAGATCCACCTTCGCCGCGTGGTCCACCTCGCCGGCGTAGCGGACGTGGCTGCCGTCGACGAGGGGAGCGATCGCAGCGCGGTAGTAGTCGTTCTCTGCGGCCGCCAGGACCAGGCGCCGCCCGGCCCGCCGCGCGATCTCGATCGCCTGCAACACGCCCTTGCCCTCGGTGAAGCGGCCGAGGAACAGCAGATCGCCATCCGGCTCTGGCCGGAAGGCAAACGCCGGGAGGTCCACGGCGTGCGGGACGATCGCGACGACGTCCAGTCCCTGGAGCAGAGCCGCCTGGGCGCGCGAGAGCGCCACGATTGGTGCCCCGGGTGACGTCTGCCAGACCCGGACCTCGCTGGCGTCGGGTGAGTGGTGCACGGTCTGGAGCACGGGCGTGGCCGACACACCCGCATACGCAATCCCGATGGGCGCGTATTCGGCCTGGTGGTGGATGACGTCGAAGGCGCGCGCCTGACGGACGGCCGCCGCCAGGTGGAACAGTTCGCAGCTCTCCCACGGCCACATCGCGGGGTCGCTCGCGTAGCCTCGCTCGAACGTCGCCTGCAGCCGCGCCCGCGTCCGCGAGCCCCCGACGGCGAACAGCGTGACGTCGTGGCCACGATCCACCAGCCCGTTGGCCAGCAGCGCCGTCATCGTCTCGATCGATCCGGACCGCGGCGGCGGCACGGGCTGCGCCACGGGAGCGACGAGCGCGATCCGCAGGGCAGTGTGCACGGGCGTCAGTCGCAGGCCCGCGCGATCAGGCTCGCGAGCACGTGCGACGCCTCGAAGTGCTCGCGGGCGATGGCGGCGGCAGCCCTGGCGTGGGTCGCGTAGTCGGCCTCCACCCGATCGATCGCGTCGATCGCCTCCTCGGGCGTGGAGAACGGCAGAAGGCCCGCACCCGAAGGCAGGTGCGCGCTCCAGCCCGTCTCCTGGACCACCGCGGGGCGGCCAGCTGCCAGGTAGCACTCGGTGCGATCGCTGAACCACCCGGAGCGATGCGCCACGTACGCGTGCTTGGCCACGCCGAACTCGGCCTTCGAGGCCTGTATGAACTCACGGTAGTCGTCCGTGGTTCGAGACGCGGCCATCGCGTCCACCGGATCCCATCCGTGATCGCGCAGCAGGTCCATCGGCCCGTTCACACCGAGACGGAATCGTCCCGGCTTCGACTCCGGCAGCCTCAGGAAGCGCACGAACTCCCGATCCTTGTTGCCGTCCACGTCGGTGAAGCTCTCCGTCTTCCACGTCATCAAGGTCGTGAACCGATCGCCCTGCGGCACACCGTCGGTGCGCCACAAGTCCGTGACGACCGGCTGCCAGGTCTTCTCCCAGGCGAACGTGCCGGTTGGCACGTCGCACGCGGGCGTGCCGATGTTCGCGCCGAAGGTGAACAGGCGGTCGAACCGCCGGAAGAAGTCCACGTACCAGGGCTCGCCCTTGGCAATCGCCAGCTGCGTGAACACGGGATCCGAATCCACGAACACGCGGCGCGGGATCCTCTCGTACTCGTCCCGCCAGAACCACGATCCGCCCGACAGGTTCACGAACAGCTCGGCGTCGGCACAGTGGCGCCGGAGTCCTTCCCGGGAGAGGCCGTGATGGGTGCCGTCGAAGTTCACGAACGACCAGCGATCGCCGAAGCCGTAGGGTTCGAGCGTTCGCTGGATGTGGCGGGTGCCGTACGACGGATCCTCTGAGATGGCGTCCCGTTCCGGGTCGTAGATGCACTCGCCGGTGTCTTCCACGTACATCACGTCGTGCCCCAGCGCCCGCAGCCCCAGCAGGTACATGAGCGAGCACCACGCCACCCCGCCGAAGGGATAGCGCGCGATGATGCCGGCGACGAGCACCCTCACGCCAGCGCCCGGATGGCGGCGGTGTCCGCCTCGATCCCGTCGAGCGAACGACCCATGGCCAGCCGCGCGCACATGCGGCGATAGAGATCCGACGAACTCAGCAGCTCGTCGTGCGTCCCCTGGGCGGCGACGCGTCCGTCGTGCAGCACGACGATGCGCGTGGCGTCGCGGATGGTGGACAGCCGATGGGCGATGACGAGGACCGTGCGCCCGGCCCTGGCCCGCCGGAGCGCGTCGAACACCGCGGCCTCCGACAGCGCGTCGAGCGACGAAGTCGGTTCGTCCAGGATGAGGATCGGCGCGGGCTTGATGAGGGCGCGGGCCAGCCCGAGCCGCTGGCGCTCGCCGCCCGACAGCGTCGCGCCGCCTTCCGCGAGCGTCGTGTCAACGCCCTGCGGCAGCCGCGCCACGACGTCGTCCAGGTGCGCGGCGTGGACGGTGGCGGCCACCTCGGCGTCGGTGGCGTCGAGCCGCCCGTACCGGATGTTGTCCGCCACGGTGCCGGTGAAGAGAACCGGCGACTGCGGCACGAGCGCGATCCGCTCGCGCAGCGACCGCAGCGAGTAGCGCGCCACGTCGAGGTCGTCGATCAGCACACGCCCCGCGGACGGCTCGAAGAAGCGGGGGATCAGGCTGAGCGCGGTCGTCTTGCCCGCCCCCGTGACGCCGACCAGCGCCACGAGCTCGCCCGGGCGGGCCTCGAAGCTGACGTCGGACAGCACGTCCCGATCCGCGTCGTACGCGAAGCGCACGCGGTCGAACCGGACGCGGCCCTCGATGGCTGACGCGTCCAGCGCGCCGGGGACGTCCAGCGGCTCCGGCGCCAGGGCGAAGACCTCCCGCACGCGTCGCGCGCTGACCAGCGCCTCCTGAAGCGACCCGGCCGTGTGCGCGATCGCCGACAGCGGGTTGTACACCGCGGCCAGGTAGGCGACGACGACCAGCAGCCCGCCCACGGTCAGCCGGCCGTCCAGGACGTGCAGGCCGCCTACGGCGAGCACCAGCGCCGTGCCGCCGAGCGTGATCGCGGTCACCGTGACCGAGAAGAGCGACTCCTGCCAGGTGAGGGTCAGCCGCGCCTGCAGCGTGTCCCGGCCGCTCGTGGTGAAGCGGTCCACCTCGTGGCTCTCGCGCGCGAAGCTCTTGACCGCCGCGACCGACGACAGGACCTCGAAGGCCCGTTCGAGCAGGCGCGACTCGAGCGCCTTGACCCGCTCGGCGCGGTCCGCCATCCGCGAGGCGTAGAACCGGAGGCTGAAGTAGAGCGGCGGCACGACGCCGAGCGCCAGCACGGCGAGCATGGCATCCAGGCGAAGCAGGATCGCGAACATGACGGCAAGGTTCACGGCAGCCATCGCCAGCGGGAACACGCCGCCGATCACCAGGTCGTTGACGCTGTAGGCGTCGGCATCGAGGCGGTACACCGAGTCCGCCGTCCGCCCCTGCAGGTGGTGCCGGAGGGGCAGCGCCTGCAGGTGCGCCAGCAGCCGGGCCCGCAGGTCGTAGACGAGGCGCTGGCCCACGTCCATCTGGAGCTGGGTGTGGATCGCCCGGACCAGCTCGCCGCCGAGCTGGATCGTGAATCCCGCTGCCACCATCAGCAGGAGCAGGGCCACCGCGCCCGGCCCGGTGACCGGCAGGACGAGGGCGGCGAGCCACGCGGGCAACGGCAGGTCGCCGAGCACGTTGTCGATGACGACCTTGAGCGGCCAGGGCCCGAGGGCGGCCAGGCCGATCTCGGCGAGCGACAGCGCCACGACAGCGGCCGCGCGCCGGCGGTACGGGCCGAGCGACGCCAGGCACCAGCGAACCAGCGCCACTTCAGCCCTCAGGGGCTGCCTCGAACCCCTTCGGTCCGGCTGCGCGGGTGGCTGGCGTGGCCCGAGCCCCCAGGGGCACCAGAGCCGCGTCGCTGGTCACCCGGGAGAGCGCCCGGTCGAACACCGCAACGGTCCGCGCCGCGCGCCAGGCCGCGCGGGCGGTCCCGACGGCCAGTGCGGCCAGGACCACAAGGACAAGCGCCGGGTGCGTGAGCGACAGCGCCGTCGCGGCGCTGTCGAGCCCGAGCACCGCCGCCAGGAGCAGGCCCCCCCGCACCACACCCAGGAAGCTCGGACGCACCCGTGTGGCCACCCGCAGGAGACAGCGGCCGTGATCGTGGACCTCGACGAGCGTGCGGACGTGGAGCCAGCCCCAGCGCCCGATCGTCAGGCTCAGATCGCGATCGGGCCGCCATCCGTCGTCCACGTCCACGAGTTGGGTGGGCCGCGAGGCGCGCAGCACGCCGAGCAGCTCCGTGAGCAGCGCCGGTCGCGAGACCCAGGTTTCGCTCCAGAACCGGCGTTCGATGGTCCGCCCGAGGAACATCCGGGCCGCCGCCACGGCGTGGACGAGCGTCGGCGCGGGCATGTGCCACGGCAGGCGGGTGACGTGCGCGGACGCCACGTCGAGCGGGGCCGACGCGAGGCCGCGGATGCGGCCGCGCAGGCGCGCGATCGGCTGGATGAGGTGCAGCCACGCGATCAGCCCGCGGTACAGCCAGCGGCTCTGCCTCGCCGAGCGGGCGCCGATGGAGGGCAGGCCGTCGAGGTTCGACCGCCAGGCGAACAGCGCGCAGCGCCCGAGGCTGATCCCCCAGCCGAGCAGACCGAGTCCCAGGACCGGCCACGCGATCGGCACGCCGGCCAGCCGGCCTGCCGCGCCCGCTACGAGCAGCGCCGTCGCCGAGGCCATCCACACCGGCGAGTGCGGCAGGAACTGCAGCGGGTTGGTGTCGGTGGCGTACACCGAGGGAAACGCCGCCGTGCCCCAGGTGCCCGTGTTGACGCTGCGTGCGGTGAGCGCGCGTGTGAACGGCATGGCGCTGTAGATGTGCCCGCGCCACAGCATCTCGCCGTTCACGAACCGCTCCGGGTGATGCGCCGCCAGCCAGGTTTCGCCCTCGCCATAGCCGACCTGCTGGCGCCAGTACGCGCGAACCGACGATCGATGGTGGTGCCACACGACCGCCGAGGGCGCGAAGCCGATCTGGAATCCCTTCGCCATCAGCCGCCAGCAGATGTCCACGTCGTCGCCTGCGCGCAGGTAGACGGGGTTGAAACCGCCGACCGCGAGCAGCGCCTCGCGCCGGAACGCCATGTTGCAGCCGGGAACGTGTTCGGCCCGCCGGTCGTTGAGCATCACGTGCGTCGGACTGCCGGGCGCGCGCGCCACCGACTGGGCCACCCACGGATCGTCCGGGGGCACGATGTTCGGCCCGCCCGATCCCGCGGCATCGGATGAGAGGAAGGGCTGCACGAGGTAGGTCAGCCAGTCCGGATCGACCCGGACGTCGGCGTCGGTGTAGGCGACGATGTCGCCAGTCGCGTGACTCAGCCCGGCGTTGCGCGCGGCGCTCAGGCCGCCATTCGGCAGGTCGAGGACTGTGACGCCCTCGTAGCGGCGGGCGATCTCGCCCGTCCGGTCGGCGGAGCCGTCGTTGACGAGGATGATCTCGCGGTGCGGGTACGTGAGCGCCTCGATCGAGGAGAGGCAGTCGTCCAGGGTTTCGGCCGCGTTGAAGGCGCAGACGACCACCGACACCCGGGGCCACCGGGCCTGCTCCTCGGCGGAGAACGGCGCGCTGGCGAATGCCTTCTGCACGGCGGTGAGCGCCGGCTTCGGCTCGCGGCTCGCATCGACGAGGCCGAAGGCCCAGTCGTCCACCGTCCGGCCCCCGCGCCACCATGCATCCGTCCACGCGAACGCCACCGCGCCGCAGGCACCTTCGGCGAACGCCGCGCGCAGGTGCATCGCCGTCAGGCGGGCCTGTCCGTCGAGCCCTTCACGGAGGCTGTCGGCCCCTGCCTCGGCCAGCAGCAGCGGACGGGATCCGGCAAGGTGCTGCACGCGCGCGAGGTAGGCACGGAGCTCGTCTTCCCGGTGCAGGTACACGTTGAAGCTGCAGACGTCGAAGCACGCGACGTCGAGGTACTCGGTCGGCGGGAAGTTGACGTAGGTGAAGAGCGACTCCGGTGAAGCGGCTTTCGCGTCCGCGTACAGCTCCGCGAGGAACTGCTCGATGCGATGCGCGCCGTGCCAGCGGACGACTTCGGGCGGAATCTCGTTGCCGAGCGCCAGCATGAGCAGCGCGGGGTGCGAGCCCAGTGAGCGGGCGGCATCTGCCGACGTGCGCCGGACTCCGGCCGCCTGCGCCCGGTCATCGATGAACGCCAGGTGCTGCGGCCACGGCACGCCCGCGATCACGCGCAGTCCGTGCGCGAGGGCCAGATCGAGCAGCCACACCGGCGGCAGCGTGTAGGTGCGGACGGTGTTGAGGCCCGCGGCGGCCATGCGCGCGAAGTCCTGACCGATTCGCGCCCGATCGGGGAATTGCTCGCCGGCGGCGTTCGGCGCGAACGTGCCGTACGAGACGCCCTTCACCAGGAACCGCCGGCCTCCGAGGTCCAGGAACTTGCCGTCCACGCGGGCGCGCGCCCTAAGGGACGCGGCGTCCGGCACGAGCGCGGCGGCGGCGGTGGATGACGGGGGCAAGGCGCGCTGATCCAGCGGGTTACCGCAACATTCTGTCCGCGGCCCCGGTCTGATTTCAAGAACGGGCGCCCGGAGGCCTGATGGGTCGAGGAAAGCCGTTCTGGCCCGCGAATCGTTGCAGAATCGTCACAGCAGACTCCTTAACACAGCCGTAATGGGGGTCTGGTAACGTGGCGATACGGCTCAGGCTTGGCCGTTTCTTCTGTTCTGAGGGGGACACTCTATGAGGCACGTCACACGCTGGCTGACTGTACTGGTCTGTCTGTTGGCATGGCCCGCGTCCGCCCTGCACGCACAGGGCGTCACTACCGGCAGCATCAACGGGCTCGTGAACGACGCGCAGCAGCGGCCGATCGCGGGCGCGAACGTCGTCGCCATTCACGAGCCATCGGGCACCGTCTACGAAGGCGCGACACGCGCTGACGGGCGCTTCTCCATTCCGGGGATGCGCGTCGGCGGGCCCTACTCGGTGACCGTGGCGTACGTCGGCGGAAGCGGAACGGCGTTCGAGCCGCAGACGAAGACCGATGTCGTCGTGAACCTCGGGGTGGCGACCGACGTGAACTTCGCCGTGACGGCGATCACGCTTCAGGAGAGCATCACCGTCACCGCGCAGATCGATCCGGTCTTCAGCTCGCAGCGCACCGGCGCGGCGACGTCCGTGCCGCGTGCCGAGCTTGCGGCCCTGCCGACGATCTCGGGACGGATCACCGACATGACCCGCCTGACGCCGCAGGCGAGCGGGAGCTTCTTCGGCGGCCAGGACGATCGCCTCAACAACATGACGGTCGACGGCTCGTACTTCAACAACTCGTTCGGGATCGGCAACCAGCCGGGCGACCGGACGAACGTGGCCGCGATATCGCTCGAGTCGATCGAGCAGGTACAGGTGAACATCGCGCCGTTCGACGTGCGGCAGGGCAACTTCACCGGCGCGTCCGTGAACACGATCACGCGGAGCGGCACCAATGAATTCACCGGGTCGGTGTACCACCGTTTCCGCAACGACGGCTTCGTCGGCACGGAGGCGAAGGGGCAGACCGTCAACCCCGGCGAGTTCACGTTCCGCGACACCGGCCTCTGGGCCGGCGGCCCGGTGGTGCGCAACCGGATCTTCGTGTTCGGCAACTACGAGGACGAGGAGGACAGCCGCCCGCTGACGACCTTCCGCGCCAACAGGGGAGGCGAGACGGTCGGCGGCAACGTGACACGCGTGCTGGCGTCCGATCTGACCGCGCTGAGCGCCTTCCTGTCGCAGAACTTCAAGTACGACACCGGTCCGTTCGAGAACATCACCGACCTGACGCCGGCGAAGCGGTACCTCGTCCGGGGCGACTACAACCTGAGCACCCGGCACAAGGTCAGCTTCCGCTACAACCAGCTCGACTCCAGCTCGGTGAGCTACATGTCGAGCTCGTCCTCGGCCGGCTTCGGCCGAGGCACCTTCAGCACGGCGTTTCTCAGCTTCTCCGGGTCGAGTTACCAGATTTTCGAGAACATCAAGTCCGGCATCGGTGAATGGAACTGGGTGATCGGCAGCCGCATGTCGAACAGCCTGATCGCCGGCCTGACCTCGAACGACGAGAGCCGCTTCGACATCGGCGGCCTGTTCCCGTTCGTGGAGATCCTGGCGCCGGACGGCACGGCCTACACCGCGTTCGGCTCCGAGCCGTTCACGCCGCAGAACCAGCTGCGCTACAAGACGTTCCAGATCAAGGACGACTTCACGCTGTTCGGCAACAACCACTCGTTCACCTTCGGCGGCACGCTCCAGCGCTACCACTCCGACAACGTGTTCTGGAGCTGCTGCCCGCAGGGCGACTTCGTCTACAGCTCGCTGGCGGACTTCTACGCCGACGCCAACGCGTACCTGGCGAATCCGAACAGGACCACGTCGGCCGTGACGCTGCGGCGCTACAAGCTCCGCTACTCGAATTTCCCCGGCCTGGACGAACCGCTCCAGCCGCTGACCGTCTGGTTCGGCGGGGGCTACGCGCAGGACGAGTGGCGGCCGACGCGGAACCTGACCGTCACGGCCGGGGTGCGCGTGGACGTGCCGTACTTCGAGAACACGGCCTATGCCAACGCGAAGGCGGATGCGCTCACGTTCCGGGACCAGGACGGCTCGCCCGTCCAGTACGCGACCGGCGAGATGCCGGACGCGAAGCTCCTGTGGTCGCCGCGCGTCGGGTTCAACTGGGACCTGTTCAGCGACCAGCGCACGCAGCTCCGTGGAGGCACGGGGGTGTTCACCGGCCCGCCACCCTACGTGTGGATCTCGAACCAGCTCGGCAACACCGGCGTGCTGATCGGCGAGATCCTTGTGGACAACACGACCGCGTTTCCCTTCTCGCCTGACACGAAGCGGTACTGGCCGAGCAACGTCACCGGCCAGGGCGCCAACAGCTTCGAACTGAACGTCACGGATCCCGACTTCAAGTTCCCGCAGGTCTGGCGGACCAACGTGGCGGTCGACCATCGGCTGCCGGGCGGCTTCATCGGGACGGTCGAATACGTCTACAGCCAGGACGTGAACGGCAGCTCCTACATCAACGCCAACCTGCCTGCGGCGCAGACCGCGTTCACCGGCGTGGACAACCGGCCGCGCTGGACGGCGAACCGGATCAACAACACGTCGCCGAATGTCATCACCTCCGCGCATGTCCTCGGGAACCAGAGCATCGGCAGCGCCTGGAACTTCTCGACGAGCGTGTCGAAGAGGTTGTGGCACGGGCTGTCGCTGAAGAGCGCGTATTCGTACGGCGAGGCGCGCAACACGATCGACCCCGGGTCGACCGCCTTCTCCACCGTCGCGAACAACCAGCACGCGGCCGATCCCAACAACCCCGGTCTCGGGTGGTCGAAGAGCATGCAGGGACACCGGGTGTTCGTGCAGACGTCCTACACGCGGGAGTACTTCGGCTTCGGCGCGACGACGATCGCCGCGTTCTGGGAGGGCCAGCCCTCGCTCCAGGGCTCGAGCCGCAACGCGAGCTACGTGTTCGCGGGCGACATGAACGGCGACGGCTATGCGGGCAACGACCTGATCTACATCCCGGCGAACACGTCGGAGATGAACTTCGTGCAGTTCACGGCCGGTGGCGTGACCTACACGCCGGCGATGCAGGCCGAGGCGTTCGAGGCCTACATCCAGCAGGATGAGTACCTGCGCGCCAACCGGGGGCGGTACGCGGAGCGCGGGGGCGTCATGCTGCCATGGGTGAAGCGGATGGACCTGAGCCTGACGCAGGATGTGTTCCGCAACATCGGCGGGAAGCGGAACGCCGGGCAGTTCCGGATCGACATCACGAACTTCGGGAACATGCTCAACTCGAACTGGGGGGTGTCTCAGCGGATGGTGGCGCCCGTGACGGCCGCCAACGGCGCGCAGATCCTGACCAACGCGACGGCCGACGCGCAGGGCCGGGCGGCCTACCGGCTGGCGGTGGTCGGCGGCAGGCTGATCGACAAGTCGTTCCAGACGCAGACGAGCCTGAGCGACGTGTACCAGTTCATGATCAGCTTCCGCTACTCGTTCAACTGAGCTGGGGAAGTGAAGGGCCGGCGCACTCTCCGGGTGCACCGGCCCTTCGTGCGTACGTTCTGCGGCCCACGGCGCCACAGCTCCAGTCCAGGTCCAATCTCGGCCACGTTGACAGGCGACAGGCAGACGGGGCCTGCTGGGTGATGGCGTGAATGTCTGCGGCCGAGAACGCTCCGCGTTCGACGGCGATCCACCAGGCCGGTGTCGATCAGCCAGCCCACGGGTCCCGCAGTTCGGCCACGCGTCCCCTCCGGCTCTTGCGCAGAGAGGTGACAGCAGCCCACGGCGTTCAGCGAGTCAGGGTGGGATCGGTGGGGTAGTACTCGCCGTCGGTCGCCTGGAACCTCTGGAGCCACTTCTTTCCCGACTCCGCGGGGGTGAAGCTCCAGGCCTGGCGGTGGTAGTTCCAGTCGTCGGGGTTCAGCCGCTGCGCGCGCTCGAAGTAGTGCTGCGCGCGGTCGGCCCGGCCGGCCTCCTGGAACCAGACGCCCAGCTTGAAGGCGGCCTCGGCCTCCATGTGCGCCGGTGACCGCCCCTTCACGCGCGCGGCGTACTCCTTGTCGCCGAGCGCGTACCGGCTCTTCCAGCCCTGCGCCACCCAGTCGCGCAGCGCGGCGACGTACACCTCGCCCTCGGCGGTCACCTTCTTCACGCCGAAGTCGTACACCTGATCGGACGCCCAGGCCGGCTCGCCCGGCCGCACGATCTTCCCCTGCTCGTCGATCCACGCGCCCGCAGGCACGTTCATGAACTGGAAGGCCGAGGCCACCGCGTGCGTCCGGTCGATCAGCGACGGGAAGGTGACCTTCGCGACGTCGTACCAGCGGCCGGCCACGGCCTCGCCCGCCGTGTCCTCGGCAGCCGCCACGATCTCGAAGTTGCGACCCTTGAGCCCCTGATAGACCTCCTGCCACGCCTTCAGATCCTGCCGGCAGCCGCACCACGACGCCCAGGTCAGCACCAGCACCTTCTTCCCGCGGAAGTCCGACAGGCGGACGATCCGGCCTTCGCGATCCGGCACCGCGAAGTCGGGTGCGACACGCGATGTGAGCAGGCCGCTCTGGAACATCGCGATCTCGCCGAAGCTCCAGGCGCGCGCGTCCTCGTCCACGACTGCCGCCTGGCGGATGCGTTTCGCGAACCCGGTCAGGTCGAATCGGTCCCCGCGTGACAACGCCGGCGGGAGCGGAATGCAGATGTCGGCGCGGCACGCGCCTTCCGGCTTGATCTCGAAACCGTTGATCTGCGGCAGATCGGACTTGCGGATCCAGAGCGATTCCGGGGCGGCCGGATCCAGGTCAACATCGAGCGTGACGACGCGGTCGTCGAACAGGACGGTGGCCGTGCCCGGGGCCGCGAAAACCGACCACGCCGGCATCAGCGCGGAGCCGAGAACGGCGGTGCCGCCAAGTTGAATGAAATCGCGACGGTCCATGAGCTTCGTCCTTCTTGTCCTCGGGCCGGCCGAAGCCGGCCCCTGCGTGACCCGGCAGGCCCGCGATGGCCGTGCCCGAGGGGTCAGCCGGCCGATCCGTCGCCGGCGTCGCCCGTGTCCCGCGGGCGCGGCAGCGCCGTGTCGCCGGCCGGGGCGAGCACCCCCTGCCGAGTATAGGCCACGAGCTTCGCGCGCGTGTCCGCGATGTCCAGGTTCCGCATCGTCAGCTGGCCGATCCGATCCTGCGGCGAGAAGGCGGAGGCGCCTTTCTCCATCGTCAGCCGATCGGGGTGATACGTGAGGTTGGGGCTCACGGTATCGAGGATGGAGTAGTCGTTGCCCCTGCGCAGCTCGACGGCGACCTCACCCGTGATCAGGCGTGCCACCCACCGCTGTGCCGTCTCCCGCAGCATCATCGCCTGCGGATCGAACCAGCGGCCCTGGTACAACAGACGGCCGAGCTGCCGGCCGTTGTCGCGGTACTGCGCGATCGTGTCCTCGTTGTGGATGCCCGTGAGCAGCCGTTCGTACGCGATGAAGAGCAGCGCCATGCCGGGTGCCTCGTAGATGCCGCGGCTCTTGGCTTCGATGATCCGGTTCTCGATCTGGTCGCTCATGCCGAGCCCGTGGCGCCCGCCGATCGCGTTCGCTTCGAGCATCAGGGCCACGGGATCGGTGAAGGTCATCCCGTTCAGCGCCACGGCCTGTCCGTCCTCGAACCGCACCGTCACGGCTTCGCGCGCCACCGTGACGTCGTCCCGCCAGGAGGCCACGCCCATGATCGGCTCGACGATCGTGATGCCCGTGTCGAGGCGCTCGAGGTCCTTCGCCTCGTGCGTCGCGCCGAGGATGTTGGAGTCGGTCGAGTAGGCCTTCTCGACACTCATCCGGTAGCCGAGCCCCGCCCGCTGCATGTACTCGGACATCTCGCGCCGGCCACCCAGCTCGTCGATGAACGCCTGGTCGAGCCAGGGTTTGTAGATGCGGAGCGCGGGGTTCGCGAGCAGGCCGTAGCGGTAGAACCGCTCGATGTCGTTGCCCTTGAACGTGCTGCCATCGCCCCAGATGTGCACGTCGTCCTGCTTCATGGCCGCGACGAGCATGGTGCCCGTGACCGCGCGGCCGAGCGGCGTGGTGTTGAAGTAGGGCACCCCCGCCGTGGCGATGTGGAACGCGCCGGCCTGCAGCGCCGCCATCCCCTCCGTCACGAGCTGGGCGCGGCAGTCCACGAGCCGGGCCTCTTCGGCGCCGTACTGCTTCGCCCGCCTCGGGATGTCGTCGTAGTCGGTCTCGTCCGGCTGGCCGAGGTTCGCCGTGTACGCGTACGGGATGGCGCCCTTGCCGCGCATCCAGTGCAGCGCCGCGCTGGTGTCGAGGCCACCGGAGAAGGCGATGCCGACTTTCTCGCCAACGGGAAGGGACTGGAGGATTACGGACATGGCAAGAGCAATGACGACTGAAGATGGATGATTGGGGATTGCATTGGCGATTGGTGACCGGTGATTGACGAATCGCCCGGGGTCAGCCCGGAGGCCAGGCGAGCCGGCGCCCCGCCAGCAGGTGCATGTGGATGTGCCACACCGTCTGGCCTGCGTCTGCGTTGCAGTTGAACACCGTCCGGTAGCCCCGCTCGGCGTGGCCGGCGTCACGCGCCAGCCGGGCGGCCAGGCGTGCCATGGAGCCCACGAGCGCGTCGCGGTCCGGCGTCAGGTCGTTGAGCGTGGCGACGTGCGCGCGCGGCACGATCAGCACGTGAAACGGCGCCTGCGGGTTGATGTCACGGAACGCGACGAGCGCGTCGTCCCGATGGACGATCGCGGCGGGGATGTCGCCCGCGACGATCTTGCAGAAGAGGCAGTCTGCCATGGTGTGTGACGTCTGAGGAGCCGGCCCTGCCGCACGGGATGACGACGGCGGCGGGGACATTGTGGCATCATTTGCGCCTTGCGGCAGGCGCACCGCGCTTCGGCCGTATCCGTGCGAGGCGCCCTGTCACCAGCCCGTGTCGCTTGAGCCGATTCTGCCTTCCCGATCCGGGCCCGCCGGGCCGGCGCTGACGGTCTTTGCCCTGGCGGGCGCGTGTGCGCTGGCGCTCTCCTGGTGCATCCTTCGGTCCCCGCAGACCCTGCACGATTCGCTGGACCAGTTGCTCGCCTCGCGCCAGTCGCCGTCTGTGTGGGCGACCTTTCAGAACGGGTTGTACCAGGAAGGGTACTTCCGCCCCCTGCGGGTGGCGCAGGCGAAGGCCGCCTTCGACCTCGCGCCCGAGGATCCGGTTCCCGTCTACAAGAGCATTCACGTCGCGTTGACGTGTACGGCCTTCCTCCTGTTCGCCGCGCTGGTCCGCCCCCGGTCGTGGCCGGAAGCCGTCGCCGGCGCCGTCGCCATCACGATCCTCATGGGCCACCACGCGTTTTTCATCCTGGTGGCCGAGGCGTATCCGATCAACCACTTCCTGGAGATGGTGGTGCTGGCGCTTGGTGCGGCGCTGGCCGCCCGCGGAGCGCGTCGCCTCTGGAAGGAGGCCGCGATGGTGCTGGCGCTCGCTGTCGCGCTGTTGACGCTCGAGTCGGGGGTGATCGTCTGGGTCGTCGCGGCCGGTGCCTGGGCGGTCGGATGGCGCGGGGTGTCCGGACGGGCGATCGCCGTGGCCACGGCCGTGCTCGCGGCCTACATGGTGTTCCGCTTCGGCGTTGCGGACGTGGGCAGCCCCGGCCTCGGTGAACGGGCCTCGGGGTTCGGCCTGGAGCGGCTCGAAGCGGACGAGATCGTGGCGCGTTTCGGCGGCAATCCCTGGCCGTTCTTCGCCTACAACGTGGCGTCGGCCCTGTCCGGACTGCTGCTGTCGGAGCCGCGGCACGGCACGTGGATGGTCGTGCGGCGCTGGCTGGCGGGCGACGTGGCGGGCTGGCAATGGATCAATCTGGCGGCAAGCCTCCTCGTCACGGGTGTCGTTGTCGCGGCCGCCCGGACGGCGTGGGCGAGGGCCCGCCTCCGCCAGGCGACTGATAGGGACCGGCTGATCCTGCTGGGCGTGGCGGTGGTGCTGGCCAATGCCGCGTTGAGCTTCGGCTACCTCAAGGACGAGGTGATGAGCCTCGCCTCCACGTTCTACGCCGCCGCGGCGGCCGCTGCGCTGTCCCCCGTTGCCGAACGCCTCGCCAGGCGACCCGCCGGCGGCGCGTACGGCGCCGCGGCGCTGCTGCTCGTCGTATCGCTCCTCTGGACCAGCCGCGCGGCCAGCACGGTGTACTCCCTGCGTTCCTTCGCGTACCGGACCCAGGTTGACTGGGGTACCTACGAGATGCCCGACACCTCGTCGCCGGACGAACGTGCGTTCTTCGACCAACTCCGTCGCGACGCCATCGGTCGCCGCGTCCCGAACCCGCGGGATACCGACGAAAGGGCCGTGCAGGGTGTCCTCGAGATCAAGTAGGACCGCCCTCGCGATCTGCGCCCTCCCGCCGGCCGCCCTGGCGGTCTGGTTGCTGCTCGTCGTGACCGGCCCGCTGCAGCGGGCCTTCTGGACCATCGAGCCGATGACGCTGCCCGAGGCGATCGCGCTCAGCGATCCGGCCACCGCGCGGTGGCTCGTGCTGCAGGGCGCGGATGTGGACGCACCCGATCGCGTCCGCGCGGGCGTGCTCGAGGCCGGTGCCGTGAGGGTGACGCCGCTGGAGGCGGCGGTGCGCTCCAACGGAGGAGAGTGGATCGACCTCGCGTTTGCGCTCGGCGCGAACCCGCCGAGCGGGAATCTCCAGCGTGCGTACTGCCTGGCGGAGGGGCTGCCGCATCAGGCGGACGCCTGGCGGCGTCTGGCGGCGCACACAGGGGTGCCCCCGCCTGACGACTGCCAGTGACTGCAATCACGCCCGCTGGATGACCATCGTGCGCGGGATGCCCTGCAGATCCGCGCGTACGCGACGCACGTGCAGCCCGGGCACCTCGTCGAGCATCCGGCGGACATCGGCCTCCTGGCCGTCGCCGAACTCCATCACGAGCCAGCCGCCGGGTGTGAGCTGCCGGCTCGCCGCCTGCAGCACCGCACCGATCGCCTCCAGCCCGGTGGCGCCGCCAAACAGCGCCACATCCGGTTCGTGCCGGACGGCGCGGCCGAGGCCGGCGCGATCGATCCCCCTGACATAGGGTGGGTTGGCGAGCAGCAGGTCGAACGTTCCGGTGACGCCGTCGAGGTACGACGCCCGGATGCACGTCACGCGATCCGCCACACCGTGCCGCGCGGCGTTCGCACGCGCGACCGCCAGCGCGTCCCCCGACACGTCGGTGGCGATCACACGCGCCCCGGGCACCGTGTGCGTCACCGAGACGGCGATGCACCCGCTGCCGGTGCCGATCTCCGCGACCCGGAGCGCCGGGTCGGCGCCCAGTCGCGCCACGGCCTCCTCGACGATCAACTCCGTGCAGGGTCGTGGAATCAGCACGGCGGGCGAGACGACGAACTCCAGGCCCCAGAACTCGCGCACGCCGACGATGTACGCCGTCGGTTCGTGACGGCGGCGCCTGGAGACCCACTCGGAGAATCGTGGCTCCAGCCCGCCGGGCGCGGGCGCGCGGCGCTCGGCCAGCAGACGCGCCCGGTCCCAGCCGAGGATCGCGCCGGCGAACACGTCGACGTCCAGCCGCGCTTCGTCTGGGTGGACACCCGCCTCGATCAGCGCCTGTCTCGCCGCGCCGAGCACCTGGTGCAGGGATCGCGGCGTCGTCTCGGTGGCGACGGCGTCGTGAGGTGGTGCGAAGCGGTCGGGCACCATCGTCACCCGACGGCCGTGGCTTCCCTGAGCTTCTCGGCGGTGTAGAAGGACACGACCTGGTCGATCAGCTCCTGCAGGTCGCCGTCCAGCACGTCGTGCAGGCGGTGCGTCGTGAAGTTGATGCGGTGGTCGGTGATCCGGCTCTGCGGGAAGTTGTAGGTGCGGATCTTCTCCGACCGCTCGCCGGTGCCGACCTGGCCGCGGCGCTCCTTCGCGATCGCTTCCTGCTGCTTGCGGATCTCCAGCTCGTACAGGCGGGCGCGGAGGACCTTCATGGCCTTCGTGCGGTTCTTGATCTGGGACTTCTCGTCCTGCTGCGACACGACCAGGCCCGTCGGGATGTGCGTGATGCGCACGGCGGAGTAGGTCGTGTTCACGCTCTGGCCGCCGGGCCCGCTCGAGCAGAAGGTGTCGATCCGCAGATCCTTCTCGCTGACCTGGATGTCCACATCCCCGGCTTCCGGCAGCACGGCGACCGTGGCGGTCGAGGTGTGGATGCGCCCGCTCGCCTCCGTCTCCGGCACCCGCTGCACGCGGTGTACGCCGCTCTCGTACTTCAGGCGGCTGTAGACGCCGCGCCCGGCGATCGAGACGATGGCCTCCCTGAGGCCCCCCTGGCCGGTTTCGTGGCTCTCCATCACCTCGAGCTTCCAGCCCTGGCGCTCCCCGTAGCGGCTGTACATGCGAAACAGGTCTGCCGCGAACAGCGCCGCCTCGTCGCCGCCCGTGCCGGCACGGATCTCGAGCAGGACGTTCTTCTCGTCGTTGGGGTCCTTCGGCACGAGGAGCAGCTTCAGGTCCTGCTCCATGGCGGCGCGCCGTTCTTCCAGCGACTTCAGCTCCTCGCGCGCCAGCTCGCGCATGTCGGCGTCGCCTTCGCGCGCGAGTTCCTCCGCGCCCGCGATGTCCTTCAGGAGCGACTTGTACTGGCGGAAGGCGTGGACGACCGGCTCCAGGTCGGCCAGCGCTTTGGCCGATCGGCGGTATTCCGCCTGGTCGCCCTGCACCTCCGGCGAGCCGAGCTTCGCGACGAGCACGTCGTATTCCGCTTCCGTGGCGGACAGTTTGTCCAACATGAATCAATAGTGATCGGGGACTGAAGATCGACGATCGCATTGACGACTGGCGATCGACGATTGCCGGATCGCGCACACGCAGCCTCGGCCTGCCGCCGTGCAATCGTCAATCCTCAATCCCAATGCAATCCTCAATCCTCAATCCCCAATCCTCAATCGTCTTCATCCCCCCGAGACCGGCGGCAGGAACGCGACCTCGTCGCCGTCGGCCAGCTCGGCCTCGATTCGCGCGTAGTCGGCGTTCACGGCCACCGACATCGAGTCTTCGTACGCGGCGAGCGCCGGAAACTCGCCGACGAGGTTCTGCCAGACCGCACGGGCCGTTGCCGGCCCGGAGACCTCCCGGACCAGCTCGCCGGAGCCGGCCAGGTCGCGGAGGCGCGCGAACAGCCGAACGGTCACGCGCATGCGATCCGGTGCGCCGACTCGCGCGCACCCTCGTCGTCCGGGTGTACCGCGGCGCCCTCCAGCCAGACGTCTCCGCCGTCGAAGTGCTCGCGCTTCCAGACCGGCAGGATCTGCTTCACGCGCTCGATCGTGTAGCGGCAGGCGGCGAACGCGTCGCCGCGGTGCGCCGAAACCGCGGCAATCGCGACGCTCGCCTCGCCGATCTCGAGCCGCCCGACGCGGTGATGCGCGGCGACGCGCGTCCCCGGCCAGGCCTGTTCCGCTTCCCGCAGAATCCGCTCGAGTACCCGGACGGCCATCGGCTCGTAGGCTTCGTATTCCAGGTACCGCACGCGCCGCCCGGCGTTCTGGTTGCGCACCAGCCCGACGAACGTCGCGACCGCACCCACACCGCCATCGGCCGCCAGCTCCTGCGCGAGCGCGCCAACGTCGAGCGCCCGATCAGCGATCGCCACCAGGGGCATGTGGGATCAGTATAACTTTCGGCTCACCGCGGCCCGCTGCTGCGGGGGCCGGCTTCTAGCCGGCCCGTTCCCCGCGGTTCAAGGACTACTGGCCGCGCTTCCGGTGTGGCCAGAGGTGATCCATGGGTGCGGCCGGGCCACGGCCCAGCGGCAGCGCCCGTGCAATGGCCCCGGCGATGTACGCCTGCGCCCGGGGAATGGCGTCGTGCAGCGTGCGGCCCAGCGCGAGGTGGGCGGCGAGTGCGGCCGAGAAGGTACAGCCGGTGCCGTGCGTGCCGCGACCGGCGATGCGCGGCGCCCGGAACGTGACGAGCCGCTCGCCGTCGAACAGCAGATCCTCGATGGCGTCTTCGGGTCCGTGTCCGCCGGTCAGGATGACGTTCGCGGGACCCAGGGTGTGTATCGCCCTCGCCGCCCTCTCGCGGTCCTCGCGGTTCCGGATCGGCAGTCCGCTCAGCGCTTCGGCTTCCGGGATGTTTGGCGTGACCACGAACGCGCGGGGCAGCAGTTCAGTCCGGATCACGTCCATCCCGCCAGCGCTCACCAGCGGCGCCCCGCTCGTGGCGACCTGAACCGGATCCACGACCAGGAACGGCAGATCGAGCATGGTGATGGCCGCCGCCACGGCCTCCGCGATCGCCGACGTGGCGAGCATGCCGGTCTTGACCGCGTGGATCGCGAAGTCGGCGGCCACGGCCTCGATCTGCGCCGTGACGAGCTCCACGTTCACCGCCTCCCAGGCGACGACCCCGCTGGTGTCCTGCGCAGTCACGGCGGTGATGGCCGACACCCCGTACACGCCGTGCGCGGCGAACGTCTTGAGATCGGCCTGGATGCCGGCGCCTCCGCCGGAGTCGCTGCCGGCGATGGTGAGCGCGACGGGCGGCGCCGGCGTGGTCACGGCGTGCCGATCACGAGGAGGTACTGGAAGGGCAGGAACGTCTCGCGGGCCAGGACCCGGAGTCCTGCGGCGGCGACGTCGGCTTCGACCACCTCCTGCGCCACCCGCACCCCTTCTCCCGCGGCGGCCACCGGGCCGGGTCCGCCGTCGCCCGGGCGGTAGTTGACGATGCCAATGCGGCCGTTCGGCGCGAGCGCGGCGGCCAGGTTCGCCAGGAACGCGATCCGATCCTCGACTTCTGGATACACGTCCACCACCAGTACGGCATCGAGTGCGCCTCGGGGCAGGTTCGGGTCGTCGCCCGTGGCGAGCCGGACCTCGACGTTCTGCAGCCCTTCACGGGCCACGCGGCGTCGGATCGCCTCGAGCATCTGGCGCTGCACGTCCTGTGCGTAGACGAGGCCGCGCGGCCCCACGCGCCGGGCGAGGCGGATCGTGAACCAGCCTGCCCCGGCGCCGATGTCGGCCACGGTCGAGCCGTCGGCGATGCCGAGCGCATCCATGATCTGGTCGGGTTTCTGCCAGACGTCGCGGTCCGGCGCTTCGAGCAGGCCCAGGTCCACGGGCGGGAACAGCTTGGCGTGCGGCGGCGCGTCGTCTGATTGCTGCGCGAGCGCGGGCGGATCCGGCGTCAGCGCGGCCAGGGCGATGAATGCGCAGAGCGTCCCGGTGAGCCGGCCGGTGCGGGTGCTCACGCGTCCTCCCGGCCGGGGACCCCGGGGCGTGTCATCGCTTCGACCGACAACACGCGATCGAGACGGTCCGCGTCCATCAAGCCGCGTTCCAGGACGAGCTCGCGGATCGATCGGCCGGAGGCGACGGCCTCCTTGGCGATGGCGGCCGTGGCCGCGTAGCCGAGGAACGGGCTGAGCGCCGTGGCGACCGCGGTGCTGCGATCGAGCAGCTCGCGGCAGCGTTCCCGGTCCACGTCCATCCCCTGCACCGTCCGCTCGGCGAGCGCGGTCATGGCACGGCCGAGGATGGTGGAGGCATGGATGGCGTTCCAGGCGATCACCGGCATCATGACGTTCAGCTCGAGTTGTCCGGCGGAGCAGGCGGCGGCGATGGCAGCGTCGCAGCCGATCACCTGGTAACACACCTGGTTCACCATCTCCGGAACCGACGGGTTCACCTTGCCAGGCATGATGGACGATCCCGGCTGCACGGCCGGCAGGATCAGCTCGCCGAGGCCGGCGCGCGGGCCCATGCTGAGCAGGCGGAGGTCGCTGGCCACCTTGTCCAGCTCCACGGCAAGGCGGCGCACGGCGCCGGACCACGCGAGGATGTCCCCCATGCTCTGCGTGACGCGGAAGCGGTTCTCGGCCGGAAACAGGTCGAGGCCGATCTGCTCCGAGAGATAGCTGACGGCGAGCGTGGCGTAGTCATCGCCGGCATTGAGGCCCGTCCCCACCGCCGTGGCGCCGAGGTTCACTTCCTGCAGCTGGGCGGATGTCAGATCCAGATCCGCGGCGCCCTTGCCGATGTTGGCAGCCCACCCGGCGATCTCCTGCCCCAGCGTGATCGGCACCGCGTCCTGCAGGTGCGTCCGTCCCACCTTCGCCACATCCGCGAACGCGGAGGCCTTCTGTTCGAGGGCGGCAGCGAGGCCGTGGGCGGCGCCAACCAGCGAGCCGCGGCCCAGGAGCAGGGTCACGCGCGTCGCCGTGGGGAACACGTCGTTGGTGGACTGGCCCATGTTGACGTGGTCGTTCGGATGGACCCGCGTGTACTCGCCGCGGGCACCGCCGAGCAGCTCCGCCGCGCGGTTGGCCAGCACCTCGTTGGTGTTCATGTGGTGCGACGTGCCGGCACCCGCCTGGTACACGTCCACGACGAACTGGTCGCGCAGCGCGCCCGCCAGGATCTCGTCCGCGGCCTGGACGATCGCGTCCCCGACGCGCGCGTCGAGCCGGCCGAGATCGGTGTTGGCGCGCGCCGCGGCCTTCTTCACCTGGATGGTGGCCTCGACCAGCAGCGCCGGCACGCGGAGGTCGCTGATGGCGAAGTTGGCCAGCGCCCGCGCCGTCTGAATGCCGTAATAGGCGTCGGCTGGCACCTGGAGCTCACCGAGCGGGTCGCGTTCCGTGCGGGTTCGCATGTCCTCCGGATTGTCTCACCGCGTCGCTGCCCGACCTATACTGCCGACATGCCCTCAGGATTCTTCGACAGCGTCCTTTCACTGATCATCCGCACCTCGACCGACCTGCCGCCGGACGTCCGTGCCGCGATGAAGGCCGCCATGGGCGGCGAAACGCCGGGCACCCGGTCCGCCCAGGCGCTCACGATCATCGCCCGGAACATCGACCAGGCGGCCGAAGGCGAGGGCGCGATCTGCCAGGACACCGGCATGCCCACCTTCGAGATCCACGCGCCGGTGGGCGCCAACCAGATCGTCATGGCGAAGGAGATCCGTGAAGCGGTGGCCGAGGCCACGAAGCGCGGCAAGCTGCGCTCCAACTCCGTGGATTCGATCACCGGCGACAACACCGGCGACAACCTCGGGCCGGGGACACCGATCATCCACTTCCACCAGTGGGAACGTGACGACGTGGAGGTGAAGCTGATTCTGAAGGGCGGCGGCTGCGAGAACATGAACGCGCAGTACTCGCTGCCCACGGAGCTGCCGCACCTCGGACGCGCCGACCGCACGCTCGACGGCGTCCGCAAGTGCATCCTCCACGCCGTGTGGAACGCCCAGGGCAGAGGCTGCGCGCCCGGTGCCGTCGGCGTCTGCATCGGGGGCGATCGCACGTCCGGCTACGCGCACGCCAAGGACCAGTTGTTCCGTACGCTGGACGACGTCAATCCCGACCCGCGGCTGGCGGCGCTGGAAGCGTCGATCATGGGCGAAGTCAACAAGCTGGGCGTCGGCACGATGGGGTTCGGCGGACGCGTGTCGCTGATCGGGTGCAAGGTGGGCGCGATGAACCGGCTGCCCGCGAGCTTCTTCGTGTCGGTGGCGTACGACTGCTGGGCGTTCCGGCGGCTGGGCGTCGTGCTGGATGCGAAGACGGGCGCCATCCGGCAGTGGCTGTACCGCGATCCCGCGACGCCTGTGGCCGCGATGGCGGACCAGGCGGGTGTGCCGCGCACCGGCAGGGAAGTGTCGCTGACGACGCCCGTGAGCGAGGAGCAGATCCGTTCGCTGACGGTGGGCGACGTCGTGCTGCTGTCGGGCCGTGTGTTCACCGGACGCGACGCCGTCCACGCGCACCTGATGAAACACGACCCGCCGGTCGATCTCCGGGGCGCGGTCATCTATCACTGCGGTCCCGTCATGGCGAAGGACGGGGACGGCTGGAAGGTGACGGCCGCCGGGCCGACGACCAGCATCCGCGAGGAGCCGTACCAGGCGGACATCATCGGGCGCTACGGCGTGCGTGCGGTGATCGGCAAGGGCGGCATGGGCGGGAAGACGCTGGCCGCGCTGAAGGAGCACGGGGCGGTGTACCTGAACGCCGTGGGCGGCGCCGCGCAGTTCTACGCGCGGGCGATCACGAGTGTGGATGGCGTGTCGCTGACCGAGTTCGGCACGCCGGAAGCGATGTGGCACCTCACCGCGAAAGACTTCCCGGCGATCGTCACCATGGACGCGCACGGCAACAGCCTGCACAAGGACGTGGAGCAGGCGTCGGCGAAGGAGCTGGCGGAGATGGCGTCCCTGCCGCCGCTCGTCACCACGGCCTGAGCGGCAGCTCTCAGGGCTCAGCGACGTGGGGTGCCGTGCGGCCGAATCCAGTCCGCGAGCGAGCGCTCCGACACGTTCCCGTGGCCAGCGGCTGCTCCGCGATCCCCCCGCGGTTGGTTACGCTATCCCTTCCGGATGCCTGGCAGGGCGGGGCGGATGTACTTGCGTTCCATCGCCGCCATGTCGAGATCGAGCGACGCCAGATCCTCCACGGCGACGAGCGGGAACTCCGCGGCGAGCGGCAGCACCTTCGAGTAGCCGCCGCACGCGCCGCACAACTGCAGCCGCCGCCCGGGTTCCTCCGGATTCGGCGCGGCCGTGACGAACGGCTCGCCGTCCTCGCCGCAGAACGCGCATCGGTACGCGCGCATCGTCCAGCCGTACGAGCAGAACGAGCAGCGCAGCCGATGGCCCTCTTCGCTCCCCTCCTGCCACGCGGCCCACGACCCGCACACGGGGCAGAAGCCACGATCCCAGGCCGCCAGCGCGCCTGCGACCGGGGCTGCGACGCCATTGGCTCCGCCTGGGAACAGTTGCCGTGCCAGCAGGTAGGCGAACGGTGCGAGCGCCAGCTCCGCCACGAGCCAGAGCAGGTCGGGTGAGACCTGCGCGTGCGCGCCCAGCATCCGCACACCGCCCTGATCGCGTCCGAAGCACGCGGAGAGGATCGCGGCGGGATCGAGCCGTCTGTTGAACGCCGCGAGCGCCGCGGCGGCCGCCTCTGCGGTGCTGCCGGTGGACAGGCGCGCGCAGAAGTCGTGCACGGCGAGCACCAGCACGCGGTTGGGCAGCGGCACCGGCTCGCTGTGGAGTGCCGGAAGGCCGCGGGCGAGCTTGGCGGCGAGATACCGGGGCGGGAGCGACAGGTGCGGCACGCCGCCCTGTTCGCACGCGCCGAGCAGCACGAGCTGCTGTCCGATCAGATTGCGCTGCAGGGCCAGGGCGGGCCGCAGATCGGCGCGCTCGATCCCCAGCTCGTCCAGCCTGCGGGCGAGGCGGCTGCTCAGATCCGGATGCGGCATGGCTGCAAGGGCATGATACACAAGGAGATAGGGACTCGTTTTCGCCCGGATCGCGGGTGGGACCGCCTTGCCGGGGTCGAGCCGCGGGCGGTATACTTTTCGTGTCTCGCATTCAGGAGAAATCTCCCGATGATCAATGTTTCCGAGGCTGCGGCCTCCAAGATCACCGAACTGCTCGCGGAAGAAGGCAAGGCCGGCAGCGGCCTGCGCGTGTTCGTGCAGGGCGGCGGCTGCTCCGGGTTCCAGTACGGGCTCATGATCGAGGAAGGCGGCGGCACCGCCGACCAGGTGTTCGAGTCGAACGGCGTGAAGCTGTTCGTGGACCCGGTGAGCATCAGCTACCTCAAGGGTGCGCAGGTCGATTTCGTCGACACGGTGACGGGGGGCGGCTTCACCATCAAGAATCCGAACGCGACCTCCACCTGCGGCTGCGGACAGTCATTCAACACCGACTAGAGAACGGCGTCCCGCCCCGGCGCGGGTCCCCCCTCGGCGGCTGAGGAACGGCGTGCAGTGACCAACTTCCCCAATGTTCGCGATCTGAAGCCGGCGGGTGGCAGACGCTCGAGCAAGCGCGAGCAAATCGTCAACGTCTTCCTGCGCCAGGAAGGGCACCTCAGCGCCGACGACCTGTTCGACATCATCCGGAACGAAGACCACCGCATCTCCCGGGCCACCGTCTACCGCACGCTGCAGTGGATGGTGGAAGCCGGGATCGCGCGCAAGGTGGACTTCGGCGAGGGACGCTTCCGGTTCGAGCACTCCTACCGGCACCCCCGGCACTTCCACCTGATCTGCAAGACCTGCAGCCGCTCCTCGGAGTTCCTCAGCTCGGACATCGAGGCGATCGTCGAGGACGTCACAGCGGCCCGGAACTTCACCGCGTCGCAGACGGTGGTGCAGATCTACGGCACGTGCGAAGAGTGCCGCACGGGGAAGAAGGCATCGGCGCCGGACGGCTACACGGAGTTGCTGTTCGCACGCGATGCGTTGCGCATCGCGATCGCGACCGAGCGCAGCGGCCTGGAGTTCTACACGCGCGCGGCGCGTCTCACGCAGGACGCGCGGGGCCGGTCGGTGTTCCAGAAGCTGGCCGAGGAGGAGCGCCACCACCTCGGGACGCTCGAGGCGCGCTACAAGACGCTGCTCGATCGGGATCCGCAGCTCGAGTCGCGCCCCACGTTCCTCTTCTTCAAGGGTGCGGCCAACGGCCTGTTCGCCGAGGGCGCGGAGCAGCTCTCGCGCGGCGTGAACGACCAGCAGGCCCTGCTGATCGGCATTCGATGCGAGCGCGGGTCGCACCGCTTCTTCAAGCGCTACGGCGAGCGCTTCGAGGACTCCGAAGGCAAGCAGATCTTCCTGGAGTTCGCCGACGAGGAGCGCGACCACCTCGCGCTGCTGATTCGCGAGTACCGCAGTCTCGTGAAGCGGCAGCGCACCGCCAAGCGGTCGACGCGGTCCGCGGACGCACCCAGGCGCGTCAGTTCGGCCCGGTAGCCCGGCGGGCATGGCCTCCGCGCTGGTCACCCTCACGACCCTGTCCGTCTTCGGGCTGGCCGGCAGCCTCGCGCTGGCCTGGACCGCCACCTCGTCCAGCGTCATCGATCTGCACGTCCGCGTCGCCGTGTTCTCCACGATTCTGAACCTGCTCGCGCACTCGTTGATGATGTTCTACCTGCTCGGCAAGGGGCGGGCGGTGAAGGAGGCGGTGGCGGAGCACCACGTGCCGGGCACGCACGCGCAGCAGGTGGCCCGGCTGCGCGGGCCGGTGTTCTCCCGCGCCACCTGGGCGATGGCGCTCACCATGACGGCGGCCATCGTCGGCGCCAGCGTAGACGTCGGCGTGATGCGCGCCTGGCCCCACGCCACGCTGGCGGCAGCTGCGGTGGCGCTCAACCTGTGCGCCCTGCAGACCGAGATCGCGGCTCTCCGTGGCACGGGCCGCGTGGTGGACGAGGTGAACGCCGTCATCGCCGCCGGGTCGTGAGTCGCTCCGGACGCTCTTCGCGTCGGCCACGCCGGTGTCCATGACCAGGGTGTTGTTCGCCGTGCGCGCGGTGAGCAAGGCCTACGGCGCGCCGCGCCCGCTGCGCATGACGTCCTTCGATCTCCACGAAGGCGAGTCCGTCGCACTCGTCGGCCTCGATCGTCCCGCGGCCGAAGTCCTGGTGAACCTGCTGACCGGCACCGCCGTGCCCGACAGCGGGGACGTGCGAGCCTTCGGCGCGCTCACGAGCGAGATCGCCGACGGGGACGAGTGGCTGCGCTCGCTCGACCGCGTCGGGATCTTCAGCGAACGGGCGGTGCTGCTCGACGACCTCAGCGTGCGACAGAACCTCGCCATGCCGTTCACGCTCGACCTGGATCCGGTTCCGCCCGAGGCTGGCGCCGAGGTCGAGGCGCTGGCGAGGGAGGTGAGTCTGACGGGGGACCTGGATCGACCGGTGGCCGCCCTGGACGGCCTGGCGCGCGCGCGGGTCCGGCTGGCCAGGGCTGTGGCCCTCCGGCCGGCCGTCCTGTTCGCCGAGCACCCGAACGCGCTCGTATCGCCGGAGGAGGCCACGGCGCTCGCCGACGATCTCGCGCGCGCCGCGCGTGCCCGCGGAGCCGCCTGCCTGGTGCTGACGATGGACCGGCGCTTCGCGGAAGGTGCAGCCGAGCGTGTGCTGGCCTGGGATGGAGCGACAGGCGAGGTGCGTCCGGCATCCGGCTGGCGCCGCTGGCTGGCCCGATGAGCCGCAGGTCGTCAGCCTCGATCCCTGCGCCCTGAGCCGTCCCCTTCCTCAGTCGGCCAGGCCGAGGAGGTACGCGAGGAACTTCGGCGCCTCGCTCGCGACGTACTTCATGTCGGCTCGGTGGAGCCACCACGACCACGGCCGGGCGTCGTCATAGCGCGTCGCGCGCACCAGGATCTCGACGTCGACGTCTCCGAGCGCGCGGCGCAGCGCGTAGCCCGCGCGGCGCGTGTGGTAGACGGACGTCACGACGATCACGCGCTTCCAGCCGTGCTCGCGCGCCAGCCGGGTGATGGTGGTGGCTTCCTGTGCCGTATTGTCGTGCAGCCCGGGCGGCACGATGATCGATTCGGCAGGGACGATGCGCTGGAGGATGTCTCGCGCCCGGTCCGCGCTGCTCATGTACGCGATGCCGTAACGGGATGCGAGGAGCCGCTCGGCCGCATCCGGCTTCTCGCGCGTCAGGACGAGGATGCCGGCGTACCCCTCCTTCAGGAGCATCGCCCCTTCGAGGGGGCGATCCATGCGCGAGCCCGCGAGCACGTGGACGGCGTCCGCCTGCTGGAGCGGATCGTTCCTGACGAGCAGGGGGCCCATGCCGAAGAACAGCCCCGCCACGGCCAGGACGAGCGCGACCGACAGAGCGCGGCCGGCAGTACCGCGGAGGCGGAGCAGGGTGGGCACCGACGGTTCCGGCCCCGGGTGCGGGGCCGGGCCAGGGTGGGAACTAGCCTTCGATCAGGCGAACGTCGCCGGCACGGGGACCCTTCGTGGATTCCTCCGGCGTGAACTCGACGCGCTGCCCTTCCCGCAGCAGTTCGAACACCGCCCCGCGTACGGAACTGCGGTGAAAGAAGTGCTCGATTCCCGTCTCATCGCGGATGAAACCGAAGCCCTTGTCGATGAGCAGGCGTGCAATGGTCCCGGTCGGCATACGAAAGTCCTCCGATGCGCCACAGCCCAGAGAACCGCCCCTGAGCGCCACGAACCGCTTGTCCTAAGCGGAGCGTATGAGGCCATATTCCGGCGGTTCGTGCTGGCGCAAGCCCGAAGGCTGCGCCAGTGTAGGAAGTTCAGCCGGCGGAAGTCAACCGGGAACACCGTGTTTCCTCCCGGTCCCCCGGTGGTCAGGCGGCGCCGGACGGTGTCTGAGAGGGATCCGCCTGATCCGCTGGCGCGGGCGGTGGCGCGGCTGCCGCGGGCTTCGCCGCGGGTGGCGGCGCGGGTGGAGCAGGTTTGGGTGCTCCTGGCGCGGCCGCGTAGGTGGTCCAGAAGTGGCGCCCGCAGCGGCTGCAGGACCAGAACTGCTGGGGCTGCCAGGGCTGCCCCGGCGCGGGATCCATGAGCTCCATCGGTTCGCCGCAGCGCTGGCAGCGGATCTGGAACGGGGCGTCGGACATGGGTGGGGATTGTAGCAATAATCGGCTCAGGGCTCAGGGCTCACGGCGGCAGATGGCCATGGAACGGGAGACGCTGACGGCGGTCATTCTGGCGGCGGGCCGGTCGAGCCGGATGGGCTCGCCGAAGGCGCTGCTGCTCGATCGTGCAGGCTGTCCGTTCGTGGCGCGCCTCGCGCGCACGCTGGGCGAGGCCGGGCTCGACGAGGTGCTCGTGGTGACGGCGGCCCCCCTGGCTGATCGGGTCGGAGCGGCCCTCGCACCACGCCCCGGGCTGCCCGCCACCCGTCTCCTCATCAACGAGGCGCCGGAACGCGGGCAGCTTTCGTCCCTGTGGCTCGGGATCGACGCGATGCCGGCCGGGGCGTCCGGCCTCCTGGTCGCACTGGTGGACGCGCCGTTCGTCGCGGCCGACACGGTGCGGGCGATCGTGCGGGTGCATGGCGAGACCCGCGCGCCGATCGTTCGGCCGGCCAGGGGCGGCCGGCACGGGCATCCGGTCCTGTTCGATCGCCGCGTGTGCGCCGAGTTGCGCGCCGCCGATCCGGCGGTCGGCGCGAAGCCGGTCGTGCGCGGGTACGGATCGGCCATCCGGCACGTGGAGGTGGCCGACGCCGGGGCGTTCACCGACGTGGATACACCGGACGACTACCGGCTGGCGATGGAACGCTGGCAGGAGCGGTGAGGACGGAGGCGATGCGGTTGAGACGAGGCGCTGCGGTGCTGCTGGTCGTGTTCGGGATCGGCGTGTCGGGTGGGGCGGGCGTCGACGCGGCACCGGAGAACCGGCTCGCAGGGGAAAAGAGCCCCTACCTGCAGCTTCACGCCGCGGATCCGGTCGACTGGTACCCGTGGGGTCCGGAAGCGCTGGGGAAGGCGCGCCGCGAAGGCAAGCCGATCTTCCTCTCCATCGGCTACTCGACGTGCCACTGGTGCCATGTCATGCACGAGGAGTCGTTCTCGGACGCCGGGATCGCCGCGCTGCTCAACCGGTCGTTCGTGGCCATCAAGGTCGACCGGGAAGAGCGGCCGGACCTGGATCGGATCTACATGGCGTACCTCGTGTCGGTGTCTGGGGGCGGGTGGCCGATGACGCTCTTCCTCACACCGGAGCTCGTGCCGTTCTTCGGCGCGACCTACCTGCCGCCGGACGACCACAACGGGGAGCCGGGACTCCGCACGCTCGTCCGGGGACTGGCGGGCCTGTGGACCGACGATCGCGACGAGGCACTCGAGGTGGCGCAGGAGAACATGCGGCTCCTCGAGCGTCGCGCGCAGGCGCTGGGCGGCGCGGCGACCAGTGCGGATCAGGGTGCGCTGCACGAGACCTGGGCCCGGCTGCGGGCGTCGTACGACGCCAGGTTCGGTGGCTTCGGCGGGGCACCGAAGTTCCCGCGCCCCGTGGCGCTCAACTTCCTGCTCCGCTACCACGCGCGCACGGACGAGCCGCTGGCGGCGGAGCTGGCCGCGGGCACGCTGCACGGCATGGCGCGGGGCGGCATCCGCGATCACCTGGCCGGCGGCTTTCATCGCTATGCCACCGACAGCGCCTGGCGCGTGCCGCACTTCGAGAAGATGTTGTACGACCAGGCGCTGATCGCCGCGGCGTACACGGAAGCGCACCTCGTGACCGGCGATGCGGATCTCGGCGCCGTGGCCCGGGAGACGCTCGACTTCGTGCTCCGCGACATGCGCGGCCCGAGCGGCGCCTTCATCTCGGCGCTGGACGCCGACAGTCCGGCGCCGGCCGGCCGCCCGGGCACCGAAGCGGGGCGGTCGCGTGAGGGCGCGTACTACGTGTGGACCGCTCGCGAGATCGAGGCCGTCCTGGGCGCGGACGCCCCCGCCTTCGCGTTCCACCACGGCGTCGAGCCGGGAGGCAACGTGCCGGCGTCGCTCGACGAGCGCGGAGAACTCGCGGGCACGAACGTCCTCGCGATCCGGCACACGCTCGCCGACACCGCGTCACGGTTCAAGACGACCGAGGCCCGGATGGCTGCGCGTCTCGATGCGGCGCGCCGCCGCCTCGCGGCCGCGCGC
>Ga0194132_10002934_pt1 | contig 31113 bp, 33 predicted proteins | sample TA2KigOf80mmetaG_FD_148612 | JGI IMG/M metagenome (GOLD analysis project Ga0194132, IMG submission 148612) | Freshwater microbial communities from Lake Tanganyika, Tanzania - TA2015054 Kigoma Offshore 80m | ecosystem: Environmental > Aquatic > Freshwater > Lake | place: Tanzania: Lake...
CGGCTCCCAGCCTTTGGAGATGAGCGAGAGATAGATTCTGCGCGCCTTGTCTGCGGAGGCGGCTTTGTTCGGCGTTCCGGTGTTGAACCATTCCCGCCTTCCCAAGTGAGCGATCCGAACCTGCCACTCAGGAATCTCGACAGTCTTGCCTTCCCAATCGTAGCTGCGTTTCTTGAGTCGTGGCGTCCAATAGTCCACGTGCGACTTGCCGACACGCCGGAGTTTCTCTGTTCCACTCTGTGCCACTTCTGTTCCACTTTGGCTGTTCTGAACTGTCATAAACTGTCCTTTCAACGATTGATAAAATGCCTGTCAATACTACACAAAACTCGCGTCATTATTGGACGAAAGCGAATTTAAGCGAACAATTGAAAACAGTCCAGTGAAGAACTGAAAATCCTTGTGTCGCCGGTTCAATTCCGGCTCTCGCCACCAAGTTCCATGAGGCTCACGACGTCCACGACCGTTCCCTGGAAACACCCGTTCTTCGCCGCTTGCGCGATGCTGGTTTTGCACGCCCATCCGTCGTGGGCCGAGGATTTGCCGATCCGGGAAATCAAACTCCCACCCCTGGTGGTGAACGGCCAACCCGCACGGGCGCACACTCAAGGCCTCGAAGTTCTCGGCGCCAAGTTTTACGTGACCGCACGGCGCGACGACGTCTTGCCGAAGCGAGCCCTGCTGCTCCGAACTGACGCCGCACGCGCCGACTGGGATGTCTGGGACATCACTCCCGTCGATCCCCGCGGCATGGTGACGACCCTCGATCATCCGGGCGGCATGCAGTCGGACGGGACGCGCCTGTGGATTCCACTGGCGGAGAGCAAGCGGCAAGGGCGCAGCGTGATTCGCGCTTTTCCAATTGTCCGACTGATCCCGGGCCAGGCGCTGGAGCCAGATTTCCAGTTCGAGGTGAACGATCACATCGGAGCGGTGGCCGTGGACCCGGAACACAAATTGGTCCTTGGCGCTAACTGGGACACCGAGGCGGTTTACGTCTGGGATTTCCACGGACGCCTGCAACGCACGCTGAAAGGTTCCGCGCTCACCGAACGCGGACTGGGAGTTGTCAGCGGGACTGATGGGCGAGCCGGATTGGCCGTGCAGGACTGGAAGTTCCAGGGCGACCATCTTTTTGCCTCGGGCCTGTTCCGCACGCCGGGAGGCACGGCCGAGCCGCCGCAAAGCCGGTGGATCACGTTTGGCGGCTTCCTGGAATCCGAATTCCGACAGAAGTCAGTCGCATTGCCCGTCCGGCACCGCGTTGAACTTGGCCAGGAAGGGATGGCGGTTCTGGAACAGACGGTCTATTTCCTCCCGGAAGACTTGGGACCCTCGAGCCGGCTTTTCAGCGTGCCGCGGGCCGAGCTCGAGAATTGAGCAAGAGAAGCTCCGTTTCTCCGAGGAGACGAATTCCGCGCAGTCTTTGGCAACGAACGTTGAGCGGGCGAAAGCGTGACGCACGACCGTTTGGTGTGGACGAAGTCAAATTCCGAGTGTCGTGAACCGCAGCGACGCGCGCGGCGTCAGTCCTTCAGGAAACGGAGCCTGGCATGAGCAGCGAAGCGAAGTTCGATCCCTGGAACGTTTCGGCGGACGATTTCCCTCATACCGGCACCTGCGCGGAGAAATTGGAGTTTCTGTTGCGCTATGCCGTGCTCGCGCCGTCCAGCCACAATTCGCAGCCCTGGTTGTTTCGGGTCCACACCAACGTCGTGGAATTGTATGCGGACCGGACGCGCTCGCTGCGCGTGGTCGATCCCGATGATCGCGAGTTGATCATCAGTTGCGGCGCGGCGCTGGGGCACTTGAAGGTTGCGTTGCGGCATTTCGCTTACCTGGGAACGGTGGAGATTCTGCCGGATTCCGAAGACCGCGATTTGTTGGCGCGAATCCGCGTGGGACTGAAAGGCGAAGGCTCGGCTGGAGATAACGCGATGTTCCATGCGGTGTTGAAACGGCGGACCAATCGACAGGCGTTCAGCGACGATCCCGTGCCCGGTGATTTGATCGACGCCCTGGAGCGATGTGCGGCAGAGGAAGGCGCGTGGTTTTATGCGCTGCGATCCCCCGAAACCCGTTACGGACTGGCGGATCTGATCGCCGTCGCCGATCGGAGGCAGTGGGCCAACAAACACTTTCGACGGGAACTTGCCGCGTGGTTGCGCCCGCCGCAAAGCGCCAGCCATGACGGCATCCCGGGATTTGCGCTGAGTCTGACGGATCTTCTGTCCGCCGACGGCCCGGTGGCGTTGCGAACGTTCAACCTGGGGGAAGGGCAGGCCGCGAAGGACCGGGACATCGCCGCCCACTCGCCCGTGCTTGCCGTGCTGGGGACGGATGAGGACGAACCGCAGGACTGGCTTGCGGCAGGACAGGCTCTGGCGCGGGTCTTGTTGCGGGCGCGCGCCGCAGAAGTCTGGGCATCCTTTCTGAACCAACCGATTGAGTTACCTGTGACCCGGCTCCAGTTGCCGCACATTATTGGCCGGCCTGGCTTTCCCCAGTTGATCTTGCGGCTGGGTTACGGCTCTGACGTGAGGCCCACGCCTCGAAGGAGCGTGGAGGAAGTTCTGATTTGATCGGCGTGATTCTACTCGTTTAGACCCCAGTGCGCGTAGGCATCCCGTTGGTGCCCGGTTTGTTCGGGCAACGACGCGGGCGTAGCGGTCGGAGCGGGAGCCGGATCGAGCAACGGCACGGCCAGATCCTGGCGCGCTTCTCCGGGATCGGTTATGAATTGCATCTTTCGGCGTCGGGCCACGTCGTTGAGATAAGCGCGCGCCGCCGCCAGTCCGCTCACCGGCTCGCCGACATGGCTGAACAACGCGACCAACGCCGCATCCCGCTCGCTTCTGCCTTCAACCCACTTCTCGATCCAGCTCTTTAATCGGGAGGAAATCTCGCTCGCCGCATCCAGCGAAAAGATCACCAGATCCGCCGCGGCGGCGATCTCGGACGAGGATTGGACCATCGCCGGGAGCGTCAGGATGTCCGATTTCCAGAGGTGAAGCTGAAAGCGGCAGTCCTGGACGAATTGTTTGGTGATGCGTTCGTAAAGCTGCGCGGCGCGCAACCCGCAATGAAAGTCCTGGTACACGATGACGACAGTGAATTCCGAGTCCTGCTCGGACGCATCGCGCGCGATCAATTGTGCGAGAGATTTTTCCATGGCCAGCACTCTAGACGCAATCCTTGGAGGGAACAATCGGGACAACCCCCAATTCTGGGTAGGCAAAGCGATTAAAAATGCTTAGAGGGTGTCAGACAGGCTCTAAACACCCAACTCGATCTCGAACCCTTCGCGCGCGGCTTCGACCTTCGTCTGGCCGCCGAGCCGGGCCGCGACCTCGCGCGATTTGGCGAGCATTTCCGAGATTTTCTCGTCGCTGTGGCTGGGATCGTGATGGAACAGGAAAAAATTCTTTACGCCGGCTTCGACGGCGAGCGCCACCGAATCGTAAGCGCAACTATGCCCCCACCCAACGTGCCGCGCGTACTCCACATCATCGTATTGCGAATCCATGATCGTGACGTCGGACGCTTTGATGAATTCCAAAAGCTTCCGATCCTGGTTTCGGGCGAATTTTTGCGCATCCGCGACGCTGTCGACCGGCGTGCCGGCAGACTGGCTTTTCAACCGCCCGAACAGTTCGTTATCGGGCAGGTACGTGAGGGACCCGTGGCTGGTGAACAGCCGGTAGCCGACGCAAACGCCGGGATGATTGGCGAAGGCGGCTTCGACTTTCACATTCCCGATTTTGAAGGAGAGGCCCTTGAGTTCCTGGATGGTGATGTTGCCCGGCATTTGCTGCATGCTGATCGGGAAATAAGGGCTTTCCATCTGGATGGAAAGCGTCGCCTCCAATCCTCGGCGAGCGCCTTCATACGAGAGAACTCGGACCACGTTTTTCGGGTCATAAGCGGGGGCGAAGAACGGGAAGCCCTGGATATGGTCCCAGTGCGTGTGCGTCATGAGGAGCGTCAATTCCAGGGACTTGTCCTTGAATTCCGACGCGAGTTGCATGCCCAGCGGGCGAATGCCGGTGCCGGCGTCCAGAATAATGATCTGGCCGTCAGCGCGCACTTCGATGCAGGAAGTGTTTCCCCCGTAATGCACCGTGCTCGGCCCCGGCGTTGGCAAGGAACCGCGCACTCCCCAGAACTTGATTTTGGTCTTCTGCGCGCTCGAAGCGCTCGGCTGGGCCTCCGGGGAGGACTCGGTTTGCTCATTTTGCGCCATGCCATCCAGAATCTTGAACAGTTCCGACGCGATGATCGGTTTGACCAGGACGGCGCTGGCGCCGGCTTCTAGGGCGTTCTGGCGGTCCGACGCGTAGGAATTGGCGGTCGTAACGATGATTTTCGTGGAGGCAAGCCCGCCGCGATGTCCCTGGATAAACCGAATCACCTGAAAGCCATTGCAGCCAGGCATCCGCAAGTCGCATACGACGACGGCGGGCAATTGTTCGGCGGCGAGCTTCAAACCTTTCTCGCCGTCTTCGGCCTCGATAACACTCCAGCCTCGGCCACTCAGCAAACGGGTCAGCGTGCTCCGAAAAACCGGATCATCGTCAATCAGCAGAATTTTCTTCATTTCGCTTTCTTCTCAAGCTGTCATCCGGCTTTCGGAACAGCCTGGCCCGAGGTGCAGCGTGTTCTTAACCGCATCCGCCGAATTAAGCAACAACACTTCAAATGAGGCGAGTCACCCTCGACGGCTGATTCAAGAAGGAGCGCGGGCAGCTTGCTCGCGCGGTGGCACGGCAAGATTTTGAAAAACTCACGGGCAAGCTGCCCGTGCTCCTTTGACTCGATTCCTGAATCATCTGCGGGTCACCCTCCGGCGACAACCTTGACGATCTCCAGCCGGTCGCCTGCGGACAATTGGCGCGTTGGGAATTCCGACGGAGCGACCGCTTCGCCGTTGTGTTCCACGACGACGCTGCGCGGCAAAAGATTCTGGGCAAGCAAGAAGGCTTCGATCGTGCAGGGCAACTGAGCCGCCACCTCCCGGCCGTTGGCGATCACGCAATTGGAAGTCATGCCGCGGTGGTCACAGGAGCAAAAGCAGGCCTCTCATTAACCTGACGGTAGGGCGAGCCTGTCCCCAGCGAGCCGAGACGGACGTGTTCCAAGCGCGTCGAGTGGCTCGCCGGGACGGACTCGCCCTACCGGGTTCATGGGTCGAGGGCATGGTATTCTGAACTTACTCAAGCCGCGGTCAGCGCGGCATCCCAGTCTTTCCACACCGGTTCGTAGCCCAGGCGGCGGACCAGTTCGGCCACCTCACGAGGCGGGCGCGAATCGGAAATGTCAAACTGGCCCGTGGCGCGCGGGGCCTGGCCGTTGGCAGCGGCCCATTCGCTCGCGTTCGCCGCCAGCGCCACAATGCGCCCCCGTTCGGTGCGATGAATTTTCTCCTGGCCCGCGCCGGTGTAGCCGCCGGGCTCGGTGTGGCTTCCGGCGCTGATCAGAGTAATCCCCAATGGAATCAAGCCATCGCGCAGCCGGGCCGATTCGCGGGTCGAAAGCACCAGTCCCACGTCCGGAAACATCAGCCGGAACGCGCACACAAGCTGGACCAGCTCGCGGTCGCTGATGCGCGTGAGCGGCTCGAATTCGCCGGCATGGGGACGCAAGCGCGGCACGGAGATGGTGAGTTGCGCTTTCCAGCAGTGGCGCAGCAAATACTGCGCATGCGCCGCCACGCCGAGCGCTTCCCAACGCCAGTCGCCCAATCCGAAGAGGGCGCCAATCCCCAGGCGTCGAAAGCCTGCCCGGTAGGCGCGTTCCGGCGTTTCCAGCCGCCAATTGAAATCCCGTTTCGGCCCGGCCGTGTGCATCGCGGCGTACACGGCGCGATCGTAAGTTTCCTGATAGACCACCAATCCCTCGGCGCCCGCCGCCGCGAGAGGCGCGTAATCCTCCGTTTCCATCGGGCCGACCTCCAGCGACACGCTCGGAAACTCCCCGTGCAGCACGCGCACGCAATCCGCCAGATAGCTTCGGGACACAAATTTGGGATGCTCACCGGCTACGAGCAGAATATTCCGGAAACCCTGTTCCTTCAGCGACTGCGCCTCGCGCAACACGTCTTCGACGGACAAAGTGACCCGAAGGATCGGATTGTCCCGCGAAAATCCGCAATATTTGCAGTTGTTGATGCACTCGTTGGAAAGGTAAAGCGGCGCGAAAAAACGAATCACGCGGCCGAAACGCTGCTGGGTCAACTGTTGCGAACGCTGGCAAAGCGGTTCCAGCAGCTCCGACGCAGCCCGAGAAATCAAATGGGCAAAGTCCGGCAGCGACGGATTGGCCGATTCCAGACTCGCGCGCACGGCCGCGATTCCAGCGGTTCGGGACCGTTCCACCAGCGCCGGCAACTCCAACCGATCGAATTCAGCGACAAAACTCACGAGGAAAGCCTAACAGAAGTTCGCGAGGCGACAAGAGGCTGGAAGCTTTGGAGCTTCGCTTCGGATTTCAAGTCTCAGGTTTCAAATTTGAAATGGGACTAACTCGGTTTGAAGTCCACCAGGGCCGGTGGCTTCAAAGCGGCGTCTTCCAGAAGCCGCAGCGCCGCTTCGATCACGGCGTGCTGGCGTTGGGGAGCATTGGGTGCGTCCAGCGGATAGCCGTGGCGAAAGGGCACACACAAGCCGCGCGGCGGCCGCACTTTTTCCGCAACGAAACGAAGAAGCGGGATCGCGATGGTCGCGATCCCCTGCCGTTCCAACTCCCCTGCCACCAGGCACACGGCCTGATTGCACATCGGTCAGACCGGCACCAGCAGCGCGATATCCACCGCGTCTTCCTTCAACAAACGCGCTATCGACGGCGCGGCGTCCCGCATGAATCGCCCGGGCGCGGTGAGGGAACCCATGAACGAAATGTGCCGCCGATTCACAGAGCCGATCCGGCCGGAGGACGCGAGCTCGCGCACGCGATCCAGCGGAAAAGCCAGATTTGGATCGTCGCGCAATCCGGAGTGATCGAAGGATTCGCTGCGATGGGTGTCGAGGAGAGTTTTGATCTCAATGTTGCCCGGGATTTCCCGAAAACTTGGATCGCCTCCTTTGATCGCGCCGTCGAATGGCGGTTGATCCGGCAACACAAAGCCCGCGCTGGAAACCAGCGCGAGCCGGCACTGGTCCAGCGGCTTCCCGAGCGGCGTCCAGGGCACTGGATTAATTCGGCGCCACGGATAAGCCCGAAGGAAAAGCTGGACCGGCAACGAGAACTCGCTCAGATCGCCCATGTTATTTTCACGGTAGGGCAGGCTTCATACGTGGATAGCGTGGTAGGGACGGATTCCACTCCGTCCCCGATCAAGCCTTCAGGCAGACCGCCACCCAGGAAGAGGCGATGGGCCAACGGAGGCTCCCGGTTTTTCCGTTGTCCGTCTCTCCCTTCAAGAGACGCCTCAAAGGATTAATCAGGGACAGAGTGGAATCCGTCCCTACCAACGCTGTAAATACAGGCAAGATGCCTGCCCTGCTTTCAAAACGCCCTGACTCTGAGCGAGCGTAGCAATTCCCTCCCAGCCGCGTCGCGAAGAAAGTAGCCGGTGAGGTGATGCCTCAGCCAAAACCTCTTGGACTGCGGCGGGAAGCGAAGCGCCACACCGCTTTGGCCGCGCTACGAGGGTCCCAAATGAGGTGTCGCGCTGCGCTCTGCCACCGCCGTCCAAAATCGGCGGCGAGTTTCGGCAGTACTGACTGAGGCGGCAACTGCTATTTATTTAGCCCCAGCGCCCGCCAGAGAGGGTGAGCGGCGGCCATTGGTCGAGGCGGCGCCGGAGCCGGTGACTGTCGCGCCGGCGTGCATCCAGCCCAGTTTGGCGTGCTGTTCTCGGTCGTAAGCTTCAACTTCCTTCGCCAGGAGTTGGGTGATATAGAAGACAATGAAACTGATCGCGCTGAGCGGCTTGATAACCCCGCACGCGAACTCCGCGCCCGGACCCGTTAGAGAAACCGCAAATCCGGCGACCGAGAGGATGAGTAATGTTTTTGGCAGTGTCGTCATAATTCAGTTCTCCCAGTTGTTTCTCAGTAGAGGTTAATCCGCGAACTGGTGAATGGAAATTGCGTCAGGCGGGCTAAATTCGACTGTACCTTTCTTGGCAAAGACGCATCATTTTTTGCTCTGGCAGCAGTGAGCGGTTTTGAGTTCAAAAGAGATTTGAGCCTCGTTACCCCTGTTAGACGAGAGTTTGATCTTTCTTGATAACCACTCCGTGCTTTCACAATCTTGCGATTATGCTCCGCCCTGATTTCCTCGCCGCATGCTTCCTTGGGTTTGTCCAGAGCGTGACGATCGCGCAGCCGGCTTCAACCGACTGGCAGACTATCCTTGTCCCCGGCGCCTGGGAAACCAACGGGCCGCCCGCCGCGAGAACCTACGACGGTTTCGCCTGGTATCGAACGTGGCTGAAGCCCTCCGACAGCTTTTTCACCAAGCACGAACGCAATCTGTTCGAAGAATCCGTGACCATCAACATCCGCGATCTCGCCGACGCGCACGAAGTCTATGTCAACGGAAAGAGAATCGGCGCGGGCGGACAATTCCCGCCGAACTTCCAGAGCGGCCGGAGCCTGATTCATCGCCACAAAGTGCCCGTGGGCACGCTGCGCAAAGGCGAGTGGAACGAGATTGCCATCCTTGTCTATAACGCCTCCGGTCCCGGCGGCTTCCTGGGCGACGCGCCGTTCATCATGGATTATTTCATGGAAAGCGTCTTCGAAGGGCCGTGGCAGTTTCGTCTGGGCGACAGCACCAACTGGCTGGGGGGATCGCTCGCAAACAAACCGGCTGACACCGCATTCGACAAATTTCGCGAATCGAACCGCACGCTGGGCGAGGCGGCCCAGGTCGTCACCGGCGACCGCTTGCCGCCAACCGAATCGCTCGCGAAGATGAAAACCGCCGACGATTTCGTGGTCGAACAACTCCTGCACGAACCGCTCGTCGCGCAACCGGTTTATCTCAGCTTCGACGAGCGCGGACGGCTTTGGGTCACCCAATACCGGCAATATCCCTACCCCGCCGGATTGAAGATGCTGAGCCGCGACAAATATTACCGTGCTCACTATGACCGAGTCCCTCCCGCTCCGCCGAACCATGACCGGGGCCGCGATATCATTTCCATCCACGAGGATCGCGATGGCGACGGCCAGTTTGACCAGCACAAGGTCTTTCAAGACGGCCTGAATCTCGGCAACGCGGCTTTGCGCGGGCGCGGCGGGGTCTGGGTGATGCACACGCCGTATCTGCTGTTCTATCCCGACCAGGATTTCGATGACGTGCCCGACGGCCCGCCCGTGGTTCATTTGCAGGGATTCAATTTCGAGGACACGCATTCGGTCGCCAACGGCCTGGTGTGGGGCATGGATGGCTGGCTTTACGGCGCGCAAGGCAGCACGACATCGAGCCGCGTCACGCGTCCCGGGCTTGATCCGCCGGACGCGCCGGGCGTGCCGTTCGAGGGCTGCATGGTCTGGCGGTATCATCCGGAGACGCGCGCTTACGAGATTTTCGCCGAAGGATCGGGCAACACGTTCGGCCTGGAAGTCGATGCGCAAGGTCGCATTTTCTCCGGACACAACGGCGGAACCACGCGCGGCTGGCACTACGTGCAAGGCGGCTTCTACCTCAAACAAGGATTCGATCCCGGGAAGTTCGGCCCGCCGCGCAATCCTTACACGTTCGGCCAATTGCCCATGATCAAATCCGATTCCACGATTCCGCGATTCTCCCATTTTGCGGCCGTGGCGGAAGGCACGGCGTTTCCTTTCAAATACACGGGGATGTTCTTCTCGCTCGATCCGTTGCACAACGACGTGATCGCCAGCGAACGCCGCGTGCTCGGCGCCTCGTTTGAGACCACCGACATAGCCTCGGTCCTGTCGTGCAGCGACGTGGCCTTTCGCCCGGTCTATATCGCGAACGCGCCCGACGGTTCGCTCTATATTGCGGACTTCTACGAGTATTACATCGCCCACGGCCAGCATTATCAGAATGAGATCGACCGCACGACCGGACGGATTTACCGATTGCGCGGCAAGAATCGCCCGCTGGAACGGGACACGAACCTGGAGCACAAAGCGACCGACCCACTCATCGCGTTGCTCGCGCACCCGAACAAATGGCACCGCCACACCGCCGTCCGGTTGCTGGGCGAGCGGAAAGATCCGGCCGCGCCCGCGAAGTTGAAACGGCTCATCGCCGAGGAAAAGGGCCTGGCCGCTCTGTGCGCGCTCTGGGGGTTGCACCAATCCGTTGGTTTGGACCAGGCCACAGCGTCGGTGGCGCTTAAACATTCCTACGCGCCGGTCCGCATGTGGGCCGCGCGTCTCGCCGGAGACATCTGGGGCACGAATCCAGGACTCGGTTTGCCGGGGGACCACACGCGCCCTCGCGTGTCGATTGCCGCGCCCTCGCGGCAATCTTCTTCCGGCGAACTTCCTGTCGAACTCTTCACTTCTATCCTCGAACAAGCCCAACAAGAGCCCGACGCCGAAGTCCGCTCACAATTGGCCGCGACGGCGCGGCGTTTGTCCGCGCGCCAGGCCCTCCTGCTGGTTGCCAGGCTCCTCGAACACCAGGAAGACTTGAACGACCCTTACGAGCCGCTCATGTGTTGGTGGGTCCTGGAAGCGCACGCCTCCAACAGCCGCGACAAAATTCTCGGTCTTTTCAAAACCGCAGAGTTCTGGGATCGCCCGATGGTCTTCGAGCATATCGTCCCGCGTTTGATGCGCCGCTACGCCCTGGAAGGCCGCCGGCAGGATTTGCTCACCTGCGCGCAATTGCTCCGGCTGGCTCCCGCTCCCCGCCATGCCGCGCAACTGATGAAAGGCTTTGAAGAAGCCTACCGAGGCCGCGCCATGGCGGGTTTGCCGGACGAATTGGTGGCCGCCATCGACGCGATCGGGCAGTCACCCTTGATCGTCCGGGTTCGCCGAGGCGATGCCGCGGCCGTGGCGGAAGCGTCCAGAATCGTCGGCGATCCGAAGGCGAAACTCGAAGATCGTCTGCTGTTCACGCGTGCGCTCGGAGAGGTTCGTCCGAATGGAGCGGTCTCCGTTCTCCTCTCCGTCGCCGCTAACGAGAAACAGAATCCGCTGCGCAAAGCGGCGCTGGCAGCTCTCGGTGCTTACGAAGACGCTTCCATCGGTTCGGAGATCGCCGCCTGGGCGCCCAAGTCTTCCGACGAACTGCGCACCGCGGCCTTCGCGCTGTTGGCCAGCCGCGCGCGATGGAGCTTGAATCTCCTTGAGTTAGTCCAGTCCGGCCGCGTTGCCCCTTCGTCAGTGCCGGGCGACGTGGTGGACCGAATGCGCGCGCACCGCGACCAACTCGTGAACGATCGTCTGTCGCGGCTGTTCCCCAACGCTGCGTCTGTCGCGCCGGAATTTCAGAAGCGCATCGCGACGGTGGAAGGCATTCTCAAACGCGGCACGGGCAATCCTTATTCCGGCGAATCGCTCTTCCTGGAGCGGTGCGGGAACTGCCACAAACTCTTCTTCAAAGGCGGCAATGTCGGGCCGGACCTGACCCATTACCAGCGCGACAACCTCAGCACCCTGCTCACGAGCATCGCCAATCCGAACGCCGAGATTCGCGAAGGCTACCAATACTTTCTCGTCGAGACGAAAGATGGCCGCAGCCTCAGCGGCTTCCTGGCCGACCGCGACAATCAGGTGACCGTCCTGCGTGGATTGGAAGGCGAAGACATCCCGGTGCGCGCCGCGGAGATCAAGGACATTCAACCGATGGGACGAAGCTTGATGCCGGAAGGCTTGCTGGACGATTTGAACGAGACGCAACTCCGCGACCTGTTCGCTTACCTCCGCATTTCCCAACCGATCACGCGATAGGGCGAAATACTCATAGATACGCACAAAAAGCTTGCTTCTCAAAAATCCTGTGCGGTAGGTTGTCGTCCAGCAAAGCGCGACCGCATCAAATGCAACTCGGATCATTTCGATTGCGGAACACTTCCGAACCGAGGCTTTGTCGGCACGCATGAATCTATCGATTGTGGGGGCCAAAGGCGCCGGAAAAGGAACGCAGGCCGGCCGGTTGGCCAGTGACTTTAATCTGGTGAGCTTTTCCACTGGAGATGCCTTTCGTCATGGAATGAAACTGCGCACCCCTTTGGGTCTCGTCGCTGACAAATACGTTCAGCGCGGAGAGTTGGTTCCGGATGACATCGTCAACGGGCTGGTTGAGGAATGGATTTGGACCACTACGCCCGGCAAGGGGATCATCTTTGATGGCTTTCCCCGGACCACCTTCCAAGCGGCGTTTTTGGAGGAGATATTTCGAGAGATGGGCCGAAAGTTCGATGCGGTCATTTACCTCGATGTTTCGGACGAGGTGGTCGTGCAGCGCTTATCGGGGCGGCGAGTTTGCAAACTGTGCCGCGAGGAATTTCACACGGTTTACTCCCCTTTTAAGAATTGTCCGAAGCAGAAATGCGCCGGGCAATGGCTCCGGCATCTCGATGAAGACCACCCCGGCGTGATCAGCACGCTGGTCAAAGTCTTCCAAAGAGGAATTGAGCCGTTGCTCCAGCATTTCGAGCAAACCGGAAGACTCATTACCGTCAATGGCGGCAAATCGATTGAGGAGGTGTACGCGGCGATTGTCTCCGCTGTGACCCCGTACCGATAATAGCGCTCCAACTTTTCGGAAATCCGCGACAATTCGTGGAATTTGCGCCAGCCCCCTTTTGCTTCGTCACTTCCGTTTGAGCGCTTCGCCCAATTGAGCCACAAATGTCTTATGCTCACCCGAGACCACTCCCTGAGCCACGATCTCCAGGACTCGCGCAAAATCCTTCCGCAGCAACGCCGCGACGTCCAACCACAGTCCCGGAAAGACACCGCTCTTGATGATGCCCTGGGCGTCGGGTTCCAGAGGCAGATATTGTTCGTTGCGCAGTTCCCACCAATGAAGACGCGGTTCCTCAGTCACCCAGACCAAGTACTCGCGCACCTTATTTCGACGGTAAGCGTGCTTCTTCTGATGCAAATCGTATGAGGCGCTGCTGGAGGCCACTTCGGCGGCGAGTTCGGGCGCGCCTTCGACGTAGTCATCGGCGCTGTCGCTCGTTTGCCCGCCGGCTTCCGGAAGGATTCTCAGCAAGACATCCGGCTGGGGCTCGTTGTCCAAATCGAGACGAACAGTGGCGTTGTCGGCGACTTCGACACCGGGCGTATGCGCCGCATAAAACAGCAGCCATCCAACGATTCCACTCTGGGGCACGCCATGTTTTTTGATCCTCGCGGGTGAGGGCATATAGACAACTCCTTCGATCAGCTCCGCCTTCTTCACGTGGGGCATCGCCTGGTAACGCCGCTCAAACTCTGCGCGTGTGAGCCCGTCGCCCCCTTCCAACGGCGGCACGGTGACCGCTGCCGGCTCCGAACCCTTGTCGATGGCTAGGCTCATCGCGTCACAATTAATGGTTCACACAGGACTTGGCAAGGCAGCAAGCCGGTTACTCTCCCTCACGGCGCGACAAAAACTCTCGGGGTCCCGCAAGCGTTCAGCCACGGCCGGCAAATCGCAGTTGAGGTATTCCGCGTCCGGCAGCGATTTGGCGAGGACGGTCTTGCCGGCCCGGCGCGCTCCGCAGAGCCACACGACCGGTGTTTGCTTCCAGGCGGCGTACAACCGGGCCATCCAATGGGGCCGATCAATCATGCAGGCCAACTTTACGTTAGACGTCTAAACGTAAAGACGGGATTTCAACGCAAATGGGGGAGCCAAAGTCGATGCATCGCAATGCAAAGATTCTTTGAAATGCTGTGCTCATTGGATTGGCCCTTGCCCTCCTCAGGAAGCTTCATGAGGAACTCCACGGTTCGAGAATCCGGGATTGCGGCCATGAACTGAGAAGCGCCTGATCTCACGCGCCGGCGTCTTGGAGTGCGGCAGTCCTCTCAGATCCATGGGCGCGCATCATCTCAGGAAGGCCGCCGGCCGGTTGGTATGGAAGTTCGTGGCGTCTTGGTAGGCCTTTGCCACAGCGAGAATCCGGGCTTCGTCATACAGTTGACCCACAAACGTCAGGCTCGTGCCGCTGCCGTTCGGAACTACGACGCAGGGATGGCCGGTGAGATTGTTGGCGGTCAGGTTTATGTCATCCACGCCGGACGTCACGTAAAGGTCCACCGTCTTCAGCAACTCGTGCATGGCTTCACCAAGTTTCCGGCGCAGCCGGTCCGCCTGGAGATACTCGACAGCGGGCACGGTGCGCGCCACGCGGAATGTGTTCCCCCAAAATTCAGGAAGATAGACGTCGCCGCCGGTGCGCGTGAGTTCCTCAAAGGCCGTGGCGGCTTCAACATCGAGAATTGTGGAGATCGCGTCGATCGGCGAGTTCGGCAATCCGATGCTGACCAGATTGGTCCGAGCGGTAATTCGAGCCAGACGCTCGAGAATAGCGGCGCTCACGAAGCTGCCACGATAACCGATCCGCGAGTCGCTTGGATTCAGCTCCGCCGAGTAGTTGAAAGGCACATCAACGGTGGAGGCGTCCTTCGAATCCAAGCCGTGGATGGCCTGGAAAACCATCGCGCAATCCTCGACCGTCCGACAAATCGGCCCGACCTTGTCCATCGACCAGCTCAAGGTCATCCCGCCCGCCCGGCTCACGCGACCGAAGGTCGGGCGCAAACCAGTCACACGGCAGCGCGTGGCCGGCGAGACAATCGAACCCACCGTTTCCGAACCAATGCCGAATGCAACCAAGCCGGCGGCCACAGCGGCAGACGAACCGGCCGATGAACCGCTGCTGCCTTCGTTCGTATTCCAGGGATTCTTCGTCGTGCCGCCAAACCAGACATCACCGGCGGCAATCGCGCCCAGCGTCGTTTTGGCCACCAGCACGGCGCCGGCTTCTTCCAGCCTGCGCACAACGGTCGCATCTTCATCGATCACTTGATCGCGGAATGGCGCCGCACCCCAGGTCGTGCGGTAAGTCCGGGTTGAGAAAAGGTCCTTCAGCCCGTAAGGAATTCCATGCAGCGGTCCGCGATATTTGCCCGCCGCGATTTCCGCATCGGCGCGAGCAGCCTGGGCGAGAGCGAGTTCCTCCGTCAGCGTGACGACGCACTGCAGCGTCCGGTCATGGCGTTTGAGGCGATCCAGGTAAAGCCGCGTCAACTCGGTGGAAGTGATCTGACGCGTCCGAATCCATTCGCCGAGATCAAGCAACGACGCGAAGGCAATGTCGGCGGGATTGGTGGGAGCTATGGCGAGCCGCGGCGAGCTCCAGACGATCGGACGCTGTTCGCGAGGCATCACGAATCCAGTTGGGCGGTGATCGAACACGAGCGCGGGTGGAGCGCTGTTCATCAACTGGACTTTGCGCATGGCTTCATAAGCCCGGCGGCTGCTGTAGGCTGAACTGTTCAGCGATTGCAGCATCTGGCTGCGCTGGCTGGCAGTGAACGTCAGACCGATGACCTTCTCCATCTCGGCGATCGCCGCGGCGGTAATCGCTTTAGTGTTGCCGGGTGGAACGGCCCGCTCACGAATCCGATAAAAGCGTTGGTCCAGTTCGGTTCCTGCCGTCAGTTCCGCGACAGTGGACCTCGCTTTAATGGACGGAAGGTTTGTGGCGATCCAAGGCTGGGTGAGATCGCTGGTGGTCCAGATGTCGTACATCCTGCCGGGATAACTCGGCCAGGAAAGTTTTATGCCTCCGGGCGCAGGCGTGGAGTTGGGGAGAATCTTTGCGGGCACGTCGGTCTGGGCCCGGACGCGGACACTGATTGCGAGCACGGCGATCGTGAGAAAGCAGCAAATCTGCGCCGCTTTGTGCACGGCTCCGGCGAGACCGCTGGAAGTTGGAGTCTTCATCTTGAAAAAAAACAGTGCAGTCACAAAGAACAGAGATCACACAGAACAGCAAGCTCCCACTGGTGCCTTCCAGCAATTCTCATTTTGGCTCTGGCGTTGAAAAATGACCCGCACGTAGTCACGGTTTTAACCGGTTCTTTGGCAGTCTTCCTGCCTGGGCCGGCTCAAGCCGGGACTACGTGCGGCCAAAATGAGAATTGCTGGGTGCCTTCACTTGGTGGATGGGAATCTTTGCCGCGTTTTCTTTGTGATCTTTGCGGCCTCTGTGGCCAATCGACCAAACGGAGTAGGCTGAGAAGTCCTGATCAACCGTGCTGGCTATCTGGAGCCAAGAGGCGTCCTGCTTCGCCGGACGAAAGAGGAATTCGCCGGAGTCTTCCCCCTCTCTTCCCGAAGGGAGGAGAGGGCCGGGGAGAGGAGGTGCGTTGGCTCGCTTCTCCTGTTTCCAAGAAACCCCTCTCTCCAGCTCTCTCCCTACTCGTTCCCCGCGGGGAGAGAGGGAAGTCAAGCGGGGTCGCTGACCGGCACTTTAGATCGCACCCAACCGGACCTGAGCGCCTTGACAACTCACCCCTCGCGTCGATCGTGCGATGTATGCGATTCGCAGGATTTCCTTCCCATCGCGCGAAGTGGCTGTGCAAGCCTACTATGAACTGGCGCGACGTGGCCGCGTCGTGAGTCTTCCCGACGGCCAGTTCATCGTGCCTGAGCCTGGCGTGGCCTTCCTGAAAGCCAAAAATCTGGCGCACGAAGTGCACGAATGGCTGCATGGGGATCATGTCACGCAGACGAGGTGGTCTGAACTTATTTCCTGATCGACGTTCTTTCCATCAACCACCGCAAACCGGCTTTGTCGTTGGCTTTGGGTTCTACGGCCGTCACGTACCGAGGGGTGTTGCTGACTTTGGTTAACATGGGCCCAAACCGCCAATGCCGGACGATAGCGCTGCCGTCGGCGAACGAAACCCCGCCGCCCCCGCCGTGGTGCGAAGCCGGCACGTCATGCCAATGGGAGCGGTCCACCGGATGCACAAAGAAATTTCCGTCGTTGATGAAATCCGGGTGTTCATCCGCAAGGACGAAGATTTTGGTCGGCTCGGAGATTTCCGAAAGTTTAAGGAACCGGCGGAAATCGGGCTCCTCCTCGATATTCCAGTTGAGTCGCCGGGCATAGGTTGACCTGGGCTGGCAATGGTGGCGCTGTGGCAATCCGGTCGGATGCTATCGTGACTTGGGTTTAAGGCCAGTATCGTTTTCGGTTCGGCTGGGGATCGTCATTTCGATCCTTCGCCCATTTCTCAGTACACGGTTCGGGCTTCTCCTTTTTGAATTTATTTTCTTGCTGAAGGCGGCGGAGAGGAAATGACTTCGCAGTTCCGAGCGCAGAACCCAAAAGACACGATTAGGATTAGTTAGGAGCACGAGCGTTGCATCCGCAAGTTGTCGGTGGCCATAGCGCAGATTTCCAATCTGCTGTATCGCCGAGTTGTAATCGGCATGGCGTCGGCAAGCTTCCAGGTCCGTGGACTGGTCGGCGGTTCGCAGAATGCAATTCTGCGCTACGGCAGAGTGCAACTCTGCGCTACGAGGACAGAATCACCGAGAACTTGTGGATGCACTGGAGCACGAGCGCGGCGGCCTGGATGCTAGCGCACGGTAAAGATGGTGGACAAAGGTCGCATTGTCGCCGCACACATATTGCATCGCTCCGCCCATGCGCGAAAAACTTTTGCAGAAGCGCAGGTAGTAAGCCGGGTTGGTCTTCGGCGGCTCCCCGTGCGCCCAATCCCAATTCCCCGCGTCCTGGATATCGACCACATAAATGCTGTGATCGCAGACAATGGGACGCCGCGCCTGGAGACGCAAATTATTCACGCAGCTCAGGCTTTTCTCGAACACCTGCGGCCCCATGATCGCCGAACCGATCGACAGGACCACGCCGCCATCCAACCCTTCCACCGCGGCCGCAAAACTCCGAAAATCCAAATCCGCCGCGCGTCCGATGACCGCGCCGTTGAACATCGGGTGATTCGCAATAATGTCGTAACCGACGCCCGGATGCACGGTCAGCGGAATCCCGTGGCGGAACGCATTCGCAAAAATCGAAGCGTGCTTCCAGCCGTGGGAGACTTCGATCCGTCCCGCGGGCAAATGATGCGCTTGCATGGCTTGCAGCAAGTCGGCTCGCGCCGGCGTCAACGGGTGCAACGGCTCGGACTGGATCGCTTGCCGTAATGCATCGGCCGCGGGCAACGCGACGCCGTCCTCCGCGATAAACCGTCCCACTGCCCGCCCGTACCCTTCGCCGCGCAAAGCGCCAGCGAGCAGCGCCAGATGGATGTTGCGCCCGGTTTCATCCCACGCGCCGAACGTTCCGGTGGCCACGTTTTCCTCGACACTCTCCGTGGATCGGCCCAGGAAGGCGTACTCCCAATCGTGAATCGAGCCGGCGCCGTTGGTCGCGAGATGAGTCAACCACCCGCGCGTCATCATCCGTTCGAGGATCAACGCCGCGCCATTGCGCAGCAAATGCGCGCCGTAGATGAGCAGGACGCTGGCGCCGCGTTCGCGAGCCGCCGTGATCTTGCTGGCCGCTTCCCGGATGACCGAGGCGGTTCGTTCGTCGCACAGCGCAGGAGTTCCGTCCGGCGCGATCAAAATCTCTTCGACTCGTGTGAGGCTCTTGCGCGCCGCGAGCGGGAGCACTTTCAAGCGGGAAAGATCCAGCGGCTCAGAGTCCATGGGAAGCTTTCTTGGCCTCAGGGCCATGCACATGGCCCTTGGACCGAAAACCGTGCGGACCGCAGCCTTCAGGCTGCTTCCGCGCACTCTTCGGAGTCCGGCGTAGAAGCGGCCTAAAGGCCACGGTCCGGAGGAACGGTTCATGGGAAGTTCCCTTGGTCGAATCACCATGCGCACGCCCCGTGGACCCGGTAGGGCGAGTCCGTCCCGGCGAGCCGCTCAACCGGCTTGGAACACGTCCGACCCGGCTCGCTGAGGACAGGCTCGCCCAGCCGTCAGGTTCGTGGAAAGTTGAACATCGAACTTTGAACTTTGAACCTTGAACCTTGAATTCGGCGGCGCTACGGCGCCGCCCCGTTCCCATCCGGAGATGCGTCCGCAACGCGCTCATGCGAACAAAACCTTCAGCAAGGCGTCCGCGTCCCGATAATCCGGGATGCAGACGTCCGCGCCCACGCCCACCAGACGCTGCCGTTTCCATTCGTCCATGCGTCCCGATCCATTGCGCGCTTCATCACTCGCCACCGCCACCGCCAGCCCGCCGACTTCTTTCGTATTCTCGATTTCCACGTAGCCATCGCCGAACGCGAGCAATTGTTCGCCTGCGATTCGGTGCTCGCGGAGGATGCGTTCGATGACCATTTTTTTCGAGAACGACCTGTAATCGTCCTTCGCGCCGTAAATGTGTTCGCCAAAATATCGAGTCAGATCCAGCAACAGGCTTTCTTCCTTCACAAACGGCTCGTCCGTGCCGCTCGCCAGGTAAAGGCTGAGCCCGCGTGCCTTCAAGTTCTCCAAAAGCGGCCGGGCGCCGAAGACGAGAAAATCGTCCTGCTGGAGGGACCCGTTGGCGATGCCTTCGATCCGGTGCCGGATTTTTTCGTCCAAGCGCCGCAGATATTCGTGCTTGTACCAGAGCGGTTCCTCGGCCTGGCCGCCGCGCTCCTGTACGCGCTCGGCGAACTGGATCATCTGGTAAATCGTCTGCTTGCCATTCAAGCGCATGATGTCGTCGAACAACATCCGCCGGAGTTGATCCTCTGTGTCGTCATTCCGCCGAGGCAACATTTCGAGAAACAGGGGAAGCATGACCTCGGGCCAACCCTCGCGGATCAAGGAGAGCGTGCCGTCGAAATCAAACAGCACGTGGCTGATTGAGCGGCGAGGCACAAAAGCCGGACTGAACTCAACCAGCCCGCGGAACGAACCCGTCGAAACCATTGCCTGTCTCTTACGGAGGAACCCCGGGGTTGTCAATGCGCTCGGCCAGCCCGCAGCGATTCTCATTTGTCCTGCCGCGCTGACCGACTCTTCGAATGCGGAGTGCGAATTGCGGAATGCGGAATAATGATGGCCGCACGCGCATTCAATTCCGCACTCCGCATCCGCATTCCGAAACCGTTTGCTGACCAATTCTTGAAGCTGGCCGGCGCGTTCCAGTTGCGCGTACTGCTCCGGTGTCGGCCGCGGCGGTGAACCCAGGCGCACGGAAAAAGCCCGACCCAAGATCAGCGGGCCGAGATTCTGAAAGCCTGCTTTAATGAGTCCTGAGATCGAGAGGTTGCTGGAAGCCTATCACGAGATGCGAACGTGTCCTCCGGACGAGGACGCGCAATGCGCTGCTTCCTTCGAGCAGCTCTTAAACTGCGCTTTGGACTGCCGTCGGGAACCAGCCGCGAGGCCTTGTTCGATGCCATTCAGATACGCTACCGGGCTCGCCGCAAAACTACGACCCTCCCGCCGCGCGCTTGATTTACTGTGCCGACCGTGGGATTGACGACAGATCGACCGGAGAACCGCAGCGCAGATTTCCAATCGGCGGGGCGCTGGCAAGTCCCAGCGTGCTCGGACTGGGAGACGCCCCGCAGAATACAATTCTGCGATACGGCAGAGTGCAACTCCGCGCTACGAGCTTTGTCGTCCATCCCGCGGACCTAGCAGTAGACTCCGGGATGGATTGATGCCGGAGGGGCCGCTTCCCGTTTTATCGCCGTCGCGAAAGCGCCGAAACCCAACTCCGATTCGTGTCGATCGGATACTGCTATCCATAAAAGTTTCTTCGGCTTGCGCAAAGTTTCCCTTTCAACCGATTTAATGTGCGCTTGATGCGCTGAACTGTGACGATTCTTTTTGCTCCACGGGATTGCCTGGTGTACAGCAATCTTCCGTGCAGAACATCGCATGAATGCAGACCGGCTCCTGTTCCTTTTCCTTTGCCTGGCGGGGCTCTTGCCTTTGCTGGCCAAACGGAACCTTCTGCGAACCTGGGCCTGGGCCGGCACAGCGGTCGTGGGTTCGTTCATGCTTCTGTTGGGCTTCGCCTGGAACAATCTCCAGAACCAAGCAGCCAGTGCCCGGTCTGCAAAATTTGAGCACGTGCCGCGCGAGGAGGACCAGAACGGCTACGTCACTTCCGATCATTGCCAGGCCTGCCATCCGGACGAATACCACAGTTGGCATCGCAGTTTTCACCGGACCATGACGCAGTACGCCACGGCAGACACGGTCGTGGCCGATTTCAATGATGTGAAACTCGATGCCCGCGGAGAGCGGTACCACCTGCAGCGCCGCGGCAACGAACTGTGGGTGGAAATGCCGGATCCGGATTGGAAGGCGGACCAATCGAGCCGGACCCGAAGCCTGGATGGGCACAATCTGACCAACGCGCCGCGGGTCTGGCGCCGCGTGAGCATGGCGACCGGTTCGCATCATCTGCAAAAATTCTGGGTGCCAAGCCAGCGCGGCAATCTGCAATACGACCTTCCGTTCACCTGGTTGATCGAGGACCAGCGCTGGGTGCTGCGCGAGGATTCCATCGTGCGCGATCCGCAGCTTCCTTTGCTCGTACAGGTGTGGAACATGAATTGCATCAAGTGCCACTCCACCGGCGCCCAACCGCGGCGCGATTCAAAAACGGGGCTGATGGAAACGCGCGTCGGCGAAATGGGCATCGCTTGCGAAGCGTGCCACGGTCCGGCCGAAGAGCACGTGAAGAAGCACCGCCAACCGTTGCACCGCTATCGAACGCACTTCGGCAAGCCGGACCCGACGATCGTCAATCCCGCGCGTCTGCCGCCGAAAAAAGCCTCCGAGGCGTGCGGCCAATGCCACGCGATCAAAGTGAACCTGGACAAAGACTGGGAACAGAGCGGCTCGCAATTCAGGCCCGGCGGCGACCTGGAAAAGCACATGGCGCTGGTGCTCCCGGCCAAGGGTTCGAAAATCCCCGGTCTGGCCGAGGCGATGAAAGAATCCGAGGAAGTGCAGCATTTTTTCTGGCGCGACGGCATGGTGCGCATCGCGGGCCGCGAGTACACAGGCATGGTTCAATCGCCATGCTATGAGCGCGGCAACCTCACGTGCTTCTCGTGCCATTCGCTGCACGAGAGCGATCCGAACGATCAACTCGCCCGGGGCATGAATGGAAATCAGGCGTGCCTCCAGTGCCACACTTCCCTGCGGACTCGCCTCACGGAACACACGCGGCACCGGGCCGAGTCGAGCGGGAGCGAATGCTACAATTGCCACATGCCGCACACGAACTGGGGGCTTCTCGGCGCCATCCGCAGCCACCAGATTTCCAGTCCGACGGTTCAAAGCAGTCTTCAAACGGGCCGGCCCAACGCCTGCAACCTGTGTCACCTCGACAAAACGCTGGCCTGGACGGCGCGGTATTTGTCCGAGTGGTACCAGACTCCTTCGACCAACCTGAGTCCGGACGAAGCGTCGATTTCCGCCGCCGCGCTCTGGGCGTTGAAAGGTGACGCGGCGCAACGCGCAATCATGGCGTGGGCCATGGGGTGGGAACCCGCGCGCCAAATTTCAAGCCAGCGTTGGATGGCGCCAATCCTGGCCCAACTGCTCGACGATCCTTACGGCGTGGTGCGGTATCGAGCGGGCCGGTCGTTCCAGCAGATTCCGGGATTTGAAAACTTCACGTACGACTACGTGGCTCCGGCGGCGGAACGGGCCCGGGCCCGCGAACGGGCTTTGGAACTCTGGAATCAGCGGCCGGCGGATGTGTCAGATCGCGCCGGGCCGGAGGTTCTGTTGAGTCCTGAAGGACGTCTGGCGCAGGACCAATTCGATCGGCTGCTTCGTCAGCGTGACAATCGATCCGTGTTCATCATTGAGTGAGGCTTGAGTTGCGGGAGGACCGATTTCCGAGACTTGAATTGGCCGGGAGCATCCGCCATTGTGGCTCTTATGAACAACGTCCAAGACATAGAGTCGGCGCTCGCCAAACTGTCACTTGCAGACTTGCAGGCAGTTCGCGATTGGCTGGACGATTTCATTGAAGACCAATTAGAAGTCAGCAACGAGTTCAAGGCGAAAATCCAGCGGGCCAAACAGGAAATCGCTGGTGGCATCCACTCGCGCGTCCGCAGGCCTGAAACTGGCCCGTGAGCGCGGCGCTGCAAATCTATTCGCGGGATTTCGACAGGGACTTCTTCAAACTTCCGGCTGCTATCCAAATCAGAATCGAAACCAGCATCGATCGCTTAGAGCGTGTCCGAAAATTCCGCGGGGTCTTGTTTTCGCGCCAAAGGCCGGATGGCGAGGCGCGACGAAGGAGAATATCCTCCCTGGATCTTCGACTGAGGAGCAACGAAGCCAGGCGGCCTTTGGCGCGAAAACCCTCCGGGCGGCGGGTCTTTTGTCCGTGGCCTGCGTTGGCTCGGTCCTTACAGCCCGCGTTGGGGATGCTCGGACCTCGCCGCCTTGGCCACAGCCAAAATCCCTCGCCGCAGGACCCCGCGCAATTTTCGGACACGCTCTTAGGGTTGATGCTGGACATTCATCCACACCACCGGATGAAGGCACTGGATACCTACCGCCTCCGGGTGGGCGATTATCGCGTCATCTACGATTTCGACCGCGCCCAAGGCGTGCTTCACTTGCTTGCAGTCGGACACCGCCGTGAAGTTTACCGTAAATGAGTCGGCGAAAACCGATCCATGGGAAGTCACCGAGAATTCTGTCGAATCGACGCAGCGTGTTCCAGTGCTTCTTGCGCGGGGCGGAAGTCGGGAGCAATGCGCTGCGCTTGCCGGAATTGTTCAATGGCTTCCTCCCGTCTTCCGGCTTTCATAAGCACATCGCCCAGGGCAAGCCTGGACAGCAAAAGGCTCGGATGAAGTTTCACTACGGTTTCATGTTGAGCGATCGCGCCCTTGTAGTCTTTCGAGTCGGCCAGCAAACCGCCGAAGTTGTAGTGCAATTGCCAGTCGTTGGTCTTTTGAGTGATGGCCTGGCGATAGGTCTGAATCGCCCGGTCCAAATCTTCGCGGCGAAAACGGCTCAGGCGGTTGGATACGGAAAGTTCTGCCCGGCGCTGTCTCTCCGCGTGTTCCAGTTGATCGACGAAAGGCGGTTTGGCCGTCATCCGGGCCATGGCGTCGGCGACGTTGAATTCATCCCAAGCCGTGAACGCGAGCGCGTCCGCGCATTCCTTCCGCGACGGCAGCGGTTTCGCGGGAGACCCGAGGCCGAGCGCTTTTTCGACTGCGTCACGAATCGTTTGCGCCAGGAGATAATCGCCGTCGAACGTGAAATGGACATGGTCGTTGAAGAGCTTTTCGCCGGGAATTCCGTGGTCGCTCAATGCGCTTTGTTCAAATGCCCGCGCCGAATCGGCCAGGAAAATGCCTTGAGCTTCCATGCCCGAGGCCACTTGCTGGACGATTTCGTTCATCCGCCTGTCGGTGCGAAACTGCATCGCGTCTTGGTCCAACGCCTGGCGATAATGCTCGCGCGCCTTGTCGAACTGTCCGATCGCGGCGTAACAGCGTCCGAGTCGGAAATGGAGTTCGGCGAAATGATCGTCCAGGCGCAACGCGTCGGAGAAATGCTGAAGCGCCTTGTCGGGCTGGCCGTTTTTCTCCGCGACCGCGCCTTCCTTGTAAGCGGCTTCCCAGCGATTCTTCTCCGAGTCGGTTAGATCCGCGCGATGCAAGGAGCCCAGCGGCGGGAAATCCATCAGATTCACGGCCACGGTCGAGACGATGGCTTTGGCTCCGGCCTTTTCGATCACGCGGCAAATGTCCTCCAGGTTCGCGCGGAAATTATCGTAAACGGCCTGGCGCCGCGGATCGTGGATCGTGAGGCGGTGGCGGCGGAAGTATTCGACGTCCTGCTGGCGGGATTTCGAGGGGTCGGGCTTTTGCGCGAGGCGAATCGTCGATTCCAGCCACTGGGCCGTGCGCGTGGATTTCATCCATTGACCGAGGCGAAGCAACTTCAGATAGGACGTAAAGTTGAACCCGGTTGGATCCGGCGCGTGCAAACCGATGGCCTCGTTGTTGCCCATGTAAATGACGAACAAATCCGACTGAAGGCGCGCGCACTCGCGCGCGATCGGCAGGATGATGTGGGAATTGATGCCGCGCATCGCGGCATTGATGACCTCGAACTGTTTGTCGGGGAACTGGCGGCGCAGCATCTCTTCCAGAATTCGGGCGAAGCCGAAGGCGGGGTCGGGCGTGCCGGCGGCCGCGGATTCGCCCAGGATGAAAACGCGGATCGTGCCGGGCGGTTTCTGGGCAGGAACAAAAATCGGGTGCGGAACAGTCGCGGTCTCGCGCGGATAGAATTGCCAGCCAAACTTTCGATTGGTGGTCAGAGTCGCGCCATCCTCCAGCTTCACAAAGAAGCTTGTGGGATAACCGTAGCCAAAAACGCGAAGCCCCGCTTCGAGCGCAACCAGGAACAAAATCGGGAACAACCCGAAGAGCGCCAGCCGGAACAGCCAGAGCCGCCTGCGTGGGACTGGATCGTGTCGCTCGGCGGCCTTTGGAGCTTTGGCGCCGCTTGCGAGTGCGGTGGGTCCAGGATGGTCCCCTGGTTTTGGGTGACTCGACGGCCTGCGCTTTTTCTTGGACATACTCAACCGGAATCCGAAGCACGAAATCCGACCCAAACCGGATCATGGCGCTTCTCGTGCATGGAGACGACGCGGGACACTAAGGGCGGGCGCTGCGACCGTCGAGCCGATTTCGAGGCAGGGCTGGCGAGTGGCTCGAAACCAGGCATGGATCCCGATTTGCGTTGGTCGGGACGCATTCCGGGACGCATTCCAGGACGCATTCCAGGACGCATTCCACCGCGTCCCATTTCAACTTTAAGCGCGACGCGCAAACAGGTCGAAATCCTCTGACGGCGGCAAGAAGACGGACACAGAATCAATCGTTTGGCGCAAGCTTGACGGCATACTGGCTGAGAAAATCCGCCTCGCCCAATCGACGCGGGTTTTCTTTGGAATCCTGTTCGAGAACTTTTTGAGCCAGGCGCGCGAACGCCAGGCTCTTTGTCGGCCAGAGCATGACCGCCGGCCTCGCCGCCGCGGCTTCCTCATGGCCCAAATGCTGATGATTTGAAAGAGCAGCGCGCGTGCCTCGCCTGCCGCATTGGGCGATTTACCGGATGCTTCAATTCCCGCATTGCAACCGGGAAGCGACAGGATAAATTCTGACCATGACAACGAAAGCAGCGGCGGCCAACGGCACGGGCGAGCAGGACGCGAAATATCTTGCCGAGATCGGTGGATATATTTCGGAAATCGCGGCGATTCGCCGCAACATGAAGAAGACGGACGCTGAAATCCGCCGGCTCGAAGCCTCGACCCGCCGAAAACTCGACCACATTCGCGCCAATCTTCATGTGGAAAAAGCTGCTTGAATTGTTTCGCGGTCAAGTCTTCCTGGCCAGAGAGGTTCAGGAAAACAAAGAGAATCTGGCGCGTCTGCGCCGGGAATTCGATGATTTGAGCGACCTCGTCGTCCGGCTGCAATATAAACTGCGCTCGGAAATCCGCAGTCTCCGCGAAGAAGAACGACACGAACGCGAGAAGCTGGTGCTCCGTCTGGAAAACACGCTGCTGAAATTCGAGCGACAACTTCCTCCGCCAAAAGAAACCAGGAAACTCAAAGGATAGCGCAGGCTCAAGAAACCTTTCTGACATTTCATTGGCGAAACTTTTCGTGGCGTTCGTAAAGGCGCAGACGGGCTTGAAATTTCTCCACCAGCTTTGAATCCTGTCGCTCCGGCGAGAGAAGCGAGATGGCCTTCTGTTCCATGATGATCGCTTGGTCCCATTGATCCTGTTCCGCATGGGCCGCGGCCAACGTGTCCACGAAGCCTGCCTCCTTCCAGCGATTCTTCTCGCACGCCTCACCAGCCAACTTCAGGGCTTTAGTGCCATTCCTAACTGCCGCGTCCTGCGCAGTTGCCAGGACCCAGGCGAGGCTGTTCGGGGGCGAGACCAAAACGGCCTGGCGCAGACTGGCGAGAGTGCTCTCCCTGGACGCGTACACGGCTTGATGCGGCTGGGAACCGCTGATATTTTTGGACCATGAGCACGGTAGAACTTGCCGTAGAGAAAGTGAAAAAACTCTCCGAGAGCCAAGCCCAAGCTTTGCTCGAATGGTTGAGAACACAACCGCCACATCAAGGTGCCGCGAGCCAACCGCGCGCTCCACTTGAAAAGGAGCCTCTCTGGATGAAGGACTTTGGCGCCTTCGGACAAACGCCCGAGACGCGAGCGGAGACCCGCCGAATCCAGAAACTGATCGACGACGAATTCGAGAGCCTGGAGCCGGAGGAGACACGGTGATCCTCGACACAAATGCGCTCTCCGCGTTTGCCGAAGGAAACCAAGCCGTTAGGGAAACCATCGCCAATGCCGCTGGCCCGTATCTTCCAGTGATTGTCCTCGGCGAATACCGCTTCGGATTGATGGGAAGCCCCGAGCGGGATCGACGCTTGCATTGGCTGGAAGCGCTGGCTTCGCATTGGACGGTTCTGAAAACGTCACTCAGGAAACGGCCGTGCTCTATGCCGAGATTCGCCAGACGTTGAGGCAACGGGCGACTCCGATCCCCTCCAATGACACCTGGATCGCCGCGCTTGCTCGGCAGCATGGGCTGCCGGTGCTCAGCAATGACAGGCATTTCGACCTCGTTCCCGGTCTTGTTCGCACTGGTTGGTAGGCAAAGCAGTCATCAGCTTGCATCGATCATTTTTTCTTGGGCCGCGGTTCTTCAGAGCGGAACATTGGCTCAGCGGTGCATGGCGGCCTTTTCTTCTTTCTGCCACTGCGACACCTGTTCTGGAGAAGCCGCCCTCCAGGCGTTCCAATCTTTCGCCTGATCCCGATTGTTCAATGTCCCATCCCAACTGTGAGTCACAAACCAGTGCCCATCGGAGGAAAACAGGACATCTGTGATTTGCGATTCGTGTCCTTCGAGCATCAACGATTCCTTTCCGGTGGACGCATCCCATAGCCTTATCGTGTGATCTCCACTGCCACCCCCTGTCACGATGCGTTTGCCGTCCGGAGAAAAGGCCACCGCCGTGATCGCCCCGCTGTGCCCTTTGAGAGTCGCCAGTTCTTTGGCGTTGGCTATGGGCCAGAACTTCGGCATGGCGGTATTCCATACCTTGGCCGTCCCATCGCTGCTCGCAGTTACAATCTTTCGTCCATTCGGAGAGAAAGCCCACGTCATAACGGCAGCGTGCGGCAATTCCAACATTTTACCACGATTGCCTTGAAGGAGCTTAACAGTTTGATCTCCGTTACCATGGTCAACCAACACGGACAAACCATCCGGATCCGGTTGGCCGCCGCGTGAAAGTACAGGATTCATTGGACCCATGTTGGGCAAGAATAATCTGGGGGGATTGGTTCCACTTTGAGTGTGAGACCGCCCCTTATTGTCTGTACTTCCCACACCTTGGCTGTTTCATCCCAACTGCCGGTAATAATCTGGTTGCCGGCCGGAGAAAAGGTGACTGATTTGATCCATTCGAAAACGGGCTTGCCAATTACTATTAGTCATAGTACTACGGTCAGTCGTATGAATTCCTGCCCTCGAAATTCTCCCGGCTCAATCTTCGTTGTCCAGATATGAAATCCAAACTCATCGACCGCTTCGGTTCCCTCCAGAGGCAAATCATGGAGATCCTCTGGGAATTAGGGGAAGCCTCCGTCCATGATGTGCGCGATCGGCTCGCCAAGAAAAAACCTCTCGCTTACACCACCGTGCTCACGGTCTTGCAGAAACTGGAGCTGGCGGGCTGGGCCAAGCATCGCGAGGATGGCCGGAGCTACATTTATGCTCCGGCGAAAACTCGAATTGAAGCCGGCTCCGGCGCGCTCCAGAATTTCATCAAGCAGGTCTTTCAAGGCGATCCGCTCCTGCTTTTCCAGCACCTCGTCGAGACGGCCGACCTGGATGAGAAGGATTTGGCCGAGCTCAAACGCATCATCGACGAAAAGAGAAAGGGACTGAAATGACCAACCTGCCTGTTCCAATCGAGCCGTTCTTGTGGGATTGCTTCTGGCAATCGTCCGTTTGTCTGCTGCTGGGCTTGCTGGGAGGCCTTTGCTGGGCCAGGCGTCCGGCCCGCGCCCATCGAGTCCTGTTGCTCGCGCTGGGGGCCGCGCTGCTCGCGCCGCTGCTCAGCCTGGCGGTGCGCCATTACGGTTGGGGAATGCTGCCGCCGCGGGTCTCGGCGGTCGGCCACAACTCCGTTGGACCGACTCCGACGGCGCCTGCCCTGCCCTCTCCGCAGTCAGCCGCGGCTGAATCTGCCCAGGCCGCGGAGACATCCGTCGCCACGGAAGCGCTGACCGAAGCGCGCGCGCGCGAAAAACGGCGCTGACGCCAGGCCGCGGAGCCGCGAAACATCCGGCACGATTCCGCTGGCAAGCGATCGTCGCGTCCATTTGGGCTCTGCTCAGCGCGCTGGCTGCTATACGTGTTGGGTTATCGATTCTTCGAGGCCTGGCGTTGATCAAGCGGGCCAGACCCAATTCGAATGGGGCCATTCAAAACGCGGCGGAATTGGCGGCGGCCAAACTGGGAATCCGGGCGACTCCGAAAGTTTGGGTCTCGAAGGAAGTTGGGTGCCCGGTAATCTGGTGCTGGGCGAAGCGGCCTTTTCTGATCATCCCGGCGGGTGCTCTCTCCTCGCGCGGCGACCTCGACTGGGAGGGTTTGTTCTGCCACGAACTGGCGCACTGGAAACGCCGCGATCATCTCGCCGAACTGTTCGCGGAATTGGCCGCTGTGCTTTTCCCCTGGCAACCGCTGGTCTGGTGGGCCAGGACGCGCCTGGCGCATCTGGCGGACGCGGTTTGTGACGAATGGGCGCTCCATTCCGGGCAGATCGGACCATCCTATGCCAATTCCTTGCTGGAACTGCTGCCGCAAGTTCGACCGGTCGGCGCCATCCCTGCCGTGCGCGACCGCCGGAAACTCGAACGGCGCATTCGACGAATATTGAATGATAACTCTCCGCAGCCGTCGGCGGGTGCCCTGTGGAGTCCGTGGATAGGAATCGGGATGGCCTTGGCGAGCGGTCTCCTGGCGTTTTTGCAGACTCGTGCGGGTTCCTTGGCTTCTGCCGAGGTTCAGGCAACGGTCAGGGATGTCCCGCAGATTCAAACCCAAACGACCGAGGATGCGACGAAACCGCTGCAGACAGCTTCAGCGCGCCGGCTCGTTACGGGCAATCGTAGCGATTTCTTCGACGACTCTGAGAACTTAGCCCTCTCGCCGGATGGCCGTTATTTGGCCCGAGTCAGTTACAACAGGGAATTGATCTTGGTGGATACAAGTGTGGGCACGCAAAAAAAGGTGGCCGAAAGGTGTGAGTGGGGCGTGGTCTGGTCCGCCGACGGCAAACGAGTTGCCTATGGAAGCTCGCCTGACGGCGTCCCGACGGCGGCAAGCACCTGGACCAATCGAGTCGTTCGAGCCGTGGAGATTGACACTGGTAGGTCCGAAGTCTTGTGGGAAGGGGATCTCAACATCGAAGATTGGTCTTCAGAGAATCAAGTCGTGTTGGGCTTCCGCGAGTGGAAGTCAGGCGGGCCCAATTCTTTCCTTGTCAATTTGCGATCGGGAAAAAGAACCGACTTTGCGGGAGACCGGATCGCTGAAAGCTATCCGCGGCGCCTCTCGCCGGATGCGAAGTTTATTGCGTACTGCTCTACGGGCGACGTGTCAGAGCTTTGTATCCATGATATTGCGGCTTCAAACCGCGTTGTCCTGGCCGGTTTGCCAGGTAAAAAGAGTGACCCAATCTGGGGTCCGGACGGTAAGCACTTGGCCTTTCGGTGTTCGCAGCCCGGCGCGGGGCAGGAGCATCAGGACCTTTGGTGTGTTCAGGTGCGGGACGGCAAGTTCGTTGGAACGCCGTTTCCTGTGATGGGCGACGTAGGCGCCGTGAAGTTTTACAACTGGTCGCGCAACGGGCAATTGGCCTACGGCGTCGCATTCAAACAACGGAGCGGATTGTATGCGCTTCCGGTGAACCCGGAGACGGCCCAGGCAACAGGTTCGGTTCGATGGTTAGTCAGGGCTAAGTGGTCCATTTCATAAATACGCTCACGTTCGCGGCAAGGGATTTTTCGGCCAGACGAGGCGCGAGCGACGAGCATATCCCGAAGTGGATCTGTAAGGAGCAAGCAACGAAGTCTGGCGAAAA
>Ga0194132_10002937_pt1 | contig 31083 bp, 32 predicted proteins | sample TA2KigOf80mmetaG_FD_148612 | JGI IMG/M metagenome (GOLD analysis project Ga0194132, IMG submission 148612) | Freshwater microbial communities from Lake Tanganyika, Tanzania - TA2015054 Kigoma Offshore 80m | ecosystem: Environmental > Aquatic > Freshwater > Lake | place: Tanzania: Lake...
GGGGGAGGGGGGGATGCCGGAGAGGACGCCTTTTGGTCTGGAGGAGGCGCGTCGAAAGGTAAAGACCATTTCGCCTAGGGAGCTTAGCGAGGATAAAGGGCGGACGGTTATATTTGTGGACACGAGCAAGGACTTTGTGGCGGGGCATGTGCCGGGGTCGAGGTGGGTACCCAGGGGGTGGCTGGAGGCGGAGATTGGGGAGGCGGCGCCGGACAAGGGGAGGCCGATAGTTGTTACGTGTGTTGATGGAATGCAGTCGGTCCTGGCGGCGGCGACGCTGGTGGACATGGGGTACCCCAAGGTAGCGGTACTGGTTGGAGGGATGACGGCTTGGAGAAGGGCTGGTTTGCCAGTGGAGAAAGGTTTGTCGGGGGTGATGACACCGCCGACGGACGTGGTGGTGATGGGGTTCCAGAGGAGCGCGGCGGACACAATTAATTACCTGCGTTGGGAAGAGGAACTGGGTCGAAAATACGCTTAATACTGACACATTTGTTCTTGTTTCTGAAGCCTTTGGATGATAGAATATCCGCATCACGATTAGCGATTTAAAACGCAGGAAAAGGTGGAGGAGACATGAGCGACGAACGCTCCAAGGCCCTGGATATTGCCCTAGGACAGATTGAACGCCAATACGGCAAAGGGGCGGTGATGAGGCTGGGATCTATGGCGCTGGCGACGGAGGCGATACCCACGGGGTCGCTGGCCCTGGACCTGGCGTTGGGAGTGGGCGGGATACCGAAGGGCCGCGTTACCGAGATTTACGGCGCTGAATCATCGGGAAAGTCAACCGTCGCGATGCACGTCATCGCGGAGTGTCAGAAGGCGGGCGGCACGGCGGCATACATCGATGCCGAGCATGCCATGGACCCGGCGTATGCGGCGAACCTGGGCGTGCAGGTGGATGATCTGGTCATATCGCAGCCCGACGACGCGGAGCAGGCGCTGGAGATCACCGAGTACCTGGTGCGCAGCGGAGCGGTGGACATTGTGATCATCGACAGCGTGGCGGCGCTGGTGCCGAGGGCGGAGATAGAGGGGGACATGGGCGACTCGCACGTGGGCCTGCAGGCGCGATTGATGTCCCAGGCGCTGCGTAAGCTGACGGCGGCGATCCACAAGTCCAATACCGCGGTTATCTTCATCAACCAGCTTCGCGAAAAGGTGGGAGTTATGTTCGGCAACCCGGAGGTTACGCCGGGGGGCCGGGCGCTGAAGTTTTACTCGTCGGTGCGGATTGACTTGCGGCGGGCGGAGTCGATCAAGCAGGGGCAGGATGTCATCGGGAGCCACGTGCGGGCACGCATCGTCAAGAACAAGGTGGCGCCGCCTTTCAGGGTGGCCGAGTTCGACATTATGTTCAACAAGGGCATAAGCTGGGAGGCGGACGTGCTGGAACTGGGCACGACCATGGGGCTGATAAAGAAGTCCGGCGCGTTCTATTCATATGGGGAAGTGCGGCTGGGACAGGGCCGCGAGAACGCCAAGGAGTTCCTGGAGCGCAACAAGGATATGGCGCGGGAGATTGAGGGCCAGATCAGGGCGTCCAAGGGGCCGGTGGGGGCTGTGGCGGTGGGGGCGTCTATGGACGGGGCTGAGGGCGAGGAGGAGTCCTAGCCTTCGCCAGGGAGCGCAAGCCCTCGATTCCCAAGAACCCGCTGGACGTAGCGCTGCGCTATTTATCGTACAGGCCGCGCAGCGAGGCTGAGATGCGTCGCCGGCTTCGTCGTGACTTTTCGGAGGCGGTGGCGGAGGCGATGGTGTCGCGCCTGCGGAGCGAGGGCCTGCTGAACGACGCGGCTTTCGCGCGGCAGTGGCGGGAGTCGAGGGAGAAGCACAAGCCGCGGTCAGGAAGGATGATAGGGCAGGAGCTGAGGCAGGCGGGGGTATCTAGGGAGGTTGCAAAAGAAGCGCTGGAGGGGCTGGACGAGGAGGAGATGGCGCTGAGGGCCGGGAGGAAGCAGGTGAGGAAGCTGGCAGGAGAGGGCGAGAGGACGTTTGTGGAAAAGATGGGGCAGCATTTGATTCGTCGGGGGTTTGGGTACGGGGTGGCGCTGAGGGCGGCGCGGCGGTTATGGTTGGAGGCGGGCGCTTCTTAGGGGGATAGAGGATTGTTGGTTTTATTGAGCGTATTGTGCCCACGCTTCTTTTTTCCTATCGAACGCGCGATACGCAGCTCATTGCTTGGTATTAATCGTGGCGCCCTCATCACCCTTTATCTCGCCACGGCGAGCTTGCAGCCCTCTTCTCCCGACTACAGGAGAAGAGGGAAAGAATAAAGAACTACCACAACCCCCTCCTTCGGTCCGCCAGAGGCGGACTCAGGACGGCGTCTAGCTCCCCCTTCGCCTTTCAGGCCGAAGGGGGAGAACCAGATGAGACCACCCGACGCTCCATCTGTTTGAAAGGCCCGTAGTTATGAGACGAGTCCATCCATGTAAAAAAGATGCTTCGAGCAACTTTTCAATGTGCATTGCGCGTACATTAGGGTGGATAGAGCAGGAATTAGGGTACTAGGCGATGACGGTCGCGACGCTTAGGTACTTCGACTGCGTCTGAATACCGACTTCGCTCAGGATTATAGTTTCGTTGCGTTAGAAGCGGCGGACGCGAAGGACGGCCATGTAGACGGCTAGGGCGACGCCGAAGATGTTGAAGATGTCTCGGAATATCAGCTCAATGCGGCCGTTTCCAAACTCAACCCCGACGTAGACGCTGATACCGAAGGCTAGGATTGTGGCCAGAGCCGCGATCCAGGCCAGTTCAGGGGCTTGCTTGCGGTTGGAGGCCCATCGGACGCCTTCACCGATGAGGTAACCGACGCCGATGGCGACAAGCCAGGGCAGGAGCCAGAGCCGCCGCACTTCGTCGAAAAGCAGTCCCCAGGCCGCGCCGAGGCCCACTGCCTGGACCGCCGCCACGGCTATTACGGCGGCCAACTGGGAAGGTTTGAGGGTGACAAGGGGGGATTTTTGGACTCGCGCGCACTCCTGGCATCGGGCGCCGACGTCGGTCTGGAGCATGCATCGAGGGCAGATGGGCTTTTCGCAGCGGCCACAGGCCAGGCGCGTTTCCACCTTGGGGTGCCGGGCGCAGTATTTGATAAGGCTAGCTTGCTCTGCATCCATATCTACGGGTTCTAGGGCGAAGTCTCAGGCCTGCGATTGATCCAGGCCTCGCGGCTGTCCACATCCCTGTCACGGAAGAGTCGATTAAACAAGACCTTTTCGGTGGGCAGGTTCTTGTCCAGGGGGGTCCAGTTGGATACGAGGCGTTTCAATACCACCAGCCCCAGGACACCCATAAGATACCACACAATTACCAGCGACTGCCCCATAAAAAAGGTCCATAACGGGAGAAGAAGCAGGGATACGAGGACGACGATGGCGGAGCTTCGGAAGACGTACCAGCCGAGGAGGGAGCCGGCGATAAATATCCAGAGCTGGTAGAAGGCCATGGCGGCAAAAGCACCGGACGCCACAGCGAGGCCGCGACCTCCCTGAAACTTTAGGAAGACGGACCAGTTGTGGCCGACGATGGAGAGGAGACTGGCGCCGGCGAGGAAGGCAGAGTCGCGGTCGAAGCCGAAGATGAAGTTGACGGCTTCGGAACCTGCGGGACCTTTAACCTCCAGGTCCAACAGAAGGATGCCTATCCATATGGGCGAGGCGCCTTTCATGAAAAGCTCGAAGAGGCCGAGGGGGACGATCCAGCCATGGCCGACGTGGTAGTAAACGTTAGTGCCGCCGACGTTGCCGCTGCCGTATTTTCTGATGTCTATGTCTTTGGCGATGCGGCCAATGATATAGGCGGTAGGCACGGCGCCTATGAAGTAGGAGTAGATGTAAAGAAGTGCTAGGTCCAAGGCGGCTAGTACCGACTAAAGGCGACCCCGGATTTGGGCGTCGGTGGGGGAGGCGCGGGCCTTAAGGGCGTCGACGGCGGACTCCGGGGGGCCCTGGTAGCCGGGAAGGGCTTCGTCGGGGTTGCCGAGGGCGTGGTAGTCGCTGCCGCCGCAGGCGATGAGGCCGTATTTTTGGGCGATGGAGGCGAGGCGGGACATGGTCTCCGGGGAGTAGACGCCGTAATAGACCTCCATGCCGGCGAGACCGGCGGGGAGCATTTCTTCTATGCGCGCCTCCACGTTGTTTACCCAGGTGGGATGAGCCAGGACGGCGGCGCCACCAGCCTTGCGGATGAGGGCCACGGCGTCCACGGGCTTGAGCTTCTGGCGCTCGGCGTAGGCGGGGCCGCTGCGCCCCAAGTACTTATCGAAGGCCTCTCGGACCTCTTTGACGTAACCTTTTTCAACCATGGCGAGGGCGATATGAGGACGGCCCACGGCGCCTTCGCCGGCGATGGCCTGGACACGAGGCCAGTCGATGGGAAGGCCCAAATCGGCCAGTTTGTCCACCATTGTCCTGGCCCTGTCTACCCGCCCTCGACGAAATTCTTGGAGCTGGGACTGGAGGCGCTGGTCGCGCCAATTCAGGAAGTAGCCCAAGACATGGACCTCAGTGTCCTGGTGGTCGGCGCTGAGCTCGATGCCGGGGATGAGGCGGAGGGTGGGGTGACGGCGGGCGGCCTCCAAAGCTTCGGCCATGCCTTCGGTGGAATCGTGGTCGGTGATGGCGGCGTATTCGACACCGCGCTGGGCTAGGAGGTCCACAAGCTGGGTTGGCGTGAGGCGGCCGTCGGAGGCGGTGGTATGGAGGTGGAGGTCGACGGCGGGCATGGCTAGTCGACCTGGCGGTCTAGACGCTGGATGGCGGTGGCCCTGCCGGTGGAGGCGTCTATGTCTATAAGGACGGAGTTGAACATGACGGGGCCGGAGGCAACATCGAAGGAGCGGGGCATCTGGGTGAGGAACTTTTCGATGACCGGCGCGGCGTTGACGCCGATGACGGAGTCGCGGGGCCCGACCATGCCGAGGTCTGAGACGAAGGCGGTACGGTCGGCGATGATGCGGGTGTCGGCGGTGGGGACGTGGGTGTGGGTGCCGACGACGGCGCTGACCCGGCCCGCAAGGTACCAGGCCATCGCCTGTTTTTCGGAGGTGGCCTCGGCGTGGAAGTCCACGAGGACAATTTTGGGAGCGTTGGGGCCTTTGACTTCGTTGAGAATGCGATCGGCCTCGCGGAAGGGGCAGTCCAGGGCTTCCATGAAGACGCGGCCCATGAGGTTGACCACTATCACGTCGCCCAGATTTATGAAGCCGCGGCCAGGGCTTCCCGGCGGGTAGTTGGCGGGTCGAAGGACGGGCATCTCCTCTTTGAGGAAGGGGATGATTTCTTTCTTTTTCCAGATGTGGTTGCCGGAGGTGATGACGTCCACTTGCGCGGACAAGAGTTCGTGGGCGGTGTCCGGGGTGATGCCGATGCCGCCGGCGCTGTTCTCGCCGTTGGCGACCACGAGGTCGATGGCGTACTCATCGCGCAGAGCGGGGACGAGGCGGGTTACGGCCTCGCGGCCCGGGCGGCCAATCACATCACCGATCATCATCACGCGCAAGTTGAAGCTCCTGGTAACTGACTTCAAAGACATTATAGCGCAGAGGGATAGGGGTTAGCTAAGGAAGAGGTGGTCGATTTGAAAGGGAGAAGAGGATGAGAGAGACAAGGGCGAGGCGACCTCGCCCCTACAAAAAGGCGGAGCCGCTTAGCAAGAGATTTGATCTGGATTCCAGTGAGGCCAGATTCCTCGACCCGATTAACATCGGGATTTCGCGATTAATATAGCCAAGTGAAGGTGCTCAAACTGCGTCCCGATGAGTACATCGGGTCTGCCGCTCGGAATGACAAAACTAGGCTTGTTGGCAGAAAAGGGGCGTGAACAGCGGTCACGGTGATTAGGTTCCCTTCGACCAGGCTCAGGACAGGCTTCGACTGCGTCTCAGAATGCCATGAACGGTTGTTGGGTTAGGAATTCTATCCTCAATTAGTGCTGAGTGTAGGGGATTTATACATCTCGAATCTGGCAAAACAAGAGGCCCTGGAAACTTGCTTCCAGGGCCTCTTTTAGTGATGTCTAAGGGTTACTATCGGGCTACTTCTATGTTTCTGGTCTCTCGCACTACGGTGACTTTGATTTGGCCCGGGTAGACTAACTCTTCTTCCACCTTCTTGGCCACGTCACGGGCGAGGACGGCGGCGGCGAAGTCGTCCACCTCTTCAGGCTTGACGATGATGCGGACTTCGCGGCCAGCCTGGATGGCGAAGGCTTTTTCCACGCCGGGGAAGCTGGTGGCAACGCGCTCCAGGGCCTCCAGGCGCTGCACGTACATTTCCAGGCTCTCTTTTCGGGCGCCGGGGCGGGCCGCGCTGATGGCGTCAGCGGCGGCCACGATAAGGGCCTCGATGGAGCCGCGCTGGTCGTCGTGGTGCTCAACGATGGCCCTATGGACCTCGGGGTGGATGCCATATTTCTGAGCGACATCGCCGCCGATCTCCACGTGGCTGCCCTGGACCTCATGAGTAAGGGCCTTGCCGATGTCATGTAGGAGGCCGCCGGCTTTGGCGACTTCCACGTTGCCGCCGATTTCGGAGGCGATGAGGCCAGCGATGTTGGCGACCTCCACGGAGTGGAGGAGGATGTTCTCGCCGTAGCTGTAGCGATACTTGAGTCGGCCAAGGAGCCGTATTAGCTCAGGCTTGAGGCCGCGGACGGCGGCGTCGAAGGTGGCCTGCTCGCCGGAGCGCCAGATGGTCTCTTCCACCTCGCGCTGGGCGCGCTGGACCATCTCCTCGATGCGTGTAGGATGGATACGCCCGTCCTTGATGAGGTATTCGAGGGCCAGCCTGGCAACTTCACGGCGGATGGGATCGAAGCAGGAGATGGTGATCATCTCTGGGGTGTCATCGATGAGGATGTCAACGCCGGTGGCGGCTTCGATGGCGCGGATGTTGCGGCCTTCGCGTCCGATGAGGCGGCCCTTCATTTCGTCGTTGGGGAGGGCGACGCGGGAAATGCTGCGTTCCGAGACAACTTCTGAGGCGAGGCGCTGGATGGCGATGGTGATGACCTTGCGGGCCTCCTCGTCGGCCCGGTGTTTGATTTCCTGCTCGAGCTCGTAGTACTTCTTGGCGAGGTCATGCCTGATCTCCTGCTCGGCCTTAGCCATGATCATCTGCTTGGCTTCGCCTGAGGTGAGGCCGGCCAGGCTTTCGATCTGCTGAACTTGACGCTGCTTTAGCTCCTCCAGTTCCTGCTTAGTCTGGTCAATGCCCTGCATCTTCTCATCCAGGGTCCGTTCTCTGCGGTCGAGACCCTCAAGTCTATGGTCTAGGTTTTCTTCCTTCTGCCTTGCGCGGCGTTCTTGATTTCTGAGTTCCAGCAATCTTTCCTTAATTTCCTCTTCAGCACTGGCCCGGATTTTAATAGCCTCTTCCCTACCCTCCAGAGCCAGCTTACGCTTCTGTTCCTCCGCTTCCGCAACAATCACCTGAGCCTTTAGCTGGGCTTCTTTGATACTCTTGCCCGACAGTGCTGCGAGGACGGCACCAAAAAACTTAAACACGGATTTTTCACCGTCCTTTCTAAATAGGACCCGCCCGATATGAGTGCGTCTATTCAGTTTTTAAAGGTTAATGCGTTTATAAGGGGCAGGCACCAGAGAATATAGTAGATTTTTGGTTCTGCAAGTGTCAAGACAAAAATTTCTAATTCCAGCAAAAAGAAGGGCATTAGAGTTTACATAACGTCGCATTATAAGTGAAATATCGTAACGCGTCTTCCTTCAAGGAAGCGATGATTAGTGGTGCCGAGGGTGGGATTCGAACCCACACACCGGTAAAGGTAGCGGATTTTAAGTCCGCCGCGTCTGCCGTTTCGCCACCCCGGCCGGCGAGGGGAGAAAGGTGAAGGAACGCAGAGGCTCAGGAAGCGCTCCCAAAAGATTTATGAGATGGAGGCGACGGGCGGAATCGAACCGCCGAATAGAGGTTTTGCAGACCTCCGCCTTAACCACTTGGCTACGTCGCCTTATTAAACTGGTGCCGAGGGTGGGACTTGAACCCACACGAGCTTACGCCCACAGCCCCCTCAAGACTGCGTGTCTACCAGTTCCACCACCTCGGCTCCGGAGGAGCATGATATCAAAGAGCGTCCTAACGTGGAAGAGCGCCAGGTGAGGTCTGGACACTGTCCATGGACAAAAAATGGCAGGAGCGGGAGGATTTGAACCCCCGACCGACGGTTTTGGAGACCGCTGCTCTGCCGGGCTGAGCTACGCTCCTGTGGTACCCCTGGAGGGACTCGAACCCCCGACGCGCGACTTAGGACGCCGCCGCTCTATCCGCCTGAGCTACAGGGGCCTGGTGGAGATAGGGGGGATTGAACCCCCAACCTCGGCATTGCGAACGCCGCGCTCTCCCAATTGAGCTATATCCCCAATCCTTGGACGAACAATATCCTGCACGCCTAGCGCACAGGCCCAGTTCTGCCAGGGTTTTTGCCTTAGTTATCGTATCTCAGGGAGGTAGGAGTGTCAAGGAAAAGGCAGGCACGGAGAGGCGTGAAAAGGGGAGGGTGAGGGCTGATGGAGGAAGTCTGAATCCCGATGCAAATTCGGGCCAATGGTTTTGTTCCGTGACGGTAGGTTATTCTAAAAAATGAATTATATGAGCGTAGGAAAATCAAAATTTCCGTACCGAAACACAGATTGGAGTCAGAAGGGCTACGCTGTCAGGTCACGCGTCTCGTCGAGTGCCACTTCTCTGGTACACTTGACGAACCTAGCCCGGGGAGCTTTTTCTTCTGCACTGGAAGACCAAGCGATGGCCCTTCTAAGAGAGCTTTTCCCCAATAACCCCCTTGATGCCTCGCCTCCTTTTTACTAAGGGTTCCTGTATCCGAGATCCAATGTGTAATACGTACGGTTGTTGTACGTATAGTACCCAAGGCCCGCTTCGTTATAATTGCCCGTCATGTTCCGGTAGTGGCCAGAGGACCCCTTCCACATGTTAAACACTCGCAATGCATCCGGGTTGCCGCTATGCCATGCAATGTTCTCGGCTATCCGCGTCCAGCCCGTATATCCCTGCTCCTGGACTCGGTCCCTAAGAGTCCTGCCGTTCCGGGAGGTATGAGAAAAGTAATTGTTCTGCGCCATATCCTTAGAGTGAAGATAGGCGGCGCGCCTAAGGGCTTCATTAGTTTGCACCGGACGAAGGCCGCGAGCTGCTCGCTCTTCGTTCAGCAGACGCATAAATTCTGCTTCGGTTGCGGTAGACGTTGGTGTAGGCGTAGATACAGGGGTACGAGTTGGGGTTGGAGAGGGGGTAGGCGTGGACGTAGGTCCCGATGAGGGGGTTGGAGTCGGCGAACTGGAATGTCGACTCGATTGCCACAGCTCACACGTGCCCGTTTGAACGTATAACGTATATTGAGGGACAGGGTTCGTGGTTAGCACTTACTATCAGGGCGGGGACGATTATTGCGAGAAACGCCCCAATAATTCCTGCGCTGATAAAACCGCTCTTGAGGTTCATGCCCCGCCTCTCCACACCCTTTATTTGAGGCATTATCGGGGATAAGCTTCCATGTGTCTATAAGTTTCCATTTGTCTATTAGTTAGATTTCTTTTCCTGCCTTGTCGTCAAGCAGGGGAGACATTTCCCAGAGGGCTGCTCCCCCAATGGTTCCCGTATCGTTGATTTTCACTAAATAATCATGGGCGCCGGGAAGTCTGCCGCTGGCGAGGCAATATGTTGGTTCACACCATAAGAATGCCCCCTAAAATGCAGGTGTATATTCCTGGCGTCCATTCTGTCTGCATTTTGGACATAGACACTTAGTCGAAATCCTGACTATTCCACGATGCCCTATTTAGGCGTGCAATCAGAGCAAGGCTGCATATCACTTGCAGCCTTGAATATAGAGTTAGATTGGCTGTGCTGTGTAGGAACGAATATTCGCATCCCATCTAATCCTCCTAAGGAACGAGGCCTGTTAGAACAAGACGGCTGGCAAAGAAACAATCCATGAATTTAGAACAAAACCTCCCGGAAGGGAACAAAAACGAGAAGAGAACAGCCAGCCACTATGCTAAGCCTATTTTCACGGCAATCGCTTAGGACGTAACATAGAAAGAGTTGATAAATACGCATCCAAGGAGAGGTCATGGCGCTATTTGTGACCCGTCATCAGCACGGCGCGGAAACCTGCCCGGCAGGGCATCCTCAGATGGGGCCAATGCTGCTGCGGCACGTGTCCAAGGCTAATGCGGCTAAAAGCGGCATTAAAATCCTGGGCGAGGCCGTGGTAAAAGACCACACGTTTTTATGATTGTGGAAGCGCCGGATATGAAGCGTGTCCAGGACTTTATGGCGCCTTTTGCCCAGGCGGGGAAGGTGGAGGTCTGGGAGGGAGCGACGTGCGAGGCTGTGGTGGCGAGGAAGCACTGCGGCGCTCAGGGGAAGGTGTGGACGGCGGGCAAGATTGGTTAAGCGCATCGGCAAGCCACGAATAAGCGGCTTAACGCGCAAACGAGTCTTACTGGCCAGCCTGGTTTTAGCCATGGGGCTGTGGATGGCGGCCTGCCGGGAGGGGACGCCGACGGCTACGACGGCTCCCACGGATACGCCAACGGTTACATTGCAACCGACGGCGACGTCGGGCGAGATACCGATGGCTACGGCATCGCCCACGCTGCCTGCGCCCACCGCGACGCCGACCACGGCCTCGACACCGACATCGACGCCGCAGGCGACCCCACCCCCAGCGCTTAGGGAGGCGGTGGAGCGCATCCAGGAACTGCTGCCAGGCGTGCGGGGGCTGGATTTCAAGAAGGACACCCCGCCCAGGGTGATGAGGCCGCAGGAGCTGAACGCTTACCTGGCCGATAGGGTAACAGAGGAGAATAAGGAGGACCTGACCAAAGCCCAGCACCTGTACGCGCTGCTGGGCCTGATAGAAGCGGACGTGGACCTGACGAAACTGTTCCTGGCGTTGCTGGGGGAGCAGGTGGCGGGGCTGTTCGACCCTGGGGACGAGTCGCTTTATGTTATCTCAGAGTCCGATAGGATAGGCGTTTACGAGGAGCTGACGCTGGCGCACGAATACACACACGCGCTGCAGCACCAGCATTTCGACCTGAACGGGCTTTCGGAGGGGAATGAGGGCAATTCGGACGCCGGGGGAGCGGTGACGGCGCTCATTGAGGGGGGGCGCGACGCTGACAGAGTTCCTTTACGGGTCGCGGCGGTTCACGCAGAGGGAGATGCAGGAGGCGGTGGGGCGGGACAGGCCGTCGGAGGTGTATGACAACGCTCCGGCGATAATTCGCAAAATTTTGGTGTTTCCATACGCGGACGGGTTCAGGTTTGTCCAGGCGCTGTATGTAGGCGGGGGCTACGATACGGTGGACGGGGCGTTTCGGAACCCACCTCAATCCACCGAGCAGATACTACACCCGTCTATGTACCAGCAGGGCCGCGGGCCGACGACTGTCACGCTGGCCGCCAGCGAGGCTATAACATCGGCGGGATGGGTGGTGGAGGACGAGGACACGATGGGGGAGTTTTTTATCAGGACCTGGTTTGAGGAGGCAATGAATTCTGGAGAGGCGTCGGCGGCAGCGGCGGGCTGGGGCGGGGACCGTTACCGGCTATTTCGGGACGCGGCCGGACGCTACGCGCTGGGAGCGATGACGGTGTGGGACACGCCGAGGGACGCGGAAGAGTTCGAGAAAGCGCTGAAGCGGTATGTGGATGAGGGTCTGCCGGTGGGCATGAAGTCGCGGGTGGCGCGGTCGGGAGCGGAGGTTAGGCTGGCGGTGGCGCCTGATGAAAATACGCTGGCTTTGCTCCTAGAAGGCTTGAACACCGCTTCATAGCCGCTTCCGCGGGTGTGGTAGACTAATAACGTCATTATGACGACGAAGCAGCCCAACAGGACGGGCAGGCGGAAGCCCCTGGCCGGCGCCAACCCGTTCACCATCATCGAGAAGGCCCCGGGCAAGTTCACCCACCTGGTTATGGCTTTTAAAGGCTGGCCCGACGCCAATGAGGGGGCGACAGAAGCGCTGCGGTTTTTCTTACGGAATTTCTCGGCGCGCAAGCTGGCGGAGCTGGACCCCGAAGAGTTCTATGACTTCAGCCAGACGCGGCCAATCGTGAAAGTGTCGAAGGACGGTAAACGGCAACTGGCCTGGCCCAAGAACGAGGTCTTTTATCAGACTTCGGACTCCACGCAGAAAAGGTTCCTTTTTCTCCTGGGAACGGAGCCCAGCTTAAAGTGGCGGACGTACTGCGACGCCGTGCTGAACCTGGCGCAGCAGTATGAGGTGCAGACGGTGCTGCACATGGGGGCGCTGCTGGATGCGGTGCCGCACACTCGCGCATTGAGGGTTACGGGGTCGTCCAACGAGACGGAGCGCAGGCAGTCGTTGGAGTCGTTGAAGATACGGGGGTCAAATTATCAGGGGCCGGTGGGGATACCGTCGGCGATGATGGAGCGGTGCAGCGCCCGAGGTTTGCAGTTCATTACCCTCTGGGGCCACAGCTCACACTATATGCAGACGTCGCCTAACTACAAGCTGACGCTGGGAATTGTCAATTCGGTGCGGCAGGTGCTGGATATCGAGCTGAACACGAAGCCTCTGGAGGAGGCTTCCGAGGCGTTTTTCGCGGAGATGCAGAAGGCTGTGGAGAAGGACTCGCAGCTCAGCGCGTACGTGCAGAAGCTGGAGACGAAGTTTGACGAGGCGGTGGATATAGAGATGCCGAGCGGGGATGAGATGGTGCGGGATGTGGAGGCGTTTTTGAGGGATTTGCGGGATAAGCGGTAGGATCTGTCTCGCTACCAAGACACTGATCTCCTTCTAACTTAGCGAGACCTATTTCGCACAATGCATATCTTGTTTTTAGTCGGGATACCATCCCTGGTCCCTTTCTACTCACGCGTGATGCACAATAATATTCCCTGGTCATAAATTGGGGGACCCTCATCACCCTTTATCTCGCCACGGCGAGCTTACAGCCCTCTTCTCTCGACTACGGGAGAAGAGGGGGCACCTGAGGAGAAACCTACCCCCATCCGACAAAAAAGGGCGCGGTTTTTCATATGTTAAGCCCTCAATGTGCATCAAGCGTCTGCTGGAAGGGGAAGAGGGAGAATCAGATTGGGACACCAAAGCGCCCTCCCAGGTCAACCTACCGCTCAATTTCGGTGAAGACGCGCTTTCGGCCAATGACCATGAAGTGATGGCTGATGCCGATGACAGCCGGTTCATGTTCAACCAGCCTGATTAGGTCTAGGATACGCTTTCTTTTGGCGGGGTCTTTCCAGCGGTCTTCCAGGCCGGGAGCTAGCCAGCCTGGGCCTTCGACGGCCAGGAGGTCTTCGATGACGAAGCCTGCGTCGCTGACCTCGCGCTGGAGTTCTTCGGGACGGTGGAAGAAGGCGGTGGTGAAGAAATCTGGCATGTTACGGGGGTTGCGATGGCGGCCGGACTCGATGTCGGCTTTGATGAGATCGAGGAAGTACTTGTCGTCGATGAGACCTTTGGAGATGCCGTCGTATAGGGAGGCGAAGCGGTTGATGCCGGCGCAGAAGACCAGGCCCTCTTCTTTGAGCACACGATGGGACTCGCGGAGGGCAGTGATGCGGTCGTCGCGGCTGGTGAGGTGGTAGAGGGGGCCCATGAGGAGGAGAGCGTCGACACTGCCGCCGTCCCAGTCCAAGGAGCGGGCGTCGCCGACGGTGGCGCTGGCGATGGGCCTTGGGGACTTTTTGTCGGTATGCCGGGCGGCCTGCTTGACGTGCTTGAGGACAGGGTCTATGAGGTGGACCTGGTGGCCCTTACCAGCGAGCCACTGGGCGTACTTGCCGGGGCCGCCGCCGACGTCGAGGATGAGGGTGGGTGGCCTGGGGAGCCATCGGGTGAGGATTTCCTGGCTGCGGGCGAATTCGACGAGGCCTTGGTCTCTGGACAGCCTATCGCCCTCTTCGAAGGTCTCGTAGTGGGCTAGGACTTCTTTGGGCAGGGGGCGTATCTTGCGGGGCATTTTCTCCACCTTATAATCGCAAGAGGCAAGGGCATTCTATCAGGCTAAGGCAATTTGTGCTTCTCACCTTGAGTCATATAGATGTTTCAGATTAGCTTTCGACCCATTTCGCGCCAGGACTTTCCGCTATTAGTAAAGTGGCTAGCGGCGCCACACGTAGCCGAGTGGTGGGATGACCCTGAGGATTTGAAGTCGGTGGAGACGATGTATTTGCCGTGTATCGACGGGCAGGACTCGACGCGAGTGTTTGTGATAGAAGTGGACGGAGAGGCTGCCGGAATTATTCAGTTGTGGCGGTTGAAGGATTCTGAAGAGTGGGCGGTGTACCAGACGGTGGAGGCGGGCCTGGAAAACGCCGCTGGGATCGATTTTCTCCTGGGAGAAGAGAGGCATGTGGGTAAGGGAATAGGCTCGCAGGCGATACGAGACTTTGTTTCTCTGGTCTTTGATGTCTACCTAGAGATAGACATAGTGCTGTCGGACCCGGAACAGGAGAACATCGCGTCGTGGGTGGCGCTGGAGAAGGCGGGGTTCGAGCGGATATGGGCGGGGGAGCTGGAGAGCAGCAGCGGCCCGAGTTTTCTATATCGGCGCAGGCGAGGTCGGCAGGGGGGATAGCGACATGTGGTCTGAGGGGTTTTCTTGACACACCCTGTGGGCGTGGATAAACTCGGGGCGCACGGAAAGGCGGGTTATGAGCACGCACCAGGCACAAAAAGACATATCGTCGCTGAAGAAGAAGTACATTGGCTTTGTGAGCAAGCCGGTGACGATGGAAGTGGAGAAGGGGCATATTAGAGCTTTCGCGCAGGCGGTGGAGGACCCTAACCCGCTGTGGAATGATGAGGCCGTGGCGCGCAACACTCGCTTAGGCGGGATGGTGGGGTCACCGACGTTTCTGCGGGCGATTCGGACGGAGCGGCTGCAGGAACTGCCTGCCGATTTCCCGTTTAACCGACCACTGGACGGGGGCAGCGAGTGGGAATATTTTGAGCCTGTGAGGCCGGGGGACATAATCACCGGCGTGACGAAAATTGTGGATATCTTCGATAAAACGGGACGGCTGGGACAAATGGTCTTTGTTGTTACCGAGACTACCTACACTAACCAGCTCGGGCAGAGGGTGGCGACCCAAAAAAACACGTCGATTAGGTACTAGAGAATGGGCAAGCAGATTTTTTGGGAGGACGTTAAGGAGGGAATGGAGATACCAACGCTGGTTAAACATCCCTCGACGCGACAGTTGGTGAGGTATGCGGGGGTATCGGGCGACTTTTACGAGATACATTACGACAAGGACTTCGCGATATCGACGGGGCTGGACGGGGTTATTCTCCACGGGGCGCTGAAGCAGGCGTTCCTGGGCCAGCTTATGACCGACTGGATTGGCGAGCACGGGACGCTGCGGAAGCTAGGCGCGCAGTATCGAGGGATGGACAGGCCAGGGGACACGCTGCTTTGCAAGGGGCGGGTGACGAAGAAGTATGTTAAGGGCGGGGAGCATCTGGTGGACTGCGAGGTGTGGGTAGAGAACCAGAAGGGCGAGAAGTTTACACCAGGCGTAGCTACGGCGGCGCTGCCGACCAGGAATCGAGACTGACGCCTAGTTGTCTACCCGTTGTCCACCCCTGGATACGGCGCGATTTTAGCACTAATTATTCATGAACTGAGGAGAAGTCATGGCTGGAAATCTTGAAGGTAAAGTAGCCGTCGTCACCGGAGCGGGGAGGGGCATTGGCCGGGGGGTTGCGCTGCTGATGGCGAAGGAGGGCGCGAAGGTGGTGGTGGCGGATATAGGGGCGGAGCTGGATGGGCGCGGCGGGTCGGCGCAGGTGGCAGACCAGGTGGTGAAGGAGATAAAAAGCGCTGGAGGACAGGCGGCAGCGGCCACCGAGTCGGTGGCGACGATGGCGGGGGGCGAGGCCATCGTCAAGAAGGCGGTGGACGCGTTTGGAAGAGTAGACATAGTGGTGACGTGCCACGGGATATTGCGGGACCGAATGATTTTCAACATGACGGAAGAGGAGTGGGACTCGGTCATCGCAGTGCATTTGAAGGGGACGTTCACGGTGGTGAAGAGCGCGTGCGTGATGTTCAGGCAGCAACGCTCGGGAAGGATTATAACGTTCAGCTCCGAGTCCGGACTGATAGGGAACTCGGGGCAAGCCAACTATGGTGCGGCGAAGTCTGGCATCGCGGGGTTCACCAAGGTGGTGGCGAGGGATATGGGGCGGTACGGGGTGACAGCCAACTCGATTGCGCCCAGGGCCAACACTCGTATGACGGCGGCGATACCGTCAGCGGCGAGCCAGGTGAGAGCAGCGCAGGGGGTGGCGGCCATCGCGGGGGAGGATGACCTGGCGTCGGCGCATCCGGACGACGTCGCGCCTTTTGTGTGCTACCTGGCCAGCGACGCCGCGCAGAACGTAAACGGGCAGACTTTTTTGGTCTATGGAGGCGTGGTGGCGTTAATGTCGCAGCCGAGGGGAATCAAGACGATTTTTAACGGCGGCGAGAGGTGGAGCCTGGATAAGCTGTCGCCGCTGGCGAAGGGGTATTTGACGGCGGGGCTGGTGAATCCGGCGCCTCCGCAGGCGGCGAAGAGTTAAGTCGCCTTGTTTACTTCACGATGGTGGCGCTAGTTATATCGACACGTTTTGGAGATGGAGCAGTGATGGCAAGTGGCAATGATAAAGTAAAGTATCGAGTCCACAGGGTTTCACCCTCATCTCGCCACGGCGAGTCTTCGACCTGCGCCTTCCCCTCCCGATTATCATCGGGATTTCGAATGGATATAGGTTAAGGAGCTCAACATCAAGGGAGAAGGAATTTTCTCGGTGCCGGTCAAGCTTGTCACATTTCCCAAGCCTCAATTACCACCAGGCGTTCAAGGAGGGAGAGTACCAGAAGGAGGCTGAGATGGGAGCCTGCTTAGAGCACTACTTGGAACATATCGGAGAAAATAGAACGGAGCGTAAGAAATGGGGAATCTGTTAAAGGGCAAGGTTGCGATAGTTACAGGCTCGGGCAGGGGCATTGGCAGGGGAGTGGCATTGCTGATGGCACAGGAGGGCGCGAAGGTGGTGGTGGCGGACATTGGCGCGGAGTTGGATGGGCGGGGAGGATCGGCGCAGGTGGCGGACCAGGTGGTGAATGAGATCAAGGCCGCGAAGGGCCAGGCCGTCGGATTTTACGAGTCGGTGGCGACGATGGCGGGCGGCGAGGCGCTGGTGAAGAAGGCGGTGGAGTCGTTTGGACGGCTGGACATCGTGGTGACGTGCCACGGGATTCTTAGAGACCGAATGGTGTTCAACATGTCGGAGGAGGAATGGGACTCGGTTATCGCAGTGCATATGAAGGGGACCTTCAGCATTATCAAGCATGCCTCGGTGCTATTTCGGCAGCAGCGTTACGGGCGAATCGTCACGTTCACCTCTACCTCTGGCACCATAGGAAATACGGGGCAGGCCAACTACGGAGCGGCCAAGGACGGGGTGGCGGGATTCACGCGGGTGGTAGCGCGGGACCTGGGGCGGTACGGCGTCACATGCAATTCGATTGCGCCGAGCGCAAATACACGAATGATTGGGGCAATACCGGACTCAGCGCGGCAGGCGAGGGCGGCGGCGGGGATACAGGCGTCGGGCGGCGGCGCGCTGCGGGGGGAGCCGGAGGATATCGCGCCTTTTGTGACGTGGCTGTCGTCGGACGAAGCGTCACATGTGAACGGGCAGGTGTTTTATGTCACGGACGGGCTGGTGAGCCTGCTGAACACGCCGGAGCCGGCACGGACGATTCGTAAGGAGGGCCGGTGGTCGGTAGACGAGTTGATAAAGGTGTTTCCGATTACGATAGGAGTCGATTTGTTCAACCCGGCCCCCGCACCGCCGCCAGCGCCGCCATCGACGGGGCCGGCGGTGCGGTAGGGTTCATCAGGCTGGCTGGTATGAAAAGCCTGCCTTAGTTCTAATCGGGTCGACCTCATCACTCTTAATCCCTCTTCTTCCCTGGGGGGATACTCGGGACAGGCTCTTTCTGAGAAGAGGGAAAGAATTAAAAGATCACCTCATCATCCCCTAACCCCCTCTTCTCCTATTGCGAAGGAGAAGAGGGGGAACCAGACAGGGACCTCCGAGGCCCATCTGCCCAACCGTGAAAGCCCGTGCGGATAAATAAGCGCTATCGATTCAGCAGGTCAGGGCTTGGGGGCGGTGTCGGCGGGGGAGAAACGGGCGGCCAGCTTGTGGTCTCGGATATTGTCCCAGGTGTCTTTGAGGAGCTCCATGAGGACGAAGTTGTAGCCGGAGCGCTTGACCTTTTTCACAGTGGCGAAACCGCTCTTTTCGAAGGAGCGCTGGGCGCGCTTATTCCAGTCGAGGGTGTGGAGGTAGAGGCGTTGCAGGGAGCTGGAGGAGAAGATGTGGTCTATGAGGGTGACGAGGGCGTCGTAGCCGTAGCCCCGGCCCCAATAGGCCTTGTCGCCGATCATGATGCCGACCTCGGCCTCTTTGTTAACGGCGTCGATGTCGTACCACATGCAGTTGCCGATGTAGAGGCCGTTGAGGGTGTCTACGGAGAGGCGGCGAGTCCAGGGGGTGGGATAGTCGAGCTGCTCTTTGTAGACGCGCTGGAACTCGGAGTAGCTCATGTCCAGGGGGTAGGAGGCGTCGAGGCGGGAGAGCTCATGGTCGGAACGCCATTCGAACTCGTTGGCCGCATCCTCCAGGCGCTTCTCGCGAAGGACGACTTTTGCGCCTCTTAACTCCATCAAGAAGATTCCTGCCCTGTCCTCTCACGGATTTGGGCCAGGGCTTTGTTGAGAATCTTGACCTCATTGGCGAAGGTAAGACGCCGAAGGGCTTCATCCGGGTCGAACCAGGCCACTTCATCAAACTCCGGGTCGTGGTCATCAAGGCTGCCGCCCAGAGCGGTCATGAGATAAAAGTGGACGGTCTTGTTATAGCGTATATGGTCGCCGGCGCTGACGAACCAGTAGTTGATGCTGCCAATGGGCTCTTCCACGGCGACTTTGAGGCCGGTCTCTTCCTGGGCCTCGCGAACGGCGGTCTCTTCAATGGTCTCGCCATCCTCGGGGGTGCCTTTGGGAAGGCTCCATCGTGGAGGCTCTTTGCGGCCACAGAGGGCTATCTTAATCTCATGGCCGTCTCTAGTGTAGACTACGCCCCCTGAGGAAACCGCTTTTTGGGGGCGCAACCGAAGTTTTTTAGTCATTGCTCTGCCCGCGGACCGGATGGTCAATTAATTAAGAATTGTAAGGATGGCCTCTGAGAGCGTCAAGGTGAACTTTAGGCCAAGGGTGCCCACAGGCGCTCATTGCAGTATGATTGAGGGGCTTTGAGCGACGCAGGCAACGTAGTCCAAGGAGCCGCTAATGAGCAGCATCCCCGAGACCCAGGCCCTGCCGCTGCATGAAGCGGCCAAGCGCATGGGCGTCAATTTTAAAGAGGCCAACAGTCCCGCTGATAAGACGGTGAGGGCCAACGGCCTTGAGTTCCACTACCTGCAGTGGGGCGATCCAAAGAAACCAAAGCTTTTGATGCTGCACGGGGTCGCGCAGCAGGCCCATAGCTGGGACTTCGTATCGCTGGCGCTGAGCGACCGGTACTGCGTGATAGCTTTGGACCAGCGTGGCCACGGCGACACGCAGTGGCCTTCTGACCATGACTATTCGGCGGAAGCGCAGCAGAGGGACCTGGACGCGGTGATACCGGCGCTGGGGCTGAAGGGGTTCATACTCGTCGGCCATTCCATGGGGGGACGCAATTCCTACGTGTTCACGTCCAGACACCTGGACCTGGTAAAAGCGCTGGTGATTGTAGACACAGGGCCGGGAGGGGTACGGACGGGTAGCCAGCGCATTCGTCGGTTTGTCACGCTGCCCGACGAGCTGGACAGCTATGAGGAGTTCGCCGAGCGGGTGAAGGGGTATACAGGCCGACCAACGTGGATGGTGCACGGGAGCTTGCAGCACAGCATCAAGCGGCTGCCCAACGGAAAGTGGACGTGGAAGTACGACAAGGCAATTAGAAGCCCAGACTTCAAGCCGCAGAACTGGCCGCCGGAGAGGCTGTGGGCAGCGCTGGAGAAGATAAAGTGCCCGACGCTGGTGGTGCGCGGCGCCAACACGGACGTGCTGTCGGAGGAGACGTTCCAGAGAATGCTAGAGGTCGTTCCTGGAGCAAAAGGGGCCACCATAGCCAAGGCGGGCCACCTGGTGGCGGGCGATAACCCGTCGGGCTTCCTGGAAGCGCTGGAGCCGTTCCTGAAGAGCGCCGCATAATAGCATTTGCTTTTTTGGCAGGCTCAGTCTCTAGGAAGGGGCAACGCGGGCGTATAGACTATTGCCATGCCTAAATTGCGCTCTCTGATATTTATTGCGGCCTTAAGCTTGATGCTGGCGGCGTGTTCGGTCTTAGAGACGACGCCAACGTCGCCCCCGCCTATCAGCATTAAGGACGTGACGCCGGTCTTACAGCCAAACATTACGCCATCGGCCAAGACGACGCCGAGTCCCAGCCGGACCGCAGCGCCTGGCGCTAGCCTGACGCCTGACAGTTCGCCGGGGGCTTACGGGGAGGCGGAAGTGAAGTCGCACGAACGTGTGAACCTGTTTCGCGACGGCGAAGGGCTGAGGGTGATGGCGTTCAACGACGCGCTGTCCGCGGTGGCGAGGAAGCATTCCGAGGACATGTACCGCCGTAGATTCTTTGAGCATATAAATCCCAGCGGCCTCAGCCCACAGCAACGAGTGGAAGCGCCGGGGCTTAGAGATTTTTCGTGCGGGGAGAACCTGTACAAGGTGGAGAACGCGAGATCGAACGATGCGGGGGTAATCGCGGAGGAGGCTTTCGACGGGTGGTTTAACAGCCCGGGGCATTACGAAAACATGATCACGCCTAAGTGGAACGTGGGCGGAATGGGAGTTTTCGTGGAGCGCAAGACACTGGCGGGAGACGCTGCGCCCGTGCGCTACGACATTTTTGTCACCCACCTGCTGTGCCGCGATATTTCCGGATACAACCGGCTGAAGGCGGAGTACGAAGAGGCCAACGCCCTGTATAAGGGGCTGCTGGCGGAGTTCGAGAAACTAGAAGGCGAGTACGAGGTGGCGCAAGAGCGGTATCGCAATCGTGAGGTGCCTTTTTCAGAAGTGGAGGCGGTTTATAGGCGTTTGCAGGAGGCGCATGAGAGGCTGAATGCGCAGGTGGAGGTGGTGAACAGGCTGGTGAGGCGGCTGAACACTGAGGCGGAGGCCGAGGCCTAGCCGGACTTCTTAAAGGAGTCAGCGGCCTGGCCCTGGGTTTTGAGGGCTTCTACGTCTGCCTTGGTGATAGGAGCAGCAGCGGGGACTTCTTCGGCGCTGTGACGGATCAGGGCGTGGGCGCGAGGGAGGATGAGGTCGCACTTAACGAAGGCGCCGTCCTGGGTCTTCCAGGGAACGTCCATGACCTCCAGGAACTGGGCGCTGTAGTCCTTGAAGATGCCGACGTGTTCTTCGATGACACCCTGGCTGTTGGTAATTTCCAGCACAATCATGTGGCCGATGTGCTTCTCCAGGATGGGGTCATAGGAGGCGCCTACGTAGCCCAGGACATCGCTCTGGGCGCGGGCGAGGTGGGCCTGCTGGGAGGAGACGGCGCGAAGGGCGGGATTGGCGCTTTTGACGACGCTGGTGGCAGCGCTGATGGAAGCGCCAAAGGAGTCTTTGAGGGTGTTGAGCATGTTTCGCGTGTGCCGCAGAAATCGTTTGGAAGCGGGAGGGTGGTAGGCGCGCTCCAGTTCGTCCAGGCGCAGCTCCTGGCTTTCGGGAGACAACTGGTCAAGAAAGCGAAAGAAGGCGTAGATGGAGTTGAACTCCTCTTTGAAGAGGATAAAGCTGGTCTCGACGTGGCCGTCGTCCCAGTAGTTGCCCTTGTATCTGAGCTCCACGCCCGAGGTCTCGACATCCAATTCACCCAAGACACGCTTACCGTTCTTTAACTGGATGGTGGTCAAATAGTCCTGGAAGTGTTTGAGGCAGGGGTCTTTTCGCCGGCCAGACAGAAAGAAGCCTATGAGGCTGGAACCGACGATGATTGCCACCATCCAGAAGATTACCGAGTTGAACACCAGAGACTCCTAGCAAATCCTTACTATCGTCTGGTTAGGGTCGTGAGCAGACCCCGCATCCCCCACCAACCCCCTATTCCTTCGGCATACTCAGGACAGGCTCTAACCTTCCCTCCCGATTGGCATCGGGATCCCGGATTGATATGACTGAAGGATCTCGACCTCAAGGGGGAAGGGACCTGAGGGGAGACAGATGCCTCACTACCCTATCAAAATCTTAACACCCATAGGAGAGTAGAACCTAATTTCTTTAATCAGCAAAGCCTTAAATGGCCCCTGGCATTGTATCTCTAAGATTAGATAAGGCCGCAACCGCCCTCTGGTTATCTTCCTGGTTATTGTAAAAGTAGGGGGAGAAGCGCACGCCGCCGGGACGGGCGTCCACGATGATTTTCTGAGCCTTGAGGCCGTCGACGACGCGATGGGGGTCTCTGGCGTTGACGATGGTGATGCTGGCGTGGCGTGCAGGGTCGGAGGGGATGCGGAGGTGGAAGCCGGAGGAGCGGAGGCGGGAGACGAGGTCGGCAGTGAGGGAGGAGGTGCGGGAGCGGAGGGCGTCTGAGCCGATGGACTGGACTAGCTGAATGCCAGCGTAGGCGGCGTAGACGGCGGCCATGGATGGGGTGCCGGCCTCGAAGCGGCGGGCGTCGTCCTTGTAGACCATTTTCTGGGGGTTGAAGGCGAACTGGTCTCGATGGGCGAACCAGCCGGTGGCGGTGGGTTGGAGGGTGGGTATGAGGTCGCGTTGGACGTACATGTAGGCGATGCCGGGGCCGCCCAGGAGCCACTTGAGGCCGCCGGTGATGAGGATGTCGGCGCCGAGGGCGTGGACGTCGGTGGGGAGCTGGCCGGTGGCCTGATAATCGTCAATCAAGAGCAGAGCGCCGCGATCGTGACAGATTTTAGACAGGGCCTGAATGTCCTGAATCCAGCCGCTGGTGAAGAAGACGCGGCTGGTGGCGACGAGGGCGGTGCGGTGGTCGATGTGGGCGGCGAGACGTTCTAAGTCAATGGTGACGTTGTCGTCGGAGGGGACGATGGCGGTGCGGATGCCGCGGGGCTCCAGGGCGAGGAAGTGGTGGGCGACGGTGGGGAAGTCCAGGGCGGTGGTGACGACGTTGGGACGGCGGGAGAAGTCCAGGGAGGAGGAGATGGCGGCGAGGCCAGAGGAGATGTTGGGGGTGAGGGCGATTTCGGACTCGGAGGCGTGTATGAGGGAGGCAAAGTCGCGGCGGAGGGCGGCGAGTTCGGCCATCCAGGGGCCGTACCAGGCGGAGGCGCCCATTTGGGTCCAGAGGTCGAGAAATCGGTTGACGGCGTCTCGGGAGGAGGTGGAGAGAAGGCCGAGGGAGCAGGAGTTGAGGTAGGTGACGTTATGGAGGGTGGGGAATTGGGAGCGGAGGGAGGGCCAGGATGGCGGCACGCTGAGCACCTTGCGTATAAAGTGGTCGGCTGGTGCCCCCAAGGGGATTCGAACCCCTGATCTCCGCCTTGAAAGGGCGGCGTCCTAGTCCACTAGACGATGGGGGCGGTGCAAAGATTCAGTATAACGGGGATTGGGGAGTGTTTGCCAGAGCGAGTTTTAAGGCTGGACAAGTACCAGCAGGCACGTGATGCGCAATACATACCTGGTCATAAGCGGGATACCATCCCCTTTTTCCCTCTTTCCCGACTGCATCGGGACTGAGTACAGCCTACTGGAAGGGGAAGAGAAAATAGGCTCACCTCATCACCCTCTAACTCCCTCTTCTCCTTGGACAATAGGAGAAGAGGGAGAACCAGATGGAACAGGAGCCCATCCATTCACAGAGCGTCGGCATAACAGATTCTTCGATTATTTTCGGGTATGGGAGGGGCGACAAAAAGGGTAACTAGGGGTAGACGGCGAGGGCTTCTAGGGCGGTGGTCTCGGGGAGGCCGAGCATTAGGTTCATGTTCTGGATGGCGGAGCCGGCGGCGCCTTTGACCAGGTTATCCAGGCAGCTTATGACCATGAGGCGGTTGGTGCGGATGTCTACGGTTGGGTAGACAAGGCAGAGGTTGTTGCCCAGGGTGTGCTTAGTCTGGGGCGGCGCGTTGACTACCTTTACGAAAGGCTCGTCTTTGTAGAAGTCTTTATAGATTTCCACGATGCGTTTTTCGGCCTCAGAACCGGAGCCGACAACGTCTTCCTGGAGCCTGGCGTAGCAGGAGCTGAGGATGCCGCGGGTCATGGGGATGAGGTGGGTGAGGAAGGTGACGGCGGGAGGGCTGGCGGAGTATCGGCCCAATTCTTGGGTGATCTCAGGGAGGTGACGATGGCCTTTGACGGAGTAGGCCATGACGTTTTCGTTGACCTCTGAGAAGTGGGTGGTGAGGCTGAGGCCGCGGCCGGCGCCAGAGACGCCAGACTTGCTATCGATGATTATATCTGGGCTGATGATGCCGTTTTTGACGGCGGGGGCCATGGCAAGGATGGCGCTGCAGGGGAAGCAGCCCGGATTGGCGATGAGGCGGGCGGAAGGGATTTCGTCGCGGTGGAGCTCGGTGATGCCGTAGACGGCCTCTTTCAGATACTGGGGGCCCGGGTGATCGACCTTATACCAGGTCTCGAACTCCTTGACGTTTTTGAGCCGGAAGTCGGCGCTGATGTCCACCACCTTGACGCCCTTGTCGAGGAGGGGGATGCACTGCTCGGCGCTGGCCTTGTGGGGAAGGGCGGAGAAGACCAGGTCGACGGAGCCGGTAAGCTCAGCTTCGATGGTGAGGCCCAAGTCGGACAGATGGGGGAAGACGTCGCCGAGCTTCTGGCCGGCGGAGCTTCGGCCGGTGACGGAGGTGATTGTTACCTCCGGGTGGCGGTAGAGGAGGCGGGCTAGCTCGGAGCCGGCGTAGCCGGTGACGTTGATGATGCCGACTTTGGTGGTCATGGGACACCTATGCTTACGAAAAGGTTAGAAGGGGAAAGTATAGAGGGAGGGAGGATGGGGCGTAAAGGTTACAAGAGGTTGGCCGTAAGTGTAGCGCGGTCTATGCGCTAGATCCTTCTCTTAGTTCAGGCTGACAGGTTGTTTTATTACCTATCCTTGGATTGCGCTAGCTTACGTCTGGGAAAGGGGTAGGCGACAAAATGGAGGGTTATGCTGGCGGACGGCGTGTTGAGGTTTCTCGACTTTCCCATTCGGCTACATCCGAGTACAAGCCGATAGATCGAGCTTCTCCAATTGAATAAAAACTAAGGTTGGGGAGACTTCGCTCAGGGCTAAAGGGCCGATGGATAGGCCTCCGCATTGTATAAGCAGGCTGTGGCGGAGCTCACCGAAATGACGTAACACCCTGCCCCACCCCCGACCGCTTGGCATTCGTTAGCTTTTTCTTGGGGGGCTTTTTCATTGCGATGCCGGCGGAGGGGCAACCGGGGGCGAGGACGCAGGCGTCGCAGCGGGGGCGCTGGGCGTGGCAGACCTTGCGGCCGTGGGTGATGAGGGCGACGTGGAAGGGGTAGACATCGTCGGGTTCCACCATGGCTTCGAGGATATCGTGGGCGTCGTCGGCGCTGACTTTGGGACCGATGAGGCCGAGGCGCTTGGACACCCGGTGGACATGGGTGTCCACGGCCATGGCGGGCATGCCGAGGGAGAAGCAGAGGATGACGGCGGCGGACTTGGGGCCGATGCCTGGGAGACTTCGGAGCCAGGCCTTGGCTTCCGGCAGGGGGAGGTCTTTGAGGAAGGTGAGGTCCAGGTTGCCGCGCTTCTCTTTGATGAGGTTGAGGATTTGCCTGATACGGGGGGCTTTGACCCTGGCGAGGCCACCGGTCTGGATGGCGCGCTCGATACGGGGGATGTCGCCGTCAGCGACGGCATCGAGGGAGCCGAACTCGCGCATGAGGCTGTGGAAGGCGCGCTCGGAGTTGTAGTCGGAGGTGTGCTGGGAGAGGATGGTGAGGACGACTTCCTCAGCGGGGTCCAGGCGGCTGGCGTGCTGGAAGGGGCCGTAGGAGGAGCCGAGGAGGCGGATGATTTCGGGGGCGGAGAGCCGGGCGCGGCCTCGCTTCTGGATGCGCTTGCGGGGTCGAGGTTTGGGGCTGGGTTTAACGGCGGGCACGGGAGGGATGATAGCACATAAAAAGGTTGACAGTGCAAACGTGAGATGATTAAATAGCAGGGTACGGGTACCTATTAATTTGCTAACGAGGGGACGGTGCCACCCAATGGGGTGACCCGTCCCCTAACTCTTTTATTTTGTTATCAACCCAAGAATTCCGCCATTTTGATGAATCCGTTTGTCGAATTTCTGGCTGTCGGGAAAAGACCTAGGCAAGATTTCTTTAGAACTTCCGCTACAAGATGAGCCAATTGAAGGGCTCCTGTGTAACTTGAGTCAGAGATAGTGACGTAATCCACTCTAGGTATCCTAAATGGCTTACTTAGGCCAATGATCTTGTGACTAGAGAGGTATTCCTCCAGATTCCTTCTCTGATCAGCATTGACAGCGATTCTGTCAATAACAGCGTCTAGGCTCCTATCCACAAAATCATCTAAGTCGCTGTAATGAAACTCAAGCGCGCGCCTGAGCAAATAATTCCTCAATAGGTGCGAAGACTCTATTTTCTCTGAGCGGGTGCTATCTTCGTCAACGAGATATTTCCCCTTGTACCGTGCCTTATTTATATAGAACCCGCTAGCTGAAACCTTCCCGAAATTAGCGAGTTCACCCAGTTGAATGAGTAGATTTGAAGCTGGTTGTGCCCCTGGGTCTATTTGAAAGTCTCTGTACAAACGGCGACGCCAACGTTTTTCAGCGAGAATCTCACGGATCCTTCCATACTCAATTACTGAAACCTGGATTAGGCCAAACCCAAAAATTGGGGTGCCTTTTGGACCAAGGTCTCCAGTTTCGTCCACAAAAATAAAGTGGGAAGGCATGATTAATTTAATCTGGATGCCCAAATTTAATTAGGTGGCATTCTAACCCAAGCTACCTCTTTTCTTAAACCTCTATTGCAGTTATATTCAAAACTAGCACCGCCAGAGAAAGGTTCCCATGGACAACAATCTGCGAGACCGGATCAGCGAAGCGATGAAGGGGCATGAAGCCCAGTATATCGAGGTGAGGGTGGACAGCAGCGAGTCAGCGTATATTCGATACCGAGGACGGGAGTTGGAGGAGGTGGGGCGGAGCTCATCGGGGGGCGGGTGCGTGCGGGCGCTGGCGGGAGGCGGGTGGGGGTTTGTGTCGTTCAACAGCCTGGATGGATTGAAGGATAAAGTGAAGGCGGCGGTACGGAATGCGCGGCTGGTGGGCGGTGAGCCGATAAAGCTGGCGCCGGTAGAGCCGAAGGTGGACTCGGTGAAACGGGCGGTGAAGAAGGACCCGACGTCGATACCTCTTGAGACCAAGAAGAGGCTGATGGACGAGTATGTATCGGAGATATGGAGCGTGCCGGGGATATCGACGTCCACGGTGGGGTACGGTGATGGGAAACTGCGGCGAGTTTTCGCCAACTCGGAGGGGTCGTACATTGAGCAGGAGAAAACCGACATAACGCTGCGGCTGAACGCGGTGGTGCGGAAGGACGGGGATGTGCAGCAGTCGGGGCAGAGCATCGGGTCGCCGGGGGAGTATTCTGAGATAGAAGGGCTGCACAAAGAGGCGCGTGGTGTGGCGCAGCGGGCGGTAGAGCTGATGGCGGCGCCGCAGGTGAAGGGCGGCGAGTACACGGTCATCATCGAACCCATCCTGGCGGGAGTGTTTATCCACGAGGCCTTTGGTCATCTTTCCGAGGCGGACCATGTTTACGAGGACCCCAAGATGAGGGAGATTATGGTGCTGGGCCGGAAGTTCGGCGGGAAACACCTCAACGTGGTGGACGGAGCGGGGGTGCCGGGGCTACGGGGCAGTTATGCTTATGACGACGAGGGCGTGCCTTCCACCAAGAGCTATTTGCTGAGGGAGGGCGTGCTGGTAGGCCGGCTGCACTCGAGGGAGACGGCGGCGAAGCTGGGGGAGGGGGTAACGGGGAACGCGCGGGCCATCGGGTCGTCGTTCCCGCCGATTGTGCGGATGACCAACACGTACATCGAAGGCGGCGAGGCGACGGCGGAGGAGTTAATATCGGAGGTCAAAGACGGGCTGTACGTGAGCAACTGGTACGGCGGGATGACCAGCATGGAGCAGTTCACCTTTTCGGCAGGGGAGGCGTTTAAGATTCGCAACGGGAAGGTGGAGGAGCTGGTGAGGCCGGTGATGCTGACGGGGAACCTGTTCACCACGCTAGAGAGCCTGGATGCGGTGGCTAACGACCTGTCGATGAACCAGGGGGGAGGATGCGGGAAGGGCGGGCAGTCGCCGCTGGCGGTGTCTAACGGGAGTCCCCATATTCGAATACAGAGGTGCCTCATTGGCGGCCGATAAGAATACCGACAAAAAGATGATAGAAGAGGTGCTGGAGCGGGCGAAAAAGGTCTCCAGCCAGGCGGAGGTGTTCCACGTACGGCGGTGGAACGAGCCGGTGGGATTTGAGGCCAACCGGTTAAAGACGCTGGAGAGCCGCGAGTCGTCAGGGATGGCGCTGCGGCTTATCAAGGACGGGCGCGTCGGATTCTCGTCCACGTCGCAGGAGGGCGGGGCAAAGCGGCTGGTGGAGGACGCGCTGGAGACGGCGCCTTTTGGACCGACGGCGGCCTTTGATTTTCCGAAACGGAAGAGGTTCACACGCATCGACACCTACGACCCGTCGGTGGAGAAGCACCCGATGGAGTCGATGGTCAACCTCGGGCAGACGATGATCGACCGGGCGAGGGAGCACGAGAAGGAGCTGCTGTGCGACGCCGGAGTGAGCAGGGATGTCAGCACCCTGACACTGATGAACACCAACGGGGGTTATGCCCAGTACAGCACCAGCGTATTTTCGGTGGGAGTAGGCGGGACGCTGATTCGAGGGACGGACATGCTGTTTTTGTGGGAGGGGAAGAGCGCCTGCAACCCCATCACCGACTACCAGCCGCTGGTGGACGGGCTGATACAGCAGTTGGAATGGGGCAGAGACATAGCGTCGCCGGCTAATGGCGTGGTCGAGGCGGTGTTTACGCCCCGGGGTGTGTCGTCGGCGCTGCTGTCGCCGCTGATGGCGGGGTTCAACGGCAAGCTGGTGCTGCAAGGGTCGTCGCCGCTGGTGGGGAAGCTGGGGCAGCAACTTTTGGACGAGAGGATCAGCCTGTGGGACCAGCCCGACCTCCCCTTTGTCCCAGGCAGCCGCATGTGCGATGATGAAGGCGTGCCCAGCAAAGCTATGCCCCTCATCGACAAAGGCGTGATATCGAACTTCCTGTACGACCTTCAGACGGCGGGGCAGGCTAAGACGCATAGCACCGGCAACGCGCATCGCGGTCTGGGAAGCCTGCCGTCGCCGGGGGTGAGCGTCACGGTGGTGTCGGAGGGGGAGGCATCGTTTGAGGATATGGTGTCGAGCATCAAGGACGGGATAGTGGTGGAGAGGCTGCTGGGCGCGGGACAGAGCAACATACTAGGCGGCGATTTCAACGCCAACGTGCTGCTGGGTTATCGCATCGAAAACGGCAAAATTACGGGTAGATTAAAGAATACAGTGATAAACGGCAATGTTTATACTGTACTCAAAAAGGTCCAGGCAGTGGGCAAGGACGCCCGGTGGGTGGGCGGTTCGCTAAAGACTCCGAGCATATATTGCGCCGGTGTATCGGCGGCCACGAGGGGGTAGAGACAAGGTTATGCCGCTGGAGCGGTGTTTAAACGAAATCAAGAGCGAAGGGGCTATACCCGCGCACACAGTCCTATATGAGCTATCTAACTTAACCTCAGACCAGGTAGAACAATTCGGATCGACGTGGAGCGAGGTGACGCCGCAAAGACGCCTGGCTATCGTCGACCGGCTGGTGAGCCTGGCCCAGGACAGCGCGGAATTGGACTTCAGCGTGGTGCTGCGGCGCTGCATAGAGGACGAAGAGGAAGAGGTGCGCAGGCGGGCCATCGAGGGCCTGTGGGAGTATGAGGAGCGGCAGCTTATACCAGTCCTGTGCAGGACACTCCAGGGCGACTCGTCGACGAAAGTGCGGGCGACGGCGGCGATGGGGCTGGGGAAGTTCGCGTCGCTGGCGGAGGAGGGGAAGCTGCTGCGCCGCGACGGGCAGAGGATTCAAGAGTGCTTGATGAAGTCGCTGGTGAACCAGAAAGAGGAGATGGAGGTGCGGCGGCGCGCACTGGAGTCCGTGGCGGTGTTCAGCGCCAACGGCATCGCAGACCATATTAAGAAGGCATACAACAGCAGCAGCCTTGAGTTGAGGTGCAGCGCCATATACGCGATGGGCAAGACGGGCGAGCCGCTATGGCTCAGTATTCTCGTCAAAGAGTTGAAAAGCTCGACGGCGGCCTTAAGGTACGAGGCGTCGTCGGCGTGCGGGGAGCTGGGGGAGGAGGACGCCATTCCGCACCTGATACCGCTCATCGGTGATGACGACTTGCAGGTGCAACTGGCGGCGATTCGGGCCATAGGGTCGATCGGGGGGCCGCTGGCGAAAAAGGCGCTGCGCCGGTGCTTGAAGTCGGGGGACCCGGCGGTGGAGGACGCGGCGCGGGAGTACCTGGAGATGGCGGAGACGATGGAAGACCCGCTGGGGTTTAAGTATTAGGTCAGCCTCAAGATTCCTGGCGCTGGTTCTGTGGCGCTGCGGAGAAGGGAAATGGCGAGGTGACCTCTCCCCTACGTTGGGTACGGCCGGCTGGCAGTAGTGAAAGGGACGTGGTTGCAGTCACGATGATTAGATTCCCTTCGACCAGGCTCAGGACAGGCTTCGACTGCGTCTCAGCAACCGTCTTTAGAGTTAGGCATAAATCACCTTAGGAGAAAGATGCCAAGGGGTCTTATGTTTGAGCATAGCGTTGAGGATGGTAAGGAGCTTGCGCATGCAGGCCACCAGGGCCACCTTCT
>Ga0194132_10002941_pt1 | contig 31042 bp, 29 predicted proteins | sample TA2KigOf80mmetaG_FD_148612 | JGI IMG/M metagenome (GOLD analysis project Ga0194132, IMG submission 148612) | Freshwater microbial communities from Lake Tanganyika, Tanzania - TA2015054 Kigoma Offshore 80m | ecosystem: Environmental > Aquatic > Freshwater > Lake | place: Tanzania: Lake...
GTCGGCTGGCTGGTGCTCGACCGGGATTGGAGGTCACGCGTACTCGAGAAGTACCGCGCCCGGGGCAGCCGCCCAAACCCCTGAACTCGTCTCTTCACCTGGATTAAGACAGAGGATTACTCGACTAGCCGACCCTCAGTCAGCGCCAGCACGCGATCCATGCGCGCCGCCAAGCGCGCATCATGCGTGACGATCACGAGCGTCGTGCGTCGATCACGGTTGAGTCGAAGCATGAGCTCGAAGACCTGCTCGGCATTGCGCCCATCGAGATTGCCGGTCGGCTCATCCGCGAGCACGAGCGCCGGTTCCGTCACGAGCGCGCGAGCCACCGCGGCACGCTGGCGCTCACCGCCCGAGAGCTGATGAGGGCGATGCGTGAGCCGACTACCGAGCCCCACCTCTTCTAAAATCGCCCCGGCGCGAGATTTGGCCTCAGCCGTCGCCATGCGACGAACGAGCAAGGGCATCGCGACATTCTCGAGTGCACTGAACTCCGGCAGAAGATGGTGGAACTGGTAGATGAATCCGATCGCGCGGTTGCGCAGCGCGCTACGTTCGATTTCATTGAGCGCGTGCAGATCGCGGTCTTCGATGCGAACGCTGCCGAGAGTCGGTCGATCGAGTCCACCCAAAATCTGCAGCACGGTCGTCTTGCCGGAGCCTGAGGCGCCGACGATTGCCACACATTCCCCGCGCTGCAGGCGCAGATCGAGACCATCAAGCACGCGTAAGGTGGATGTCCCCTCGCGAAACTCGCGGACGACACCCTCAGCTTCAAGTAAGACGTCATTCATGACGCAAGGCCTCCGCAGGCTGGGTACGCGATGCACGCCAGGCGGGATATAGCGTCGCCAACGCACAGAGCGCAAATGCGACACCGCACACGCGGGCGATATCCGACCATTCGACGTAAGCAGGTAAATCCGTCATGAAATACACCCGCGCATCCATGAACTGTACGCCGAAGAGACTCTCGATGCCCCGAACGATGCTCTCGACGTTCTCGGCGAGCAGGATACCGAGCGCAGCGCCGGCGATTGTCCCGGCAAGACCGATCAATACCCCCTGCACCGCAAAGGTACGCAGGATGTCGGCAGGGGTCGCCCCAAGCGTGCGCAGCAAAGCGATGTCACTCTGCTTTTCTTTGACGATCATGACAAGCGTCGAGACGATGTTGAATGTCGCAACCCCGACGATGATCAGGAGGATGACGAACATCATCCCCTTGGTGAGTTCGATGGACTGGAAAAAATTCGCATGGTTCCGTGTCCAGTCGCTAACGTAAAACCCACCCCCGAGCGCCAACGCAAGTTCACGCACCACCTCGGGCGCCCGCCTAAGATCCTCGAGCGCGAGCCGCACGCCTGTCACGTCGCCACCCAGGCGATAGAGACGCGCGGCGTCATTGATGTGCATCAGCGCAAGACCCCGATCGAACTCGTACATCCCCGACTCGAACGTACCGATGACCTTAACCCGACGCATACGCGGGACGACCCCTTCGGGTGTCGTACTCCCCTCCGGCACGATGACGACGATCTTGTCACCTCGCTTGACACCGAGTTCACTCGCGAGAGTCGTGCCGAGGATGATCGACCACGACCCGGCTTTCAGATCTTCGATGCGGGTATCGCGAAGATGCTGTGCGAGACCCGTCGCCTCACGTTCAAGCTCCGGATCGATACCGCGCACCGCACTACCCAGTACACGTGATCCGTTGGCGATCATCGCCTGCGCCTCGACGTAAGGTACCACGTACTGCACACCAGGACTTTTAAGCGCGAGACTGCGAATGCCCTGCCAATCAGAGAGGGTGCCCTCGAGTCCGATGAGCGTCGCGTGCGAGGTCACCGACAAAATCCTTGAGCGCAACTCGCGCTCGAAGCCATTCATGACCGATAGCACCACGATGAGCACGGCGACGCCGAGCATCAGCCCCGCCGTCGACATGAAGGCCACGAACGACACGAAGCCCCGACGATGCGTCGAGCGCAGATAACGCGTGCCGACCATCCAGGTCCAGGCGTTATGCAGCATCACTCGTACCTCAGGGCTTCGGCGGGTGCGACGCGTGACGCACGAATGGCCGGATACACCGTGGCGGCGGCCGTCACGAGGAGTGCAATGAGCGCGATGGTGATGACGTTCTCGGCGCGCAGCTCTGCGGGAATGCGCGTCACGTAATACACACTCGGGTCCATCACCTGAAATCCGAACGCCGATTCCATGAGCGGTACGATGTCGGCGACGTTGAGCGAGAGCATCACACCGAGCGCGACTCCCAACGCGACACCCGCCCAACCGATCACGAGCCCTTGCGTGAGAAAGACGCCGAGCACACTGCTCGGCGGGGCGCCAAACGTACGAAGGATAGCGATATCCGTGCGCTTATCGGTCACCACCATGACAAGCATCGCTACGATATTGAAGGCGGCTACGCCGACGATCAGCATAAGGATGATCGACATCATCCGCTTCTCGATACGGATGGCCCGAAAATAGTTGGCGTGATCTTGAGTCCAGTCGCGCACTGTGAGTCCAGCGCCCAGTCGATCGCCGAGTTGCGAACTGAGCGCAGGTGCCGATAACGGATCGTCGAGCTTCACGTGCAAACCGAAGGCGCGCGCATCATCGGAGGTGAGCGCACGTACATCATCGAGATGCGCGAGTGCGAGCGTCCCGTCGTGATCGTGCAGACCGATCTCGAAAATTCCGCTCACCAAGAACTCGCGCAATCGCGGCGCCGGGGCGCCCCCTTCGGCGACGCCGGGTACCAGTAACGTCACACGATCGCCGACCGCGACACCGAGCAGACGCGCGACCACGCTGCCGAAAATGATTCGATCATCACCGGGGACGAGATCATCGAGCCGCCCTTCGACCATGGCCGCGGCGGCTCCCGACACCGCAGACTCGAGTTGCGGATCGACCCCGCGCAGCTGCACCGGCAGCATCTCAGGGCTACGCAGCGCGAGCGCCTGGATTTCGGCGTACGGGGCGACACCCTGCACTCGAGGGTCTGATCGCAGCACCGCGAGCGTCCCCTGCCAGTCGTAGTCGCCCGCTCGGGTGGCGGCTTGGGCTGATCCCTGAACCGATGAGGGCAGCCCTCCTCCGGACTCACCCGCGACGATCACCCGCGCGTGGCTCGACAGAGCAAGCAACCGATCGCGCAACTCCCCCTCGAACCCATTCATGACCGACAGCACCACGATGAGCGCAGCGACGCCGACGGCCACCCCGGCCAGCGAGACCCAGGTGATGAACGACACGAAGAATTTCCGCGTTCGCGAGCGCACGTAGCGCAGACCGACGAACAAGGACACAGGCTGGAACATTCGGGGTCGATTTAATCATATCGAGACCGCTCCATCTCGGGGCTTGCCTCTCGGAAGCGGCTCTGTAAGCTTGCGCGCCCATGTCTCGGCTCCTTCGGCCCCCCATTCCCGACTCCGGGCGCCCGCAGGTGCACTGGAGCGGCTTGCATGGCAGCGCCACAGCGCTCGCCCTCGCTGAGGCGGCCGCCGCCGACGATCAGCCCTGGCTCGTCATCGAGCCCGACAGTCGCAGCCTCGAGCGCCGTCGTGCCGAGCTGCAGTTCTTCGCCCCGCCGGGTCTGCGCCTACTCACGCTGCCGGACTGGGAGGTGCTGCCTTACGACGTCTTTTCGCCGCACCCGGACATCACTAGCGATCGACTGCTCGCGCTCGCCGAGCTGCCGGACCTACGCCGCGGCCTCGTGCTCGTCACGATCGACACGATCCTGCAACGCCTCGCGCCCCGCCAATACGTGGCGAGTCGCAGCTTCTCGCTCGCCGTCGGGGAACGTCTCGCCCTTGAGGCCTTTCGGCTGCGCCTGACCGAGGCGGGTTACTCCTCAGTGAGCCAGGTGGCCAGCCCCGGTGAGTACGCGCTGCGCGGCTCGCTGCTCGATGTGTTTCCCATGGGCGCTGACGGCCCGTTGCGCATCGACCTCTTCGACGACGAAATCGAGGCCATCCGTAAGTTCGACCCCGAGACTCAGCGTTCGCGCGAATCGATTCCTGCCGTGCGTCTGCTGCCGGCGCGCGAGATGCCGCTCGATACCGATGCCGTGCGTGCCTTTCGACGCCGTTATCGGACCCGTTTCGATGGTGACCCGACCCGCAGCGCGATCTATCGCGGCGTGAGTGATGGCATCGCCCCGGCGGGCATCGAGTTCTACCTGCCGCTTTTCTTTGATTCGACCGACACGCTCCTCGATTACTTGCCGTCCGGCGCACGTATCGCCGATCTCACTGGTAGCCTCGACGGCGCCATCGAACGCGCCTGGCAGGGGCTGCAACTGCGCCACGACGATCGCTGCGGCGATATCGAACGCCCCCTACTACGCCCCGAGGAGCTCTTCATCGATCTCGAGACGATTCAAAGCGGCCTCGATCGACATCCGCGGATCGTGCTCGAGACGTTCCGCAGCGAGGACACCTCGCCGGCCCACCACGTTTTCGGCGCCAAACTGCCGCCTGAACTGCGACTCGATCCGCGCGCCGAAAAACCCCTCACACCGCTGCAGGATTTTCTCGCGCACCATGCGGGTCGCGTACTGCTCGCGGTCGATTCACCCGGCCGTCGGGAAGTGCTCGGCGAATTGCTGCGAGGCGCCGGCCTCAAGGCGGCAGCCTGCGAAGGCTGGTTCGCGTTCGTCGCGAGCGAAGCACGCCTCGCACTCACCGTGGCACCGGAACTCGCTGGTCTCGTGCTCGTCGATCCCGCGCTCACCGTGCTGCCCGAGTCGCAACTCTTCGGCACTCGCGCCCGTCAGGAACGACGTCGTCGTAAGAGCACGGCCGATCCGAACGCAATCCTGCGCGACCTGCAAACCCTCACGGCCGGCGCGCCCGTCGTGCACGAGGAATACGGCGTCGGTCGTTATGTCGGCCTGCAGAGCATAGACGTCGGCGGTCAGAGCGGCGAGTTCCTCGTGCTCGAATACCGCGACGGCGATCGACTCTACGTGCCCGTACATTCTTTGCAGCTCGTGAGCCGCTACTCGGGTGCCGCCCCCGAATCAGCACCGCTGCATAAACTCGGCACCGATCAATGGTATCGGGCGCGCAAGCGTGCCGCCGAAAAAGTACGCGACGTCGCGGCCGAGCTGCTCGATCTCTACGCACGCCGCAAGGCCCGCCGCGCGATCCAACTCCCCTCGCGGGAACTCGAGTATCAAAGTTTCGCCAACGCCTTCCCCTTCGAGGAAACAGCCGACCAGGCCGAGGCGATCGACAAAGTCATCAAAGATTTAGCCTCTGAAGAGCCCATGGATCGCATCGTCTGCGGCGATGTGGGCTTTGGTAAAACAGAGGTCGCCATGCGCGCCGCGTTCGTCGCCGTACAAGCCGGCAAGCAGGTGGCCGTGTTCGTGCCCACCACCCTGCTCGCCCAGCAACACGCTGCGAACTTCGCGGATCGCTTTGCCGACTGGCCGGTCCGCATCGAGTCGCTGTCGCGTTTTCGCTCGACCAAGGAATCCGCTGCCGTGCTCGAGGGCATCGAGAAAGGCTCGGTGGATATCGTCATCGCGACGCATCGGTTGTTACACGCCGATGCGCGGTTCAAAGATCTCGGGCTCATCATTATCGACGAAGAACATCGCTTCGGGGTACGCGACAAGGAACGCCTCAAGGCGCTACGCGCTGAAGTGCACGTGTTGACGCTCACCGCGACGCCCATCCCAAGAACGCTCAACATGGCACTCGGCGGTCTGCGCGAACTCTCGCTCATCGCAACGCCCCCTGCCGAGCGCCTGGCGATCAAGACTTTCATTAGCGAGAGGAGCGATGCGACGATACGTGAGGCCATCTTGCGTGAACTGCGTCGCGGCGGGCAGGTATACTTCGTGCACAACGAAGTCAAAGATATCGGTAAGTTTGCCGATACGCTTGCTAGGCTCGTCCCCGAGGCGAGCATCCGTGTGGGTCACGGTCAGATGCGCGAACGCGAGCTCGAGCAGCTCATGGTCGACTTCTACCACCGGCGTTTCGACATCTTGGTGAGCACCACCATCATCGAGAGCGGCATCGACGTCCCGAGCGCGAATACCATCCTCATCGATCGCGCCGATCGGTTCGGACTCGCTCAGCTGCACCAGATGCGCGGTCGCGTCGGTCGATCGCATCACCAGGCCTATGCTTACCTCATGATTCCCTCGCGCAAGGCGCTTGCGGGCGATGCTCTGAAGCGCCTCGAGGCGCTGGAGTCGCTCGAAGATCTCGGTGCGGGCTTCGTGCTCGCGACGCATGATCTTGAGATCCGAGGCGCCGGAGAGCTCCTCGGCGAAGAGCAGAGCGGCGAGATGACGGAGGTCGGTCTCACGCTTTATCTCGATATGCTCGATCGCGCAGTCAAAGCCATGAAGGAAGGCAAGCATCTCGATCTCGACGCGCCGCTCGCCTCGCAGTCGGAAATCGAGATGCGCGTACCGGCGTTGCTCCCCGAGGATTACGTCAACGACGTGCACGTGCGACTTGCACTCTACAAACGTATCGCGGCGGCCGTCGATGAGTCGGCGCTCGAGGAGCTCACGGCCGAGCTCGTCGATCGTTTTGGCGAGCTGCCTCCCCCGACCCAGAACCTATTGCGCAACGCTCGCTTGCGACTCATCGCGCGTCGACTCGGCGTCCGACGACTCGATTTCGGGACGCACGGTGGGCACCTGATATTCGAGGCCGAGAACCAGATCGATCCAAAGGCCGTGATTCGCCTCGTGCAGGATCGCTCGCGCGAGTATCGCCTCGAGGGACCTCTCAAGCTCCGGGTGTCCCGCGAGCTCGACGACGAGGCCGGGCGCTACGAATTCGTGGCTCTTTTGCTCGGCAAGCTCACCTCAACGAACTGAGGCCGCTCAGCTAACATAGGCGCATGCAAAGACTCTGGCTGTGGCCCTGCCTACTCGTCCTCTGGCTCGTCGGAGGGTCGACCTCACACGCCCAAGGCACCAGCGCCTCCACCTATCACGTCGAGGTCATCATTTTCCGAACGAGTGGCGCCCGCGAAGGCGAGCCTGGTGCCGCACCTCTACGCGCAGCATCGGGCGATGCCGCCTCCGGCGTCGCACAGGTCGCGCGTTATCTGGGTCCCCTGCCCGCCGCCAAGCTGCAGCTGAGCGGCGCTCGTCAAAAACTCGCAGCGAGCGGTTACCGCGTACTCGCGCACACCGGCTGGACGCAAACAGCGAGCAACTGGGGTTCTCGTAACGGTCTGCCCGTCGACCAACTCACCCTCGAGGTGCCGGGGCTTTCCGGCAGCTTCTTACTCGAACGGGGCTCGCTGCTGCATTTCGGCATGAACCTGCGCTACACGCCCGAAGGCGGCGCAGCGCAGCAAATGAACGAGCTGCGGCGCATTCGCTTCAACGAAAAAAATTATTACGACCACCCGGCCATCGGCGTGATCGCCATCGTCACGCCCGGCGGCCGATAACGCTCAGGCGAGCTTGAGATCAGGCGGCGCTGCGCAACGCTCGAGAGCGCGTTGGGCGGCGAGCCACTCGGTCGACTCTCGCAACTTGTCCTTAGGCCCAGCACCCTTGCCCCGCGGCCTTATACGACGCAGCGCTGCGGCGGCATCGTCTTCGGGCCTCCACCCCTCGAGCAAGGCGATCACACTCTCGCGGTGATTGCAGACCGGTAGCACGTCGCAGCCGGCTGCGAGCGCACGCTCGGCACGCTCGATGATGCCGCCCACGGCCGCCGCGCCCGCCATGGAGAGATCATCCGCGAAGACCACACCCCGGAAGCGCAGCTCATTACGCAAATAACCCCGGATCCAGCGTCGTGAGACACTCGCCGGCACGTCATCGATCTCCGGGTAGAGCACGTGTGCAACCATCACGCCAGCGAGTCCGTTCTCGATGAGCACGCGATACGGACGGATATCGGGCTCGAGATCGGCCAAGCTGCGGCGATCGATGGGCAAGGCGTGGTGCGAATCGGCCACTACGGCACCATGTCCAGGAAAATGTTTGGCGGTGGCAACCATGCCGGCGGCACGCATACCGTGCATATAGGCCACGGCGAGCTCACCGACGACCCCCGCATCGGCGTGGAACGATCGATCCCCGATGACTTCGCTCACACCGAAGTCGAGATCGACGCAGGGCGCGAAGGACAGATCGACACCGACATCGCGAAGTTCCGCGGCCATCAACCATCCAAGCTCGCGAGCGAGCGTAAGTCCCCCCTGCTTCGAGGCGTCATATTCATGACCGATGCGGCGCGCGGGCGGCAAACGAGAGAACCCTTCTCGAAACCGCTGTACACGCCCACCCTCATGATCGACACCGACGATCAGCGCGGGAGAGCGTACGGCGTGAACATCGGCGACGAGCTGCTGTAACTGCGCGGGGTCGTCGTAGTTACGTGCAAAAAGAATGACGCTGCCGACCAGCGGATGCTGCAGCAACTCGCGCTCCAAAGGCTGCAACACCGTCCCCTCGAGATCGATCATCAAAGGTCCGAGCGTCATCGATCCACCTCCAAAACCGCTATCGACTCGACGTGCGTCGTGTGCGGGAACATATCGACCACCCCGGCCGCCGAAAGTCGATAGCCATGCTCACTGCAGAGCACCCCCACGTCCCTCGCCAGTGTGCCCGGATGACACGAGACATACACCATGCGCGTGGCACCGAGCTTGACGAGTCGCGGCAGCACCTCGATGGCGCCCGCCCGGGGCGGATCGAGTAGGATGCGATCAAAACGACCGACAAGTGCCGCCGAGCCGCCCCCCGGCTCAGCCAGATTCACGACGTGAAAACTCGCATGGATCAATTCATTGAGCTCGGCATTACGTCGTGCTCGAGCGACGAGCCCCGCCTCGCCTTCGATGCCGACGACCTCACGTACGCGCCGCGCAATGGGCAGCGTGAAATTCCCGAGTCCGCAAAAAAGATCGAGCACTCGGTGCGCGGGCTGAAGGTCGAGTAGCTCGATGGCGCGCTGCACGAGCGCACAATTCATCTCGCTGTTCACCTGCACGAAATCCGTCGGCCGAAATTCGAATCGAAGATTTTCTTCGGGGAGTCGATATTCGAGCGTGGCCGAGGATCCATCGAGCGAGATCATGCTGTCGAGCCCACCGGGCTGCAAACAAATGCGTACGCGGTGTGTTCTGCCGAAATCGAGCAGCGCCGCGCGGTCCGACTCACTGAGCTCGACCAAGTTGCGGAGCACGAGCAGCACCCCATCATCGCCCACCGCCGCTTCGATCTGCGGAATCGACACCCGAGCCTCGAGCCCGGTCAAAAGTTCGGAGAGCGGTGTGATCAGGGCATCGAGAGGAGCTGCCAGCACTTCACAACGTTCGAGCGCCGCCACGTAAGGCTTTTGACGCTCCCTAAACCCCACCAACACCCGTCCGCGCTTGGGGACCCACTTCGCACCGAGACGCGCCCGACGACGGTAATTCCAAACGGGCCCCGCGAGCGGCTCGAGCCAGCGCGCAGGCTCGACGCGTCCAAGGCGCGACAGGGATTCGGCGAGCTCTGATTGTTTGGCGGCCAACTGAGCCGCCGGATCGAGATGCTGCAGGGCGCAGCCGCCGCAAATACCGAAGTGCGCGCATTTGGGGTCGACTCGCGAAGGCGATCGCTCGAGCACGTCGACGAGTGCCCCCTCATCGTGCTGACGATGTCGCCGAACACGCTGGAACACGATGCGCTCACCCGGCAAGGCACCCGGCACGAACGCCGTCCTCGTGCCGCGCAGTACGCCCTCGCCATCATGATTGAGCGCCGCGACACAACCCTCCTCGGGCGAACCCGGCGGTTTCGCGCCCCGACTCACGCGCTCTGCTGCGGCCAGGCCGCGAGGAACTCTTTAAAATGCGGCTCGCTCGAGGACGACAGCAACTCGCGCAATCTCGCCTCCTCGAAGACGAGCTCCGTGGCATCGATCTGCCCGCGCAATAATTGGTAGTGCAAATAGACGAGCCACGTGTTGAGCACATCGGTCTCGCAGTAGCGTCGGATGCCTTGGAGGTTACCGTCGGCGTAGGCATCCCAGACCTTGTCGCCCGAGAATCCAAGCTTGCCCGGCAGGCCGAGCAAATAGGCCATATCGGTGAGACTCGCCTTTGCCCGCGGCTGGAATCCCGACAGTACGTCCATGAGGTCGGTATGGCGCTCGTGATAGCGGCTGAGGTAATTGTTGAATCGAAAACTTTGATCTTCGCTGCCGTTTTCCCAATAGCGGCGAGCCACGACGCGGTGCTTAAGCGCGCGGTAATGCAGGACCGGCAGGTCGAAGCCGCCTCCGTTCCAAGAGACCAGCGTCGGCGTGTATCGATCGATTCCCTCGAAGAAACACGTGACGAGTTCACGCTCGTCGGAACCGAGATCACCAAGACTCCAAACCTTGAGCGTGTCACCTCGACACAGCACACAAGAGATCGCGACGATGCGATGCTGCTCGTGCGGCAAAAACTCGCTGCCCCCATGCTGACGCGCATGGGCGAACATCGCCTTGGCGATCTGACCGTCCGACAAGCCCTCGAGACCGAGCACGGCGCGGCCGAGCGCGATATCGGGAACCGTTTCGATATCGAAGACAAGGATAGTCATGAGCGTGCCGCCAGCATGAGCGCCTTCATGTCGCGCACCGCAGCGGGTAGTCCCGCTAAAATGGCACGACCAACGATGGCATGACCGATATTGAGCTCGACGATTTCCGGAATGGCTGCGACTGGCGTCACGTTGTGGTAGTTGAGACCATGCCCCGCGTGCACTTCAAGACCAAAAGTCTTGGCGAGTCGCGCGCCTGCACGCAGCCGTTCGAGCTCACGCGCCTGTTCGCCTCCCGTCGCCTCGCAATAGCGGCCCGTATGCAACTCGATGATGGGCGCACCCACGCGGACGGTCGCTTCGATCTGCGCGGACTCGGGGTCGATGAAGAGCGCCACCCGAATACCCGTCGCCGCGAGCAAGGCGCAGCTCTCGCGCAAACGACCCATCTGACCGAATACATCGAGCCCGCCTTCGGTCGTGATCTCCGCACGACGCTCCGGCACGAGGCAACAATCTGCCGGACGAATACGCTGCGCAATCGCGATCATCTCGTCGGTAATAGCCATTTCGAGATTCATGCGCGTCTTAAGCAGAGGACGCAGCACTTCGACGTCGGCATCCTGAATGTGACGACGGTCTTCGCGCAAATGTAGCGTGATATTGTCGGCACCCGATTGCTCGGCGATGAGCGCCGCCTCGACGGGACTCGGTTCACGACCGCGCCGCGCCTGGCGCAGCGTCGCCACGTGATCGATGTTGACGCCGAGTTCGATGGTCCCTGTCATGACGCCTTAGGTCCCCTTTTTGCGACGTCGCCCGATCACCGCTCGCGCCACGGCTCGGGTGCGTAAGTCCCGCCCCTCGAGCGCGTGATCAAGCGCCACACGCAGCACGCTACGCGCCGTCTCGAGCACCGCTGCATCGTCGTATCGGTCTTCAGCGATGCCGAGCAAATCACGACCCCGAAAGACCGTGCCCTGCTGCGCGCCGCCCGACACTTCGGTGAAGCCGAGTTCAGAGTGGAAATGATAATACGCATCGTCCTTGAGCGCCTGACCCTCGTGCGCTTCGCCACGGAACTCGACCCCGTAGCCGAGCAGATCGAGCAACTGTCGCTCAAACCGACGCAGTACCGCCGCGATCTCCTCGCCCGCCCGCAAGCGGTTAAGACTCTCGAGGTACAGGTCGAACACCAAGGGCTGGGGATCGTGGCGCGTGGTGAGCTTCAATACGAGCTCATTGAGATACCAGGCACTGAGCAGCGCCGCCGCAGGCAGGGGCTTGAGTGCCTCGTCGCCCTCGCGAGCATCGGCTGCCTCGACCTGCGTCAATTGACCCGTATCGCCGCTGCCGCTCCAGGAGGCGAGCAACAGCCGGAACGGCTGCAGCAACGAGGCGGAGCGGGACTTCGATCCGCGCACCCCGCGCGCGAATAGCGTCAGACGCCCGTGATCGCGTGTGAACACATCGAGCATACGGCTCGTGTCGCGCCACGGACGATGATGCAGCACGTACAGCGGCGCGAGATCAACCCGACGGCCACCCTTGCCCATGATCGCCCGTCACTCGAGACCGAGCGTGCGCAGCGCCTGCGCGTTGTCGGCCCAGTTCTCGCGTACCTTCACCCAAAGTTCGAGATGGCAGCGACGGCCGAGCAGCGCGATGATTTCACGACGCGAGGAACTGCCCACACGCTTCAAGCGCGCGCCGCCCGCCCCGATGACGATCGGTTTTTGACCCTCACGATCCACCCAGATCACAGCGTGGATCACTTCGCGCTCGCTGCCCTGATCGACCTCGCGCTCCATGCGCTCGATTTCGACGGCGATGCCATACGGCACTTCTTGGTTGAGCTCGAGCGTGAGTTTCTCGCGAAGGATTTCCGTGATACGAAAACGCAGATCGCGATCGGTACGATCGGATTCATCAAAGAGTTGCGGCGACGGCGGCAACTCAGCTCCGACCACCGATACGAGCTCGTCAAGATTTTCCTGACGCGCAGCCGATACCGGTACGATGGCGCGAAACGGATGACGCTCAGCGAGCTGCTGGATGAACGGCAGCAGACTCTCGCGGGGTCGCGCCAAATCCGCCTTGCTCACCACCGCGATGGCCGGACGACCGCTGTCGCGAATACGCTGCATCACCGCTTCGTCCTCTTCGGTCCAACGCAGACCCTCGATGACGAAGACGACGAGATCAGCATCCACCAACGCCGAGGCGGCCGTACGATTCATTGCGCGATTGAGTGCGCGCTTGCCCCCAGCGTGCAAGCCCGGCGTATCGATGAAGGCGATCTGCAGCCCCGGTCGATTCACGAGACCCACGATACGGTGACGCGTAGTCTGCGGCCGCGGCGTGACGATCGAGAGCTTCTCGCCCACGAGCGCATTGAGCAGCATCGACTTGCCGACGTTCGGGCGCCCAACGAGCGCGGCGAAGCCGGCTTTGAAGTCTGGGTGGGGCGTCTCGTTCGTCATGTGTTGACCTAGATTGTCTCGAGGACACGTTGCGCGGCCTCCTGTTCGGCCTTACGTCGGCTCGACCCCTCGCCGTGCGTCGATACCGCGAGCGCTGCGACGTCGCAACGCACCGTGAAGTGCTGCGCATGCGGCTCACCCTGGATGTGTTCGACGACGTAGGCAGGCAATCCATGGCCGCGCGATTGCAACCACTCTTGCAGCCGGGTCTTCGGATCTTTGAGCCCGGAGGCCAGAGGTAAGGCCTCGACGAGCGGCATCCACAACCGATGGACGAGCGTGCGAGCGGCCTCGAAGCCACCATCGAGATACACCGCTCCGATCGTCGCTTCGAACGCATCGGCGAGTATCGACTGCCGACGGAAGCCCCCAGTCTTGAGCTCGCCCGAGCCAAGCTTGAGCTCCTCGCCGAGACCCATCTGATGTGCAAGACCCGCAAGCGGATCAGCACTCACGAGGCTCGCCCGTAGACGACTGAGATCGCCTTCATCAGCTTCGGGGAAACGCGTGAAGAGCAACTCCGCCACCAGCATGTTGAGCACGGCGTCGCCCAAGAATTCGAGTCGCTCATTGTTGCGCATTGAGGCACTGCGATGCGTGAGCGCCGCCGTAAACAGCGAAAGATCTTTCGCCTCATAGCCCAAAGATAGCTGCAACCAGCGCGACGGCCAGTTGGGACGCTGTGCGCTCACTCGATTCTCGTGAAGAGTCGGGACCAGTTCGGACCGCCGCTGCGCTGCATATCCCAGTTGAACCAGATCGCACTCGCTCGACCGACGAGCAACGACTCATCGACGAAGCCCCAGACGCGACCATCCGTGCTGTTATCGCGATTGTCACCGACCATGAGGTATTGCCCTACGGGCACTTTCATCACACGATCGCCGAGATCGGGGTTGATGCCGGCGGTGGACTCATTACAGATATAGCCCTGCGGAATACTGCGATTGCATGAGGGCAGCGGCGGCACCGCGAGCATGTCGGAGCTTAGGCAATACAGCACGCCATGGCGACGACCGTCGAGCGTCTCCTCGGCGATGCGCATGTTCTGATAGCACCCGTCCTCGTATCGTCCCTGCTGGGCGAGCGGCACCGGCGTGCCATTGATGATGAGCTGATCATTACGCACCTCGACGAGATCACCCGGAAGCCCGACCACGCGCTTGATGTAGTTAACCGCAGGATCTGTCGGAAAACGAAATACGGCCACATCTCCGCGCTCGGGGGTACCGATCTCGAGCACCTTGCGATGCACCACCGGCAGACGCACACCGTAAGCGTATTTATTGACCAGGATGAAATCGCCATCGAGCAAGGTCGGCATCATCGAGTCCGATGGAATACGGTAAGGCTCATAGAAAAACGAACGCAGTACGAGTAGCACGGCCATCACTGGGAAAAAACTGCGTACATAGTCCACTGTTCCCGGCAGTTGCAGTGACGCGATCTCGCGACCGGCCGCTCGAGCCGCCGCATGGCGACGCGGCGCGAGTACCCAATGATCGACGGCCCAAGCCACACCCGAGGCCACGGTGATGACAATGAGCACGAGGCTATAATTGGTACGCTGCGCCAGTATCAACTGGAAGAACCAGGCGATCACCACGATCGGCAACGCGCCATAGAGGACGCGCATGACGAGCGGATCCGGCGTGGGCTGCCCGTCTTTGAGCACGAGTTGCCGGCCCGGGCGGACGAACCAGTCGTCGATCACGCAAAGGATGGCGATAGGCACCGCGAGTAGCGCCAATGTCGAGATCAGCAGTTCGAGCATGTGATTACCTCCGGCCGACCTTGAGCACCGCTAGGAAGGCTTCCTGCGGGATTTCCACCGAACCGACCTGCTTCATGCGCTTCTTGCCCTCTTTCTGTTTCTCGAGCAGCTTGCGCTTACGGCTGATGTCGCCGCCATAGCATTTGGCGAGCACGTTCTTGCGTAGGGCCTTGACGGTGGCGCGAGCGATGACATGAGTTCCGATCGCCGCCTGCACGGCGACCTCGAACATCTGCCTCGGGATGAGTTCCTGCATCTTGTCGACGAGCTCGCGGCCACGTTGGTACGCGTTTTCGCGGTGAACGATGATCGAGAGCGCATCGACCTTGTCGCCGTTGATGAGGATATCGAGCTTCGAGAGCGGCGCCGACTGAAAGTGACTGAACTCGTAATCGAACGAGGCATAACCGCGGCTCGCTGACTTCAGTCGATCGAAGAAATCGAGCACTACTTCGGCGAGCGGCAGTTCGTATTGCAGCGAGACTTGATTGGCAAGGTATTGCATTTTTTTTTGCGTACCGCGTTTTTCGGTGCACAACTGAAGCACGCCACCGACGTAATCGGGCGGCACCAAAATATTGGCGACGATGATCGGCTCACGAACGTCGGCCACTTTAATAGCGCGTGGCAGCTTCGCCGGGTTGTCGATAAATTCGTTGGTCCCGTCGGTCAGCCCCACCTCGTAGACCACGGTCGGTGCGCTCGTGATGAGGTCGAGATCGTATTCGCGCTCGAGACGCTCCTGCACGATGTCCATGTGCAGCAAGCCCAAGAATCCGACTCGGAAACCGAAACCGAGTGCGCCGGAAACCTCGGGCTCGTAGTGCAGCGCCGAGTCGTTGAGGCGAAGCTTGGCAAGCGCATCGCGAAACGCCTCGTAGTCGTCGGCATTCACAGGGAAAAGCCCGGCGAACACGCGCGGCTGAACCTGATTGAATCCCGGCAGCTGCGTCATACACGGCTTGTTCTCAAGGGTGATGGTATCGCCCACAGGCGCACCATCGATTTCCTTGATGCCCGCGATGACGAAACCCACCTCACCCGCGGAGAGCTGCGGTGCCGCCATGGACTTCGGCGTGAAGCGGCCGAGCTTGTCGACGAGCCACGCGCGACCCGTCGACATGACGCGGATCTTATCCCCGGCTCGCAGCGTGCCATTGACCACGCGCACCAACGAAACGACCCCTACGTAGTTGTCGAACCACGAATCGATGATGAGCGCCTGCAGCGGAGCCTCGGGGTCCCCCTTCGGCGCCGGGATATGCGCGATGATCGCCTCGAGGAGTTCCGGCACGTTCTCGCCCGTCTTCGCCGAGACGCGTACGGCATCTTGGGCGTCGATGCCGATGATTTCTTCGATCTCTCGGATCACCTTCAGCGGGTCGGCCGACGGCAGGTCGATTTTATTGATGACTGGTAACACCTCGAGCCCCTGCTCGATCGCGGTGTAGCAGTTGGCCACGCTCTGCGCCTCGACGCCCTGCGAGGCATCGACCACGAGCAAGGCCCCGTCGCAGGCGGCCAGAGAACGCGAGACTTCGTAGGAGAAGTCGACGTGCCCCGGGGTGTCGATGAGGTTGAGTTGATAACGCTGACCATCGGCCGCGTTATAATAGAGCGCGACGCTTTGCGCCTTGATCGTGATGCCGCGCTCGCGCTCGAGCGCCATCGAGTCGAGCACCTGGTTCTGCATCTCGCGGGCTTGCAAGCCCCCGCACAGCTGGATGAGCCGGTCGGCCAAGGTCGACTTACCGTGGTCGACGTGGGCGATGATCGAGAAATTGCGAATGTTCTGCATCGGTTCCGAGGTGATCTCCCGGGACGACCCCAGGACATTCGAAGGCTGTGAATTATACCGACTGGCGGCCGTCGCGTTCGACGAGTTGATCCCCGATCAGCGCGCCTTCAAAAGGCGCCCGATTTCGCCCGGATCAAGGCGAGTAATCGCCACCGGCACCCCGTCCCACAACAACACGGGGATCTTGTGACCATACCGGCGTAAAAGCTCAGGATCGGAGTCGATGTCGAGTGTCTCGACAGGCGGCAGTGGCAGCGTCGTCGAGAGGCGAACGAGGTCTTCGGCGAACTCCTCGCAGAGTCCACAGCCCTCGCGAGTCAGTAGAGTGAGTTTGCCGGGCGGGACATGAGCGCCGGTCACGGGCTCGAAGGCTCCGCGGGGCGCTGCGGCTCAGCGGGGCTGAGCTCCGAGGCGATGAGCTTCGCGGTTTGCACGGGCACCTCGCCTACCACCACCACATGATGACCGTGGACGAACGTCGAATACGTCGTCGAGGCGCCGATCTGTCGCTCGATCGCGATTTCTTTGGCCGACTTCGGTGGCAGTCGAGTGCCGATGAATACCGACACCGAGGCAAGACCATCGGAGAGTACCAGGTGCGATACGGGCTCTTCCGCGCCCGGCAACGTCTGCCGGGCACGCTGCGTCAGTCGGAAACCGCGTGGTACCGTCCGCAGATGCCAGATCGACGCACTGTCGCTGACTGTGCGCAAGCGCACGCCCCGATCACTCTCGATACGCCGAAAATCCTCAGTCGACACCGCCGGCGTGAACGTCGAATCGGGAATATCCCGCAAGACCTGCAGGCTCGCAAACGCGATGCGCTCGAGCACCTGGCCGCGACGATCGTAGAGTTCGGATTTGAGCGGCAGTCTCGTGCGCGCATCGATCCATACCCGGAACCCGTAGCGGTAGGGATCGAGGGGTACGAGGGTCACCAATCGAGCGTTACGTCCGTTGGAACGCGCTCGCTGGATGGGCTCAAGTCGATAGAACCGCGCTGTACGGTCGTCGAATCGCGGAAAACTCGGCAACAACCCCCCAATGCGCGGGCGGCGCTCGATCAGGATCGTGCGCTGGTCGGGCAGGATGTAGGAGAGCTCATCGCCGAGACGAATGAACTCTCGGCCCGACCCGTCGAGCGCACACAAACGCTCGGCGACCTCACCCTGGCGGATCCGGTGGTGGATGCAGAGTGACTCTGAAACGCCGCCCCGCTCGTAAAAAAAAGTGCCTTCGTAGCTTTTTTCGGCGAGCGCTCGATTCATGCTTTCGAGCCACTCGCGGGCGTCGTCGGTCAAGGCAGCGGCTGGCGTGACCCATGCGATGACGAGGACCGCGCGCCACAGCGGCGCGAGCCGATTCCGTCGCGCCGTCATCACCGAGGCGCCTCGGACATCGGCACCACGGCGACGGCCTGCTGAGGCGTCGCGATCACCGCGGAAATCACCGAATGACGCATCATCGGGGCGGACACCGCGCTATGCGCACCCACATAGCTCGCAAGCTCAAACGCTGGAGCTGCAGAACCCACTCCACCCTCTCGCAGCGGCGGCGTCACGTAGCTCTCAGGCTCGACGTTCGAGGACCCCGCAGGCGTCGTCCGCGCGGCATCGGCAACCGGTAGAGCGGCTTTCGGCATGGCCGACGCCACGACGATCGTGCGGTCTTGCGGCGCCGCCGGAATCACGATTTCATTGACGGTGCTGGCCGTCGCGGTCTCGGCCTTGTCAGAGAAAGTGTTCATCGAGCCGCCACCCAACCAGAACATGCCGAGCACACCGAGCACCGCAATCGAGGCGGCGAGGCCTGCACTGCCGAGCGGCACCGCCCAACGCGACCAGGCGCTCGCTCCCTGTGCGGCGCGACCCGAGGCGCTCTTGTCGGTCGCCTCGCGACCCGAAATCGCGGCTGCCACCTTCGGCCCCAGCCGATGTCCGGCCATCTGCTCGCTACGCATCGCTGCGCCGATCAGCGCGAAATTTTCCCAACTTCGCCGCAAGTTCTCGTCGCGAGACAACCGTCTGGCGACAAGCTCGCACTCGGCCTGCGGCAACTCGCCGTCGTACATGGCCGATAGCTGGCTTTCCCGTTCCTCGATCTCTTTGTTGCTCATCCGGTCACCTCACCCCGCCCAAGCCCGCCATCGAACACTTCGCGCAAACGGGCGTCGATTGCCTCGCGAGCGCGGAAGATCCGGGAGCGCACGGTGCCCACCGGGCACTCCATGGCAGCCGCAATCTCTTCGTAAGACAGTCCTTCGAGTTCGCGCAACTGGATCGCCGTGCGCAGATCTTCGGGAAGCGCATCAATCGCAGACGTCACGATGGAGCGGATCTCCTCGGTGAGCGCGAGCGCTTCGGGTGTGGCGGTGTCTTTCAAGTTGGCCACCACGTCGTAGTGGTCGTCGTCCGACCGATCGACTTCATATTGGATGGGGCTTCGACCCCGCGAAGCGAGGACGTTCTTCGCCGTGTTGATGGCGATGCGATAGAGCCAGGTGTAGAAGGCGCTGTCACCGCGAAAGCTCGGTAACGCTCGGTAGGCTTTGATGAAGGCTTCCTGGGCAATGTCCTCTGCCTCGGCAGGGTCTCGTACGTAACGCGACACCAGCTTCACGACCTTGTGTTGGTAACGACAGACTAAGGCGCCGAAGGCCCCGGTATCCCCGCGTTGGGCAAGTTGCACCAGGCTGAGATCGCTTTGCTCGGTACTCATGACCGATGCATCACAGGCTGTTGCAGGGGCCACGAGCATTCCGTACGATCAGACCGGAGCCATGCATAAAAGTTCGTAAGAGACCCATACGACGCAGTGTACCCGCTTGGCAGATGGGAGGGTTACCCCTCTCGGATGCGCTCGATCACGCTCCGAATGTCGGCCTCGGGGTGAGGTTCGCCCGCAAGTAGGTAGCGAGCGAGCTCGGGGTCCTGCAGGTTGAGCAGCGCCTCGAAGGCGCTGATGGCAGCGGCGTCTGCCGCCGGCCCGTGACGAGCCAGCCAGCGCTCGAGCAGCACGTCGAGTTCCTTCATGCCCCGCCGACAACGCCAGCGCAGCTGACCGACCTCGCTCAAGCGTGCTCGCGCTCGGCCATCATGAGCTTGATCTCGGCGATAGCCTTGGCCGGGTTGAGGTCTTTGGGGCAGGCCTCGGTGCAGTTCATGATGGTGTGGCAGCGATAGAGCCGGAACGGATCTTCCAGCGCATCGAGTCGCTCGCCCGTGGCATCGTCGCGACTGTCGATGATCCAGCGGTAGGCCGCGAGCAACGCAGCCGGGCCGAGATAGCGATCGCCATTCCACCAGTAGCTCGGGCACGAGGTCGAGCAGCAGGCACAAAGAATACAGGCGGACGGCCGGTCGATCTTTTCTTGTTCCTCGGGCGCCTGCAGTCGCTCGCGATCGGGTGGCGCCGGCGTACGCGACTGCAGCCAGGGCTTCACGGAGGCGTACTGGGCGTAGAACTGCGTGAGATCGGGCACGAGATCTTTGACCACCGGCATGTGCGGCAACGGGTAGATCTTGACGTCCCCCTTTACGCCACCACAGCTCTTGGTGCAGGCGAGCGTGTTCGTGCCGTCGATGTTCATAGCGCAACTGCCGCAGATGCCCTCACGACAGGAGCGTCGAAAGGTCAGCGACGGATCGATCTCGTTTTTGATCTTGATGAGCGCATCGAGGACCATCGGACCACAGCTGTCCATGTCGACCTCGAAGGTGTCGACACGTGGGTTATCTCCCGCGCTGGGATCGTAGCGATAGACCTTGAACGTGCGGACATTGGCCGCGCCGGCGGTCGCCTTATGCACCTTGCCGTTACGGTTAATGCGCGAGTTCTCGGGCAGTCGAAGCTGGGCCATGGTCGTGGGATCCTGAGGTGATCAGTAAGTGCGAGCCTTGGGCGGAATCGGCTCGACGTCGTGGGTCAAAGTATTGAGATGCACCGGGCGGTAATCGATCTGGGTGTGACCCTTGCCATCGACCCAGCACAGCGTGTGCTTCATCCATTGGGCGTCGTCGCGATCTTTAAAGTCTTCGCGCGCATGCGCGCCGCGGCTTTCCTTGCGGTTCTCGGCCGAACGGACCGTCGCCATCGCCTGACCGAGCAGGTTGTCGAGCTCGAGCGTTTCGATGAGATCGGTATTCCAGATGAGACCCCGGTCGCTCGTGCGCACATCGGCGAACGAGTCGAAGGTCTTCTGCAACTTCTCGCAGCCCTCTTGCAGCGAACTGCCCGTGCGGAACACCGCGGCATCGGACTGCATGATCTTCTGCATTTCGAGACGCACTTGCGCAGTCGGACGACTGCCGTTCGCGTTCAAGAAACGATCGAGGCGCGACAGCGCGAGATCGCCCGAGTCCTTTGGGAGCGGCTTGTGCGACTGGCCCGGCTTGACGATCGAGGCGGCGTGACGCCCCGCTTCGCGACCGAAGACGACGAGATCGAGCAGCGAGTTCGAGCCCAGACGATTGGCGCCGTGCACCGACACGCAGGCTGCCTCGCCCACCGCCATGAGGCCCGGCACCACGGTGTCGGCATTGCCATTTTTCATGGTGACGACTTCGCCGTGGTAATTGCAGGGTATTCCGCCCATGTTGTAGTGCACGGTCGGCAATACGGGAATCGGTTCTTTGTTGACGTCGACGCCCGAAAAGATGCGCGCCGTCTCGGCGATGCCCGGAAGACGCTGCTTGATGACATCCGGCCCGAGATGCTCGAGGTGCAGGTGGATATGATCGGAGTCTTTGCCAACGCCGCGACCCTCGCGGATCTCGATTGTCATCGAGCGCGACACGACGTCGCGCGAGGCGAGATCTTTGGCGTTCGGCGCATACCGCTCCATGAAACGCTCGCCGCGCGAGTTGGTGAGATAGCCGCCCTCGCCGCGCGATCCCTCGGTGATGAGACAGCCTGCGCCGTAAATGCCCGTCGGATGGAACTGCACGAATTCCATGTCTTGCAACGGCAGACTGGCACGCAGCGCCATGCCACCGCCGTCACCGGTGCAGGTATGCGCCGACGTGCAGGAGAAGTACGCGCGGCCGTAGCCACCCGTCGCCAGAATGACGAGGTGGGCGCGGAGGCGATGCAGCGTGCCCTCGGCGAGATTGAGCGCGATCACACCGCGGCACTCACCGTTTTCCATGATGAGATCGATGGCAAAGTATTCAATGAAGAACTCCGCTTCGTTCTTGATCGACTGCTGATAGAGCGTGTGTAAGATGGCATGGCCCGTGCGGTCGGCCGCCGCACAGGTGCGCTGCGCGATGCCCTTTCCGTATTGAGTCGTCATGCCACCGAAAGGTCGCTGATAGATGCGTCCATCGGGCGTGCGCGAGAACGGAACACCGTAGTGCTCGAGCTCGATGACGGCAGCCGGCGCCTCTTTGCACATGAACTCGATCGCATCCTGATCGCCGAGCCAGTCGGAACCTTTGATGGTGTCGTAGAAGTGATAGCGCCAGTCGTCCTCGCCCATGTTACTGAGCGCGGCCGAGATGCCGCCTTGGGCCGCCACCGTGTGACTGCGCGTCGGGAATACCTTAGAGATGCAGGCCGTCGAAAGCCCCGCCTCGGCGAGCCCTAGCGTCGCGCGCAAACCCGCGCCGCCGGCGCCGACGACGACGATGTCGTAGGTGTGATCAATGAACGTGTACGAAGCCATCTCGGATCATCCCGCAGAAAAAGTGGTGAACGCGACGCGCAAAACGGCATAGCTACCGGCTACCGCAACGACGACATGGAGAAACGTGCTGGCGAGCAGTGCTGAGACCCTCGCAGCCTTGTTAGGGATGTAGTCTTCGATCACCACCTGCACCCCGAGCGAAGAGTGCCACGCGACCGCGCCGATGAAGAGCATCAACCACACGGGGTTGAACCCCGAGGCGACCCAAGCACGTACTTCGTCGTAATTGGCGGTCGGCAGGTGCACGACCTGATACGCGAACCACAACGTCAGAGGAATAAGCGCGATCGAGGTCACGCGCTGCATCCACCAATGACTGACGCCCTGCTTAGCCGACCCGAGGCCGAGTACCTTGCCAAGCGGACTGCGCAGGCTCATCGCAGTACCCCTGCGAAAAACGCCGCGTAGATGGAGGCGCCTGCGAGCAACAAGGTCGCAACGACGACGATCACCGCGCTTCGACGCGCTTCATGTTTTTCGAGACCGCGTCCGAGATCCCAGTTGAGATGTCGCAGCCCGTTGAACAAGTGGTAGCTAAAGGCGACCGACCATCCGGCGAGCAAAAGTTGACCGAATGGGCCGCCAAGTATCGCGACGGCGATGGCGTAGGCCTCAGGACCGCCTGCCGCGGCGATCAACCACCCCGCGAGCGCGAGCAGACCGGCGGAGAGGACGATGCCCGTCGCGCGATGCACGATCGAGGTCGCCATGGTGTACGCAAATTTGTACACACCGATATGGGGAGACAGGGGACGTTGGCGCATCGGTGAAGGGTTCCCGAGTGATCAAAAATCGATGCAGCGGCCGTTTTTCTCCCAATCGCCGAAGCGAGTGGGTTCGGGTCCTTTCGGGCCCCCGATCTCGGCAACTCCCACGGGCTCACCCAACCCCGCGGGCGGGCTATCTGAACCGGAGATTTTGGGCAAAGGTTGGGCCGCGGACGCGGGCCAATCCACCCCCTGAAGATCCTTTTGCATAGAGGCTGAATGATGCCAGAATCGTTGCATCAAGACCACAGGCAAGACCCTGAATTTGACGCACAATCCCCACTCCAACCGCCGGTCTTTCACAGGTTTTTTTACAGACCCCGTGGATCACACCCCCGCCCGACCCATCCCTCTCGCCCATCTCGGTGTCATCGCCGTGCGCGGCGTCGAGGCTCGAAAATTCCTGAACGGTCAGCTCTCTCAGGATGTGCTCGGCCTGCCGGCCGATCGTGTCGAATTCGCGGGCCTGCACAATCCGCAAGGCCGTATGGTCGCGCTGCTGCGTCTCGTGCCCCTGGGTGCCAACGATGTGCTCTGCGTACATCCTCGTACCGTGCTCACCGATATGCTCGCCACGCTGCGCAAATTTCTCCTTCGCACCAGAGCCACGCTCACCGATGAGTCGGCGAACTGGATCATCGAAGGGCTTGCCGATGACGCGACCTTGCCCGCCGCTGTGGGGAGCGCGCGAATCGACGGTACCGAGATCTCGTGGCGTCACGCGGCCGATGGTCGGGTGATGCGACTGCGACCCGCCTCGAGCGACACCCATGCGAGCGACGCCAGGACGATGCTCGATTGGCAACTCGCCGACATCGCGGCCGGTCTGCCCGAGATCACCGAATCGACGCGCGGGGAGTTCGTCGCGCAAATGTTGAACCTCGATGTCCTCGGCGGCATTTCGTTTACGAAAGGCTGCTACACCGGACAGGAAGTCATCGCGCGCGCGCATTACCGAGGTCGCGTCAAGCGACGCGCTCAACGGTTTCGCATCACTGCGATGAGCTCGTCCGGCGAGACGCTGCAACCCACCGATGCGCTGCAGCACGCAAGCACACTGCAGCCCGGACAAAAAGTGAAGTTGATCGATGGTGATTCGGCGCGCACCGCGCAAATCGTGAACATCGCTCGAGGACCTCAGGGAATCGAATGCCTCGCGGTCACGGGCTTCGGCCCAGCGACGTCCGAGTCCGCCGGTAGCCCGAACGACATCCCGACAGTCACGGTGATCGCCCTTCCGATGAGTTACGCCCTACCTGAGTAAGCGCGTTACTCAGGCCGCATCTGCGGGAAGAGCAGCACGTCGCGGATCGACGGCGAGTCCGTCAAGAACATCACGAGCCGGTCGATGCCGACACCAAGTCCTGCCGTCGGCGGCATCCCGTACTCGAGGGCTCGAACATAGTCGGCATCGTAGAACATGGCCTCGTCGTCGCCCGATTCCTTGCGCGCCACCTGCGCCTGGAAGCGCGCCGCCTGATCCTCCGCATCGTTGAGTTCGGAGAATCCGTTGGCGAGCTCGCGCCCACCCACGAAAAACTCGAAGCGATCGGTAAGGAGAGGATCCGCATCGTTGGCACGCGAGAGTGGTGACACTTCAGCCGGATAAGCATAGACGAAGGTCGGATCCTGCAGCGTGTGCTCGCCGGTCTTTTCAAAGAGTTCGATTTGCAGCTTGCCCGGGCCATCGCCCGGCTTCCAGGCAATACCCAGCTTTTCGCAGGCGGTACGAAGGTAAGCGACATCACGCAACCTCCCGCGCTCGAGGCTCGGGTTCTCCCGTACAATGATGTCCTCGACCGAGATACGCGCGAAGGGCTTCGAGAGATCATAGCGACGCCCTTGCGAGTCGAACTCGAGCGCCCCCACCACCGCTTCGGCTGCTCCACGCATCATCCGCTCCACAAGATCCATGAGATCGTGGTAGTCGGCGTACGCCTGATACAGCTCGAGCATCGTGAACTCGGGGTTGTGTCGTGTAGACAGTCCTTCGTTACGGAAGTTGCGATTGATTTCATAGACGCGCTCGAAGCCACCCACCACGAGTCGCTTGAGATAGAGCTCGGGCGCAATACGCAGATACATATCGAGATCGAGCGCATTGTGGTGCGTGACGAACGGTCGCGCCGTCGCACCGCCTGGAATGGGCTGCATCATCGGCGTTTCGACTTCCATGAAGCCGAGCGTGTCGAGCATGTCGCGCAGATAACGCACGAGTCGCGTGCGCTTGCGAAACACCCCTCGACTCTCCTCGTTCATGATGAGATCGACATAGCGCTGTCGATAACGCGCTTCCGTGTCGGTAAGGCCGTGCCACTTGTCGGGCAGCGGCCGCAGCGACTTCACGAGCAGACGCAGCGACTCGACCCGCACCGAGAGTTCACCCGTCTTCGTTCGAAAGAGCGTACCCTCGGCGCCCAGGATGTCTCCGATATCCCAGCTCTTGAACGCCTCGTACTGCTCGCCCAGCGAATCGCGCTGCGAGAAAAGCTGAATCTGCCCCGAGGAGTCCTGGATCGTCACGAAGCTCGCCTTGCCCATGATGCGACGCAGCATCATGCGGCCCGCGACGTGCACGCGGATCGCCTGCACCTCGAGCGCAGCGTTATCCATCTCGCCAAAGCCAAGATGCAACTCGGACGCGAGCGAGTCGCGTCGAAAATCATTGGGGAACGCGGGCGTTCCCGCTGCGCGTAGCGCCGACAGTTTATGGCGACGCTCCGCAATGAGTTTGTTCTCGTCTTCCGGGGGTGCTGTCGCACCGTCAGGGGCTTGCGTATCGCTCATCGTCAGAATGCTCCGCGCTACAGGCCCGCCTTCAGCGAGGCCTCGAGAAATTGATCGAGATCACCGTCGAGCACGGCCGTGGTGTTACCGACCTCGATATCCGTGCGCAAGTCTTTGATTCGGGACTGGTCGAGCACATATGAGCGGATCTGGTGACCCCAGCTCACGTCCGACTTCGAGTCCTCGAGCACCTTGGCCGCAGCATTGCGCTTGTTGACCTCGAGCTCGTAGAGCTTGGCCTTCAGCATCTTCATGGCTGTCGCGCGGTTCTTGTGCTGACTACGTTCGTTTTGACAGGCCACGACAATCCCTGAGGGCATATGACGGATACGTACCGCCGACTCGGTCTTGTTGACGTGCTGCCCGCCCGCGCCGCTCGAGCGATAGACGTCCATCTCGAGATCAGCCGGGTTGATGTCGATATTGATGTCATCGTCGATTTCGGGCGAGACGAACACCGAGGCAAACGAAGTGTGACGCCGATTACCCGAGTCGAACGGTGACTTGCGTACGAGGCGATGCACACCCGTCTCGGTGCGCAACCAACCGTAGGCATAATCACCCTTGAACTCGATGGTGGCGCTTTTGATGCCCGCGACTTCACCCGCACTCGAGTCGATGACCTCGGCGCTGAACCCGCGCGTCGCAGCCCACTTAAGGTACATGCGCATGATCATCTGCGCCCAGTCTTGCGCCTCGGTACCGCCGGCACCGGCTTGAATGTCGAGATAGGCGTTGTGCGAGTCCATCTCGCTACGGAACATGCGCTTGAGCTCGAGCTTGCGCACCTTGGACTCGGCCGAGGGTAGATCGCGCTCGACCTCGCGCGCCGTCGACTCATCATCTTCGGTTTCGGCGAGTTCGAGCAATTCGATGGAGTCTCGGACGGAATTCGTCGCCGAATCGATCTGTTCGATTTCGGAGGCGAGCTTGGATCGCTCTCTTCCGAGTTCCTGAGCTTTCTCCGGCTTCTGCCAGACTGCCGGATCTTCGAGTTCGCGGCTGACTTCTTCGAGCCGCTCTTTCTTCAGATCGTACTCAAAGAAACCCCCTTAAGGAGCTGACGCGCTCCTGGAGGTCTGAAAGAGATCGCTTGATGAGCCCGAGTTCGATCATTGAAACTCATTCTAGCAGATGGTCGACGAGCAGCTGCAGACGTCGCTCGCCATTCCACTCGTTCACGTCGAGCCGGTAGACGAGATGCACGCTCTGCGGCAACGTGACCGCGCCCCCTGCAGCCCGTAGCGCCGGTCGACCTTGCAAGAGGTTGAAGGCGATGGCGTCGAACCGACGCCCAGAGCCCTCGAGCTCAACCCACATTTTCACGTGCGTCTCGCCCACGATCCGCGAACTCTGTACGCGGAAGCGCTGATCATATGCCGGCTCCGAAAAGGCCTGGCCCCAGGGCCCGCCCTCGCGCAAGGCTTCAGCGGTGGCGAGCGAAATCTCCTCGGCCCCGAGCTCCCCATCGGTCTCGATGCGATCGGCGAGCGATCCGCCCTGCTGCCAACGAGCGACCTCGGCATCGAACTCTCGTGCAAAGAGATCGAGCTCGCAACTTTCGAGCGTGAGCCCGGCGGCCATCGCATGACCCCCGAACTTCGGCAACAGCCCCGGACGTCGCGTCGAAATGGCTTCGAGTACATCGCGCGCATGAACCCCCGTGACCGAGCGCACCGAGCCGCGCAACTGGCCGCCGCCCGCATCAGCAAACGCAATCACCGGTCGTCGCAACCGATCTTTGATACGACCCGCCACGATGCCCACCACACCCTGATGCCAACTCGGATCGTAGAGACAGAGCCCGTGACGTGCGTTACTCGCGCCGCTCTCGCCACCGACGCCCCGCCGCGCGAGGGCCTCCGGGTCTTCGAGATGTCGCACCGCGGCCATGGCTTGTTCCTGCATGGTCGCCTCGATGGTCCGCCGCTCTTTGTTGAGCGTCTCGAGGCGAGCCGCGAGTGCACGCGCTTCGGTCATCGAGTCGGTGAGCAGACACTGGATGCCGAGACTCATGTCATCGAGTCGACCGGCGGAATTGAGCCTCGGGCCGGCAACGAAGCCAAGATCAGTGGCGATTACGCTTGCGAGCGTTTTGTTGCCCGCCTCGAGCAAGGCGCGTAGGCCCGCCGTACATCGACCGGCGCGGATACGCGCGAGTCCCTGGGACACGAGGATGCGGTTGTTGTCATCGAGCGGTACGATGTCGGCGATCGTGCCGAGCGCCACGAGATCGAGCCAGGTCGCCGGCGAGACCAGCGTCGCATCGGCGAGCGCACGATGGAGCGCCGCCATCACGTAGAACGCCACACCCACACCCGCGAGTGCACGCGATCTGAATTGCGTATCGGGGAGATTGGGATTGACGATGACGTTGGCGGCCGGCAGCTCTGCGCCTGCGAGGTGATGATCGGTGATGAGTACATCGATACCGAACTGCCGCGCCGCCGCGACGCCCGGCAGACTCGAGATACCGTTATCGACCGTGATGATGAGCGCAGGATTTTGTTGAGCCGCGAGCGCCACAATCTCCGGCGTCAGGCCGTACCCGAATTCGAAACGATTCGGCACCAGAAAATCGACGTCGACAAAACCCCAGGCGCGCAGACAACGTACGATGAGCGCCGAGCTCGTCGCACCGTCGGCATCGAAATCGCCAATGACCAGAATTTTTCTATCGCTGCGGCGATGCGTCAGCAATAGCTCGACCGCGGCATCGATTCCCTCGAGCGTACCGACAGGCAGTAAACGATCGAGTCCGGCTCGCAACCTCGAGAGATCATCGATGCCCCGGGCCGCATAGGCGCGAGCCAGCACCGGATTGAGCGAACTCAAGCGTCGAGCGACGTCCTCATCGACGGTACGGCGAGTGATCTTGAGCGTCACGCACCACCATCTGCGACAGCGGTGAATACCGTTCGGTGCGGTCGCCACACCCGATAGCGATCACCCGGATCCACCGACGTCCAACGATCATTGGCTGCGACCGTGAAGCGACCGACTCGGCCCTCCCGTAACGCGCGCGCAGCCGGTGCGACCCACGCCTGATCAAAATATTCCGCAGCCATGCCCGACATCGGAGCGATCACGAGCAGCGACTCATTAACACTCTCGAGGCTTACATCACCGAAGATTTCATTGATGGACTCCGGTAACGGCGATACCGGCACACTTGAGAGACGCCCGAGCGCCTGCGCCCAAACATCGTCGGTCACGATGCGTGACCAGCGTGAGGCGCCGCGAGTCGGACTCAATGGGTCGCGAGGCGGCTGACCCCCACCCCACAGCCACAAGCTGCTGATGCCAGGCTCTCCGCGCACCTCGCGCCGGCGGTTGAGCGGCAAAGCGTGCAGCCACATTTCGATTTCGCTCGCGAGTGCGCGCAACTCAGCGCTGCCCGCGCCACTCGGCAGATACGTCTCGAGCGACTCGCCGATGAGGCGCGCGGGCTCTACGGTGAGCGCACCCACAGCCGCCACGCCCCGCAACACGAAACCCGCAGCACCGGCCGGACGAAGCGCGAGGCCCTCCTCGCCGAAGGTCGTTGCAAACGCCACCGACAGTTCGTTCGCCTCGTCCTCGGAAAGACGCAAGACACCGTTCGCCGGAAAGTGCACCGTCTTGAGTCCCGCCATCAGATGTACGGGTGTCGCGATCCAGACATCGACCCTGTCGTCGTGGTCATCGCGCCCGGCGTCGAGCCGCAAGGCCGCATCGATCACACTCGCTTCGTCGATGAGCGCGAGATCATCGCGCCCCACGCCTCGAGCGACCGTCCCACGCCAACCCCCGCGCATCAAACGCGGCGCAGCAAAACGCAGCGAGGTGAGCAACGTACCGGCCGATGAGGTCGGAGCCGCTCCACGCAGGAAAAGATCAGGGAGGACGAGCACGAGTTCGCGCACATCGCGTATGTTATCGGAGCATGAGACTCACCGTGACGCCGACTGGCCCCGCCCTGCTCATCCGCAGTTACGCGGAGGGTAGCCTCCGCGTCGGCGACGCCACCTGGCAAAGCCCCGTGCTGCTCGCCAGCAGCGGATTACAGCGCGCACTGCGACCCCAATCCCCCGCCGAACTCGAGGAGCGCGACCTCGAACCCGTCTTCACGGAGAAACCCGAGCTCGTCGTGATCGGCTGGGCCGTCGGCCAAACCTTCCTACCCGCCGCACAACGGCGCTGGTTCCTCGAGCGCCAGATCGGACTCGAAATCATGGAACTCGGCGCAGCCTGCCGGACGTACAACGTGTTGATTGGGGATGGGAGGCGAGTCGTCGCACTACTTTTCCCGAATTCAACCCCGGCGCGCACCTGAACCCCGTCCGCGGGGACGCAAGAGCACCTCCGTGTGGGCTCGCGCGCGCCATCCCTGGCGCGCGACGCCCCGCTCCCGGGCTTCAGGCACGCACCCCCGATGAACCCGGCAAGAGCGAAGAGCTTGAGATCTAAAGAACCCAGAATAAGAAAAATTAAGAGCAAGAAAACAATTCGATCCGCCTCCAAGCGGCTTCGTGGACGTGATCGACGAACCACCGCTCAATGAAGCGTCTCAGTTGAACCCTGTACGAAGGGGCGTCGCGCGCCAGGGATGGCGCGCGCCGAGCTCACAGGGATGTGGTTTTGGCGTCCCCTTCGTGCAGGGTTCAACTGGGGCGCCGAATCGACCGTAATCCGAAGATCAACTGGCCGCAATGACTCCAGCTTGAAGCGGCACAAACGACACCACCCCAAGCTTCTCTTTCTCGTACCCCTGCTCACGTCGCGTGATACGCAGGAGTTCCTGTTTACCCTCGCCGCCCACAGGCATGACGAGACGTCCGCCCACAGCGAGCTGTTTGAGCAGCGCGTCAGGCACAGTCATTGGTGCTGCAGCGACGAGGATGCCGTCATAAGGCGCGTGCGATTTCCATCCTTCGAACCCATCGCCATGTCGAAACTTCACGTTCTTGATACCGAGTTCTTTGAGCCGTGACTTCGCTCGTGCGAGCAGCGGCTCGATACGCTCGATGGTGTAGAGCTTGGTGACGAGGCTCGAGAGGACAGCGGTTTGATACCCGCATCCCGTGCCCACCTCCAGCACGTTCTCGCGCGGTCCGCCATCGAGCAGGGCCTCGGTCATGCGCGCCACGATATAGGGCTGTGAGATCGTCTGCCCGAATCCGATCGGCAAGGCGGTATCTTCGTATGCTCGACTCGCGAGCGCCTCGTCG
>Ga0194132_10002943_pt1 | contig 31027 bp, 30 predicted proteins | sample TA2KigOf80mmetaG_FD_148612 | JGI IMG/M metagenome (GOLD analysis project Ga0194132, IMG submission 148612) | Freshwater microbial communities from Lake Tanganyika, Tanzania - TA2015054 Kigoma Offshore 80m | ecosystem: Environmental > Aquatic > Freshwater > Lake | place: Tanzania: Lake...
TGATGGTACCCAGTGCCGCACTGATGAGCTCCTCCGCTGCTTGGAATTCTATGCCGAAAGTCGGATAGGTGATCGTCATGCCTTCCTCTGTCTTCACGGGGAGGGCCAGAGCGCCGGAGATCGAAAGTGTGGGAAGCGCGGGGAGAGCAGGAAGGTCGGGGATGGTAATGCTTTCTTGGAATGCTCCGGGCGGCTGGAGCTTTTCATGTTCGATCAGAAGCTGCACAGGCTTGAGCACAGGGACCAAGATGGTGTCGGTGGAAACCTCGAAGGTTGTCACATCGATGAAGAGATCCTCGGGTCTATCGGTGACCGGAATAGGAGTTTGCCCTGTCGTTGGCCTGCCGTACCAAGGGTCGAGGAAGGAGTAGACCGGTGTGGTGAAGGTGTCGTTCTTGCACCACGGCATATTCACGGTGTCGTGGAATTTCCGGTATTCCTCCTGCACCCCCTGCCACTCCTTGCGCAGCTCCTCAACGGTGTTGCGCTGTTCCTGGAATCCCAGGAATGCGCCGCGGTGTCCCTGGAGCCAGTCGTGTATGACGGTTCTCAGGGTGTTTTGCTGCAGCAGCATTTTGCCGAGGACTGCAGGAAGCTGTGCACGCAGCTCGCGCGCTGCGTCGATGCCAACGGCGTACTCTTCGAGGCGGTCGATGAGATCGTTCGCCGCAGGGTCGACAGTCAGCCCATAGTGTTCGCGCAGGGTCTTCCAGCGGACCCACCCTTCCTTATACGCGCGGAAATCTGTGGCTGAACCAAAGGGGACGACAAGAGGCAAGGGGTACTCGCGAGCCGGTGCGATCAGGGCACTTTCGAGCAGTGCCGCAACGTCACCGATGACATCGTCTCCCGCTTCGATCTGTACCTCGATGGTCTTGCGCTCCGGTTCGTGCGACCACTGCTTCGCCGGAGGTTTCGGAGGCTCTGGAGGTTTCACATGGAAGAGCGTCTCTTGGAGACCGAGGTTCGCGCTCACCGCGGAGGGGAAGATGATGTGGACGACGGGCGGCGACAATAACTGCTGCACCTCCGTCTGGACTCTCTGCCATGTTTCCGTGAGCTCACGCTTATTGCCATTTTCATTGGTCACGGTGTCATCGAATGCGCGTCGCAAGCCACCGATAGAGCGGATGCTCACGAAGGGGTCGGGGCCATGTGTGGAACTTGCGAATCCCGACGACGAAGCGCTGCTGGCTGCTGACGAACTTCTCAGCATGAGAATCGGACCGCGGGCGCGCTGGAGAGCATCATCCAACGACAGCAGAGCGAAGGTGAGATCTTGTCCATATTCCCGCTTAAAGACCTCACCATTGAGCAGGCTGAACGCTCCGCCGAGATTGGGGTACCAGAGGTCCTGGCTGACATTGAACAAGCGGTTGCGGATCTCCCTCGGTGCCGTGGGATTGGGGTCCAGCGGGAAACTGGTCTGTCCAAACGATCCTTTCCCGCGCTGTGATTCGTAGAATGTACGGAATTCATTTCCCGGCATGTAGGCACCGATGACGCAGCGCTGGTCTCTGACCGAAGTCGTGCGGATTTTCGGATCGAACTCGTCGTAAAACCCAAAGCAGGCGACGGGGATGTTGATCCGGGTATTGATATCCCTCGGCACACCAGAAACCCTGCTTCTGCGGTAGTCGGACCGTGGGTACTCGCGGAAGTACGAGATGTACTGCCCAGGAACCATCTTACCGCTCTCGATGCGCGCGCCGTAACCGCCCCGGCATCCGGTTTCCATGCGGTAGGGACGGGGGATCAGTTCGCCGTTGTGATCAATTGTCGCGACCGTGCCGTTCGATGCTCTGCACTGTCCGGGGATAGCCGGGTGGGCGCACTGGGAGTCTGCATTGCACGTCCACTCGCGGCAGTTTGTGGGGCAGGTTGCAGATCCTTCGCTGCAGCAGGGATTCGTGCACTCAGGATCGGAGCCATCAACGAGGCCGTCGCCATCATCATCCGTTCCATTCTCGCATCCGCCTCTGATGATTACGTTGCAGTCCTCCGGGTGTCCGATGCGGCATGGGGTGGTGAAAACTTGCTCTGGAACAGCGTTCTTGCAAACCAAGGGCGCAGTGCACTCCGCATCCGCAAGACACGGAGCCTCGGCGCCGGGAGCCAGGCCTACAGGGAGTCCATCGCCGCGGCAGAGGACGCAGTTGCGGCGGGCATCCGGGTGAGACGCGCATGTGGCAGTGCTCCCGAGCGTGCACGTTTCGTAGTCCAATCTGCTGACAATGGCTCCTGAGCAGCAGTAGTACCATCCGTAGAATATGATGGTGCTAAGAACAAAGCCTGGGCCTGGGCTGTTATAGCACTCTGCTCCGGGGGGCATCTTTCCCGGATACGGGTCCCACCGAGCAGTGACATCTTCAGGCGATCCACCGCTGTATTTCTTCGCACATGACGGCGCCTTGTCTCGGGGGTCCGTATCTTCCCTATCGAAAGCCCCGAGCCGTTCGCAGCAGTCTCCGTCTGTGGGATTATCATTGCGTTCTTTTTCCTTGTTACCGTGTTGTACGCAGAAATGTATATCGCCGGTTATTGCGGGTGGTATAGCTTCTCTTACCCATACGGCTAGCCAGATCGGGAACTGCCACTTGTTCATGCGCTGGCAGATCTGGGTGCAGCGAGCCGGCGTTGCCATCTTGTCCTTGTTGGGATCAGAACTCACCTGTTGGCACGGCGGGTCTTCGTCGAAGAATGGAGGAAACCCAGCGCGGCATGCCGTGCTCCATCCACGCGCGCGTGCATTGAACGGAAAGATGAATCCGTCGTTCAGTGCGCCGCTAGTCTCATCTCGCTCTGCCATCCCCGAAGGCATTTTGTTGAACGGAAACCCCTTTCGTCCAGGTACCCCGGCAACGATGGGGATCTTGTCTATAGCGCTCACGCTCGGGAGCATGCCGCCGCAAACGGCGCGTTCGTTGAGATCCTGGTAGATTTCACCGCTTGGTGCCCCAGGTGCTCCAGTGACATCGCGGATCTCCTCGATGCTTCCTGGGTTTGGGGTTGGGATTTTGTATGGCTCAGGAAAATCTGCGGTGCTTCGTGGTGCCGCAAGGGCAATAGGGCCATTGAGGAACATCGCTACCCCGAGTGTTGCCGCAAGGAATCGATGATGGGCAGCAGAGCATGGCACAGCGGTTGCTATGGTAACGCTTAATGGCCCCAAGAGTGGTGAAGGGAAATTGACATGGTTCATGGGTGGTATGGGACTCGCACCTCTACCCCCTACCCCCTACTCCTATTTCTTTTGTCCATTGCACCTTTTTTGGAATGGGTGTACGAATGTACACGTTGATTTCTTGGGGGCGACCTTTAGGCTCTGCCGTCCTCGCATCCCCCCAATCTCTTTTCCCCCACTTCCATGTTTTCCCTCAACCGCGTGTCCCTCATCGGCTACCAGACTCAACCTGTGGAGCTTCGCCAAACGCCTTCGGGCACGGCCGTCACCGACCTCAACATCGTCGTACCAACATCTTTCACTACAGGAAGTGGCGAGCAGCTTTCGGGGAAGGGATTTTTCACGGTGACGCTTTGGGGGCCCATGGCGGATGTGGCTTCCCAGTACGTGCGCCCGGGTGCACAGCTGTACATCAGTGGCAGATTGCAGACCGATAGCTGGGATGATCAGACGAGTGGCGAGAAGCGCAGCAAGACGAAGGTCGTCGCGCAGGAGATGATTCTCCTCGATCCCAAGGATGGTCAGCGCAGCGCTCCCGCAGGAGCGGAGCTCGGGAAGTGCCTGAACCGTGCTGAGGTCATCGGCAACGTCACCAAGGATCCGGAGATGCGTACAACAACCGGTGGCCAGAATGTCCTCACTATTGGTGTGGCCAGCAACGAGCGTTGGAAAGATCGTCAAAGCGGTGAGATGAAGGAGCGCACGGAGTTCCACAACGTTGTCCTCTGGGGAGCGCTTGCTGAGGATGTCGCAAAGCACATCAAGAAGGGCAGCAAAGTCTACGTCGCTGGCCGCGTGCAGACGCGGAGCTGGGAGACGCAATCCGGCGGTAAGCGCACGACGACGGAGATTGTCGCGGACCAGATGAGCATGCTCGGCATCGCCAATACTGTTGCTGCCGAGACCGTGTCTACCCGAGCTGCTATGCCTTCTCGCGAGCGCAGTGCCGAGGAGTCGCCCGTTGCGGTTACTGAGCCGGTTGCTGCGATCCCGGAGGTGCAGTACCAGTCAGATGTGAAGGTGGAGGATTTGCCGTTTTAGGTAGTTATTCCTCGTAGCGGAGGTTCATGAACCTCCGCTACTCCGCTAGTACCGTAGCGATCCATCTGCCTGGACGAATCGCATCTCCACCTCCAGTTTCTCCAGTATTTTTTCCTGCACCGTATGCACAACGTTCATGGCATCCTGAAACGTCGCACCCTTTTCACTGATCAAAAAATTCGCGTGTTTTTCAGAGATCATGACTCCGCCATGCTTTGTACCGCGCAGTCCTGCAGCATCAATGAGTTGCCATGCTGGAGTATCCCCAATGGCCTTGAAGCACGAGCCCGCGGTGCGCTGGTGTGGTTGTGTTTCGATGCGCTTTTGTAGCAAACGTTCGATCTCCGCTTGGATCACCGCTGCATCGACTGTGGGAACGGAGAGGGTACAAGACCAAATGATGGGAGAAGCTGATAGCTGATAGCTGTCAGCTATCAGCTTTTGCTTGAAGATGCTCTCGCGGTAGGAAAATGCACATTCTTTCTTTGTGAGAGTTTTCCACTCTCCATCAAAAACGGTCACAGATTCTATAAAGTGATCCATCCATATGCCCTTCGGTCCTTGGCCGGCATTGCCGAAGATTGCTCCGCCGACGGTGCCGGGGATTCCTGTGAGGGGGGAGAGATCCCATCCTTCCTTCGCAAGTTCGTTGATGAGCATGGGGAGATTTTTGCCGGAGGAGACATGCAGGGTTGTGGAGTTTTCCTTGGTCCACTCCTGGGCGGCTATGCGTACGACAAGGGCATGGATTTCTCCATCCGCAAAAATGGTGTTGCTCCCAGAGCCGAGGACGATTATGGGAACACCGTGCTTTTGCGCAAAGGCATAGGCCTCTTCAACGTCTTCTTGTGTCGCAAGTTCTGCAAAGTACCGTGCGGTACCACCAATGCGCATAGTGGTCTTTGGGCCGAGGGGTTCATCTTCACGGAGAAGCATGGCAGTAGTGTGCCGTGTTTCTGGTGCCCATGGGAAAAGTTTGCAGGGTTTGCTTGCTGGGCTCTATGAAGTGCCTTGCTCGCAAACCTATTTCTTCGAGAGCAATGCTGCTGCCCTTTCCATGCTATCGAAGACTTTCTGGCCCCCTCCTCTGACCTGCACTTTGCTCAGGAGCCATCCGATGATGCCCACGCCAACGAGCCCGCCTGCGAGCATAGCAAGCTCACGCGTTCCCATGGAGATCTGGATCTGGAGCAGCGCAAGTTGCAGTACCGCAAAGGCGAAGACGCCCCCAATCATGCCAATGCCGAGGGTGACGAGCACGAGGTGCACGCGGTTCTCCTGGCTGTCTTGAGCGGCACCCGCAAGTCCTGTAAGCAGCTCCGAATCGACGACAACCGGTGAAGCTCCCCAGTCTTTGAAGAGCGCTGTGACTTTGCGTTGCAGGACGAGCATCACGAAGGTCTTGAAGGGAACCGTTGTCTTTCCCTCGATGATCGCCCGCGCGCCATCGGAACGGAGGGTAACTTCTGTGTCGTGGTTGCTGGAGGTGGTGAAGGCCATAGAAGCAGTGTATCACTATTTGTCATTTACCACTTCCAACGCTCCCAAATCCTGCATCATGCGCCGGATATCCGGTACGCATCCCCAGCTCTTTTCATTGATTGTCACATCAAAGCTCTTGGTCCAGGCATCGAATATCACCGGGCTCTGGAAATTAGCAAAAATCCAGTCGCGCATTTGCGTTCTCGCCGTCTCTGTCATCTTCGTTGTGTCGAAGTGCAGAGTGGGAAACGGCGGCCGAGTTTCCGGGTGATGAGATATGGTGTGGGATCCCATGATGTATATATCACTATTTTCCTATGCAATTTTCAATTCTTTGGAGGGTTTTTCCTCTCCCTAGCGCCTCTGCCACTTCGTAAGCCCCCGGGCTGTAGGGCTTCCCTGTGAGTGCCGCTCGCAGCGGCCAGAGGACTTGGCCCAGCTTGTAGCCTTTGGTTTCTACGAGACCTCGCAGTCGTACCTCGAGTGTTGCCCGGTTCCACTCCTTTGCATCTACACTCTCAAGAATCGAACGGAGTTGCGGAAGGATTTCCTCTACGAGTTCCGGCGTGAGCTTTTGCTTGGGATTGGCCAGGAGTTCCATCGTTACGGTTGGCTCTTCGTAGAAAAACCGTAGCGTCTCGGGGGCTTCGGGAAGCAGAACCAAGCGTTCTTGGATCAAGAGAGCCTTTGCGAGAATCTCAGGGTCTTTGGAGGCTACGGGCAGATCTTTTTTAAGATACGGCAGGATGCGCTCCAGAAACTTCTCCGGAGCACATTTGCGGATCCACTGTCCCTGAATCCAATCCAATTTTTCATGGTCGAAAATCGCTCCTGCCTTCGAAACGCGTTCGATGGAGAACGCATCGATGAGTTCGGGAAGCGAAAAGAGCTCCTGTTCCGTACCGGGGTTCCACCCGAGAAGCACCAGAAAGTTCAGCAATGCTTCGGGGAGGTACCCTTTTGCTTTGTAGTCCTCTGCGGCGACGTCGCCTTGGCGCTTGCTCAGTTTGCTGCGGTCGGCATTGAGCAGGAGCGGCACATGGGCATAGCGTGGCGCTTTCCAGCCAAGGTACTCAAAAAGCAGCAAATGCTTCGGTAGCGACGAAAGCCACTCTTCTCCGCGGATGACGATGTCGATATCCATCAGGTGATCATCCACAACGTGAGCCAGGTGATACGTGGGGAATCCGTCACTCTTCAGCAGTACCTGATCATCGATCGTTGATCCTTCAAAGGAAACAAAACCACGGATGTCATCGGTGAAGGTAACGGTCGAACTCCGTGGAACCTCAAGGCGGATGACGTACTTTTCTCCGGCGGCAATACGCTTTGCGGATTCTTCCTTGGGAATCCCCAGACACTTGCGGTCGTACATGGGAGCCTGCTTATGTGCCTGCTGGTCTTTGCGCATGCGGTCGAGACGATCCGATGTACAAAAACAGGGATAGGCTTTGCCGGATGCCAGAAGTTCGTCGGCATATTTCCTATAGAGATCCAGACGTTCTGACTGGATGTACGGACCCTTCGATCCCCTTTGCACAACGCTTCCTTTTTCCAGAAGTACCCCTTCATCCGGAGGCAGGCCCGCCCAGTGCAGCGTGCGGAGAATATTTTCTATGGCTCCTTCCACGCTTCTCTCCTGATCCGTATCCTCAATGCGCAAAAGAAACGACCCCTTCGTTTGCTTGGCAAGCAGGTAGGCAAAGAGTGCTGTCCTCAGGCCCCCGATATGGAGCATGCCGGTGGGGGAGGGGGCGAAGCGGGTGCGCACGCAACAAGCTTATAGCTTTTAGCTATCAGCTGTCAGCTTCTGAAAGCTGAAACCTCCAAGCTGTTATTGTACTTCCACACTGAACGTCACCGGCGTATTGGGTCGATCATTGCCGTCGCGCGCGACCTTTGCGATTGCGTGGATGACATCTTCGCCTGCAGTGACGCGTCCGAAGATCGTGTAGTTCGGAGGCAGTGGGTAGTCACTGTCCATGATGAAGAACTGCGAGCCGTTCGTGTCTGGGCCACGGTTCGCCATGGCGATCACGCCTGTGGTGTACCCCTTGGCCATCAGAGGATTGCTGTCGAACTCGTCTTCAAAGGTATCTCCAAAGACGCTCGATCCTCCCGTGCCGTTTCCATTGGGATCGCCGCCCTGGATCATGAATCCGGGGATGACGCGGTGGAAGGTTAAGTCATGGTAGTAACCGCTCTGGGCGAGCACGATGAAGTTCGTTGCAGTCTTGGGAGCAGCGTTGGCATCGATCTCCGCAGTGAGATCGCCCTTCGAGGTCTTGATGGTGACGATGTGCTTACCGGAGAGGAGCTTGCCGTCGAATCCTTTGAGCATGGTTGTGGGAGTAGAGGGGATTGCGGGCGCAGGTGCGGGTGCAGGCGCAGGGGCGCGGTCAGCAGAAAGGTCTTTCTGGTCGCCACAACCGACGAGGAGTGCCAACGCGAAGAAGGGAACAATGAATTTCCACATAGGACGCGCAAGCGTAATCATGATCGATGTCCGGAGACAAGGATATCAGAGATAAGCTTTGCGATCTGTCCAGTACTGTCCCCTTGGCGTTCTACCCGAATTTTTGCACGGATGTCCTCGCGAGCGGCAGAATCCGACAAAAGTTGTGAGACAACATTTAGGAGGCTTCTGTCCATATCATCCTGCGTAACGAGCAGACCGAGTCCCCGTTTTTGTACTGACACGGCGTTATGCATCTGGTGATCGTGCGCCACTCCCGTGAGAGGAATGAGTATGGTCGGGATGACATTTCCCAGAAGTTCAGCGATGGATCCGGCTCCTCCTCGGCTGATGGCAACAGAGGCGCAGGCGTAGAGATGGGGAAGTTCTGTGTGGGCGAAGTCAGTAACCCAGTAGTTTTTTGGTTGAGTGGTTTGTTGGTGGATATCTTTTCCTGGACCCGTGAGATGGATCACATCACACATTTTCATTAGTCCCTCCAAGTTTCGTAACGCCCATTCATTGATCGACTGTGCCCCTTGGCTTCCGCCCACAATCAACAGGATCGGGCGGGTGCCGGAGAATCCCGTGATGCGCAGCCCTTCCTCTCGAGAACCACGGGTGATCTCTGCACGGAGGGGGTTTCCTGTGAGTTGATAGTTAGTAGTTGGTAGTTGGCCCGCCCGTGCCGGTACGGACGGGTAGTTTGTAGGGAATCCTAAGCACACACGCGTAGCCATTCGCGCAATGATGCGATTAGCCCGCCCCATGAGAGCATCGGATTCGTGGAGGATGATCGGGATCCCGAGCTTCTTTGCGGCGAAGCACACAGGTATAGCAACGTATCCCCCCTTACTGAAAATGACCTTGGGCTTCATGGACCGCAGCAATTGCAAGGCTTTTCTGTGCGCCAGAAAAAACCTCCATGGGAAATTCCACGAGAGTCGTGGCGCGTCGATGACGGTGTACGGTAGGGATTCTTTCTTCAGAAATTTCGCCTCACCTCTGGGGCTGCAGACGAAGTGCATGACGGCATCGGGGTGGCGCTTCTGTAGCTCCCGCGCCACGGCGATCGCTGGGGTGATGTGGCCGAGTGTGCCGCCGCCGGCGAACAAGACGTGAGGGTGGGGCGTAGGGGGTAGGGGGTGGAGCACAATCGCATACTACCGGTCACTTCCTATGACTCACACAAGATCGCGGTCTTTGTGTTCGAGCAGCTGTTTCAATCCTGGTACGGCAACGCGTTTCTGCAATGAGAGCTCGTCACCATATCTCATACCTACACCCTACTCCCTAGCCCTACTCCTATTTCCTATGTCATGAACTTCTGCATCAATCCTGTTCTGCGCTTACTCCTCCTTGCGATCGCCGCTTCCTCCGTCGAGTACATGGAGATATTCAAAAGGATGCCCGTCCCCATCAGTACCGACATCAACGACGATCCTCCGTAGCTGATAAAAGGAAGTGTGAGACCTGTGAGTGGGAAGAGTGCGAGCGTTACTGCGATATTGAGGAGTGCCTGGCAGGCGATCCACGTTGTGATACCCGTTGCCACGAGGAAGCCGAAGCGGTCCGGTGCGCAACGCGCGATGTGGAAACCACGCCACACGAAGATGCCGTACATGCCGAGGATGATGAGCAAGCGGAAGAACCCCAACTCCTCTGCCATAGCCGCAAAGACCATGTCTGCCTGTACTTCGGGAAGGTAGCCGAATTTCTGGATCGACTTTCCGTATCCCACGCCGAAGGGGCCTCCGGAACCGACGGCGATGAGTGCCTGCTTGATCTGGAAACCGATGGACTCCGTGATCGACGGATCATCCGGTCGCAGGAACGCTGTGAACCGATTGCGTACATACTGCTTCTGCAGGATGAGGGGCAGCCCGAAGACTCCCGCCATCGATGCTCCCAAGCCGACGTGCAGGATGTTGCCGCCGGCGACGAAGAACATCGTGATCGCTATCGATGAGAGAACGAGGAAGGACCCGAGGTCAGGCTGCACGGCGACGAGAAAGGTGGAGACGAGCAAGAGCGACGCAAAAGGGAGAAAGCCCTCCTTCCACGTCGAAATCTCCTGCTCTCGCTTCTGCAGCCAGAGTGCAAGGTAGAAGATCAGGGTGAGCTTTAGAAATTCCGAAGGTTGTATGGAGAGTGGGCCGATGCGCAGCCAGCTGTGTGCCGTGCCGTAGTCCGCGGAAATCCCCGGGAGGAATACCATGAGGAGGCAGAACAGCGTGAGACCGAAGAGCGGAAGCGCAAGGCGCTCCCACATGTGATACGGCGTGATGAGGCAGGCAAATCCCACACTGATTCCGATGAGCACGTGGAAGAAGCTGCGCCACAGATAGAAGGAGTTGCTGGGCAGTGCCATTGCCCCCTGTCGCACCAGCCTCTCGGTGATCTGGTAACTCTCAAACACCGACACACTTGCGATCATTGCGAGCCCGAAGAGCGTGAGCACAACGGTCGCGCCGGCGAGGAGGTGATCCATGCGACGGAACATGACCAAAGAAGTATGAATGAAGAATCAAGAATTATGAATCACCTACCCCTGCTTCATCCCCAACAAAAAAGCTTTTCTGTGTCGTCCGGTCATCGTCGGAATCTGAGCAGCGATTGCATACGCAATGCGTTTCCATCCCCGCGGCAATCGGTCGAAGTCGGGGAGTACCTTCTCCATCGCAACTGCGGCTCTCCCAAGGATCTCCATACGCTTGAGGGAAGATGCCAGGGTGATGTGATGGTGATGCAACGCTCGTGCATCTGGCTCGAAGACGAGGGCAATGCCCGCGTCGCGCAGTCGCGATCCCCACTCGATGTCTTCCCAGCCATAGAGCGTGACATCTTCACGGAACGGAAATCGTTTTGCTATGTCCGTCGGCAGACTGATGTGGCTGGTGTAGGTGAATCGGTGCTGTATCTCTTTGAGGATCGGCTTGTGTTCGTAATGCTTGAGGAGCGGATACCCAAACTGCCATCCGGAGCTCTCCAGCCAGCGCATGACGGGCGTGATGCCCAGAGCTGGGTCCCAGGTGGTGTAGCCAAGACAAGCTGACAGCTGACCCGCCCGGCCAGTGGGTCGTTCGGACGGGCAGCTGACAGCTTTCAGCTTGTTATGCATTTGTACATGCACTTCGCATGCGTGCGGCTCGAGGAAAATGTCATCGCCGATAAAGAGCACGCGCGGAGCGGTAGCGAGCTTCACTCCGCGATTGCGGGCGACGCCCTGTTGGGATTTGGGAATCTCGAGGTAGGAGATAGGGCGTAGGGGGTGGGGCGTAGGGCCTTTCAATAGTTTTGTCGTTGCATCGTCATGGCCGTCACTCACGACGATCACCTCGAGATCTTTGGCGATTGTTTGGGTAGCGAGATGATGCAGGCAGCGCGCGAGGATATCGGCGCGCTCATGCGTCGGGATGATGATGGAGAGGGAAGGGTGACTCACAGCGGTATCTTACAGAGGAAAATCATTCTTCATTCTGCATTCTTCATTCATAATTCGTTGGTGCGCACCCTCTACATCGATCTCGCATCCAACAAAGGGTTTCTGGCCCTGGTGACGGAGCAATCCGTCCTAGCATCCGATCATATCGATCAGAGAATCGGGGATCATGCATTGCTCCCGAGACTGGAAACAGTGTTGGGGGTAGGGGGCGGGGGGTGGAAGGACATCACGCATATCGCCTGTGTCGTCGGGCCTGGGGGATTTATGAGCCTGCGCGTCGGTGTAGCACTGGCGAACACACTGAGTGATCAACTAGGGATTCCGAGCACAGGGATACATCTGAGTGATGTGTACCTTGCGAGAAGTAGTAAGGAGCAAGGTGTAGGCAGCAGCATTCTCTGGTTGCATTCAACGAAGAAGACGGAACTTTTTGTACGGGGATTTGGAGATGCGGCGAAGATCTGGCCGGAGGCGACGCACGTGACATTGGAGCAGCTATCAGCTTTCAGCTTTCAGCTTTCAGGTATGTATTGGTGTGGGGAACTGATCCCCGAGCACCGCGCTGCCATCACATCCGCAGCGAAGGTAGATGAACTTCCACTGCAATCATTGGAAGACATTCTCCCTGCGTTCCTTGCGCATCAGAAATACCAAAAGCAGATTCTTAAGCCGTGGTACGGAAGGGGATGGTGATTCCTGTACATGCGGTAAAAGTGTTGGGCATCCCTTCTTTATCTTGTGGTACAGGTCATGGGCATCTTGGCGATACTTCGTGTCAGCCAATGCAATGCGAGTCGTGATCGCAAGCTCTTGAATACGGTTGAGGAGACTGTTCGAGCCTTGTCATGCCCATAATATTTGGTGGATTCATGCGGAGATAGAGCATATCTCCGCTATGCTTTGATTCATGGCCGTCATTGAATTTCTCAACAAGCTCCTCGGCGATCCCAACGAAAAAGAACTCAAGCGCGTGCGCCCTGTCGTGCCGAATGTGCGTGAGTGGCAGAAGAAGTATCAATCTCTAGGTCTCACAGATCTCCCCGGAAAGACTGACGAGTTCAAAAAGCGCATTGCCGATGGAGAGACCGTTGATGGCCTTCTCCCCGAAGCTTTTGGCCTCGTCTGCCGCGCATGTGAGCTTCTGCAGGGGCAGTCCGCCACCATGGGTCAGCAGACCTTCACATGGGACATGGTGCCCTTTGACGTGCAGATCATCGGCGGGGCGGCATTGCACAGAGGGTGCATCGCGGAGATGAAGACTGGTGAAGGAAAAACGCTCGTCTGCACGCTTCCGGTGTACCTCAATGCCCTTGCCGGCAAGGGCGTGCATGTCGTGACCGTCAACGATTACCTCGCACGCCGCGACAGCACTTGGATGGGACTCCTCTATAGAGCGCTCGGTCTGACTGTCGGGGTGATCATCCACGAGAAGTCGACCGAAGAGCGTCACGCAGCCTACGCATCCGATGTCACCTACGGTACGAACAACGAGTTTGGATTCGACTACCTCAGAGACAACATGGCGGTGGGCCTCGATCGGCAGGTGCAGCGCGGACTCCACTACGCCATCGTCGACGAAGTCGACAGCATTCTCATCGACGAAGCGCGCACGCCGCTCATCATCTCGCAGCCTGCGGAGGAATCCACGACCAAGTACGGTCAATATGCTTCGCTCGTACAGGGGCTGCAGGAGAACACCCACTACACTCGTGACGAGAAGCAGCGTGTGGCGACCCTGACCGAAGAAGGCGTAAAGAAGATGGAAGAACTGCTCGGGCTTGAAAATATCTACACCGACAAGGGATTTGAGGAGGTACACCACATCGAGCAGGCGCTCAGAGCACATGCCATCTACAAATGCGACGTGGACTACGTCGTGCGCGATGGAGAGATCGTCATCGTCGATGAATTTACCGGTCGTCTGATGCCCGGTCGCCGCTACAGCCACGGTCTGCATCAGGCCATCGAAGCCAAGGAGGGGGTCGAAGTGCAGCGCGAGAGCAAGACGCTCGCCACCATCACCTTCCAAAACTACTTCCGGCTCTACGGGAAGCTCGCTGGCATGACGGGAACCGCGAAGACGGAGGAAGAGGAATTTGAATCCATCTACAAGCTCCGTACGCTCGTCATCCCCACCCATAAGCCGGTCACTCGTGCCGACGCATCTGATGCGGTCTACAGCACCGTTGCGGCAAAGTTCCGGGCGGTCGCGAAGATCGCGAAGGAGAAGTACGACAGAGGGCAGCCCGTGCTCATTGGTACGACATCCATCGAAAAGTCCGAAGCCATGGCGCTCCTGCTCGACGAACTCCATGTCCCCCACCAAGTGCTCAATGCCAAGCACCACCAGCGCGAAGCGGAAATCGTCGCCGGAGCAGGTCAGCGCGCTGCGATCACCATTGCCACGAACATGGCGGGGCGAGGCACGGACATCAAGCTCGGAGAGGGGATCGCTGCCCTGGGAGGCCTTGTCGTGCTTGGTACCGAACGTCACGAAGCTCGTCGTATCGACAATCAGCTCCGCGGTCGTAGCGGCAGACAGGGAGACCCTGGGGAATCACGCTTCTTTGTTTCCATGGAAGACGATCTCATGCGCCTCTTCGGTGGTGATCGTCTGAAGGCGATGATGGTGCGACTCAAAGTTCCCGACGATGTTCCGCTGGAAAATACCCTTGTCTCCCGGAGCATCGAGAGTGCACAGAAGAAGGTGGAGGGCAGGAACTTCGACATCCGCCGGCACGTCGTGCAGTACGACGACGTGATGAATAAGCACAGAGAGATCATCTACAAGCGCAGGCAGAAGATCCTGGAGCGACTGGCGGCAGGCGACCATGAGGATGCGGCAGATGAATCGCCTTTGCACATCGTGGTCCTGGGGCTTCTTCGCGAGGAGGCGCAGGCGCTGGTTGCCTTGCACTGCACGGCTGCCGATCCCGATGCCTGGGGTGTAGACATCGTGCACGCGACGGTGGTGGGCATGCATCCCGATCTCGTCGCTCGCATCCCCCTGGAGAAGTGCAAGGAGTTCGCCGATGCCGATGCTCTCGCAGCCTTCCTTGGCGATGCGCTAACGACATTGTACGAAGAGCGTTGCGCCGACGCGGATGCCAGTGCTGTTGCGCAGGCCGAACGCGTTGTGACACTGAGATCCATCGATACGCACTGGATGGATCACATCGATGATATGGCGCACCTCAGAGAGCAGGTTGCTTTCGCTGGGTTTGCGCAGCGCGATCCGCTCATCGAGTACAAAGATCAGGGGTTTCGGAGGTTCCAGCAACTCCTCGCAACGGTCGATGCGACGATCGCCCGCACGTTGCTCCAGGTGGATTTCCGCCAATTCCAGCCGCGTGCAGTCCTTGAGCGCGCATCCGAGGAACTGGAAGGCATCCGTACCAACGAAGACCAGATTGAGGCGGAGCTGGAGGAGACGGGAGTGGGAAGTGGGGGACGAATGGAAAATGGAAAATTCCTGCCTGCCGGACAGGCAGGGAAAATGGAAAATTCCGATATTCTTAGTGCACGTCCAAGTGGTGCACGGCCATCCGCGCCCATCGCGCAGGTTCGGCATACACAGGACATTGGCCGCAACGATCCCTGTCCGTGCGGTTCCGGGAAGAAATATAAGAAGTGTCACGGAAAGTAAGTATTATCAAATCTACGCAGCTTTCTCTCTATTCCCCAGAAGCTGACAGCTGAAACCTAAAAGCTGTAAGCTTGTCTCCCATGCCCCGCATTCCCTCCGCGATCATCGGCCATGAATCGCCAATCGAGGCACTGAGAGCAGACATCGCTTCCGGCAATGTCGCGCATGCGTACCTCTTTCATGGACCTGCGCACTTGGGGAAGATGACCACCGCGCTCTGGTTTGCCGAGAAGCTCCTGTGCGCCGGTCTCGATGAAGAGCGGCGGAAGCAGTCCGTACAGGAGATCGAACATCTCACGCACCCCGACCTCTTCATCATCGATCAGCTGTGGATGGAAGATGTCTGTGAAGACTGGGATGTCATCGCGCGATCTTCCAACATCCCCCAGGAGCATCGTCAGAAAGCTGGCGCCAAAAGCGACATGATCAGCATCGACGATATCCGCGCTCTCCACGGCCGACTCCACGAAAAGGGGCTCTCACCCTACCGTTGCTGCATCATCCGTTCTGTCGATCGCATGCAGGATCTTGCAAGTAACGTTCTCCTCAAGATTCTCGAAGAGCCCCCGGAGGGACTCGTCTTCATCCTCACAGCGGATTCCGCCGATGCGCTCCTGCCCACCATCGTCTCTCGCGCCCGATCGATGCATTTTCACCGCGTTGCGGACCATGCGCTGCAGCCTCTCCTCGGAGACGTCTCGGAGGACGATCAGGGATTCATCCTCGGGCTCGCGCAGGGGGCGCCGGGATTGCTCTTCGCTCTCCGCAACGATCCTGATGCTCTGCGCGCGCACCGCGCCCAACACAATGCCGCACTGGCGTTCTGGAACGGGCGCACTCTTGCCGACCGTTTGCAGAGCATCACGCCTCTCTTCAAGCGTGGGGAGGAGGCAGGTCGTCTCCTGTTGCACCTTGCCCTCGTCTTGCGCTTAAAGCCCGACCACTGCGTGCCTGAGGTACAGGCCTTCACTGCGCTCGTGGAGGGTCTGCAGACCAATGCGCATCGTCAGATCCTCGCACAGCGCTTTGCTCTCGATAGCCTTGCAGTGTGATTACGTCCGGGCGAGTTCCGCCATCTTCGCCTTCACTACTTCGTCGTAGGGTTCGAGGCGATTGATGCGTCGGTACGTGAATTCGGCGCGCTCCCTCGTCCCCAGTTGCATGTAGCATTCCGCAAGCAAGCGCAGGATCTCGGTGTTGCGCCCCATGCGGTCCGCCGCCTTTTCGAGGAGTGGCGCAGCTTCCTCAAAGCGTTGCGCGGCGATGCAGGCGCGGCCGAGAGCTGCGGAGCGCTCGGGGTTCTTCGGGTCTCTGTTGAGTGCTTCCTGGTAGGAGCGGCAGGCATCGATGAACTTTTCCTGGCGATAGTAGGCGAGACCGAGATTGGCATGGAACGAGACGTCGTCTTGGTGCTGCAGGAGCTCCTTGTAGAGCGCCTCGGCCTTTGGTTCACGATTGGTCGTGAGGTAAAGCTTGGCAAGCTCCGCACGCACGTCGCATGCCGTCGGGTCGATCGTCAGGGCTTGGATGAAGAGACGCTCGGCCTCTTCCATCTTTCCCTGTGCAACCGCCTTCTCGGCATTGCGGAAGAGCGAGCGCACCCGTTGCATCTCCATCGCTGACACTCTTGGGCTTTTCTTGGTTCTGCAGATCGGACGTTCCTCCACCGCGTTGAGCCCCCGACGCTCCGCGAGCGCTGTGCGGTAGCGGACCGAGCGGACAAACCGTCGCACCGTGCGGTTGCGCACGAGGATTTTCAGCCCGACGATGCCGCAAATACCGACGAAAGAGCCGATGAGGACGAAGACGTAGACCAACGGCAAGGCAGCCTAACATCAGGCGAAAAACCCGGCAAGGCACGGGCAGGGTATTCTTCCCGACTTTTTCCACTAATACTCCACGACTTCCACCTCTACGTCTCCCCGTACCTGCGCCTGGCAGCTTAGGCGATCGGGGTCTTCTACGATGCCCATGTTTTCCTCTCGGTCATTGCGAGGACTGAGGTTCTCCATGCCTTTTTTCACCTGACACATACAGGTTGTGCAGAACCCATTGCCGCCGCACGCGTGTTCCATAGGAATGGCGTTGTCGAGCGCGATCTGCAGAATGGTCTCCCCATCCTTCGCCTCCACGGTTTTGACTTGGCCGGAATAATGAAATGCTACTTTAGCCACGAGAAAAATAAAGAATGAAGAATGAAAAATGAAAAATTACCTCTATGCTGTCAGTATCCGCAATCTATCCGTAATTCTCAATTATTCATTCATCATTCTTCGGTGACACATCTCTCCATCACCGGCCTCCATGTCTCCGTGGATGGCAAGGAGATCATTCGCGGCATTGATCTGGAAGTTCCCCTCGGAGAGGTGCACGCAATCATGGGGCCCAACGGTTCAGGCAAATCGACGCTGGTGAATGCGCTCGCTGGTCACCCGCGCTACGTCGTCACCGGGGGCACGGCGCAGTTTGCCAGGCAGGATCTGCTTGCGCTTGAGCCGCACGAACGTGCGCGCCTTGGCATCTTCCTCGCCATGCAGTATCCGAAGGAGATTGCGGGCGTCACACTCCGGAGCTTTCTCTTCGCCGCCTATAAAGCGCAGATGATCGCGCGGGATCCCACATTCACGTCAGCTTCCCCGGTGAAGTTCAAGACGATGCTCGAGCACGAGATGCGCTCGCTGCACATGGACCCGGCGTTTGTAGAGCGCTCCGTCAACAAAGGGTTTTCAGGAGGGGAGAAGAAGAAGGCGGAGGTGCTGCAGATGTGCATCCTCAAGCCCGCGCTCGCCCTTCTCGATGAGACGGATTCCGGTCTCGACGTCGATGCCCTCAAGATCGTTGCCGACGGCGTGAATGCCATGCGCAGCGCAACGTTCTCTGCGCTCATCGTCACGCACTACGCGCGCATCCTCGAGTACATCACGCCGGATCGAGTGCATGTCATGAAAGGCGGCAAGATCGTCGAGAGCGGGGGAGCGGATCTCGCACGGAAGCTGGAGAAGGAGGGGTATACGCAATACGCATGACGGGGTTGACGCCCCGTCGCGATGGGGGATACTGCCGGTGTGGAATTCGATGCAGACACTTCTCTTGGCGCTCTGGAAGAGCATCTGCAGGGCGTGTTGCTCGGGAAGGGAGTTTCATCTTCTGCGTGTCGCCGTTTTGTCAGTTATCATCTTGTCTTAGGAGCCTCCTTTGGGAGGGATCCTCGCATCACTCTCGGACAATTGTTACACGATCACCGACCATGCCAATTAGCAACGTTTGCTGAGGAAATTGATGAGATGGTGCATCGGTTTGGCACGAAGCAGTTTCTTCAAAATCTTCTCCGAGATCCATTAGCCATGCGTTCGGACGAATAGCAGTGTAAGAATCCTCTCCGCCATCCGTCTTAGTGTAGAATCTATTCACTTTCCCCCTCTTTCGTATGGACGAACATCTTCTCAAGCTCCGACCGCCGCTGTGGCTTCCCATCGCTGTCGCTCTTCTCGTCGGTGGCAGCTACGTTGCGGGCAAACACATAGAAGTCCGCGGCTACCAGCCGGTGACTATCTCTGTCAGCGGCGAAGGCAAGATCACGGCAACGCCGGATATCGCACAGCTCTCCTTTGGTGTGCAGACCGGGCCTCAGCCGACGGCAAAAGCCGCTATGGATAAGCTGCAGAAGTCTATGAATGCCGCCTTCGAAGCTGTGAAAGCACTCGGCGTTGCAGAGAAGGACATCTCCGTGCAGTCGCTCTGGCTCAATCCCAGTTACGACTGGAGCAACGGCAAGCAGACGCTCCGTGGATACGAAGCCAATCAATCGTTGAACGTCAAAGTTCGCGATCTCGACAAGGTCAGCGATGTCCTGAGCGCTGCGACGAATGCCGGAGCCAACCAGGCAGGAGGCGTGCAATTTACGATCGATGATCCTCAGGTGTTGCAGGCGCAAGCACGCGAGAAAGCGATTGTGAATGCGCAGGAGAAGGCCAAGGAGCTTGCTATGCAGCTTGGCGTGGAGCTTGGTGACCTCAAGGGATTCTCCGAGGGTGGCGGGGCGTACCCCATGTCGTACATGGCCAAGGACGTCATGATGATGGAGAGCAGGGGAATGGGTGGTGGCGGTGGAGACGCAGGAGTTCCGCTTCCCGCAGGCGAGCAGGAGGTCATGGTGAACGTGAGTCTGACGTACGAGGTACAGGACTAATCCCATCAGTCATTGTTGGTAGAGACGACACTCTGTGTCGTCTCTTTTTCTCTCGCAAATTTTTCTCCGCGCTGGAGAACAAGGAAATGCCGAGAACCGACGGTACGAGAGTGCATAGCGTGCGTATACAGCACGCAGAACTTGCAAATAGAGGAGTTTTTCCTTGAGCGCCGTGCGAATGTTTGTAGAGTGTCCGCCTTTATGGCATATCACTTTGCGGAATTGCTTGAACGAGAGTGCGAGTGGGGTCGGCCCTCGGAGCTCCTGCCAGTCATCATGCCTGCGGATACCATTGCAGATGCGCTTAGATGCATCCATCAGCAATTCGATGGCTATCGGTTGTTGATTGCGCGCACACTTCCGCCAGATGCGGACAAATTTCTTCAGCGCATCCCCAGCGAATACGACACGGATGACCATTGTGCGCTCAGTCAAGAATGCATACAGGATGCAGTGCAACTCGTAGAGACGTGCGCTCACAAGATCGTCCAAGCAAGCCCAGACCTCCCGGCGCTTTTTTATGCATTGCAACACTGTGCGACCGGCGGGCGCTCGGCTGGGCAGTTTCTTGAAGATTTCATCGAGGATGGATTCCCCATGAGCTTCCGCATGCACCGTGGTGATATGATCGAGTTCCTTTCGCTTGCCATTCGCGATCACATCACAGTATTCGTGGAGGATGTCATGGAAGAACTGCGAAGCGCTGCTCCGTTGAACTGAACCGATGACGATCGGGTGAACGCTTGTACACTCGTCTTTTTGCTCTGAGCTCCTAGCATTGGAGGATGCGTACGTACGATGTATATATTGTCCGATGTTCTGATGGCTCGTACTACACCGGTATTACGAACGATGTAGAACGGAGAATTGGCGAGCACAATGCAGGGGTAGACCCCAAGTCCTATACATTTCGCAGAAGACCCGTGCGACTCGTGTACGTCGCAGATTTTTGGGATGTGAACCAAGCGATTGCATGGGAGAAAATCGTGAAGCGGTGGAGTAGGACGAAGAAGGAAGCTCTTATCAGAGGGGAATATGAGAGGTTGCCGGAATTGGCAGTTTGTACGAACGGAACTCACTACTATCATTTCAGGGTGATCACGTGTCACGCTGAGCGTAGTCGAAGCGCGACATGCGATCTTCTGTTCCGTCCCTCGACTACGCTCGGGATGACACAGAAGTAGTGATTTCATATAGATCTTCTGTGCTGGCTTCCAGTCTCTCTTGCCTGCAATTGTAGTTCACTTATTTGGGAATCCTCTTTTTTCTTTGAGCATATCATCGAATGTTGTCATGCAGTCGGTATACTTCCTCTCACATGGCTGATCCCATTTTCTCGGGTCTCTCTCGCTCTGTCTTCGATGACGCCAACCCTTCTCCGTACACGGCAGGCTTGAAAAAGGGTGTCGATGAAGCACTCGTGCGTGCTATCAGTGCGGACAAAAATGAACCCTCGTGGATGCTCGAGCATCGCCTGGAGAGTCTGAGAATTTTTCAAGATACGCCCATGCCAACGTGGGGAGCCGATCTTTCCAAGCTCGATCTCGATAACATTCTCTACTACGCAAAAGAAGGTGCAAAGGAAACGGACAACTGGGAAGAGGTGCCGGAGCATATCCGTCGCGTCTATGATCGTCTGGGTATCCCTGAAGCCGAGCGCAGGATGCTTGCGGGTGTAGGAGCGCAGTATGAGAGTGAGATGATCTATCATCGACTCAAGGAGGAGTGGGAGGCTCTCGGCGTGATCTTCCTCGATATGGATGTTGCGCTGGAGCGGCATCCAGATCTTGTGCGCCAGTATTTCATGCAGTGCGTCCCCGCGTCCGATCACAAGTTTTCCGCTCTGCATGGGGCTGTCTGGAGTGGGGGAACATTTCTCTATGTCCCCAAAGGCGTGCACGTCCGTGACCCGCTGCAGGCGTACTTCCGTATGAACGCAAAGAACATGGGGCAGTTTGAGCACACGTTGATCGTTGTCGAAGAGGGTGCTTCCGTGCATTACATAGAGGGATGCTCTGCGCCGAAGTATGGTTCACAGGGGCTCCACGCAGGTCTGGTCGAGATCTTCGTAAAGCCCGGAGCCAAGTGTCGCTATTCGAGTGTCGAAAACTGGAGTCGCGATACGTATAACCTCAATACCAAGCGCGCCATCGTCGAACGCGACGGCGTGATGGAGTGGGTGGGCGGCAACATGGGCTCCGGCGTCACGATGCTCTACCCTTGTTCGGTGCTCGCAGGCGAAGGTGCTCGGTGCGATCACCTTGCGATTGCCTTTGCCAACGCTGGTCAGTGGCAGGACACGGGCGCCAAAGTGATCCATGCGGCACCGCACACCAGTAGCACGGTGATCAGTAAAAGCATTAGCAAAGGGGGCGGTGTTGCCGTATACAGAGGGTTACTCAAGATCGCTCCACACGCCAGAGACTCCACGGCGAGCGTGGAGTGCGACGCTCTTCTCCTCGATGAAGTTTCCCGCACGGACACCATTCCCGATATGCAGATTCGCAATAACGATGTGACCATTGCCCATGAGGCGACTGTTGGGAAGCTCAGCGAAGAGGATGTGTTTTACCTCATGTCTCGCGGTATCGCCGAAGAACAGGCACGAGCCATGATTGTGAATGGGTTTATCGAACCCATTGTTCGGTCATTACCACTCGAATACGCTGTGGAAATGAATAGACTGATAGAGCTCGAGATGGAGGGAAGCGTCGGATGATGTACTACCGCAGATGCGGACTTTGGGGTGCGATCGCTACGGGGCGGTTATGAATGTCCTCTGGCTCTGATGGCGTGTGATTCAGGATGACATAGGTCAGTACAGCAGAGGCAAAAGCGGCAGCCATGACGAGGACTCTCTCACGAGGATGAGGCGCCGATGAACATTGTTGTAGATCGAGAATAGTCTGGATGAGTGCTGGATCTACATCCTCGTTGCTAAGCATCTCAAGCACCTCATCTTTCTTAAATCCACATTGATGCATGAACGTTGCAATCTGCAAGGGGGGTTCTTTCCGTCGCACACGCGCGCCAAGCATGGTTTGGAATTTGTACAGATCTCCGGGATCTATGCCACTCCCAAATTTACGATCTGCGTCGAACATATAGTTAATTGTATAACTCTATTATAGAATGTCAATAACAGGACTTCGCTTCGCATAGCGCAATCTACCTATTGTAGCATGAGGCTCTATACTGCAACCTCTTGGATCAAGTCATCACCATCCCCGCAGGGCAACATCGTAAGGATCCCGTTTTGCTAAGCGTGGATTCCTCTGCTGATATGTTCGTGAAGCTCGAACGCGATGCGCGGGCGGTTGTTGTGTGCATGAGTATTGCGCGCGGTGACAAGATCGTTGCTCGGCAAGCTGCAGAAATCGCAGCCGGCGCTCATCTTCACTGGATCAATGTCACGGTCGGCGATGGCATCGAGCAGTCCTTGGTGGCGACCTGTACAGGCGATGGAGCAGTGAGTGCGGTGGACTGGGTATTTCGTGCGGGAAAGTCTGATCGCCAGAAGTTGAGCGTGCGCAATGTGTTTGCATCGTCTCGCGGAGGAGGGGAGATCACCATGAAGGGTGTTGCAGAAGACACGGCGCATGTCGACGCCTCCGGCATGATCGAGATTGGGGTACAGGGCGGCGGTACGCATACATACCTTACGCAGAATGTTCTCATGCTCGATCCGACGGCAAAGGTCGATGCCATTCCGGGATTGGAAATAAAAACGAACGATGTGAAAGCCAGCCACTCGGCGACCGTGTCACGGGTCACAGAGGAGGACCTATTTTACTTTGGCGCACGTGGCATCGCGGAAGCGCAGGCTCGACAGATGTACATCGAGGGATTTTTGGGCGAGATCGTTGAGCATATTGAAAATGGCGCACTGCAGGAGGAGATGAAAAGGGCGCTGTTTCCTTGCGCGGCGGAATGATGTAAAAGCCTTCAAAAAAAGCCCATGGCACAAGTAGGAACTTGCTTATATCCCATCTATTAGTGATCCTTCTCATAATCAGCGCGCGCTGAGTGGGGAGGGTCTGTCTCAAGATGGGGGAGGATCGATCATGTTGCTTGTCGGATTGTGCTACCTTTTGATGGCTGGGGGTGCTTTGGCAATCCCTGTTGGCTTTCGTTTGTACGAATGGTGCCGCGAGAGGCAGATCGCGGCGGCGATATCGCCGTCGTTGCTGAAATTCCGCACCTAGCGGCGCCGAGATCGAAAGATCACTGACAGCCGGCCCTTCGGGCCGGCTACCTTTTAAAGTACTTGTCCACTTCACCCAATTCTCTTTTAGGGAAGCTGATCTTTCTGAAATTGCTGCTTCGCAGGATTTTAGTGTGATGGAGCAGGGATACGCACGTATTGTCGTCTCCATTTTGTGGCAGCCTCCTGCCAACTTGCAGGTGGAACATCGCTATTGGCGATCATATGCACAATCGGCAGTGCTGATGCGAGTTGCCACTCCACGCATTCGAGGAAGCAAGCGTAGGCGCGACGCATCTTCCACCAACACACCTTAATTCTTTCTGGCATTACTGCCTTCGTGTCGACATGGATCTCAACAGCTTTTTCTGCGCATGTCAGGTTGTCTGTTACTTCCATACTGAGGATACGCAAAAGTTCCGATGCCTGTTCTATCGCTTGCGCATCTGTGCCTCTGCCCTGAGCCGCATACTGCAGAGCTTCCTCCAAAAAATTTTTGCTCCCGCGCTCGCGATCTATCACCATCATCAGGGAGTTGTCTTCCGTTCCATAGCTAAAATCATAGGCACTACGGACTACGCCAATGTCGAGAAGTGCGCGGGCAACAGCAAAGCAGGGAAGAGGATGTTTTTCACTTAAGAGCAGAAGGACATTGGCTTTGGATTGGAGTGTTGTTTCGGTGCATTCGCAGGATGGTTGCAGCGTTTCAGCGCAGAGTTCACGCGTCTGCGCGAAGCGTTTTGCAAGAGCCGGCCCTACGGTGACAAGTGGTCGCAGTGGCTCAAAAAGTTTGAGCTGGCCGGGGGCAGAGTTGTGGCGGCGCATAGAAGCAAATTACCGAATAGCCATTTCTTGCACGAAGCGAAGATGGCTCTGGGCAATATCACTTTGCAGAAGTTGCTGAATTGCAGCCCAATCGGAATCTGCCGCAGTGATCTCCACAATCCCTCCTGGCCCCACCCTCCCCCGTGCGTGGGTCATTGCTAGTGCAAAATATGCCTGTGTTTCATCGTCAAGCCGCACGTATGTTGGAGCTCCATCCATATGATTATAGTAAAATAACAGGATTATCCATTAAAGATAATCCAAGGCAAATGATGGCGTATGTGAAGGGCGTCGAGAGGCACGCTCAATTCACCGTATCGCAGAGTAGAGAAGTCTTCTAGGACGCAGGCGCATAAGCGCCATACGTGATAACCCCTAGGCAATCCAAATGCATGATGGCTTTGTTATCTGCCAGAGCATGCGTCTCCAGCAATTTTCGCCGAAGCGAATAAGTGCTAGATCAGAGAATAAATTCCCTGGTAAGGAAATGTTCCATCCGCAGGTTCTCCTACGGATACCTTGTTACGACTTACTCCCAGTCAGCAGTTTCACCGTGGTACCGCCCCCGCACCTTTTTTACCGGGGTAATCCATGATGGTTACATCGTGGATAAAAAAGGTGCGGGGTAACGGCCCTTCGGGTGCTCCTGCCTTCCATGAGTTGACGGGCGGTGAGTACAAGACCCAGGAACATATTCACCGTGACATGGCTGATTCACGGTTACTAGCGATTCCGGCTTCATGAAGTCGGGTTGCAGACTTCAATCCGAACTGGGACCGGCTTTTTCCGATTGGCTCCCCCTCGCGGGTTTGCTGCGGTTTGTACCGGCCATTGTAGCACGGGTGTCGCCCCAAGCATAAAGGCCACGCTGATCTGACGTCATCCTCGCCTTCCTCCGCCTTGGAGGCGGCAGTCTCCCCTGAAAATACAACAGAGGATGAGGGTTGCGCTCGTTCGCTGACTTAACAGTACACCTCAAGGCACGAGCTGACGACGACCGTGCAGCGCCTGTCTTCGGGTTCCTTGCGGCACTCAACTGTTTCCAGTCGATTCCCGAGATGTCAAGCCTGGGTGAGGTTCTTCGCTTAGTATCGAATTAAACCCCATGCTCCACCGCTTGTGTGGGTCCCCGTCTATTCCTTTGAGTTTTAGTCTTGCGACCGTACTTCCCAGGCGGCGTGCTTACCGCGTTTGCTTGAGGCACAGGGACAGATTGAAGTCCCTACACCGGGCACGCATCGTTTAGGGCGTGGACTACCGGGGTATCTAATCCCGTTTGCTCCCCACGCTTTCGTCCATGAGTGTCAGCATACCCCCAGCATCCTGCTTTCGCTTTTGGCGTTCCATTGTGGATCAACGGATTTTACCCCTACACACAACATTCCAGATGCCTCTGAGTAGCTCTATCCGACTCGTTTCCAGGACATACACGCCGTTGAGCGACGTGCTTTTACCCCAGACGTGGTCAGTCACCTGCGGACCCTTTACGCCCAGTAATTCCGAGTAACGCTTGCATCTTCTGTCTTACCGCGGCTGCTGGCACAGAATTAGCCGATGCTTTCTCCTGAGGTACCGTCAAAAATTTCGTCCCTCAGAACAGAAGTTTACACCGGAAACCGGCTTCATCCTTCACGCGGTGTCGCTCCGTCAGGCTTTCGCCCATTGCGGAAGATTCCTCACTGCTGCCTCCCGTAGGAGTATGGACCGTGTCTCAGTTCCATTCTGGCTGGTCGTTCTCTCAAACCAGCTACCCGTCATCGACTTGGTAAGCCGTTACCTCACCAACTATCTGATAGGCCGCAGGCCCCTCCCAGACCGAAAAATCTTTACCCCGCACCTTTTTGTTCTCTGATGCTGATTCGTTTCTTCAATTCAGAAATTCCTTTACCGTGATTCTTTAATTTACGTTCACGATCGAGGGCGGCCAATCGATTCCCATATGCCTCGTAGTAAACGAGCTTCCACGGCACTCCATGGATAGTGGAGGGATTTCTTTTGTCGTTGTGCGATTGCAATCTCTGTTCGAGATTGGTCGTTGATCCGACATAGAACGTATGAGCCGATTTGCTGTATAGAAGATAAACGAAGTGCATGGATTACATAGTGTAACAAAGGACAAAAAGGTGCGGGGACCATCCGGTATTAGCCCCGCTTTCGCGGGGTTATCCCTGAGTCTGGGGCAGGTACCAACGTGTTACGCAGCCGTCTGCCGTGTTACCCAGCACCTTTTTGGCGTGAGCCGGATGCTCGCCACTGAAGTTCAATGGTGAGACCTGGTAACCGACCAAAAAGGTGCTGGGCACACTCGACTTGCATGTGTTAGGCGCACCGCTAGCGTTCACTCTGAGCTAGGATCAAACTCTTCAAAAAGAAGAGACTCTCCGTCCCACTTGCGCGGGATCGGAAAGGAATAATTACAAATATTTAAGGATACGGACCCCGCATGGCGGGGTGCGTATTTCACACTTCTCTACTCTGCGATGCTGTGAAGGAGCTTCACACTTCGACTCACGAAGGAATCGACCGCGCCCGTCACACCAAGGCACAGCCGTATGGAGTTGGGGCAAAAAGTGAGGTCTTCCCGAACGCAATGCGATCGGGAGCTAAAGCATTTTAGGCTTATGGGGTATGGCGTCAAGAAGGATTTGATGCGATTTTGTCATTCCCAATCATTGCAAAAAAATCAAATGATGGATTAATCAGAATGGCGATTGAGTGATGATTCAGTGCACATGAAAATCCCTGACCCCCTTAGTTCACCTCTTAAGTTCACCTCTTATGCACTCTGTCTGCTGCGCACCACTACTTCTGCAAGCAGGCCAAAGAGTCCGATTTGGATTCCTGTAAGAACCAGAAGAAGACCTGCGTCCGAAACGTTACGGTCGACTTGCACGGTATGGATGATGAGCCCGAGGCCGCCAAGTACAAGAAGCACGCTCGGCCATGCAAAGAATTTGAGTGGTCTGAAGTAGGTGACGATGCGCACGATGATCCCGAGGAAGCCGATGAAATTCCGTATGCCATTGAAGCCTGAGCTGAGCGAGCTCTTTCCCGTGCGCTTGAAGTAGTCGATGGGGTGAAATGTGACAATGTAATCACTGGTGAGCGCTGCGAGCGTAATTGTCATGGCAAAGGAGAAGCGCTGTGGATAGAGGTGCATGAAACGCTCAGTCACTTCGCGCTTGCAGACACGTAGCCCCGAGTTTACGTCCGGAATTCTCATACCCGTGAGGATATTGGCGAGTAGCGAGACGATGGCTTTCGCGGGTTTGCGGATCCAGGGGATTTGCACACCCTTTTTTGTGCGCGCTCCGATGACCATGTCGGCATCGCGGCTCTTCAATTCCTTCAGCATCGCGGGGAGTTCGCTCACAGGGTAGGTACCATCAGCATCGGTTGTTGCAATGAGTTCCCCTTTGGATCTGCGGATGCCGGTCTTGAGAGAAGCGCCGTAGCCGCGATTGACTGGATGGTGCATCACCCGCAGGTGCGGAAGGGTGATGGATTGCAGTATCTCCGATGAGCGGTCGGTGCAGCCATCTTCGATCACCACGATCTCAAATTGCTCGCCGCTTGCAGTGAGTGCTGCGTGCGCATCACGAATCGTTGCCTCCACGGCACCTTCTTCGTTGTAGACGGGGATTAAAAGGGAGAGCATGGGCATAGCTTAGAGCTTTCAGCTTTCAGCTGTCAGCTTTTTATAAGGAATTCCATTGCCCGCAAGCCTTTGCGCTTTGTCGGCTTTGATGCCGCTTTCCAGGTTTTTCGCAGCACGTTGAACGCCGGACCGACGATAGTTAGCGGCAGATGCTCCACGGTCCATCGTGCTGCATGTGTTCTGCATACGCCAAATATGCATCGCAGGAACCACTCAACGATGATGCGTGAAGCGGGGATGTGTGCCGGTCGGTAGCCGTAGTCCGGCTGAACGCTTTTCCAGGAATTGCGGATGAACGATCCTCGCTTCTTGAAGTCGAGCATGTGGCCGTGCATATCGAGTGCTTCATCGAGTGCGATATCTTCCAGCGTGACTAGTCGTTGACTACGCATCTCCTCAAGGAGCTCCTCACCTTGCTTCGACCGCGCAAGGATGACGGAGTACCCCCCACGGCGTGCTTCATACTTCGGACTCCACGCATCGCCGACGGAAATATCCGTGAGCTCATTACAAAAGTCGGGAATCTGCAGTGAGGTATCGGTAATGAAGAAGGGGATGAGATAGTTGTAGTGAAACTTTTCGGCTCTGAGTACGCGGCCATCCTTGAGCGTGATCTGCAGGTGCCCCGGCCATTCGCCGGCGCGGTATTGTAAATCCACAATTTCCTCTTCGGACGCTATGCCGTGTGAACGAAGAAAACTTCTGATCGCTTCAAAGGACATCTGCGTTCCTGTGTATGGGCCAAAGATGTACTTGATCGCTCGTACAGAAGGGTGGTTCATCTGTTGCAATTTGCGGATCGCAGCGACTTGGTCTGGAAGGCCTATGTACGCGAGAGGGCCGGTTTCTTTTTCCAGTTCCGCAAGAATGAGATTGGTTGGTGTCGCGCTGTAGACACTTCCCGCACAGGCAAGAATTTCTTCTTTGGTGCGTGCAATAACAGGAGATGCTTTCCATGGTTTCTCTTTCCCTACTCGAAGACAGACCGCTCCCGTGATGCGCTTTGTTTCCAGAAGATGCAGGAGCATCGCGGTGATCACCCCTCCAGAAGCGCCTGAGTGCCGGATATGTTCATCGGCCGCATGCCCGACGAAGGATTTCTCCACCACTCCGCAGAGCCAGTTCGCCGGGAGCTTACCGAAGACAGCCTGGCTGAGAGCAGGGTAGTCGCAGAAGCGTGCAGGGGAAGCATCGTACGATGCTTGTGGAACAGGCTCAGCTTTTTCTGTTCGGACGATTTTGAGTCTTCCATTACATTCTTCATACCGAAGAGTTCCGTTGCTGAGTCCGACACTCGTGCCGCAGCCGGTATCGAGGCTGGGAGAGAGGATGTCTGCCTGAAGTTTTTTAAACCAGATATCTGACATACCAAGCTATTGTAGATCCTTTTTTCATTCTATAAATCGTACATTTGCCCTCTTTAATCTGGTTTCCACTTTCTTTTGTCTGCCCGACAAAAGAAAGTGGAGAAAGAAAAACGCACCGCCGCCAACTCTCCTCCACCTGCCGCAACACCCCCCGTGGCGGCGGACCCCTCCTACGAAGATTTATGGCAAATAAATGTTCGTCTGAGGGCGATTACCTGTAATACAGGTTGGGGCAGGGTGTTCTCAAGCCATTTTCCAAATCTAAGTAGCCACTTCGGTCCCGCAGGAATCAGCACAAATGTCCGTTCGATTTGAATATGCAGTCCATTGTTTGTGAGGTATCCGATCAGCTCCTTTCGTGGAAGCATGCGGTGTGGTCCTTCGCCATGATCCAGTTTGAAGGTTGCTGAAAGCCAGTGGATCGGTTCCCAGAGGCGGTTGGGGGTTGTGAGGACGAGAGTCCCATTGGGCTTCAGTACGCGAGCGAGTTCTGCGATGAATACCTGGGGATCGGGGACATGCTCTACAGTTTCGTAGCAGAGGACGGTATCGAACTGCTCCGATGCTGCAGAGAGCGGCAAGGATTGCAGTTGCGTTACCGATGCCTGCATTCCATGCATGCCTATTTTCTCCCTGGCGATCCGAACGAAGCTTTCGGCCATCGCGATGCAGCTCAATGTTGCTGTCGGATATTTGTTCTGAAAAAAGATTGTGCCGTTGGCTGTGCGGCAGTCGATATCCAGGACCTGAGCCTGCGGAGGAATCGTGAAAAGTGGTGCGGAGTCGATGAAGCGGCGCAAGTAGCTATCGATCTTGGCGTTGCTCTTGTCGTATGCAACGCTGTCCCAATGTGCTGCCACGTCGGCGAATGTCCAGGAACTCATGGAAGTAGTGTACCTGTGTCTTGCGCGTGCGGATGAACGGAAGAAGGTTTTTTGCGTACCCAATACCATCCTCCGGGCACGGCGGCCAGGAGGAGCTCCATGAGCATGAGCAGGGAGAGTGCGACGATGCGTTCGGATTCAACGCCGTACGGAGCGAGCAGGGTGAGCAGCGCAGCTTCGCGCGTGCCGAGGCCTGAGGGGGCGATGGGGAGTGCATTGAGAAGGCTTGCTCCGGTGAGCGCAGCGACGAGCACCGGTATGGGCGTGAGGATGCCGAGGCTGCGTGCGATGATGATTGCCCAGAGGAAATGGAGTGCCCAGCTCCCGACGGTCGTCCAGAGTACCGGCGCAAGTACACGGTGATTACAGCAGTAGCGCACTGCTCCAGAAAACGCACTCCAGAAGCGTGCAGTGATCACCATAAGCAGTACCAGACCCAGTGACCCCAAGAGGCCGATGAGCAGTCCTCGTCCTTGTGCAAGAATCCATGCGCTCAGGATGGCGAGTGGTACGAGAACGATGATGTCCGCCAGTCGCTCGATGATGACCAGGAGTGCCCCGGTCTTGGCTCCGACGCCGTCACGCCGCAGGTAAGCGATCTTGCCGAAATCCCCGAGCTTTGCCGGCGTGAAGGTAGAGAGAAAGAC
>Ga0194132_10002947_pt1 | contig 30997 bp, 31 predicted proteins | sample TA2KigOf80mmetaG_FD_148612 | JGI IMG/M metagenome (GOLD analysis project Ga0194132, IMG submission 148612) | Freshwater microbial communities from Lake Tanganyika, Tanzania - TA2015054 Kigoma Offshore 80m | ecosystem: Environmental > Aquatic > Freshwater > Lake | place: Tanzania: Lake...
CGCCGATATCTGCACGATTTACCGCAATTACAACTACAAGACCGAGGTCCTGGTGGCCTCGATCCGCCACCCGATGCACGTCGTTGCGGCGGCCAAGCTCGGCGCCCACGTCTCGACCATGCCGCCAGCGACGCTTCGCCAGCTGTTCAACCATCCGTTAACCGACAAAGGGTTAAAAGCCTTCCTCGACGACTGGGCCAAGACGGGTCAGTCGATCCTGTAGCCGCGTTAAGCGCTGCCGCGAGACCCATACAAAGGCCGGGGCCCCAAAGGCCCGGGACCGGGCGTGCGGCAGGGGAAGGGGAACCATGGCCGATCACTTCAAGCTGGAACCGCGTCCGGCAACCGCGACACCCGCGCACGAACTGCGCGAAGCCGACGTGCTGGCATATCTCAAACGCTATCCACGGGTCTTATTGAGCCAGCCCGATCTCTTTGCTTCTCTGACGCCCGAAGCACGCTTCGAGGCCGATGCGGTCGTGGTCGACATGCAGAAATTCATCGTCGAGCGCCTGCGCCGCCAAGTCGATAACCTCAAGGCCTCGAGCGAAAAAATCATCAGCAACACCCGCGCCAATATGTCGCTGGTGGAACGCACGCTCGAGTGCGCCCTCGCCTTGATCTATGCCGGCTCATACGCCGAGATCAGTCAGGTGATGCACGAAGACATGCCGCTGCACCTTGGCGTCGATGCCGTGTCGGTGGCGTTTGAGACCGATCGCGTGCCGGTCGATGCCGCGTATTTTGCACGCACGCTGCCCGAAGGAACCGTTGCGCGCTTGATCGGCGCCAACGCCTATCGCATTCGCCCCGATACCCAGGGCGAAGCTGCCATCTATGGCACCGCCGCCGGCCTGGTGCGCTCCGATGCGTTGATCAAGCTCGACGCTAGCGAAGCGCTGCCGGTCGGCGTGTTCGCCATCGGTTGCCGTAACCCAGGTTATTTCGACAAAACCCAGGGCACCGAACTGATCGCCTTCCTGGCGCAGATCGCCCGCTATGCCATCGGCCGCTGGTGGCTGACCGCGATCTGACCGATCGCCTGATCGTCTTTCCGGCCCGGCCAGATCTGGCGCGGGCGATCGAAGATTGGCGTGCCTGGCTTGCGACCGAGCGCCGCGCGTCCGCACATACCGTTGACGCCTATGCCCGCGACCTTGCGGCGTTTCTCGCGTTTCTGAGCGACCACCTCTCTGCTGAGCCCGCCGTATCGGATCTGGCCAAGCTCGCTGCCGCGGATATCCGGAGCTATCTCGCCGATCGCGCCAATCGCGGCCTCGCCCGCAGTTCGACCGCGCGCGCCATGTCGACCTTACGGGGTTTCTTCAAATTTCTCGACCGCCGCGGTATTGCCCACAATCCGGCCCTTAAAGCCGTGCGCACGCCCAAGCTGTCGCATGCGGTGCCGAAGGCGCTCAAGGAAGACGATGCGCTCGAAGCCATTCGCGCCGCTGGCGAGCTGCACGAGGTGCCGTGGATCGCGGCACGCGATCAGGCCTTGCTCCTGCTGCTCTACGGCTGCGGGCTGCGCATCGGTGAAGCGCTGTCCCTTTCCTGCGGTCAGAGTCCGCGACGGGACTCGCTTCGCGTCATGGGCAAGGGCCGCAAGGAACGAATCGTGCCCGTATTACCGATCGTTCGCGACGCCATCGCCAAATATCGCGATCTCTGCCCCTTCGTCGCCGACGCGGATGCGGCGCTGTTTGTTGGCGCTCGCGGTCAGGCGCTCAACCCGGGCGTCGTCCAGCGCCAAGTTCGGACGTTACGTGCTCAATTGGGTCTCGCTGAAACCACGACGCCGCACGCGCTGCGGCACAGCTTTGCGACGCACCTGCTTGGCAAAGGCGGCGATCTCCGCACGATTCAGGATTTGCTCGGCCATGCGTCGCTATCGACAACACAGCGTTACACCGAAGTCGATGCTGCGCGCCTCGCCAAGGTCTATCGCGCGGCGCATCCGCGGGCCAAATTGACGCCGAAGCTCAGTTCTTCAACCGATACCCGGTCTTGAAGATCCACGCGACGATCGCGAAGCAAACGACCAGAATAGCGAAGACAGCGGCGAGGCTGACTTCGATCGCCACGTCGGCAGTGCCGTAGAAACTCCAGCGGAAACCGCTGATCAAATAGACCACGGGATTGAACATCGCGATGGTCTGCCAGGCGGGTGGCAGCATGTCGATCGAGTAGAATGCGCCGCCGAGAAACGTCAGTGGCGTCACGATCAGTCCGGGGATGATCCATAGCTGCTCCCAGCTCTTGGCCCAAACGCCGAGAATGAAACCGAACAGACAGAAGGTGACCGAGGTCAGCAGCAGGAATCCAATCATCCAGACCGGATGACGAATTTCGAGCGGCACTAAGAACGCGGAGGTGGCAAGCACGAGCGCCGCAAGAATCATCGATTTCGTCACTGCCGCGCCGACAAACGAGGCGACCATCTCGACGTGCGACACCGGCGCCGACATCAGTTCGTAAATCGTGCCCGAGAATTTGTGCATCAACATGCCGAACGAGGCGTTCGACAGGCTCTCGACCAGCAGCATCAGCATCATCAACCCCGGCACGATGAAGGCGCCGTAGGCGACGCCCTCGATGGATGCCATGCGCGAGCCGATCGCCGTGCCGAAAACGATGAAGTAAAGCGAGGTACTGACGACGGGGCTCAGGATGCTTTGAATCGATGACCGCGCGAAGCGCGCCATCTCCGCCTTGTAGATCGCCCAGATGGCGAAGTGATTGATGGTGGGTGCGGTCATGGACCTCGTCCTTTCCGCTCGCTGATCAGATCGACGAAAATGTCCTCGAGCGAGCGCTGGCTGGTGTGAAGATCGCGGTACGCGATCTTCAACTCCGTCAGCCGGTGCAGGAGCCGATCAATCCCGGTGTCGGCTCCATCGGAGTCAAACGAATAGATCAGCTGATGCCCGCCCGCGCCGAGCGACAGCGGCCAATCGGCAAGTGCTGAAGGAATCGCCGCGAGCGACTGTTGTAGGTGCAATGTCAAATGCTTGCCGCCGAGCTTCTTCATCAGCGCGATCTTGTCGTCGACCACGACCATCGTGCCCTTGTTGATGACCCCGATGCGATCGGCCATCTCCTCGGCTTCCTCGATGTAGTGCGTTGTGAGAATGATGGTGACGCCCGATTCGCGCAGGCCGCGCACCTCGGCCCACAGTTCACGGCGCAGCTCGACATCGACGCTGGCAGTGGGTTCGTCGAGAAACAGGATCGTCGGTTCATGGGCAAGGGCCTTGGCGATCATGACCCGGCGCTTCATACCGCCGGAGAGTGTCATGATCTTGGCGTCGCGTTTCTCCCACAGGTGAAAGCGCTTGAGGACATCCTCGACCAACGCCGGATTGGCCGGACGACCGAACAGGCCGCGGCTGAAACTGACCGAGCCCCAGACCGATTCATACCAGTCGGTCGCCAATTCCTGCGGAACAAGGCCGATATTGAAGCGCGCCTGCCGAGACTGCGTGATGACATTGTAGCCGCCGGCGACGACCGTTCCGGAACTCGGGTTAACGATGCCGCAGACAATATTGATCAGCGTCGTCTTGCCGGCGCCATTGGGCCCGAGCAACGCGAAGATCTCGCCCCGGCGAATCTCAAGATCGATCCCCGACAGCGCGACCAGGCCGTCGGCGTAGGTCTTCGTCAGACCGGAAATAGAAATAATCGACGACATGGGTTCTTCGCGTCGGCTTCAGCCTATCCCCACGGACCGCGCCGGCGATCGCGGCCAGCGTCCGGAATTGACCCGCGGCGCCCGAGACGAACCGGGCGGTTCTCGATCTGAAAGGCGCGGCTGTAGGCAGGCTCGAACACGCGAACCTCGGGCTTCTTGAAAAAGAACACGAGGACGGCGCCCGCCACGAATCCGCCAATGTGGGCCATGTACGCGACTCCCGGCTCGCCCGGGTCGACGCCCGCCGAGCTGATGAGCTGGCCCGCGAACCAGACACCCAGCACGACCCAGGCCGGCAGATTGAGCGTGGTGATGATCAGCACGAACCACAAGAAGATGCGAATATTGGCGCGCGGGTGCAGCACCATGTAAGCGCCGAGCACGCCCGAGATGGCGCCCGAGGCGCCGATCATCGGCACTTCCGAGCCGGGCGCGACGACGATCTGGGCAAAGGCCGCCGCCACGCCGCAGACGAGGTAGAACACCAGGTAGCGCACGTGGCCAAGCGAGGCTTCGATGTTGTCGCCGAAGATCCACAAGTAGCCCATGTTTCCGATCAAATGCATCCAGCCGCCATGCAGGAACATCGAGGTGAAGATCGTCATCCAGCCCGGCAGCCGGCCGATGGCGGGATTGACCTCGACCCTGCCGAACAGATCGCCGGGGATGAGGCCGAAGGCATAGACCGCCGCCTGTTCGGCGTTGGGCGACAGCGACGCCTGCCACAGAAACACCGCGACGCAGATCGCGATCATGATGTAGTTCACGATCGGCGTGATGGTGTGCGGATTATCGTCGCGGTAGGGGAAGAACATCGAGCGGCCCGGGTCAGAGAGTGGCGATCATAGCCGATTGCGTGGCTGTCGACATGACGTGTTCGTTACCCGCCCCGCAATTTCTGGACATGGACCAACTTATCGAGCGCGATCCGCTCCATCTCCGGCGTCATGCGAAAGCCGTCATCGTGCCCTAGGCGCGCCCACTCGGCCTTGGACACCGCAAGCTTCGCGCGTTGCCGATCGAGCGCATTGCCGGGCGAGACAAACTGCTCGCAGGTCTCGACGTCGAGCTTGCGATGCTTGACCAGCCGGCGCAGGCACATGCGATAGAGCGTGTCCTCGGTGCGATGAACGCGAAAGTCGGGATGCTCGGCGTAACCGCCGATCATGTCGTGCCACAGCCGCCGAACGCAGAAATTGATCGGGTTCGACTCGTCGAGCGACTCGCGCCAATCGGGGTGGATCGGCATGTCGATGTGAAGTTGAGTGAACACGTACCCCAACGAATCGTCGTCGAGCAGCGCCCGGGCGCAGAGTTGGATGTGGTTGGGATAGAAGATGTCGTCGGCGTCGAGAAAGAAGAGCAGATTCCCCGTCGATCGCGCCACACCAAGATTGCGCGCCGCGCCGGGGCCTCCGTTCTCAGGCGCGCGAATTAGGCGGACTCGCCGGTCTCTCGCAGCATATCGCTCGACGATTGCCGCGGTGGCGTCGGTCGAGCAATCGTCGACCACGACAATGTCGACCTCGATCGCAAGCCCCAGACTGGCGCACGCATCGGCTGCGGCGATCGCGCTATCGAGCGTCCGCGCAATTGTAGCGGCCGCATTGTAGGCGGGAACAACGACGGCGGCTGAAGGCGGAATGCGGGAGGGCATGGATGGGAAACGTTGATTGCCTCATTCTGCAGGACAGGACGTACCTGACCGGACTGTCCGACAATCTGTCATTTTTCAAAACTCTTCAAAAAGTCAGTATACTCGCCTTGGACAACCTCCTTAAGGTAACTGCCATGATTCGCGCGTTCGCGCTCCTTTTCTTGGCCATCGCGTCAATGCCGGTTGCTCCGCGACCCTCTCATGCCGGTCCAAACAAAGATGAGTTTTTGACGTGCCTGGTCGAGAAGACGTCGACCTCGGATCGAACAGTGTTCTTCCGATGGCTGGTCAGGGTGATCAATTCACACCCGGACGTGCAACAGATGTCGGGCCTTTCGGGCGACGAACGATCGAAGATTGATCGCGATGCCGCGGCGTACATCGAACGGCTCGTGGCCATCGACTGCGCCGGACCCGGCCAACAGGCGGCAAAGCTTGAAGGGGTAAATGTGGTCGTCGAAGCGCTCCGACATCTTGGCGAATCCACAATGGCGGGCGTGATGCAAAACCCGGTCGTCGCGAGCGAAGGTCAGGCGTTCGCACAATACCTGGATAAGGCAAAACTCGCCGCATCGTTGGGGTTGCCGCCCGGCAAGTGACGGGCTGGCGCCTCGGAATCCGACCGACGACACGGTCAGATGTGAATCGCCCGCTTTTCAATATTCAGCGCCGCTTCCTTGACCGCCTCGCCCAATTGTGGGTGAGCGTGACAGGTGCGGGCGATGTCTTCCGACGACGCGCCCATTTCCATGGCGACCGACACTTCCATGATCAAATCGCCGGCCTCGGGGCCGATGATATGACAGCCGAGGACCTGGTCGGTCTTTTCGTCGGCCAGCACTTTGACGAAGCCGTCGGTATCGGCGTTGCAGCGGGCGCGGCTGTTGGCGGTGAAGGGGAACTTGCCGGTTTTATAACCGATGCCCTTCTCCTTGAGTTGCTCCTCGGTCTTGCCGACGCCGGCCACTTCCGGCCACGTATACACAACCGACGCAATGGCATCGTAGTTGATGTGCGCGGTGTGCCCGGCCATGATTTCGGCGCAGGAGACGCCTTCGTCCTCGGCCTTGTGCGCCAGCATCATGCCGCCGATCACATCGCCGATCGCGAAGATGCCTTCGATATTGGTTTGGAAGTGCTGATCGACGGTGACAAAGCCGCGCTTATCCATGGCAACCCCGGCCTCGGCGAGGCCGAGGCTCTGGGTGTAGGGCCGCCGGCCCACGGATACGAGCACGACATCGGCGGTCATGGTGGTCGCGGCACCGCCTTTGGCCGGCTCGATTGTGAGCGACACGCCCCCCGTGCCCGGCGTTGCCTTGGTGACTTTGTGGCCGAGCACGAATTTCATGCCCTGCTTCTCGAGGATGCGCTGCATCTGTTTGCGTACCTCGCCGTCCATCGGCGGCAGGATGACATCGAGGAACTCGATCACCGTGACCTCGGCGCCTAGGCGGCGCCAGACCGAACCCATTTCGAGGCCGATGACGCCGGCGCCAATCACCACCATCGATTTCGGCACCTTCGACAGCTTGAGCGCCCCGGTCGACGTGACAATCTGTTGTTCGTCGATGGTCAAGCCCGGCAGCGGGGTCGATTCGGACCCGGTCGCGATCATGACGTACTTGGCGGTGTAGACGGCTTCCTTACCGGACGCGTCTTTTACCGCCACCTGGTGCGCGCCCCGCGCCGCCTTGGAAATCCGGCCGGTTCCCTTGAGGTAGGTAACCTTGTTTTTCTTGAACAAAAACTCGATGCCGGTGGTGAGCTGCTTCACCACCTCGTCCTTGCGGCCCAACATGGAGGGGAGATCAAGCTCGACCTTGGCGATCTTGATGCCATGGCTGGCGAAGGAGTGATTGGCCTCCTCGAACAGGTGCGAGGACTGCAGCAGCGCCTTCGACGGAATACAGCCGACGTTGAGACACGTGCCGCCCAGCGTGCCGCGGTTCTCGACACAGGCGGTCTTGAGGCCAAGCTGCGCCGCGCGAATGGCCCCGACGTAACCGCCGGGCCCCCCGCCAATGACAATGACGTCGAAGGTGTCGGACATGATTTCAATTCCCTCTCCACGTCATTCCGGTGAAAGCCGGAATCCATCGGTCAGCAGACTTGCTGCGTGATGGGCCCCCGCTCTCGCCGGGGCGACAGTTACTGCTTAAAGCTCCAGGATCAGCCGGCCTGGGTCTTCGATCGCTTCCTTGATGCGGACCAGCGCGGTCACGGCTTCGCGGCCGTCGATGATACGGTGGTCGTAGCTGAGGGCGAGATACATCACCGGGCGCGCGACGATCGAGCCGTCATCCAACACGACGGCGCGCTGCTTGATATTGTGCATGCCGAGAATCGCCGACTGTGGCGCGTTCAGGATCGGGGTCGACAGCATCGAGCCATAGACGCCGCCGTTCGAGATGGTGAAGGTGCCGCCGGTCATGTCCTCGATGGTCAGCTTGCCGTCACGGGCCTTGCGGCCGTAACCGGAAATCTCGGCCTCGATCTCGGCAAAGGACTTGGTGTCGCAGTCACGGACTATCGGAACGACCAGACCCTGCGGCGTGCCGACCGCAACGCCGACGTCGTAATAGTTCTTGTAGACGATCTCATCGCCCTGGATTTCGGCGTTGACCGCCGGCAGCTCCTTCAGCGCCGTCACGGCCGCCTTCACGAAGAACGACATGAAGCCCATCTTCACGCCGTGCTTCTTCTCGAAGCCGTCCTTGTGCTTGGCGCGGAGCGCCATCACCGCCGACATGTCGACCTCGTTGAAGGTCGTCAGCATCGCCGCGGTGTTCTGGGCATCCTTCAGGCGCCCGGCGATACGGCGGCGGAGCCGGGTCATTTTGACCCGCTCTTCCCGCGGCTTGCGATCGGGCACCGCCGACTTGCCGGCCGGATCGCCGCCGCCGGCGATGTAGACCAGCACGTCGGCCTTGGTCAGGCGGCCGTCCTTGCCGGTCGCCGGAATCTTCTTCGGGTTGAGCCCGTGCTCGTCGACCAGATGCCGCACCGAGGGCGCCAGCGGATAATCCGACGCCTGTGAGACCTTAGGCGCCGCAACGGGCGCTGGAGCAGCGGGTTTCGGTGCGGGGGCGGCAGCCGGTGCGGCAGCCGGTGCGGCCTTGGGCGCCTCGGCCTTCGGGGCCGGGGCCGCTGCCTTGGCGGCGGCAGGCGCGGCCGCGACGGCGGCGCCGGCAGCGCCAAGCACCCCCAACAACGCGCCAACCTCGACCTCGGCGCCTTCGCCGGCCACGATCTGGCCGAGAGTTCCGGCAGCCGGGGCGTTGACCTCGACCGTCACTTTGTCGGTCTCAAGCTCGACCAGCGGCTCGTCGGCCGCGACTGCATCGCCGACTTTCTTGAACCACTTGGCGACGGTGGCTTCCTTGACCGATTCGCCCAGGGTCGGGACTTTGATTTCAACGCTCATGACGATCCTCGAGGTTCTATATGGGGTGGGCGGATCTTACTCAGCCGCCATTGTTGTGATGCGTTTGAAAGGCTGCGGAATTTCGGCGAGCGGTTTGACCAGCGCCCATTCGATCAGTTGATTCTGTTCCTTGACGTGGGTGCGCATCAGACCCGTCGCCGGAGCGGCCGCCGGCATGCGACCGGCGTAGAGCGGCCGCTTCGCCTTGATGTCGAGACCTTCCATGGCGTACTCGAGCCGGCGGTCGACGAACGTCCAATAGCCCATGTTGGCGGGTTCTTCCTGGCACCACACCACTTCGGCATTGCGGTAACGCGAGAGTTCCTTGCCGAGCGTTTCCTTCGGCCACGGATAGAGCTGCTCGACGCGGACGATGGCGACATCCTCGATCTTCTTGTCTTCGCGATACTGCAGCAAATCGTAATAGACTTTACCGGTGCACAGCACGACGCGACGAACCTTGTCGGCCGGCGCGAGTTGCGCGGTCTCGCCGATCACGCGTTGGAATCGGCCCTGCGGACCCAGCTCCGCCAGCGTCGAGACGCAGCGTTTGTGACGCAGCAGTGACTTCGGCTCGAAGATCACCAAGGGCTTCCGGAAATTGCGCCTGATCTGGCGGCGCATCGCGTGGAACAAATTCGCGGGCGTCGTGAAGTTGCAGACCTGCCAATTGTCCTGGGCCGAGAGTTGCAGGTATCGCTCGGGCCGCGCCGAGGAGTGCTCGGGCCCCTGCCCTTCGTAGCCGTGCGGCAGCAGCATCACCAACCCCGACAGCCGCAGCCACTTGGCCTCGGCCGAGTTGATGAACTGGTCGATGATCATCTGCGCGGCGTTGGAGAAATCCCCGAACTGGGCTTCCCACAACGTCAGGCAGTTGGGCTCCGCCAGCGAGTAACCGTATTCGAAGCCGAGCAACGAGAGCTCCGACAACGGACTATCAAGCACCTCAAATCGTGACTGCTTGCCGGGTCGGATGTGATTGAGCGGGATGAAGCGGTCTTCGGTATTTTGATCGACCAGCACCGAGTGGCGCTGCGAAAATGTGCCGCGCCCACAGTCCTGGCCTGACAGACGCACCGGCACGCCTTCGACCAGCAACGAGCCGTAGGCCAGGGCCTCGGCCGTCGCCCAATCGATGTCCTTGCCGGTGTCGATCGCTTCACGCTTGGCCTTGAGCTGGCGAGAAATCTTGGGATTGACCGCGACACCGTCGGGCGATCTAGAAATCGCGTGACCGATTTCCTTGAGCATGTCCATCGACACACCTGTCGCGTGCTCCTGGAATTCCTCTTCCTCGCCCATATTGGCGATGCCCTTCCAGGCGCCTTCCAACCAATCGGCCTTGTTGGGCCGGTAACTGCCGGCCGCCTCGAAGTCCGAGTCCATGTTGGTCATGAACGAGCTCATCATCCGGTCGGCTTCTTCCTGCGTGAAGAGTCCTTCCTGGACGAGGCGCTTAGCGTAGAGCGTGCGCGCGGTCGGGTGCGATTCGATTGCCTTGTACATCAAAGGCTGGGTGAATTTCGGCTCGTCGCCCTCGTTGTGACCGAAGCGGCGGTAGCAGATCATGTCGACCACCACGTCAACGCCGAATTGCTGGCGGAATTCGATCGCCATGCGGGCGCAATGCACCACGGCCTCTGGATCGTCGGCATTGCAGTGGAAAATCGGCGCCTCGACCATCTTTGCGACGTCGGTGCAGTAAAGCCCCGAGCGGCTGTATTGAGGCGTGGTGGTGAACCCGATCTGATTGTTGGTGACGACGTGGATCGTGCCGCCCGTCGTGTAGCCCTTGATTTGCGAGAAGCCGAAGCACTCGGCGATGATGCCCTGGCCGGCAAACGCGGCGTCGCCGTGGAACAGGAGGCCCATCACCTGCTTGCGCTCGGTGTCGTTCATCTGATCCTGCTTGGCGCGGACCTTGCCGAGCACGACCGGATCGACCACTTCGAGGTGAGATGGATTCGCCGTCAAAGACAGATGCACGGTGTTGCCGTCGAACTCGCGATCGGCCGACGTGCCGAGGTGGTATTTGACATCGCCCGAACCTTCGACCGAATCGGGATTTGGCGAATTGCCCTGGAATTCCGAGAATAGCGCGCTGAACGGCTTGTGCATTATGTTGACCAGCACATTGAGCCGGCCACGGTGGGCCATGCCGATCACGACCTGCTTCAAGCTGAGCTGACTGCCGCGTTTCAGGATTTGCTCGATCGCGGGAATGAACGCTTCGCCGCCATCGAGGCCAAAGCGCTTCGTGCCGGTGTACTTGATGCCGAGGAAGCGTTCGAAGCCTTCCGCCTCGGTCATGCGCTCGAGGATCGCTTTCTTGCCGGCGGGCGTGAAGCGTGGGACGAGTCGATCCGCCTCGAAGCGCTTCTGCAGCCACATGCGCTGATCGATGTCCTGAACGTGCATGTACTCGACACCGATGGTGCCGCAGTAAGTTTCTTTCAGCACAGCAATGATTTGACGGAGCGTCGCTTTTTCGAGGCCGAGAGTTCCGCCCAGCACAATTTCGCGGTCAAGGTCGGCGTCCGTGAAGCCGTGGTAAGCGTATTCGAGTTCCGGGTGCGACTGATGTTTGGTCAACTTGAGCGGATCGAGGTCGGCGAGTTGATGGCCACGTGTACGGTAGGCGCGGATGAGGGCGAGCGCCTTAATCGAGTCTTCGGCTTGCTTAAGAACAGCTTTTTGATCGACGGCGGGGGCTGCCTTTGCGCCCTTATCCTTACCGTCCTTCTTGGCGGGCGCGGCGTCAGGATCGGCGACACCGATGATCGCACCCTGGGTGGTCGACCACGACGCCCCCGACAGCTCGCGCATGATATCGGCCGGATCGTCGCCGAGATCGGCGAAGAACTTCGACCAGCTCGGGTCAACGCCTGCAGGGTTCTTGAGATACTGATTGTAGAGCTCGGCGAGGAACGTGGCGTTCGTTCCCGACAACATGGTGGCGCTCACGATTGCTTCCCTCAGGTGCGCCGCCGGCCGAATGATGGGCCCTTGCGGCGTCTTGTTTGTCAGTTGTCACTCATAGCCCAATTGCCTCGACCCGACAACGAGAGACCTGTGGATAATAGGGTCTAAAACTCAATAATTTCAGCAGATTAACCGATTTCGCCCGAGTCGGCTTCAGGCTGACGGCGAGCCCGCTTTTTCAATCTTCTTGATCATGCCGTCGACCGTAATCACCTGGCCAAAGGCGAATTCCATGGAGGCCAGTACCGCGGCCTTAACTTGCTCGGCGGTGAGCTCGCCAAGACCGCGATTACCGGTCCCGTCGCTGAGAAAGAACACTTTATAATCGCGCATGCAGGCTTCGCGCGCTGTGGTGTCGCAGCAGATGTTGGTGGCGATCCCGCCAATGATCACCGTGTCGATCCCGCGAGCACGAAGGATCAAATCGAGATCGGTGCCGGTGAAAGCGCCATAACGGGGCTTGACCAGGATCGTGTCTTTGGGATCGACCTTGAGCCGGGGCGATAACGCCACTGCGTGCGAGCCCGACGCGACCCCGCCATGCGGCATCTGGTGGCTCGCCATGTAGCTGAGAACGACATCAGAGGCGATGCCGCGATTGGCGTTGTTGGGGCGGTTCTCCTGGGCGGTATGAATCACCATGATCCCCGCCTTGCGGCAGGCCTCGCCGAGCCGGTTGGCTTGATCGACGACGAACGGCCCGTTGGGCGAGGAAATACTGTAGCCCTCGACGAACAGGTTCTGCAGATCGATGTTGATCAGCGCCGTGGTTTTTGGATTGACGTCCCAGTCGATCATCGATCCGCCTCAGGTCTCGACATCGTCGACATCGACCTGACCCGAGATGCGCCGCCGGAACAGCGAGAACGACATTCCAATGGCCATGATGGTCGCGAGCACAACGAGAACGATCCAGGTGAAAATGCTGCCCTGACCCAGCTTCAGGAGACCGAAGTCGACCGCGACCCAGATCAGCGCGCCGAAGAACGCAACTGCCAGCGACAGGCCGATGGGCCCTATCGAGTACCATGTGGCGCGGAGATACACGACGAACAGGATCAACAGCACGACCCCGACCAGCACCTTGACCGAGGTCATACCCTCGGTCTCCATCACCCAGTTGAAGAACGAATATTGGGTTGGGTTGAAGGTGCCCAGCACCGTCGCCAGCGCCAGCGCCAGCACCCAGCGCAACAAGAACCCTTCCCACGTGATCGCAGCTTTGGCCATCGCCCCCCCGACTGAAACCCCAACCCGAAGACTATCAACCTGCCGCGTCGGACGCGACCTCGATCCTGGCGCCTTTACGATCGTGCCCGACCTTGAGACGTAGCACTTGACCCTTGGTCAGCGGCAAGGGCTCGGGGAACGTGTACATCAACGGCGTCCAGTGGGGCGTGCGCGTGCTCTTCTCGCCCAGAGGTGGATTCTCGTATTCGGTCTCGCCATCGACCGCGAGCCACAGCCACTGCACGACGCCCTGGCAGCGGCCGGTCTTCGTCACAGTCACCTCGACGAGGTTGGTTCCCTCAGGCCAGCGGTCGTCTTCCTGGAAGCTGAAGCCATAGAGATCGACGGGGTCTGACAGCCAATCCAAGGCGTAGTTCGGTGCATCGAGATTCATCAGCGGCGGCGTGTAGGCGTTGAACGCCGACAGGTCGAATCCCTCGACTTTGCCGACGCGCGTCAGCGCCTCAAGCGATCCACTTTGAACCAAAGCGCCACGCATGACACCGACGGCAGGGATGACGATGGTCTCTGGTGTGCATAGTCGACGCTTAGCGTCTTCCAATGACGGCAATACATCCTCAGACAGAAGCTGACCTGAAAAAATCTCGGCGATCAATACGTCCGCAGGGCGCGGCAGATCGACGCCGATCTTCACCTCCCATGACGGCTTGTTGACGACGGCGATGCGGTCAGTGAGTCCGTTTCTCTTGATGATCTCGCGGGCCGTCACCGCGATGGCGGGGTTTGCCTCGCAGGTCACGACCTTGGCCCCGGCGCGCGCCGCCAGCATCGCCAGCAGGCCGGCGCCGGTGCCGACTTCAAACACCAAGTGCCCGCGTTTCACCTGCCGTCGAATCGCAGCGGCAAAGGCGGTGTTTCGCGCCGTATCGTTCATCATGTTGAAGTGCCAGGCCGGCGTCATCTCGGCCGCGACGACGCGCCGCATGTAGGCGAGTTCGGCATCGCCGGGGTCGAGCCTGGTTGCCTTGTCGAGATGAGACAACGCAGCATGAGTCTGGCCACGTTTCCGAGCAATACGCGCGAGACCTTCCCACCCGCCCGCATCGTCGGGATGAGCCGCAACGGCACGTTTGTAGTACTGCTCGGCGAGATCGGTCCTGTCCAGCGTCTGCGCCGCCGTGGCGGCCGCGCGCAAGGCAAACGTATTTGCCGGCGCACGCTTCAACAGCATCTTGGCAATCGCGAGCGACTTGGCCCACGCGCCGCGCCGGGCGTGACACAGCGCCAGGTCGAGGTGAGCGCCGATGCTATCCGTCGGGCGACGTTTGAGCGCACGCGTCAGATCGGCGGCGGCGTGATCGAGATCGCCAATGTCGAGACGAATTCTCCCGAGAAGGTGCCAGTGATCGCCGTTGCAGGGCCCGGCTTTCACGGCCGCCAACATATGCGACAACGCAGAGTCGAAATCGCCTTGTGGCAAGGCCAACAGCGTGAGGCCGCGCAGAGCATCAGCGCACGTCGGATCAGCGGCGAGGATGGCGCGATAGGCATCCTCGGCAGCGGCACTCTTGCCGGCGTGATGAAGGGCACGCGCGGCTTTGAGACGCGCCGAGGTGGATGGCCGCCTCTTTGCACGCCTCCTCATTTCTGGTCCGTGCGATACCAGAATCCGCCCTGCTCGCCGACAATCTGCACGGCCGACGGCGGTGCAAAATGCGCCGGAATGATCCAGGCGCCGGTGTCGGCGACGTCCTCGACAAATGCCGCTCGCGTCTTGGCCGACATCGCCCGATCGCCGCAAAAATTGCTCGACCACTGTGGCCGCTCGATCTGAACCGGGTGGTGAATGGTGTCGCCAATCAAAAAGGCGCGCTGCCTGCCGTCGTCGAGGCAAAGCGCGCAATTGCCGGGCGTGTGGCCGGGCAAACACTTGAGCCGAACGCCCGGTTCAATTTCATGATCGCCATCGACAAGCAGGGCTTGGCCGGCGTCCAGGATCGGCTGCACGGAGTCATCCCACGACCGATGATTAGCGGCCTCGTTCGATGTGCGGCGGACGTGGTCGAAGTGCTCGACCTCCTTGCGATGCATGACGTACTTGGCATTGGCAAACGTCGGCACCCAGCGACCGTTCAGCAGCCTGGTATTCCAACCGACATGGTCGGCATGAAGATGAGTGCAGAAGACGTGGGTAATGCTTTCGGCCGGCAGCCCTGCCGCGGTGAGATCGGCGAGGTAACTTCCCTTGCGCAGGTGCCACTCGGGCAGGCCTGGCCGGTGTTTGTCGTTGCCGACGCAGGTGTCGACAAGGATGCGATTCCGGGGCGTCTGCACGATCAGGCTATGGAACGAGAAAATGAGCTCGTTCGTGGCCGGGTTATAGAATCGTGGGTCCCGCGAGGTGCGCGTCGCGGCAAAGGCGTCCGGGGTCGCGTCGGGCATCAAGAAGCTGGGTGAGCGGAACGGCCCTTCCATGTCGACCACACGCGTAATCACGAAGGGTCCTGGCAAGCGCATGGGTCTGTTTTTTACCTGATTTCCCAGCCAAAGGTCGCGAGTAAGATATTGGTGCCGCGGTTCTTCTTGTGAATGCGGGCATTCGAGATGTGGGTCAAATCGACGCCGAGGCGAAAGCCGTCGCCGAAGCGCCGCGACACACCGAGACCCAGGTGGAATTGAAATGTTCCGCCGAGAAAAGTGCTGTCGCCCTTGTGGTGCGCACCAACGCCGGCGCTCGGCTCCAGTTCGACGGTGCGCGTCAGGCGGATCGGCGTGGCAAAGCCGGCAAAACCAAACGCGCCCTTGTCGGTGTTCACCATGCCGCCAGTGAGCGGTTTTAAGCCGCGGAAAGCACCGGCCTCGCCAAAGCCATCGGCGAACCGGTACTGCACGTGGAGCGCGGCCGAGCGGTTGTCGTTCGGGATGATGTCGTACATCCCGACGCCGGCCATCAGCACGCCGGGGTCTGCCGCGAGCGTTGCACGCGACAACAGCAGAACTGCAGCGAACGCCGCACACCATGTCTTTCGCACGATTGCACCCCAGTAAGCGGAGGCGTCAGCCCTTCATCGCCTTGAGCATGGTCGAACCCAGCGAAGCCGGCGACTCGGCGATATGAAATCCGGCCGACCGCATCGCCTCGAACTTGGCCGCGGCCGTGCCTTTGCCGCCCGAGATGATCGCGCCGGCATGGCCCATGCGCCGGCCTGGCGGCGCCGTGACGCCGGCGACGAACCCAACGATCGGCTTTTTCTTCTTGGCGCGCTGGTAGAATTCGGCTGCGTCTTCTTCGGCCGTGCCGCCGATTTCGCCGATCATGATGATCCCCTCGGTCGCGTCATCGCCGAGGAACATGTCGAGGCAGTCGATGAAGTTGGTGCCGTTGACCGGATCGCCGCCGATGCCGATGCAGGTCGTTTGACCGAGACCGGCGGCGGTGGTCTGCGCCACGGCCTCATACGTCAGCGTGCCCGACCGCGACACCACGCCGATCTTGCCCTTCTGATGAATGTGGCCCGGCATGATACCGATCTTGCACTCGCCCGGCGTGATAATGCCGGGGCAATTGGGCCCGATCAGGCGGGTCTTGGAACCCTGCAGCGCGCGCTTGACGCGCACCATGTCGAGCACCGGAATCCCTTCGGTGATGCACACCGCCAACGGAATTTCTGCATCGATCGCTTCGAGAATCGCATCCGCCGCGAACGGTGGGGGCACGTAGATCGCGGTGGCGTCACAACCCGTCGCCGCCCGTGCGGCCGCAACGGTATCGAACACCGGCAGATCGAGGTGCGTTGTTCCGCCTTTGCCCGGCGTCACGCCCCCAACCATCTTGGTGCCGTAGGCGATCGCTTGCTCGGAATGAAACGTGCCCTGGCTGCCGGTGAAGCCTTGGCAGATGACCTTGGTGTTCTTGTTGACGAGGACGCTCATTTGCCGGCTCCCTTGACCGCCTTGACGACTTTCTCGGCGGCGTCCGCGAGATTATCCGCGGGGATAATGGCGAGCCCCGATTCCTTCATGATCTTCTTGCCCAACTCGACGTTAGTGCCCTCGAGGCGCACGACCAGAGGTACCTTGAGGCTCATGGTCTTGGCCGCGGCGACGACACCCTCGGCAATGACATCGCAACGCATGATGCCGCCGAAAATGTTCACCAAAATCCCCTTCACGTTGGGATCCGACAGAATGATCTTGAAGGCCGTCGTGACGCGCTCCTTGGTGGCGCCGCCGCCGACGTCGAGGAAGTTCGCGGGTTCCGAACCGTAGAGCTTGATGATGTCCATCGTCGCCATGGCTAGGCCGGCGCCGTTGACCATGCAGCCGATGCTGCCGTCGAGCTTGACGTAGTTGAGGTCGGCCTTGGACGCCTCGACTTCGGTCGGGTCCTCTTCGTCCAGGTCGCGCAGCTCGACAATATCGGGATGGCGATAGAGCGCGTTTGAATCGAAATTCATCTTGGCGTCGAGCGGCAGCACGTCGCCCGCTTCGGTGACCACCAGCGGATTGATTTCAAGCATCGAGCAGTCGCTCTTGTTGAACGCCTCATAGAGCGTCGACAACAGCTTGGCGCAGGATTTGACCTGATTGCCCTGCAGCCCAAGGCCGTAGGCAATCTTGCGGGTGTGGAAACCCTGCAGGCCCGTTGCCGGATCGATCGGCAGCAGGACGATCTTCTCGGGCGTCTTGTGCGCCACGTCTTCGATATTCACGCCGCCCTCGGTCGAGGCCATGATGGTGACACGGCTGGAGCCGCGGTCGACCAGCATCGACAGGTAAAGTTCGCGAACAATCTTGCAACCGGCCTCGACGTAAACCCGCTTCACCACTTTGCCGGCCGCGCCGGACTGGATGGTGACCAGCGTCTTGCCCAGCATCTGGCCGGCGTTTTCCTTGACGTCAGAAACGGACTTGCAGACGCGCACGCCGCCTTTGTCGCCGGCCTCACTCTCCTTGAACTTGCCCTTGCCGCGACCGCCGGCGTGGATCTGCGCCTTGACCACGTAGGGCCCGGCGCCGCCGAGACGATGCGCCACCTGCTCGGCTTCGGCGGGCGTGAAGGCGACACCGCCGTCGAGCACGGGTACGCCGTACTTCTTCAGAATCTGTTTCGCCTGGTACTCATGGATATTCATGGTCGGGCGTCCCCCTGCCCGCCGGCCCGGACGCGAGTGGTTCGCGATCCCCAAAAACCGGCTTGGAATGAGGCGCCTTTATAGCACCCTGGCTGAGGGGGGATGCAACCATAAGCCCAAGAATTTCAGGGTGTTATCGGGAGATTGGCGGTCCGAATCACAAGGTGTGGTATGGTGCCTTGGTTAACCCGAGGCGACTCCATGGCCAGATCGAATACCGCGCGCAAAACAAAGAAATCGCCTGCCGAGGCCGTTCGCTCCGAATTCGATGGCCTCACCGCCGAGCAGCACGAGGACTTGATGAAGCGGCTGGCGAAGCACAAGGACAAGGGCATTGGGATTCCGTTCGACGAGGTTCTTGCCTGGCTTCGAAGCCGTGGCACCGACCATGAGTTGCCGCGACCGAAGGCCCGACGAATATTTCACGTCAAGTAGCATGCGGTCAGAACGTTGAAGCTTCTTCTTGCGGAAGCCGCGGAGCGCGACTTTGAGTCCGCCGAAGATTGGCTCACTCGGCCTGGCTCGGGGCTTCGCGCCCAGAGAAAATTGTCGGCCCTGATTATCGCGGTGTCGAATCTGATCATTGACGGCCGGCGTTGGCCCATTTACCTCCCCGCCGGCAATCCACGCATCCGAAAAAGGTCGATCGAAGGATTCACCATCATCTACGAAATCGTCGAGCCAGTGCCGACTGATTCCGGCGAGGACATCTTCATTCACGCCATCTACGGCCCCGGCCAATTCCGCGGCTGATCTGGCCTATTTCGCCAGGCTCGGATCGATCTTCTTGCAGGCGTCGACCAGGCCGCGCACGGCGCCGGCGGATTTCTCGAGCATCGCCTTCTCGTCGGCCGTCAGCGAAATCTCGACGATTTTCTCGACGCCACCGGCGCCGACAACGACCGGCACGCCGACGTAGAGATCTTTGAGGCCGTAGGGCCCATCGACGTGTACGGCGCAGGGCAGAACACGCTTTTTGTCCTTCAGGTAAGCCTCGGCCATCTGGATTGCCGAAGCGGCAGGCGCGTAGAACGCGGATCCGGTCTTCAGGAGGCCGACGATTTCGGCGCCACCGTCACGGGTGCGCTGAACGATTTTATCGATGCGCTCCTGCGTGCTCCATCCCATCTTGACGAGGTCCGGCACCGGAATGCCGGCGACCGTGGAATAGCGCGTCAGCGGCACCATCGTGTCGCCGTGGCCACCGAGCACGAAGGCGGTGACGTCCTCGACCGACACTTTGAATTCCTCGGCGAGGAAATAACGGAACCGCGCGCTGTCGAGCACACCGGCCATGCCGACCACCTTGTTGCGCGGCAGGCCTGAGAACTCGCGCAGCGCCCACACCATGGCGTCCAAGGGATTGGTGATGCAGATCACGAAGGCATTAGGAGCGTGTTTCTTGAGGCCCTCACCTACCTGGCTCATCACCTTGAGATTGATGCCGAGCAGGTCATCGCGGCTCATGCCGGGCTTACGCGGCACTCCGGCAGTGACGATGACGACGTCGGAGCCGGCGATTACCGAATAATCGCTGCCGCCTTTGTATGCGGAGTCTTTGCCTTCGACCGGAGTCGATTCGGCAATGTCGAGGCCCTTACCCTGCGGAATGCCGTCGGCAATGTCGAACAGTGCAACGTCGCCAAGTTCCTTGAGCCCGATCAGGTGTGCGAGCGTACCGCCAATGTTGCCGGCACCAACGAGGCCGATCTTTGGACGCGCCATAGGTAGTCCCCCTTCGAAACATGAGCTGTTTCACGGTTGTCGTGGTAGCGTGAATCAGCCAAGCAGGGCAAGGGTCGCGCCAGTTGTGTGTGTTCTCGCAACTGTTTGACGTGACAGCGAAAACAGGAGTGCTCCATGATCGACAAGACCACGCGACTCGTGACCGTTTTGGGCGTGATTGGGTTGATGGGCTGCGCTGCACAAACGCCCAACGCCACGAAAGCCGCGCCGGAACGGCCGCGGCTTGGCGATTTGACCGATTTCGTGCTGTTCCGCACCGACGGCGGGTCACGTAAACCCGAGCAGGTTACCGTTGAGGCGGCAGCGGACGTTCTCAAGGATTTCGATGTCGTCTTCATTGGCGAAGTCCACCGCCATCCGGGAAATCACGCCGCACAGATGGATTTGTTCCGCGCCATCCACGAGCGTGCGCCCATGATGAGCTTGTCACTCGAACAGTTCGAGCGCGACGTACAGGGCACCCTTGATGATTTCATGGCGAGCAAGATCGGCGAGGAGCCGTTCCGCAAGATGGCGCGCGCCTGGGATAATTATCCGGTAAGTTACCGCCCGCTCGTCGAGTATTCGAAAGAACACGGCTTGCCGGTCATCGCCGCTGAGGCGCCGACCATGGTGGTCCGTTGCGTCGGGCAGGAAGGCCCAGGGTTCCTCGAGCGCATGAAGCCCGAGCAGCGCGGCTGGGCGACGGCCAAGCTCAATCTCGGTGATGGGCCGTACAAGGACAAATACATGCGCTTTGCCGCCGGCGACGGCGGCCATGGCGAAGACGACGGTAAGCAAAAGGCTGCGTCATCGGGCCCGCGCGAAGCGGCGCTTCGCAGCTTTGCGGCGCAAGTGACCCGCGATGACACCATGGCCGAATCGATCTATCTGCACCTACAGAAGAATCCGGGGCGCAAGGTCGTTCACCTCAACGGCAACTTCCACTCCGAGTCATTTCTCGGCACGGCCGAGCGTCTGCAGATGCGCGATCCGAAGCTCAAGATCGCCGTCGTTAATCCGATCCAGGTCAAGACACCCGACATCACCGCGGAAGATGCTGCGACCGGGACGTTCGTGCTTGCCATCCGGCCGGCGCCGAAGAGCTACGCGAACATGGACGAGATGAGGGCCGCCATCCGCGAACAGATGAAGTTCCGGGGCGAGAACAAGTGCGAGCTTTGAGGTCGATCAATCCTCGACGTGGCGCTGCTCAAAGTAGTCGGCGGCCTGCATCTCGATCAGGCGCGACACCGTGCGGTGAAACTCGAAGCTGTTGTCGTGTCCGGCATAAAGTTCATGCGGTGGCGCACCGGCTGAACAGATCAACGCCGTGCGGTGATCGTAGAGCGCATCAACCAAGGTCACGAACCGCCGCGCCGCGTCACGCTTTTCCTGGTCCATGCGCGGAACATCTTTGAGAATGATGGTCGCGTATTGCGCCGCGATGGCGAGATAGTCGACCGGGCCCAGGGGCTTTTCGCACAACTCGGCAAACGTAAACCTGGCCACCTGGTGCGCGGCTGCAGACACCGGAATCTTTCGGCCCTGCACCAGCACGGTGTCGGGCGTTGGATTGGCATCGTCGGTCAGCCGTGACCATGCCCGGTCAAGCGCTGCGTCCGCATTTGCATCTAATGGCGTGTGATACACCGTCGATCCTGCCAATCGCCCCAGGCGATAATCCTGTCTCGCCTCCAGTTCGAGTACGTCGAGCTTGTCCTTGATCAACTGGATGAATGGGACGAAGCGCTCGCGTTGCAGGCCGTGCTTATAGAGATCGTCAGGATGGCGGTTGGACGTCGCAACCACCACGACGCCACGATCGAACAGCTTTTGGAACAAGCGGCCGACGATCATGGCGTCGGCGATGTCGCGGACTTCCAGCTCGTCGAGACACAACAGTGTCGCGCTGTCGGCGATTCCATCCGCCATGCCGGGAATGGGATCACCGGTGTCGTCGATCGGCATCTGCCGAAATCGATGTATCTCGGCGTGGATGTCGCGCATGAATTCGTGGAAGTGCACGCGCAGTTTGGCCTTGATCGACGCCGAGCGGAAGAACAGATCCATCAACATCGACTTGCCGCGACCAACGCCGCCGAACAGATAAAGTCCTTGCGGCGGCGGCCGGGCGTCGTCTTCGCCGAGACCGAACCGCGCCATCCAGCCTTTCTTGCCGGCTTTGGGCACGTACTTGGCCAGCGCATGATCGAGGCTGTTGAGGCGCTCCGCCGCCAGCTCCTGGGCTGGATCGGGCTTGATCTCGCCGCGGGCGACGAGATCACGATAGGTGGCGAGCGGTGTTTGACTCACGGTCGTTGTGGGGTCTCAAAAGCGGCACCGCCCGACTTTGCAGCCGGGCGGTTGACGTTGGCAATCCTCAGCGCCGAAACTCAGCCGTCGCTGTTAATCTTGGCAATCAAGTCACCCAGAGTTTTCTCGGCCTGATCGTTCGGCACCTGGCACGTGCCCGCCGCCGAGTGACCGCCGCCGCCGTACTTGAGGCAGAGCTCACCGACGCTGGTCTTGGACGAGCGATCGAAGATCGACTTGCCGATGGCGAACACGGTGTTGAGCTTCTTCAGGCCCCACATCACGTGGATCGAAATATTGGTCTGCGGATACAGGGCGTAGATCAGGAAGCGGTTGCAGGCCCAGATGGTTTCTTCATCGCGCAGATCGAGCACGACGAGATTCTTGTGGGTCGTGGCGCAACGCTTGATCTGTTCTTTCGCCTTCGACTCGTGCTCGACGTAAAGATCAACGCGCTCGACCACATCCGGCAGCATCAGGATCTGATCGATCGGGATTTCGACGCACTTGTCGATCAGCTCCATCATCAATTGGTAATTCGAGATGGTGAACTCGCGGAAGCGGCCCAAGCCGGTACGCGCGTCCATGATAAAGTTCATCAGATCCCAGCCTTGTGGATTGAGAACTTCGTCCTTGTTAAACTGCGCGGCGTCGCCCTTGTCGACAGCGGCCATCAACGAATCGGAAATGCGCGGCAGCTTCTTCTTGCCGCCGAAGAAATCGTAGACCACCCGCGCCGCCGAGGGCGCCTTTGAGTCAATGATGTGGTTGTCCTTCTTGCCGACGCGAACCGTCTCGGAAAGGTGGTGGTCGAACGCCACCCGCACGCCGTCGACAAAGGGCAAATTGGTGGTGAGATCGCGATTGGTGATCTCGATCACCCCATCTTGCATATCCTTCGGGTGAACAAACTTGATCTCGTCGATCAGCCTCAGTTCTCTGAGAATGGCGGAGCAAACCAGACCGTCGAAGTCACTGCGCGTTACCAGGCGGAATTTCTTGCCTTCTTTGATAATATCGTCTGCCGTGACGGGCATACAAAACTCTCCCCTCGACAACTTGTGCGTCCGGGCTGAAAGATAATGAGGTGAAAGAGGTGTGACAACGCCTCAATCGCCCGAAAAATCCGAGGGTTGAGGCATGGTGTGGCGCTTGACAGGAACGTTTCTCACGCGGGTGTGCCTGCTTGGCGCCCTGGCGGCGCTTGGCGCCTGTGGGACAGCCCCTTACGTCGATAGCCGGCGCGAGGCCGGTCAGACGACACCTGTCGGTTGGTCAACCCCTGACAGGGTCGCCATCTGCTACTCCAGCAATTCGACCACCCCGGCAGCCGTCCTCCGCCTCGCCGAGTCGGAGTGCGCCAAAACCGGGCGCACCGCCAAATTTGACAGCCAGGATGTCGGGGGTTGCGTGCTACTGGCCCCGACTCGGGCGTTTTTTCAATGCGTGGCCAAGGGATGACGGCCGTGGCTTTGGTCTTGATGTTTGTCATTGCGATTTGGGGGTCGTCGGCGCCGGTCGCGGCTCAATCGGCCTGCGATGCTCCAGGACACATGGTCATCATCGGCGGAACCGAAGACCCTGCACAGATTCCGCCGGCAGTTCGCGAGCGCGCCAAAGGATATGGCCCTGCGGTTGAGGCTCTCATCAAGAGTTACGGTGCGTCCTACATCGTTCGCGGCAAGCCGTTTCGAACTGTCGAGGGCAATTGGCCGGCATGGAAAGGCCTTGTCGTCTCGACCTGGCCCTGCCGCGAGACCGGCCAGGCGTTCTGGCATTCCGACAAATATCAGAACGAGGTGAAGCCCCTGCGCAAAGACGCGTCGCGCTACATCGTCGGCATGTTCGGCCGGCCCACGGGACATGCCAAGCAAACCGGGCAATGGACGGCCGAGGGCGGGCCCGCGAGCAAAGACATTGCCTGCGCGAAGCCGATCTATTTCCTGGTGCTGTCCGACGTGAAGGATGCCACCAAGCTCGCCGCGTATCGTCAGAAACTCACCGACACCGCGATCCAGTATTCTTATGGCGCGATCGACGTCACCTTGGGTTCGCCGGTTGAGGACCTGGAAGGCAGTTGGCCCAAAACCTTGGGCGCGAAGCTAACGCGCTGGCCCTGCGTCGAGGCGTTCGATGCTTTCTACAATTCAACGCGATACCAAACCGAGATCAAACCCGTTCGCCACGGCGCTGCCGAGTTCACGGCGGTGCTGATAGAGCCCGTCCGCGAGTAATAGCTACGCCGCCAGCAGTGTAATCCGGCCCCGGCGCCGCCGTGGCGCGGCTCGGACGACAATCTCGATATCCCGGCTCAAGGCATTCAGCAGATTCATCAGCCGTTCAATTGAGAATCCCTCAATCTTGTAATTGCGGATCAGGGATACTTTCGACTGTGGAATCGAAAGCACGCGAGCCGCTGCCTGCTGCTTTAACTTGCGAGCGTCGAGCGCTTTGTTGATCTGAACCGCGAGGAAAATCTTTGCCGCGACTTCTTCGGCATCGTGAAAGCCGAGATCAGCCAAGACGTTGGTCGTTCCTCTGGTGATTTCGAATTCCATCATCAGATTTCTCCTGAGGCCATAAGGGCACTGTAGTCCAATTGTGCCGCCTTCAAGCGCAGCCTAACCAATTCGACATCTGTCCGAGGCGTCGAGATGCCTGACTTCGACTTTTTCTTGAACGCATGAAGGACATAAAAAATGCTTCTCAAAGCGGACCGTGTATACCGCCCTGAACGCATCACCGAAATATCCCTGGACGACTTCGAAGACTCCCGGACCAATCCCTTTCCATGGTTTCGCATTTGTGGCCTTCACTCCATATTGCGCAGCCATCAATGATCGACCGATCGCGCGCTGAACTTCTCGCGGAAATTCGTTGTATCGACGCTTCGAGTCACCGACCCAGTCCAGTTGAACGGGCTTCGGCGGCTGAGCACGCTGCATGCCTCATTATACCAGAATTAGAATATTTACCAACTGCGCCTTGACGCCAAAGCGTAGCGACGCTTCGAAAACGTCGTTTTATCTACCCCTGCCGCTCGACCATCTTCGACTTGATGTCGGCGATGGCTTTGGCGGGGTTGAGACCTTTCGGGCAGGTCTGGGTGCAGTTCATGATGGTGTGGCAGCGATAGAGCCGGAACGGATCCTCAAGATTGTCGAGACGCTCGCCGGTGGCCTCATCGCGGCTGTCGTTGATCCAGCGCGACGCCTGGAGAAGGATCGCAGGGCCGAGATACTTGTCGCCGTTCCACCAATAGCTCGGGCAGCTTGTCGAACAGCAGAAACAGAGGATGCACTCCCACAACCCGTCGAGCTTGGCGCGCTCGTCCGGAGACTGCCGCCGCTCGGCATTGGGCGGCGCCGGTGTGTCGGACTTCATCCACGGCTCGATCGAGGCGTACTGCGCGTAAACATGAGTAAGATCGGGCACCAGGTCCTTGATCACGTCCATGTGCGGCAGCGGGTAGACCTTCACGTCGCCATTGCACTCGTCGATCGGCTTCAGACAGGCGAGCGTATTGCGCCCATCGATGTTCATAGCGCATGAGCCGCAGATGCCTTCGCGGCACGAGCGGCGCAACGTCAGCGTCTGATCCATCTCGTCCTTGATCTTGAGCAGCGCGTCCAGGACCATGGGACCACAGGTGTCCATGTCAACGTCGTAGGTGTCGATGCGCGGGTTGTCGCCCTTGTCGGGATCGTAGCGGTAGACCTGGAAGCGGCGAACATTCTTGGCCCCGGCCGGCGCGGCATGCGCCTTGCCCTTCTGGACCTCGGAATTCTTCGGCAGAAACATTTCGACCATGTGATCCTCGATCGCTGATCAATACACCCGCGCCTTGGGCGGGATGTATTTGACTTCGTTGGTAAGCGTATAGGTATGCACCGGACGGTAATCGAGCCGCACCTTCTGCTTGTCGTCGACGTAAGCCAGCGTGTGCTTCATCCAATTTTGATCGTCGCGGTTCGGATAGTCCTCATGGGCATGCGCGCCACGGCTTTCGTGACGCGCCTCGCCGCCGACAATGGTGGCAAGCGCACACGGAATGAGGTTGTACAGTTCAAGCGCCTCGATGAGGTCGGTGTTGAAGATCAGGCTGCGATCGCTGACTTTGAGATCCTTCAGCGACTGCGCCACTTGATCCATCTTCTCGGCACCCTGCTTCAAGGTCTTCGAGGTGCGGAACACGGCGGCGTCGTTCTGCATGGCGCGCTGCATGTTCTTGCGGATCATCGCCGTCGTCATTGAGCCATTGGCATTGCGGGCGCGGTCGAGCGTCGCCAACGCGCGATCAGCGGAATCTTTTGGCAAGGGCCGGTGCGGCGTGCCGGGCTTGATGATGTCCTTGGCGCGGAGCGCCGCGGCGCGGCCAAACACGACGAGGTCGAGCAAGGAATTCGTGCCCAATCGATTGGCGCCGTGGACCGAAACGCAGGCTGCTTCGCCGACGGCCATCAACCCGGGCAAAACATTTTCGGGCTTGCCGGGCTTGGGATCGATTGCTTCCGCCATGTAGTTGGTCGGCACGCCACCCATGTTGTAGTGCACCGTCGGCAGAACCGGGATCGGCGCCTTGGTGGCATCGACGCCGGCGAAGACCTTCGCCGTCTCGGTGATACCCGGAAGCAGCTGATACAGCACTTCGCCGCCGAGGTGCTCCAAGTGGAGCATGATGTGGTCTTTCTCGGGGCCGACGCCGCGGCCTTCGCGAATCTCCATGGTCATGGCGCGTGAGACGACGTCGCGCGAGGCCAAGTCCTTGGCGGTCGGCGCGTAGCGCTCCATGAAGCGGTCGCCTTCGGAGTTCGTCAGATAGCCGCCTTCGCCGCGAGCGCCTTCGGTGATCAGCACGCCGGCGCCATAAACCCCCGTGGGGTGAAATTGCACGAACTCCATGTCCTGCAACGGCAGGCCGGCCCTCGCCACCATGCCCGAGCCATCGCCGGTGCAGGTGTGCGCCGACGTGCACGAGAAGTACGCACGGCCATAGCCGCCGGTCGCGAGCACGGTCTGATGCGCGCGGAACCGATGCAGTGTGCCGGTCGCCATATCGAGAGCGACAACGCCGCGACAGCCTTCGCCGTCCATCAACAGATCGATGGCGAAATACTCGACAAAGAACTCGGCGTTGTACTTGAGGCTCTGCTGATAGAGCGTGTGCAGGATGGCGTGGCCGGTGCTATCGGCCGCCGCGCAGGCGCGTTGCACCGGCGCTTCGCCAAAGTTTCGCATATGGCCGCCAAAGGGGCGCTGATAGATCTTGCCGTCAGGCGTGCGCGAGAAAGGCACGCCGGCGTGCTCGAGCTCGTACACCGCGGGGATCGCCTCGCGGCACATGTACTCGATGGCGTCCTGGTCGCCGAGCCAGTCGGAGCCCTTGACCGTGTCGTACATGTGCCAGACCCAATTGTCCTCGGCCATGTTGCCAAGGGCGGCACCGATGCCGCCTTGGGCGGCGACGGTGTGGCTGCGGGTTGGGAACACTTTAGTGATGCAGGCGGTCTTGAGGCCCTGCTGGACCATGCCGAATGTGGCGCGCAGACCGGCGCCGCCGGCGCCAACGACAATCACGTCATAGTCGTGATCGATGATCGGGTATGCGGAAGGTGTTGAAACCATGGCTCAGCGTCCGAAGGCGACAATCAGGATGGAAACGATGCTGAGGGCACCTAGCCCATAGCACAGAAACTTGACGATCATGTTGATGGCAATGCGCGTCGCGTGACCGACGACGTAATCCTCGAACACCACTTGCAGGCCAAGCTGGGCATGATGAAACCCAACCGCGACAACCAGGGTCATCAGCGTCGCGTTGATGGGCGATGAGAGCCAACCGGTAAATGCGGCGAGGTCGCCGCCCGCCAAACCCAACAGTGAATAAACGAACCAAATGGTGAGCGGGATCAACGCCACCGCGGTGACGCGTTGCGCCCACCAGTGATGGGTTCCTTCCTTGGCTGATCCAAGTCCACGGACCCGGCCAAGCGGAGAGCGAAGAGAATTATTCGATGGATTCATGTGCCGGCCCTCACGCCACAAGCCAGGTGATGGCCGTCAGCACGATCGCACCGGCCAGCACCATCTTGTCCGACCGCTGCGCATCAGCGATCTTGAACCCCTTGCCCGCATCCCAGAACAAGTGGCGAATGCCATTGCAGAGATGGAAGTAGAGCGCGAAGGAAAATCCGAACAGTACAAGTTGGCCAAACCACGACGACGCAATTCCTTGGAACTGCGCATAGGCGTCGGCGCCAACGGCGGCAGCGGTCAACCAATAGGCAAGGCCAACCAACCCGACAGCGAGGCCGCCCCCGGTGATGCGATGACTGATCGATAGAAGCGCCGTCAGCGGCAGGCGGTAAACTTGCAGATGCGGCGACAGTGGCCGAGCGGTCGGCTTAGCGGCAGACGACATGGCGGGTTAAACCCCAAGTTTTTTAGAAAAATCAACCCCGCGGCGCCCGCCTTGGAGCGACCATAGGTTTAGTCCCGCACCCCCCTCAAGTCAAACCAAGACGCTGAGAAATTAGAGGTTTTCAGGCTCCGCGTTGCCGTTCCTGGCGAATCGCGCCACCATACGCAGGGGAGAGATCGTTCATGATAAGGCTCGCCACCACGGCATTTGCGTTGCTCTCGGGCCTTGCCTGGTCTCAGAGTCTGTCGGCGGAGAGAACAGGGCCGAACAAAAACATCGTCCGGTCGGCCGAAGGAACAATTCTTTATCGGCGCCTGAAGGATCAGTCCGTTCGTGGTCACGAGCGCTGGCGATTGATGGTTCATCCGGACGGAACGCGCACATTGATCACCCATAACGATATCTTTGATCGGCATGTCGTGATGAATGCCATCATTCGGGTGAGGGCTGATTTTTATCCGGTCGAGTCCATGGTCGCCTACTGGAACGATGGCCGGTTCAAAGGAACCGGATTGTTCAGGATCGCAGATGGGTTCATGTACGCCGAGATCGTTGGACCCGAGGGCCGCATGACCCAGCGCCTTGCCGTCGACCGGGATCGCCTTTCGATCCTGACGCACCCGCTGGCGGTCGATGGCTGGCATGGCGGTTCCTATGACCGAGCCAAAGGCGGCGCCCAGGCGATTCCGGTGATCAACCTCGACGCCATCGCCGAAGGGCCGCGGCCCGTGTTCGGCAGCTCATTCAAGCAAACCTGGCACCTGAAAGGCACCGAGAAGATCACCGTGCCGGCCGGCACCTTCGAAGCCGAGCGCTATGACGTCGGCGACTTCCAAGTCTGGACCATGGGCCCCGATCGAATACTGGTGCGGTTCAGCTGGCCCAAATTCGGCAACGAATATGTTCTCGAGACCTACTCCAGCAACCCCAAGTGAAGGACGGGCAATGTTCAAAGTCACCGCGCTGATCGCAGCTTCTTTTGTCGCCACAGCCGCCATGGCCCAGGCCCCCGCTGGCGGCGCGCCCGAGAATACCGGGCCCAACAAGTCGATCGTTCGCTGGGCCGAGGGCAAGTATCTCTATCAAACTGCCGACGGCAAGCGTGAGCGTGGCAGCGAGACGTTCCGTCTCAATGTTCATCCCGACGGCACGCGCACCTTGATCATGTCGAACGACATTTCGGCGCGGAGCAACATTTACTCGGTCATCCTGCGGGTGGCCGAGAATTTCCGTCCGCTTCAGTCCTACGTCACCTACTGGACCGACACCGGCTACAAAGGCTCGTCGTTCATGACGGTCAGCGGCAACCGCGTCGAAACTCTGGCCGATGGTCCGACCGGACGCGTGACTCAGTCGGTCGCGGCGCCGGAAAAAGTGTCGATCGGCACGCACCCGGTCGCGGGCGACGGCTGGCATATGTGGTACGAGGACCCGGCGTCGAAAACTGAGCAGACCGCGGGCACGCTTTATAGCGTCGAATCAAGCAGCGATCTGGCCAAGCCAGTCGTGGGCCAGATGCTGCCGTTCAAGTTCACCATCATTGGCAAAGAAAAAATCACCGTACCGGCGGGGACATTCGACACCGTCAAGTACCGGATCGGTTCGACGGATATCTGGGTGCTGATGCCGGATCGCCTCGTCATCCGTTCGACCAACACCGCGCGTGGCAACGACTATGTCCTGACCGAATTCAAATCGGGCGATAATGCGAAAAAGTGATGTCGTCGATCAATCGTCTCGCGATCTTTGCGGCAGGTTTGCTGTCGATCTCTGAGGCCGCGGCGCAGGCGCAGAACGCCAATATCGTTCGCTGGGCCGCCGGCACCATTGCCTATCGGGTGGCGAGCACCGGCGTGGTCAATGGCTACGAGCATTGGCGCTTGACGGTGTATCCCGACGGCGCGCGCACGATGGCAGCCGATGTCGCGTATGCCCCACGTGACGTCGCGCGCCACGTGATCCATCGCATCGACGCTGGCTGGCGGCCGATCGAGACCTACGCGCTGTATTGGATTGGCGGCCAATGGAAAGGCTCGGCCCTGGTTTCGCGGACAAGCGATGGGCTACAGGTCGCGGCAACGACGCCGATGGGGCCGAAGAACCAAGGTCTCGCGACGCCGGATCACATTGCTATCGTGCCACATCTTCTGGCAGTCGACAGCTGGCGCGCGCATCACGTCGACAAGAGCAATCCCGCTCCGCAACCGGTGACATCTTACAATTTCAATGCACTTGGAGACGGCCCCGATGCGCTGCTTGGGCGCGTGATGGATTATCGCATCAGGTACGTTGGCCCCGAACGCGTCACCGTGGCTGCCGGAACGTTCGCGACGGAGCACTATAAGATCGAGGATGCGGTCGATCTCTTCCTCACGGGCGAGGATCATTTGGTCGTGAAGTTCATCTACGCGGCGATTGACCGCGAACACCACCTCGTTTCTTTTGAACA
>Ga0194132_10002948_pt1 | contig 30984 bp, 32 predicted proteins | sample TA2KigOf80mmetaG_FD_148612 | JGI IMG/M metagenome (GOLD analysis project Ga0194132, IMG submission 148612) | Freshwater microbial communities from Lake Tanganyika, Tanzania - TA2015054 Kigoma Offshore 80m | ecosystem: Environmental > Aquatic > Freshwater > Lake | place: Tanzania: Lake...
CGCCGCCGCCGCCCCCCCCGCCGCCGCCGCCCCCGCCGCCGCCCGGCGTGTCAGGCGTCCGGAACGAGCGTGGATTCGAGTATGGGCCCTGGACCGTTGGGTCCACCGCGAAGGCGAACCAGAAATACTGCTTCCCGTATTGAAGGACGCCAGCCGGCACATCGAAGGTCGTCTGGGCGCCTGGCGTTTCGGCGATCGTCCAGGTCCGCAGGAGCGCCTGGTGCGCCAACACCTCGGCATACAGCGCGATCGCGTACTGCACCGTCGTCGCCGGCCCGCTTCGCGCCGCGTTGTTGATCACGAGTCGGGGCGTCAAGGAGCTCACGACTTCGCCTTCGGCGGGACTCGCCAACACCGGGGGCTGAAACACCACGGGCGTGAACACCGTGAACGAGAACGGTCCGGCGAAGCTGCCGGTGTTCGCACCGTCCTGCGCGCGAGCCCGCCAGAAGTACGTGCGATCCGGCAGCGCGGTGCTGATTCGGAACGACGTCTTGCCGCTCGGATCGGGCGAAATCCCCTCTTGCAGGGTCACGATCGACGCGAACGCGGCGTCACTCGCCACTTCAAAGCGGTAGCTCAGGGGCCGAACACCCGAGGTCGACGCGTTGTCGACGGTCAAGGTGATGGGCTGCTTGGCGCTGTCGATCCGCGCACCGGTCAAGGGTACCGAAAGCGCCGGCGTCGTGATGGCGACACCTGGAATCGGACCGGCCACGGACGGGCTGAGCGGGTTGGAGCTCTTCTGCACTTGACACGCGCCCAGCACCACGCCGACCGCGACTATCCCAGACACACGCAAGACTACGGACATGGCTTCTCCCCGCGCACCGTCAGACAGCTTGACGTCGGACGGGCGCGTCGATGCGTTCGAACAACGTCGTCGGAAGTTGAGGTCCGTCCGGTCTGGGATGTCCGAACGTCACTTCCGCAGGTGGGGTTGTGCGACGGCCTGCAGTATAGCAAGTTCGCTACTCGAGTACAAAGCGGACCTGGCAGCCGAGCTCTCGAGTGTCCGCTGACGCGGGATCGACCTCAGCCGGGACGAAGGAGTCGCGCGCCTGGATCTCGATTGGTACGCGCAAGACGCCGGGTGGGAGCGGGATCCGCACCGTTCGGGTCTCTTCGGCGCGCAGCGAGTGCTCCTCGCGCGACTCACCGACGCGCAGTGAAACGGCCGTCGGTTTCGGCCCCACATGCAGCGTTGCCACCAACGTCGATGCGCCCGCTGGCGCCAGCCACAGGCGGGCACGCCTGTTCGCGCGAGTCCAGAACGTTCCCCGTTCAGGATAGGCCCCGTCGACGAAGCCGACGTACGCGCCGAGGCGCTCGGGGAACGCCTCCACGATATCGACACCGGGCGTCGGCCGATCTCCCGCCGGGACGACGTCGCGTGCACGCAACTCCGCGCGTCTCACATGCGCCAGGGCTTGATCCGTCAGTTGGATCCACAAGAATGGCGCCGCGACAGGAAGCGGTATCCGAAGCACGGCCGGGTTCGGCAGCGGCTCCTCGATTCTCGAGAGCAGGTACCCATTACTTAACGCCGCCTGCAGCACTCCGCCGAGAGACCGCGCACCGCCCTCGAACCACACGTGCGCCTCATACGCACCGGCCGGGAGCGTCAAGGCCCCTGTAACCCGCCCCTGTGGATCGGCCGGCGCACCCGGTTCGTGGTCGATGCGTATCGCGAGCGTATCAAGCCACGGTCACGGCGTCAGACGTTGCATGCGCGCATAGTCGAACGCTCGCAGCCGGACGGGATCGAAGCGCTCGAGCAGCCCCAGGTCGCCGCGCGCGTCAGACTCCGCGCGAACGCCCGCTGAGAACGATGACGCCAGCACCGCGGCCATCGCGACGAACATGGCGAGTTGCAGGCCGACGAGATTGGTGCCACTCCACCCTCGACGTGCGCAGACCCCGCCGGCGATGATCGCCGCGCCAAGTGCGACGAGCCAGGGGACGAGGAGGCGCAGTGGTGCCCCCCCACGCCTCCTGGGTAAACGTCGGCGCCGCGGCGGTCACTGGCGCGCTTCCCTGCGCGAGCGCCAAGAGACGCGCCACGCCGTGAGGCTCGCTGAACAGCAGCAAACGTTCGGCCCCGATGGCACCACCAATCGCCACGAGCACGCTGACGACGGCAGCAAGCACCCACGCCGTGGCGCCGGCCGATCGGCGGGCCCGGACGGCGGTCAGGGCGCGATCGACGCCGAGGGCGAGCAACGGCGCCACGAGCGGCGCCACTGGAACGAGAAACCGCGCGGGCGCGCTCGACCCGCCCCACCACATGTGGAGTCGCGCCGAACTGATGATGTACACGGCCGCAACGGTTGCGGCGGCCAGCGACAGCGTTCGCCAACGGGTCTCGCGGAACGCCGCGAGAAGACCCGGACCGACCAACGCGTAGATCGGCGCGTACACGAGGAGCCCGAACTTCTGGTCGAACATCTGACCAAGAAGGCTCCGCGGTATGTTCTCGATCCGAACGAATCGCGCGGCGTACCCACCATAGGGCGCCTGTGGATCCCACACGCCGTAAATGACGTAGAAGAACGCGAGCCACGCGACCCCGCTCACGGCGATCGGCACCGCCAACGACGCCACGAGACGCGGCTCTCGTCGAATCCGCCAGACGAGGCAGAGCGCGGCGCCAGCCAAGAGGACGCTGAACTTCGTGTGTAGCCACGGGAGCCAGGACAGGCAGAACCCGCGCCACAGCCACTGCGCCGCGGACGCCTGACGCTCCTCCAGCAGCCACACGACGCCCCATCCCACGATGGCCGCGCCCGCCATCTCGGGATAGATGGCCCACGCGTGGGGAATGAACGGCACCGTCAGGCCGACACTCGCCCAGGTCAGCCACGCTGCGAGCGGTCCGGCAACGATGCGCGCGGCTTCATACAGGGCCGTCGACGCCAACGCCGCGAGGAGGCACATGGTCAGGACAGCGCCCAGCCCTCTTGCGAGCACGTAGCCAGGAATGAGCCACACAGACAGGCCAGGCGCATGAATCGAGTAGATCACGCCGTTGGCCCCACGCTGCAGGTAGTCAGGGCGAAGCTCCCCATTGAAAAAGCGGCGGTAGTCGCCGTTCGCGTGGTTGTTCTCAATGGCGAGATCGCCGTCGGCGATGAGGCTGCGCGTGATGACCAGGTAGTGGGGTTCGTCGCCACCGAGACCGGTGAGCGAGGACGCCCGCACGCCCAACGTGGTGTAGAGGACGAGCGACACGACGAACACGACCCAGCGTGCGGACCGCCGCTCGAGGAGCCGGCGGCAGAGGTCCGCCCAGGAGGCCAGCGGGCTCACGCAAGCAAGACGTGCCATCACACCGGCCAGCGCCAGCGCGCCAATCCCCCACCGCAGGGGTCCGGATCCGGCGACAAGCAGCGGGAGTCGATCGGGAAGCCACGGCCAGTACGGGACGGTCCAGGTCCAGAGCCACGTCAACGGCGCCGTGCTGTGCGCCACACGGCTGAGAGCGCCAGGCGAGCGCCAGCTCGACACGACCGCCACCGCTACGATCGCCGCCGCGACGGCCAGGAGCAGCCACAACCGGATCAACGGGGCAAGGACGGCGATGCGCTGCGGGCCACTACGAGGCCAGCTCACGACGTGTACCGACGCCGGAAGCAGCCACGCGGCGACGGCCAGGGCGCCGGTCGCTGCTGCGATCGTGAGCAGCGAACGGACGGGGACGCGGCCGGTCGAGCCGGGCCCGCCGCCAGGCGTCATGCAGGCTTCCTCCACACGGCCATGTAGTGCGCCGAGTATCGACGCAGCGGTGACCGCTCGAGCCACCGTTCGAGCGGCACGCACAGTCGCACCACCGCCTGCGGCATAAAGTCCGGGAAGAAAGTGAAGTAGTGCACCTCCGCCACCGGCACGTCCGTGTACGTCGACAAGGCCGACGGCAACAGCCAGCGCTCGACCCGTTCGTCGATGCAGTTGAGCGACGGGAACACGTAGCCCATGTAGAAACGGAAGAACACGTTGGTCCTAGACCCGGTGCAACTCGTGCGATCCGGGCGCGACGTGTTCCCGGATCTCACGAATGATGTAGGTGGACTTGTTCTGCGACTCGTGGTACGTGCGCGATTGCAGCTCGGCCAACAGACCGAGCGTGACCAACTGCACACCGGTGAACACGAGGAGGATGCCGAACAGCAGCAACGGGCGGTTTGCGATGGACTGCTCGCCGAGCAGTCGCACCCACGCGAGATATCCCGTGATGACGGCCCCGACGCTGCCCATCATCAAGCCAATGAGGCCGAAGATCTGCAGCGGACGCGTGGAATAGCTGAGCAGGAACTTCACTGTGAGCAGGTCGAGGATCACTCGAATCGTCCTCGAGATGCCGTACTTGGATCGGCCGAACCGGCGGGCACGATGGTGCACCACCATCTCGTCGATGGTCACGCCCTGCTCGCTCGCGATGGCGGGGAGGAAACGGTGCATCTCGCCGTACAGCTTCAGCGGCTTGACGACCTCCGCTCGGAACGCCTTCAGCGAGCAGCCATAGTCGTGCAGCCGAACGCCGGTGGCCCAGGAGATCAATCGATTCGCCAGCATCGACGGCAGGAGCCGCGACAGAAACGAATCCTTCCGATCCTTCCGCCAGCCGCAAACGATGTCCCATGGGCCCCGTTCGAGGCGCTCAACCATCGGTCCGATATCCCGGGGATCGTTCTGAAGATCGCCGTCCGAGGTCACGACCACGCGGCCTCGGGCGTGCGCAAAGCCGGCCGAGAACGCCGCGGTCTGACCGAAGTTCCGCCTGAACCGGATGATGCGCCACCGCGGATCGGCGGCCTGGAGTCGTGACAGAATACCGAAGCTCTCGTCGGTGCTTCCGTCGTCGACAACGAGCACCTCGTAGGCATGGCCCCACCGCTCCAACGCCTCCGTCAACTCGCGGTACAACGGCTCCAGCGAGTCGGCCTCGTTGTGGATGGGGATGACGACGCTGAGCTCGATCATCAGGATGTGGTCGGCCCAAGTATAGTGGATTGATTCAGCCAGGGGGCCGAATGCCCGCCCGTGCTGCTGCGCCCCTCCGCCAGAACCAATACGCGAGCAGGCCCACCGCGATGAGGGCGACCAATGCCATCCCCACGGCCGCACCGTTCTCTCGCACGTACTCGATCGCGCGTTCGCCGTAGTACAACGCGAGCACCGCTTCGCCGAAATAGCGCAAACCGCGTCCCACGAGGATGGCGGCCGTGAACCGCCAAACGGAAATGCCGGCAATGCCCGCCAACAGCACGAAGATCTTGAACGGCGCGGGGGGCGGCAGGAGCGATGGGATCAGGATCGCGAAGACGCCCGCCCGACGAATGAGGCCAAGGGTCCGCTCCACCGCACCCACGCCGAACCGGCGCCGGATGAACGCCTCTCCGCCCTTGCGGCCCACGTAGTACAACGCGAGACAGCCGAACAAAGACCCAAGAGTGGCCGCGCTGGCGTACAGCACCATCCGATGCGGGTGCTTTGTCACCATCAGCACCAGCAACAGGTCGTTGATCTCTGGAAACGACAGGAACGAGGAATCGAGGAACCCGATGAGGAACAGCCCGGGCGCGCCGAGGGCGATCGCGATCGACTGAATCCAGTCGACGAATCTTTTCATAGAATGAACACATGATTATACCGTCGCGACGATGGCTGCCAGTCGCTGTCGCCGTGGCGGCCGGCCTCGTCGGCGCAGTGACGGCCCTCCACTATCACGCCATCGGACTCACGCTCAGCCACTACGATGCCCGTGGACACCTCATCGTGGCGCGACGCATCATCGACAGCATCACGCCGGGGTGGCAGCAGGTTGGCGCCGTGTGGCTTCCGCTTCCCCACCTGCTCAACGCGCTCCAGGCCCAGGTGGACGCCTGGTATCGATCCGGGCTGTCTGCCGTCGTGATCTCGGTCTTCTCATTCGCCGTCGCGACCGGCGCCCTCGCGTGGATTGTGCGCGATCTGACGACGTCCACCTGGGCCGCGCTCGTGGCTGCAGCGGTGTTCGCGACGAATCCGAACATCCTGTACCTGCAGGCGACGCCGATGACCGAGCCGCTCTTCCTCGCGTGCACGCTCGTGGCCATCGCGAGCCTTCAGGCCTGGTGCCGCGAGCCCGGCCCGACGCTCGGCGTAGGGCTCTGGTGGGCTGCAGCCTGCCTGACGCGGTTCGAGGCGTGGCCGGTCTCGGCCGCCGCGATAGGCGCCGCGACCTGGACCCGATGGCGCGCCGGTCGCTCGATCCGAGACGCGGTCCGCGACGTCGCACCGATCGCGCGCTACCCGGTCGCCACCGTGATCGGCTTCGCCATCTTTAGCCGCATCGTCGTGGGCGAGTGGTTCGTGTCGAGCGGCTTCTACGTCCCCGATCCGACGTTCGCCGGTCCAGTTGGCGCCCTCACCGCCATCCAAACCGGCATCGTGGAACTGAGCCCGGCGTGGCCGTTACGACTTGCCATCGTGGGATTCATCGTTCTGTTGGTCGAGAGTGTGTGGCATCGGCAGCACGGACGCGGGCTCGTGGCTGCCGCGCTCGGCGCCGCCATGGCGGTGCCCTGGGTGGCGTTTGCGCAGGGCCATCCGTACCGGGTGCGCTACATGGTGTCCCTGATTGCGGTCGAGGCGATTGGTGCCGGTCTGTTGGCGGGCCTTGCAGGGCGCCTGCAACACTTCGGTCGCGCACTCGCCGTCATCATCGCGGCGGCCATCGTCATCGAGTCGCGTCCACTCGACGAGGGTGCGCCGGTGGTGGTCGAGGCACGGCGGGATCGGCCGTATGCCGTGGGCCGCCAGGCGGTCAGCGCATGCCTCACGCGCGACTACGATCGCTCCACGATCATGGCGAGCATGGGTTCGCTCGGACACTACATGCAGGAGCTCGCCAGCCATGGCTTCACGCTGCGTGACTTCCTCCACGAGGGCAACGGCGATATCTGGATCGCGGCCCTCGAACGGCCGCGCCCGTACGTTGGATGGATACTGATCGAGGAAGAAGCCGAGGGGGGCGACATGCTGGCGCAGCGCGCGCGTGCGTCACCTCGGTTTCTGGATGGCTTCACACGCGTCTGCGCGCACGGAGGAGTAACTCTCTACCGACGGGCGTTACGCGCGCCCAACCCGGACATACCGCCGGCATTGGGCGCGCGTGGGGCTGGGAGCTCAGAACTTGATGGTGAAGGTGAGCAGATAGGACACTCCGCCGAGATCGATTTCGGTCCCGAGAAAATTTCGCTCCGCCGAAACATCCCCGATCGCGCGCTGATAGCGGATTTCTCCGCCGACGTCGACAGAACCGACCGGGAATCGCGCGCCTCCCACGATCAACGGACCGGTCGCCGCGCCGCTCGCCTTGAAGTCGCCGCGGAAGATGTTGTTCCTGTTATCGATGAACTGACCGACCTCTTGATACCGGAACTCCAACACCCCGACGCCCGCGCCGATGTACGGCGTGAACGCGTCGCGACGTCCAATAGGCAGGAATCGAACCGTGGCCGTAAACGGTACGATCCGCAGCTTCAAGTCCTGCTCGATTTCCGATCCGTTGGCGTTCTCGAACTCGGCATACACGCTGGGCACGGACCTGGAGTAGTAGCCCACGCCGAGACCGGCATCGACAAAGTCGGTCAGGGGGACGAGCCACTCGGCACCCACCGTGGGGCCGTGGAAGTCGCTGATGTTGAAGAGGAGCGAGTCGATCCCCTGGTTCAGGTTCCTGCGCAGAACATCATCGTTCCTGTCGCGAGCTGTTTCGCCGCGCGGGACGAAGCCCCCGATGTGGAAAGAGAACGCTTGTTGGGCATGGCTCACGGACGGCAGCGCCACGACGGCCATCAACGTCAGCACCCCGGCGAGGAAGAACGGTCGATGCATGAGATCTCCTTGTGCTGGGCGCCCGCTCGGCTCGCGTCGCCCACCCGAACGTCAGCATGACCGATGCCATCCCCGCGTGTGGGTTTTCCAGGGAAATCGGGCGGGTTCGGGGCGGATGTCCGGAGAAGGCGACACCATCGAGTCGGCTGGCGCCCCGCTCAGGGCCTACCTTCAGCGCTTTGGGAGACTCGATTGGAAGCTGGCGACGACCTCGAGCATCTGGTCGTGGAGCGTTGCGTTGCTAGCGAGCACCTGCCTGCCGCGCGAGGAGAACGTGCAGCCGTCGTAGTCGGTGACCGTACCGCCAGCCTCTTGGACGATTAGCGCACCGCCGGCGATGTCCCACGGCTTGAGGTCGCTCTCCCAGAAGCCGTCCAGCCGGCCAGCAGCGACGTAGCAAAGATCGATGGCCGCCGATCCGAGTCGTCGCACGGCGCGAGCTCGGCCGACAAATGCCGCGAACAACCCGACGATCTCGTCCACGCGTTGATGGACATCGTAGGGAAACCCGGTCACGAGCATGGAATCCACGAGGGTCTCAGTGCTAGATACCCGAATCGGTCGGCCATTCAGCCGGGCCCCGTCGCCGCGCTCCGCCGTGAAGAGCTCCTGACGCGAGGGGTCGTAGACAGCCGCCACCTCCGCACGTCCATCGACCTCGAGGGCGACCGACGAGCAGAAGATCGGCAATCCATGCGCGTAATTCGTTGTCCCATCGATCGGGTCGAAGACCCAGCAGGGCCCAGCCGGCGCTTCCTTGGCACCGCCCAGCTCCTCGCCAAGGACGGCGTGGGTTGGAAAGCGCGCCGCGATCAGCCGGCGGAACATGCGCTCGACCTCGACGTCCACGTCCGTGACGAGATCGATGGCGCCCTTCTTGTCCACACGCACGTCGTGGCCGAAGCGCGCCATCATCATGTCGCCGGCGCGGGTCACCGCCTCGACGGCCGTAGCAATGTGGATCGGATCGGGGCTCGCGTTCGAGGAGGGCAAGCTCACGGGGTGTGAAGAGCCGAGTCGGTTTCAAGCGCAGGCTGGACACGCTTGGTCATGCGCACCTCCATCCCGCCCTGCGGCGCCCGCATTAGCTGGACATCGTCCATAAAGCTGCGGATGAGGAAGATCCCGCGTCCGCTGGACTTGAGGAGGTTTTCAGGCGCCAACGGGTTTTGCAGCTCCGCGGGGTCGAAGCCCGCCCCCTGATCGCGAACGCTCACGACGAGCGTTGGCACACCGACGGGCCCGATGGTGAACTCTACGAACACGTGCTTGGAGGAGTCGTGCCGGTTCCCGTGCTTGATGGCGTTGATCACGCATTCCCGAATCGCCACGCCGACCCAGTGCGTCGCATCCTCGTCCAAACCGATCTCGCGACTGACATGATCGCTGATCACCTGGACGACATCGACCATATCGAAGATGCTGGAGAACTCCAGGCGCAGCCTGCGTGGAGACCCGACTGTCATGACCCGCTTGAATACCATCCCATCTGTTGCACGATGTCAAGCTGACCGACCCTGATAAGATTCCGCCATGCCCTCCGCCACGGCGATCACCATCAAGCCGGCCCGGCGCATCTCCGGGCGGCTGGGCGTGCCCGGCGACAAGTCGATTGCACACCGTTACGCATTATTAGCCGCCCTCGTCGACGGACCCTCCCGATTGGCCAACTTCGCCCCCGGAGCCGACTGTCACTCGACGCTCGGCTGTCTCGCGAGCCTCGGCGTCCAGATCCGGGAAGATCCCGCCTCGCGGTCCGTTACTGTCATGGGACGAGGTTTCAAGCAATGGCGTTCACCGTCTGGCCCGCTCGACGCCGGCAACTCGGGCACGACGATGCGGATGATGGCCGGACTTCTGGCCGCGCAGCCCTTCTCGGTGACGATGATCGGGGATGAATCGCTCTCACGCCGCCCCATGCGCCGCGTCATCGAACCCCTGGCGCGCATGGGGGCCCGCATCGAGGCAACGGACGGCCACGCGCCTCTGATGATCCACGGTCATCCGCTGCACGGGATCGACTTCGCGCCGGACGTCCCGAGCGCGCAGGTCAAAAGCGCGGTCCTCCTGGCGGGTCTGCACGCCGAGGGTTCAACCTCGGTGCGCGAGCCGGCTCAAACGAGGGACCACACCGAACGCGCGCTCACAACCTTCGGCTACCAACTCGACGTCGCCGGGCTGACGACGACGGTGCGAGGGGGACAGACCGGGCAGCCACGCGACGTGTCCATCCCAGGCGATTTCTCGTCGGCGGCCTTCTGGCTCGTGGCAGCCTCCGCGCTTCCTGGTTCCCATGTCGAAATCACGGACGTCGGTCTGAATCCTACCCGCACGGGCTTGCTCGACATCCTCCGCCGGTTCGGGGCCCGTGTAACGGTGGTAGAGACAGCGACCGAGGCCGGCGAACCACGAGGGACGATCCACGTCGAGGCCGACCGCCACGGCACTGTGGAGGTGCACCCGTCGGAAGTGCCCGGGCTCATCGATGAGCTTCCTGCGATCGCGGCGCTGGCCGCGCACAGCGGCCAGGTGGTCGTGCGAGGGGCGCGCGAGTTGCGCGTTAAGGAAAGCAACCGAATCACGACGCTCGTCACGGGCTTTCGCGCGCTTGGCATCGACGCGGATGAATATCCGGATGGGTTCATCATTCGCGGCAATGGGGCTCCCGCCGGCGGCGTCGCCCAGGCGCAGGGCGATCACCGAATGGCCATGGCCTTCGCCGTCGCGGCCTTAGCCGGACACGGCGCGTCCCGCGTGGACGGGTCGGACGCCGTCGTGATCTCCTACCCGGAGTTCTGGGAGACACTGGAGCGGCTCGTCGCGTGAAGACCGACAAGGTTTACTTGGTCGGCTTCATGGGAGCCGGCAAGACTTCAGTCGCGCGCGCCCTGGCGCACCGGCTTGGATGGCAGATGGCCGATATTGACGAGATGATCGAACGGCGGGAACACCAGCGCGTCGCCGAGATCTTCGCCAAGAAAGGGGAATCGTACTTTCGCGCGGCCGAGCGTGCGGTCCTGATGGACCAGCTCGCCTCCCGCCACATCGTGGTCGCGACCGGTGGTGGGACCTTCGTCGACCCTCAGAACCGGACAGTCATCAATCAGGACGGCACGTCGGTGTGGCTTGACGTGCCGTTCGACCGGCTGGTTGCCCGGGTGCCGGCCGACGGTAGGCGTCCGCTCGCCGCCGATCGCGCCGAGTTCGAGCGTCTCTATCTCCTCCGCCGGGCCGCCTACGAGCAGGCCCAGCTCAGGCTGGACGCTTCGCGCTCGACCATCCCAGGACTGGTCGAGCAAGTGCTGCACTGGCTCGAGAAGTAGGCGGAGGAGGCTGGCGAGACCCGGGCATGCGTCATCTGATCCTGACCGACATCCACGCCAACCTCGAGGCACTCGACGCCGTGCTCGCTGACGCCCGGGCACGCACGTACGACGACGTGGTCGTGTTGGGTGACGTGGTGGGCTACGGTGCGGATCCGAATGCGGTGGTCGAACGCGTTCGCGAGCTGACGCCGGTCGCGCTCGTGCGGGGCAACCACGACAAGGTCGCGTGCGGTCTGGAGTCAGCCGAAGGATTCAACCACGTCGCCAGGACCGCCGCCAAGTGGACCTACGACACGCTGACACCAGGGAACAGACAGTGGGTCGCCGACCTCCCCCCCGGTCCCTTGGCGATCAACGCCGATGTCCAGATTTGCCACGGGTCACCAATTGACGAGGACGAATACATCTTCGGTCCATCGGAGGCGCGTGTCGCGCTCCTCGCCACGACTCGCAGCCTGTGCCTGTTCGGACACACGCACTACCCCGCGATCTTCGAATCGGTCGACGGCTCCTTGCAGGGCGCGCGCGTGGCGGCGGCCGTTGAATCCGAGCTGCGTCTGCGCAGCGGCGTGAAGTACCTCGTGAACCCTGGCTCCGTCGGTCAGCCACGAGACGGCGATCCGCGCGCGGCGTATGCGATTGTCGACGCTCCCATGGGCCGCGTCGAGCTGGTTCGCGTGACATATCCCGTGCAGACTGCTCAGGAGAAGATCCGAAAGGCCGGCCTTCCCGATCCGCTCGCCGACCGGCTCGCGCTGGGACGTTAGATCCCGACTCGGTTAGGTGCCGACCCGCCTACCGGCCTGCGGTCTTGGCGCCGCGCTCGTCCCGCCGCTTGAGCTCGGCCGCGTAGGCGTCGCGCGCGGCGCGCGACCCGAGAATCCAGCCGATCACGACACCGACGATCAGCACAGCCGGGATGAAGATGAAGTGGCCAGCGGTCACCGCCGCGCGGCTCCAGCCGACCTGCGCTCCAGGGTCTCGACCTCGGATTCCACCTTGCGCAAGCGCTTGGCGATCGACCAGAGATACGCCATCAACAGCACCCAGACAACCGCGTAGGCCGTGATCAGCAGCGGCGCCGCGGGCAGTTGCTCTTGCGGCGGGAGCTGATCGATGGGCACGAAGCCGTCGGTGGCGGCTCCGGTCGGTGGCTGCATCGCGAGCAGCGGCGCGCTTGTCAGCAGCACGGTGACGAGCAGGCGAGCGCCGCGTCTCAACATCTTCGACACCCGAGACATCCGCGGCAGAGTCGCCGCACTCAACACACGCACCATGGGTCCAATCATCGCTACGTCTCTTCCGCGAGATACAGGTCGTCGAGCTTTGCGCGCTGGTGCTCGAACCGGACGCGCAGAGCCATGAGCAGCACGAAGAGCAACATGAACGCGCACACACTGAACCAGAAGGCGCCGAACATGCCGGGGCCAAGCGTCGGGACCACGCTCGTCCTCGGGTGAACGGTCCGCCAGATATTGACGGAAATGTAGACGAACGGCACGTTGAGCATCCCGAACACCGCCATCGCCGCGCTCAGTTTCTCGGAACCCGGTCCGCCGTACTTCCGCACGAGCAGGTAGCCGATGAAGATCACCTCGAGCAACAACGCCATCGTGAGTCGCGCGTCCCACTGCCACCAGACGCCCCAGGCCTTTCGACCCCAGAGCGGCCCAGTGACCAGTCCCATCAAACCGAAGATCACGGCGAGCTCCGCTGCCGCGGCGGCGATGCGGTCCGCGCGCCGGTCACCCTTGAAGAGATAGATGGCGTCGTAGACGCCGGAGATGAAAATCGCCGTGAACATGACGAACCACGCGGGCACGTGGAAGTAGAAGATCTTCTGTACCAGAAGCATCGTCGATTCGTACGGTGCGTTCGCGATGACGAAGGGCGCCACGGCGAACATCAGCGCGGTCACCCCGAAGACTGGCAGGAAGAAATTCTGCATCGCTGTTATCTTTCTTGCACGGCCGCTCGGGCCCCACTCCCAGCGCGACCTGACGATAACGCCGTCGCTCGGATTCGCATGTCCTCGCTCAGGCGCGGCCGCGGGCTCGGCTGCCCCACTTGCCGAACCCGCCTACCCCCTACGGCCTACGGCCTGGCGACGCAGTCCCGCTCGCACCGGGCTACTCCGTCATCAGTGGTTCGAACATCCACAAGCAGAACGTCAAGAACACGGTGTCAAACGCCGTCACGATTGAAATCCACATCGTCGCCATCGCTTCGTCTGGCGTGTTCTGCAAGAGCGCCGACGTACCCTGTACGCCGGCAATCATCACCGGAATGGTGACCGGATACAAGAGGATCGGCAGCATGATTTCCCGTGTGCGCGCGCGCACGAGCATCGCCGCAAAAAGCGTCCCGACCGATGCGAACCCGACCGTGCCGGCCAACAGCAAGACGATGAGCAAGAGTGGTCGCGAGAAGAGCGGCGCCTGAAACAGCAGCGCGACCATCGGCACCAGCACAACCTCCGTGCTCAGCATCAACAGCACCATACCGAACAACTTACCAAGATAGATGGCGGGTCGCGGTGCGGGCGCGAGCAGCAGCGCGCGGAGCGTCTCACCATACCGTTCCCGTTCGAAGATGCGTCCAAGCGCCAGCGTGCCGGAAAACGCGATGGCGATCCAAAGAATGCCAGCCGCCGCATCTTGAACCGGCGCGCCTTCCTTCACGAACGCGAACGAAAACACGATCAGGCACGAGACGGCAAAGAAGAGCGTCGTCGACACGATCTCGAGGCTCTTCACCTCGATCGCGAAGTCCTTCTTCAGGATCAGCAGCGCGACGCGGATCGGAGACATCCTGAGTCAGTGTCCTACCAGCGTCCGATAGCGGGCTCGCAGACCGCTTCCACCACGCTCGTCGGTGATGAGCCGTCCGTCACGGATCACGGCCACTCGCGTGACGAGCCCGTCGGCCAAGTCCAGATCGTGCGTAGCCAAGACGACGATGGCACCGGTGGCAGCCAGCGCCCGGAGTCGATGCGAGACGATCGTCACCGCACGGTCGTCCAGGCCCGCGAAGGGCTCATCCAGCAGCACCAAACGCGGTGCGTGCAGCAGCGCTCGTTCCAAGGCGAGCCTCTGGCGCATGCCGCGTGAGAAACCTGAGACTTGATCGGCGCCGCGCTCGGTCAGCCCTGCGGCGGCCAGCGCTCCGTCGACGCAGCCCCGTGGGTCGGCCCCGTGCAAGCGGGCGAAGAACTCCAGGTTCTGCCGAGCCGTCAGCTCGGGATAGAGGTGCAACTCGTGAGCCAGGAGCCCGATGCGCCCGCGAAGGGCTGGACCGACGTCGGCCGCGCCGCGATCACCGTACCGGATCGTACCGGTGGAGGGCACAACGAGCGTCGCGATCATACCAATGAGCGTGGACTTGCCCGCCCCGTTCGGACCAAGCAGCCCGAGGATGTCGCCAGCAGAAATCGCGAGGGAGACTTTCGAGACGGCGCGCCGACGGCCGAAGTGACGCGAGACGTCGGCCAGCGCTACGCGATCGAAATCGACGGTCACGCGACGACGCCTGGGCGGCCGGCCGGGTCAGGGCTCGCGCCCTCGCTCTCGAGAGCGCCATACACGTGCTCGAGCTGCGCCAGAAGCTCCTCGCGGCGCGGTGCGTACCGGGAACCATCGCCCTTCCCGCGGCGGTGATCGTTCTCGAGCCGAACCAGCTCCTGAAAGAGCTTCTCTCGCCGAGCGAGGAGCTGCTTCCGGAGCTCGCCCGCCGCCCGAGGCGACGACCGACGGCCGAACCACACGCCCGCGAGCACGACCGCAATCGACAGGGCGAGAGCCGTATATCGCGGCCACGGGCTGTAGTGCGGCAGACCCGTGATCGTCAGCTGGATGGGCGTGCTGGCCGGCACAGCGCCACCGGCCGCCGCAATGTAGATCTGGCCGCCGGCCGGCATCTCCTGCTGACGGGAGAGCTGCGGCGAAGTCAGCTTCGCGTCGCCGACCTTCTTCACGATCACGCCGAGGTTCTCCATGTTGGCCGGAAACGGCTGCTCGATCTCGATGGTGTCGCCCTGCTGCGGCAGCACGAAGCCGATCTGAACGAAGGTCGCCCCCGGCGCGAACGGTCCCTGGACGCGCACCCGAGTCCCGACGACGTTCACCTGCTCCTGCGGGCCCTCCATGAGCGCGGCACCGCCCGCGCCGGTCGGCAGCTCGAACTCGAACGGCGCCTTCGGATTGACTCTGACGCGAGCGTTGTTCGTGATGTCGAGCAGGTAGTACACACGGGCGCGTTCTTCATCTGGCTCGACGACCAATCGCGTGTCGCCGGCCAGTACCACGATCCCGTCCGCCGCCGGTGCCGCCGCCTCGGCGGCCGCTCGTGCGTCCTTCTCGTTGTCGGTCGCCACCAGCAGCAGCCGGACGCCTCCCTGAGCGGGTCCTGTGAATTCCTGCGTCTCCAGCCGCTCGTCCTCGACGGTCGTCACGGCTTTGACCTTCGCGCCCGCGGCCACGACCAGCTCGGCGCGCCCGCTCTCGTTGGTCCGGACGATCTGCGACTGTCCGTCGACGATGAACTCGACGGGCTGATTGGGCAGGTTGTTGGCTAGGTCGCCGCGAATGACGCGCACCGACACGGTCCGGTCCGGCAGGTCGTTCACCGGCCGAGGAATGCCCGACATCATCTTCGGGTCGGGCATCTGGAGCTGCGCGACGGCCGGCGTTCCAACGGCAGCCAGCGTGGCCACGGTCAGCGCGCGCAAGAGCCACGTCCTCACAGCCGTGCTCCACATGACTTGCAGAATCGCGCGTCCACGTCGTTGGCGGTGGCGCATGCCGCACACGTCGGCCCGGCGGACCGTGCGGCAGCTTCGCGGGGTGCGTCGTGCGTCCCCAACCGCTTCGCGAGATCTTGCTCGATCCGTTGGCGATAGCCCGTGCCGGCATCCAACTGTCGGATCAGGCGCGCCGCGCGTCCTCGCAAACGCCCGGACATCTCCTTGAAGTCCTCTTCCGACAGCTTCTTCATCGCGTGATCGAACTCGAGCTCCTTGATCGCGCGCAACGTCAAGACCTTCTCCCGCTCGAGCGCCGCACGCGTCCGCTCGCCCACCATTGGCGTCCGATCATCCTCCTCAGCGACCAGCGGTCTCACGGTGCGAAACGTGGCGATCGCGACCAGCGCCACGGTGCCCATGAGCACCGTCAGCAGAAGGACAACGGTGAGCCCCTGCGCACGCGCCATCCAGGTGACGGCAGTGGCACACGCCAGCGCTGCGAGCACGAAGAAGTGCCACGGCCGTAAGCCCGCCTCTGCGTCCGCGGCGCCGGCGGCCGGAGATGTCGAGTAGCTACCTGAGGGGGCGCTCTTAGTCGAGGTTGCGGAGCTCATCGTCCAGTCGCTCGTCGACCTCGGGATCCCTCACGTCGGCCGAAGCGGACTCCGACGTGTGAGGCCGACGCGACCAGCGTATGGCAACGAGGCCGAGCACGCCGATACCGCCGACCCCCAGGATGTACGGCAGCATCCACGCGAGACGGTTGAAGCCCCGATCGAGCGGCGCTCCCAACATTTCTTGGCTGCCGTACTCAGTGATGAACCACTGGATGATTTCCTCGCGGTTCTTCCCCTGGTCGACGAGCGTCGCGAGCTGGCCGCGCATCTTGTGTGAGACCGGACACGGATCCTTCCGGCATTCGCCGATGGCCGCGTGACCGCAGGTCGGGCAGGTGCAGACAATCTCCTTCTGCATTTGACGCTCGAACTCGCTGCGCGCGTAGTGCGAGGTCTGGATGTCGTTGGACAGGCCGCTTGCACCGGCGCCATGCTCCGCCTGCTGGGCGAACGCCGTCGCGGTCCAGCCGCCGACCAAGGCGAGCACCAGGGACACCGTCGTCGCGGCCTGGGCAGCCGCCTGTGCCGTCGCGCGCGACGCAGCGAACGAGAGCGCTCGTTCCGGCAACAGGGCGATCCCGGTCCCGAGCGCCATGATGCCGAAGCCGAACCAGATCCAGTTGACCAGCGGGTTGACGAAGATCTGCAGCGTCACCGCCTGCGACCCGGCATCAAATGCGCCAAGGACGATGTACAGGTCCTCGGCGAACGTCCGCCGGATGGCGACCTCCGTCGTTGGCGGCTCGTCCTCGTGTTTGTGGAACGACCACTTGGCCGGGTAGAGGGTGTCGATCTGCTTGCCGTCGACCAGAATGGCTTGGTGGGCCGTGACCATCTGCTTCTGGCCGTCATCCGAGACGGTGAGCTTGTCGTTCCGGATGGTGTACTGACCGAGCGTCGTGGTCTCGCCGACCTGCAGAAGAACCTGGATGTCCTTCTTGAACCCCTCACCAGCGAACCCGAGGAAGATCAGAACGATCCCCAGGTGGACGATGTAGCCTCCGTAGCGACGCTTGTTCCGGCTCGTCAGACCAATGAGCGCGGTCAGGAAGTCCGTTCCGGTGTTGCCCTGCCGCACGCGCGTACCTCGCCAGAACTCCTGCACAATCGTTCCGGTCACGAACAGGCAAAGCGCGACGCAGATGCCGGAGACCCACACCCGGAACCCGAGAGCCGCGAACGCGCCGCTCGCGACCAGTCCGGCCACCACCGGCCACAAGAACTGATCCCGCAGATTGACCAACGTCGACTTGCGCCACGCCAGCAGCGGTCCAACGCCGGTCAGCAACAGAAGGATGAGCCCGATTGGCAGCATCCACTTGTTGAAGAATGCCGCCCCGACCGTCAGCCGCTCGCCGGTGACAACCTCGCTGAGCGTCGGGAACATCGTCGCGAAGAGCACCAAGAACGCGGAGAAGAGCAGGATCCAGTTGTTCAGCAGGAACGCGCCTTCGCGTGACACCCACGAGTCAAGGTCGTTGCGCGCCTTGAGCAGCGGCAACCGATAGATGACCAGGCCAAAGCTCACGGTCAGGATGGTCACCATGAAAATCGTGAAGAGCCACGCGAGCTCGCGGTCCTCGCCAAACGCGTGCACCGACTGCACGATGCCAGACCGCGTCATGAAAGTGCCGAAGATCGTGAGAAAGAACGTCAAGATGACGAGCGTGACGTTCCACACGCGGAGCATGCTGCGGCGCTCTTGCACGATGACCGAGTGCAGGAACGCCGTTGCGGTGAACCACGGCAGCAGACCGGCGTTCTCAACCGGATCCCAGCCCCAATAGCCGCCCCAGCCGAGCTCCTCGTAGGCCCAGATCATGCCGAGCATGAGGCCGAACGAGAGGAACAACCACGCGAACATCGTCCAACGACGCACCGCGCGCAGCCACGCGTCGTCGAGATGCCCCGTGATGAGAGCGGCCATCCCGAAGGCGAAGGGAATGGTCATGCCGACAAAGCCGGTGTAGAGCGATGGCGGGTGAATCACCATCCAGTAGTTCTGCAACAACGGATTCAGACCGTCGCCGTCAGGCGGCGCGGACGTCAAGAACGTCGAGAACGGGTTCTTGTGCACCACCATCAGGAAGAGGAAGAACATCTCCACGACCGAGATGGTGGCAATGACGTAAGGAATGAGCTCGCGGTGCCGTTCCCGGTTCACGGAGACGGCAATCGCGCCGAACACCGAGAGCAGGAACACCCAGAACATGATCGAGCCGTCGAGGCCGCCCCAGTATGAGGTCAGCTTGTAGAAGAGCGGCTGGACTGAATCCGAGTAGTGCGCCACGTACTTGATGGTGAAGTCGTCGGTGAGGAAAGCGTGGGCCATGACGGCCGAAGCGACCGTCATGAGCGCGGTGATCAGATAGAACGCGCCGACCCCGCTTTCAGTCAGCCGTCTTGAGCCCCGCCGGGCACCCACGACGGAGGCGACCGTGGCGTAGCTGCACACGACGAACGTCGCGAGCAGAAGAAACGAACCGAGAGCGGCCATCTAGCCTACTTTCTTGGACGGCTCGTACTTGGACGGGCACTTCGCCATCACGCCGTTGGGATCGACATGGAAGCCCTCGTCCGTCAGTCGGCCCTTGAGCACGACCTCGGCTTCCTCGCCCGGCGTGTCCTTGAACGTGTCGGGCACGACGCCCGTGTACCGCGCGTCAACGACGCTGCCCTTGTTCTGCACCCGGAAGCGGTATTCGAGCGTCTTCGGGTTCACCATGATCGACTTGGCCACGATGAAACCGTGCAACTGGAGGCGCTTGCCCTCCCACTGCTCACGGCTCGTCATCACTTCATCGACGTGCTTGTAGTACTCGGTGCCTTCGCGCAAGGTGGACCACAGCAGTCCGGAAAAGGCGAGCACCAGAACGGTCGTTGTGACGCCGATCTTGATATGTCGATGTGTCATAAGGGTTTCCGGGAACAATGGCAGTCTCAGAATAGCTCGACTCCCCCCCTGATGCAAGCACGCAACAGCAATGCGGCGCGGCGGAGTCCTCCAGGGTCACTCACGGCTCCCGGGAATGAGAGATACGCCGGCGCCCGAATCCGCGACTTGGGCCGCTTGGGGCCGGGTCAGCTCGTCCATGAGTTCCACAACGGCCGCCACTGGCAAGCCCACCACGTTGGCGTACGAACCCTCGATCCGCGGAATGAATCGGGACGCGAGTCCCTGGATAGCATACGCCCCAGCTTTATCTGCGCCCTCGCCAGATTGGACGTGCCAACGGATGTCCTGGTTACTGAGGGTCGCGAAGACCACTGCCGTCCGTTCGACTCGGGTAGCCTCTCGGTCACCCGCCCGCACGCTGATGCCAGTCAACACCTCGTGGGTTCGCCCGGAAAGCTGGCGCAGCATCCGCTCGGCGTCCGGGTCGTCTGCCGGCTTGCCGAGAATCGTGCCGTCCACGACAACGGCGGTATCGGCGCCCAGAGTGACCCGATCGGGTCTATCCGGTTGGTGAGCACGCGAGGACTTCTCGGATGCCAGCCGGAGGACATAGCCCTCGGGCGTTTCGCCCTCGCGGAGGGTCTCGTCGACATCGACCGCAAACACATCGAATGCGAATCCGGCCGCGCGCAGCAGCTCCGCCCGCCGTGGCGACGCCGATGCCAGTACGATGCGCACGATGAGCAATAATATCTTCAAGAACCCAATGGTTTCGCTGAAGCAGACGGCTCCACGCGTGCTCGCCGACATCGTCCGCCAGGCCCCACTCTCGCCAGGCAAGGTCGACTGCGCGTGGCTCCTCGCGGTTGGGCCGGCCGTGCAGCGGCAGACCGCCATCCGGCTCGGCGCTGATCTCTTGGTCGTGGATGCGATGGGCCGGGCGTGGGCCGATGAAGTTCGGCGGTCGTCGCGGGTGATTCTCGCTCGGATACAGGCGCTGCTTGGCGACGCGACTGTTTCCCGTATTGAGGTCCGCGAGCGATGACGCCTCGCTCCGCCGTCATCGTCGGTGCCGCCCGCACGCCGACCGGAAAATTCCTCGGCACGCTGAAGTCGTTCACCGCGCCGCAGCTCGGCGCGCTCGTCGTGGCGGAGGCGGTGCGGCGCGCCGGCATCGACACGGCGATCGTCGACGAATGCATCATGGGCAACGTCGTGTCGGCCGGACTCGGTCAGAATCCGGCGCGACAAGCCGCCCTCAAGGGCGGCCTCGCGGACCACGTTGCCGCGCTGACCATCAACAAGGTCTGCGGTTCGGGGCTGAAGGCCGTCATGCTCGCCGCGCAAGGCGTGGCCGTCGGTGACATTGAGACCGCCGTCGCCGGCGGCATGGAGTCGATGAGCAACTGCCCGTACCTGCTGCCGCGTGCGCGGGAGGGATGGCGGCTGGGCAACGGCGAGCTCGTCGACACGATGATCAACGATGGGTTGTGGTGCGCCTTCGAACAGTGCCACATGGGCAATTCGGGCGAGGTTGTCGCGTCTCACTACCACATCGACCGCGCGACTCAAGACGAATATGCCGCCGCCAGCCACGCGAAGGCGGTCGCGGCGATCGATGCCGGCTGGTTCAAGGACGAAACCCTGCCGGTGTCCGTCGCACAGAAGACGGGTGCTCCACTCTCGGTCACAGATGACGAACCGGTGCGTCGCGACAGCACGGTCGAGGCCCTAGCGGCGCTGAAGCCGGCGTTCCAGAAGGACGGAACCGTGACCGCCGGGAACGCTCCCGGCGTCAACGACGGCGCCTCTGCTCTCGTCGTGATGTCCGAGGAGCGCGCGCGAGCACTCGGCATCAGGCCGCTCGCACGGATCGTCGGGCAGGCGACGAGCGGGCTCGCCCCGAAGTTCGTGCTGATGACTCCGGTCGAGGCCGTGCGTCGGCTGGTCGATAAGATCGGGTGGCCCCTCGAGAGCGTCGACCTATTCGAACTGAACGAAGCGTTCTCGGTGCAGGCGGTCGCCGTCCTCCGCGAGCTCACCATCGACCCGGGGAGGGTGAACGTGCACGGTGGCGCCGTCGCGCTCGGCCACGCCATCGGCTCGAGCGGCGCTCGTGTCCTGACCACACTCCTGTACGCAATGCGGCGCCGCAACGCCCGTCGGGGCATCGCAACGCTCTGCCTCGGAGGGGGCAACGGTGTCGCGCTCGCCGTCGAACGCGCATGACCAGGTCGCGCTCATCGGGTTCACGGGGGCAGGTGAGCGCGCCTTTGCACCCATGAACCCACGAACCTCTGAACCTCGAACCCGTGAACTCCTGAACCGCCGATGATCGATTCTTCCATCCGCACCGTCGGAGTGGTTGGTGCCGGCACCATGGGCAACGGCATCACGCAGGTTTTCGCTCAGGCGGGGTTCGTTGTCCACATGGTGGACGTCTCAGCGCTCGCGCTCGATCGCGCGCGCGCGTCGATCGAGAGGAGCCTCGGCAAGTTCGTCGAGAAGGGAAAGGTCTCAGCCGCCGATCGCGATGCCACAGTTGGGCGCGTTCGCACGCACACCGCCCTCGATACGCTGGCACCGGCCGACTACATCGTCGAGGCCGTGATCGAGGACGCCGAGACCAAGCGGTCGCTGTTCAAGACGCTCGATGCGCTGGTGAGACCCGACGTGATCCTCGCGTCCAACACGTCATCCATCTCAATCACGGTGCTCGGCGCCGCCACGAAACGCCCCGACCGCGTGCTGGGCATGCACTTCATGAACCCTGTGCCGCTGATGACGCTGGTGGAACTGATTCGTGGCCAAGCGACGTCAGACGAGACTATGGCGACCGCGTTGACGCTGTGCGGCGTGCTGGGCAAGAACGGCGTCGAAGCGGCGGACTACCCAGGCTTCATCGCAAACCGAATCCTGATGCCGATGCTGAACGAAGCGTTCTTCGCCGTGATGGAGGGGGTGGGCACACCCGAAGCGATCGACACCGTGATGCGGGGCGGCGTGAATCATCCGATGGGACCGTTGACCCTCGCCGACTTCATCGGCCTGGACGTCTGCCTCGCGATTCTCACTGTATTGCACGAGGGCCTCGGCGATCCGAAATATCGGCCCTGTCCGCTGCTGAAGCGCATGGTCGCGGCCGGCCAGCTCGGTCGCAAGTCGGGCCAAGGGTTCTACACCTACGCGTAGACTTCCCTGCCCCTACCGGACTGGCCAGACTCACCCGGCCGACCCGGTCTTCTTCGCTGGTCGCCGCAGCAGCGCGAGCGCCCCAGTGATGGGCGCGAGAATCGCGACTTCCTGGGCGACCGCCATCAGGTTGTAGACGATGGACGGCCACGTGAAGAGCTGTCGCCGCTCCGTGCCCCGGAAGATGTCGAGGTCAGAGATGAACCAGCCCTCGGCGAACGGCCAGAGGACCTTGATGCCGCGCGGCGGCGTCGGATCAGCGCCGAGCCAGTCGAGGGCTGCGTGCGATCCCCACGCGAGGCCACAGAACAGGCCGAACCCGAGGCTGCCTCGGCCGGTGACCCACCCTGTCACGGCCGTCGCGACAATCGTCACGAGGAGCGTGGAACCGATGCTATGCGTCACCGCGCGATGAATGGGTTGATACAGGAGATCCGCATCCGGTAGCGCGGCCAGCAGCATGCTGGAGATGAGGGCCACCCTGAAGGTGGGCCTCGCGCGCGAGTCGAGCAGAGGTTTGACGGAGAAAGCGATGGCCGCCCCGGCGAGGGCGTGCCCAACGGGGCTCGGCATGTTCTGCCCACATCATCGCAGATCGTTCGGGCAGTTTCTGCAAACTCGGCGCCCAGAGGCGAAAGTCTATTCATGCCTGCAAGGATCTGATTAATTTGATGTTATGTCTCAGGATCGAGCTATTTAATCCTTGACTTTCGCCAGGCACGCCACTAGAATACGTATGCTTCCGAGAGGTCAACGTCGGCACACTCGGGTTCGCGCCCGGGTCACATCGCGAGCACAGGCCCGAGACGAGGGCCCAGGACGAGAACAGGAAGGACCATCGCATGCCTCCAGTAGAGCGACCAACCGTATCCGGAGACCGCGACGACCGCGAGCGTTTGAAAGCGGTCGAGCTGGCCGTCGGCCAAATCGAGAAGCAGTTCGGCAAGGGCTCCATCATGCGGCTGGGTCAGAAGGGTGCGATCCAGCCGGTCGACGCCATTCCCACCGGCGCGATCAGCATCGACTACGCCCTCGGCGTTGGCGGAGTCCCGCGCGGGCGCGTCGTTGAAATCTTCGGCCCTGAGTCTTCAGGCAAGACCACGCTGGCTCTCCAGATCATCGCTGAGGCGCAGAAGGTCGGCGGCGTGTCCGCGTTTGTCGACGCCGAGCATGCACTCGATGCGTCGTACGCGCAGAGGCTGGGGGTCGATCTCGACAACCTGCTCGTCTCGCAGCCTGACAACGGTGAGCAGGCGTTAGAGATCGTCGAAGTCCTCATCCGCTCGGGTGGGGTCGACGTCGTGGTGGTCGACTCGGTAGCCGCGTTGGTCCCCAAGGCAGAAATCGAAGGCGAGATGGGTGAAGCGCAAATGGGCTTGCAGGCGCGACTCATGTCGCAAGCTCTTCGCAAGCTCACCGGTGTGGTCGCCAAGTCGAAGACGTGTCTCATCTTCATCAACCAGTTGCGCGAAAAGATCGGCGTGATGTTCGGTAATCCCGAAACCACGACCGGTGGCCGAGCGCTCAAGTTCTACGCATCGGTACGACTCGACATTCGGCGGATCGCCAGCATCAAGGACGGGGAAGCCGTCGTGGGTGGGCGCACGCGCGTGAAGGTCGTCAAGAACAAGGTGGCACCACCGTTCCGCGAAGCCGAGTTCGACGTGATGTACGGTGAGGGCATCTCTCGAACGGGCGACCTGCTCGACTTGGCGGTCGACAAGCGGATCGTCGAGAAGAGTGGGGCGTGGTTCGCCTACAACGGCGAGCGTCTCGGGCAGGGCCGCGAGAACGCCAAGCTCTTCCTCAAGGAGAATCCGGACACCTCTAGGGCCATCGAGGAGAGGGTGCGGCGAGAACTGGGCATGAGCCGCGAGGTCGAGCCGGCCACCGTGTAGGCCGCAGTCCTGCCAGAATCTCGGCAGCTGAGCGCTCCAGATCCTTCAGAGCGCTCAGCTGTACCGGATCACGTTTCGCGGCGCGGAATTCGCAATAGCATCACAAGAGAGGTGTCCATGGCATCACAGGATATGGACCGCCCGCCGATCTCCGATCCAGAAGCACCCATGGAGCGATCGCTCATCGAGGAGTTCCTGCAAGCGCACGGCACGAGCTTCGCGACGTTGTCGGCCCTGCCGCCAGACAAAGCTGATGCGCTCTTGCGGGACGCCTCACGCTACGCGTCGACGAGGCTGATGGAAGTCGAATCGCGCGCGAGGTTCTTGAATTCCATCAAAGGCGACGTCGGTCTCTCGTCCTAGCGGCTCCGCTGCGCTCATCGCTCGCACGTCAACACGACGCCCAGGTCCTGGCTGTGCAGCTGCCCATGCACGTGCTATCATTTTGGTCCTCGCGCCTCGCACGACAACCGCGTACGTCCGAGTGGCTAGGTAGCTCAGTTGGTAGAGCACACGACTGAAAATCGTGGTGTCGCCAGTTCGATTCTGGCCCTGGCCACCATCAACTCCTTCCCCTTCACAACTTTCGCGAGCCGGTCCCGAAGCGCCTCCGCGTCGGTTTCGGCCTTGTCCCCGCAATTGTCCCCGTCAGTGTCTGGAGCTTGCGCGTCGTGTCAGCAGACCCCCTTCCGACGTGCTTCAAGATCTCGCCTTCGACCTCCCGAATCGAGGCTGTGAGCCGACCTCGCGGGCGGAACCTCCTGGCAGCGTCAGACGGAAGCCTCGCTCGGCTAGTTGCCCTGGTAGACGCTCCACCCGTACGTTAGCCGGCGATTCTCGACCACCTCTCGCCGTCTGGCACACAGCACCACGCCCGTAGCCCGTTCGACAACCTGGCACGCACCCAGGTGCACGTCCAGATCGAAGAGCCGCGTCAGCCGCGCGATATCAGCGACATGACACAGCCGCGACGCCATGGCCGCTTCCAGCGAGGATTGCCCTTGCTTGGCGCCGTCTTCGTTGAAGGCGAGCCGGACGGACGGAACAGGCTGATTCTTCATGCGGGGCGAGACGTAATACGACGGCGACGAAGACGTGCGAAGGGCCTGGGACAGCGCGGCTGGCACCTGCGAAGCCGGTCGGGAAGCAAAGTGATCCACCGTAAGGTCGGGCCGCTTCCTCAGATGCTGCAGGTGCACTCCGATCTCGTAGACATACTCATTCGGCTCCGGCAGGCTCACGAACACTTGGGACCCGGGTGGCAAGGTCGCCAGGAAGTCCACCAACCCGTCGTTCGCCTCGTCGATCGCCAGCTGGACCCTCGCATTGGACGCATTGTTGAGGACCGTGGTGACCGCCAATACGGAGGTGGCCATCAGAGCTCCAACGCCCCAGGCGAGCCGCCCCGACGCGACCCGCTGCGTGCGGTGCCAGCTCAGTAGACCGTCGAGCAGCACGCCACTCACGGCGCAGGCGCCCAGCGCAAACGGGAGCATGTGATACTCGAGAAGCGAGGGCCAGGTGAGAAAGATCGACACCCATCCCCCCCATCCAGAGACCCATTTGCCAGACCAGGCTCTTAACCCGCTCATCCGCTCCCGGGATCCAGAGGGGAGCTGCGAGCAGCAGCGGCAGGAGGTAGATGAAATCGCGCCCGCCGAAGAGCGCCCAGCGCTTGAGCGAATTCAATATCGTGCCCACCTCAAGACGATAGGCTCCCGTGTACTCGCCCTCCGGGAGGGACGGCACTGCGAAATACCACCGCAGGCCGAGGAAGACGCCGACGCAGAGGATGCTAGCGAGCACGTGGAGCCATAGCCCGGGGACCCGGACTCCCACTTCTCGACGTCGCCCCGCAGTCTCTGCAGGAGGAACCACGAGGCGCTGATGGGCACCAGGACGACCGCCGTTTCCTTGGTCAGGCATGCCATCAGCACGAACACGAAGAGGAGTCCAAGTCGAGCCGCCGCCCGCCGGCCTGCCCCCCACAGCCGTGGCGAGGCCGCCACGAGCGGCAAGGCGGCGGCGAGCCACAAGGTGAGGGGCACTTCACTCTTGGTGAGCGTATAGAAATGCTCGATCACTGGACCGCACAGCACGAACAGCAACCCGGCCGCGAACGAGGCGCGCCGACTGCCTCCTGCCAGGCGCACGAATCGGACCAGGCAGATTGTCGTCACGACCAGAACGAGCCAGTTGATCAGGAACAGCGCCAGCGGGTGGACACCGAACAACATGTGACGCATTCCGTAGAAGAGCCAGTATCCGGGCATGAAGCGCCCGGTGTTCCGCGTCAACTCGATGGCAACAGACCAGTCCTTCGGCATGCCCTCCGCCAGCTGAAGAACGACTCCGTCGTCAAACAGACCGAGTTGTGGCGACCGCAGTCGCGGCAGCATCAGCACGCCCGCGACGAGCAAGAGGACGAAGACCGCTACGCCTTGCCGCGGCGCGCGAGGCTGGAATTCAGGCGTGTTCAGGGGCGTGCCCACCATTGAAAAAGGCGACGGCCGGCAAACCGTCGGCGCTCACCCGTCTCGGGCAGGCCGGGAGAGGGCCTGGCTGATCGGTCCTCACAAGGAGATCATCGTAGTGCGCGCGCGCCGGCCTGTCGATCGCGCCCCGCTCCCAGAGCACTCGCCCACGCAGTTCAGGTCGGCAACATCTCACCGAGGATGCCGCGCGGGATGCACCGATCGCCCGGGTCCATCAACTCCGGATCGTGCATCTGATTCGCCCGCATGTACGCCATGCGCTCCTTGGCCCAGGGGGTCATGCCTGGGATGCGGCCATCCGGCGGATCGATGATGCGCGACCGCGCGGACCGGATGACACTCCGTTTGTACTCATACCACTCGTGCCCATACGCGCCCGTGCCGGCGTCGGCCTCGTCGAGCTTGCGCGTCGCCTCTCCCTCGAGCACGTTGCGGAGCTCCTCGTCGGTCACGGCGGGCTTCTCGCCCAGCTTCGCTGGACGCTGAAGGGTGTGAAGAACGAGTCGATGTTGTTCCAAAAGCCCTGAATATCGGGTTGCCCGCCGGGCGTTCGGGGCGGAGTCCATGCGCGCGCGGTCGGCGACGTCCCTTGGCTACGAATCGTCTCTCCGCCGGCCAGCACAACGCCGATCGCCAGTGTCGTCGACGGCACGCCGAGCCGGTGTCTCATCACGCCTCCTCCGGTATGGCCCGGGACCGGAGTACACCAGTGCCGGCACTCCCCACGGGTCGAGAGAAGTCGCGCGGTCGCGACCGATTCGGATATAAGATGCAGCCCTCACCGGAACGACACAGGAGCTGATCGACACATGTGGCAGCACAATTACACACCGTTGGGTGATAGTCTCGGCCTGAGCGCCCTCGTCGCCGCTCTTCCGTTGATCGTGCTGGGCGTGATGCTCGGCGTGCTGCGAAAGCCGTCCTGGATCTCAGCGCTGAGCGCGCTCGGATCCGCGCTGTTCGTCGCGCTGATGGTCTACGGCATGCCCGCGGAGCTCGCCTTCATCGCCACGGTTTACGGCGCCGCCTATGGGCTTTTTCCCATCGCTTGGATTGTCTTCGCGTCGATCATGCTCTACCGGCTCGCAGTCGATACTGGCAAGTTCGAGGTCATCAAGGACTCGGTTGGCAGCCTAACCGACGATCGGCGATTGCAGGCTCTGTTCATCGCGTTCTCATTCGGGGCCTTCATCGAAGGCGCCGCCGGCTTTGGGGCGCCTGTGGCAATTTCGGGCGCCATGCTCGCGGGCCTTGGCTTCAACCCGTTCTACGCGGCGGGCATCTGCCTGCTCGCCAACACGGCCCCCGTGGCGTTCGGCTCAATCGGTATTCCCGTGACGACGCTCGCGGGGGTGACAGGGCTGCCGGTGATGGCGCTGAGCGCCATGGTCGGGCGCCTCTGCGCGATGGTCTCGATCATCATTCCAGCGTACCTGCTGGTCGTCGTGGCTGGTCCGGCGCGCGCGCTCGAGGTGCTGCCCGCGATCATCGCCTGCGGCGTGTCGTTTGCCGGTATGCAGTTCTTCGTCTCGAACCACCTCGGTCCCGAGCTCACGGACATCCTGAGCTCGCTCACGTGCATCATCGTGATGGTCGCCGTCATGAAGCTTTGGCGTCCGGCCCGGATCATGCGTCTGGAGGGTGATCACGAAGTCACCGCGACCCTCACACACCACAGCCCATCGCAGCTCGCGTTGGCTTGGTCGCCTTACCTACTGCTGGTCCTGTTCGTGCTCGCTTGGGGCGAGCCGGACATCAGACGAGGCATCGACACCTGGACCAATGGCCTGTTGCCGTCGTTCATGCCCAAGGCATCCACCGGGTTGAACGTCTTGAATGTGCCCGGATTGCACAACCTGATCACGCGAGTGCCACCAGTTGTCGTCGAGCCGGCTCCCTATGCGGCCGCTTACACCTTGAACTGGCTGAGCGCCTCCGGGTCCGCGTGCTTCCTGGCGACTATCGTGGCGGCCTTTGTCCTGAAGGTCAAGCCGGCGCAGTTCGTTGGCATCTACAAGGCGACGTTCGCGCAGCTCAAGTACGCAATCTTGACGATCGCCTCGATGTTGGCGCTCGCCTATCTGATGAACTACTCGGGGATGACCTCGACGCTCGGGCTCGCGTTGGCCGCGTCGGGTGGCGCGTTCCCGTTCTTCAGCGCGGTGCTCGGTTGGCTCGGGGTGTTCCTGACCGGCAGCGACACGTCAGCGAACGCGCTCTTCGGGAATCTCCAAGTGGTCACCGCGAATGCGATCGGACTGAACCCCGTGCTCATGGCCTCCGTCAACTCTTCGGCCGGGGTGATGGGCAAGATGATTTCGGTGCAGAGCATCGCGGTGGCTGTTGCCGCGACCGGCATGACGTCGGCTGACGAAGGCCGCCTGTTCCGTTTCACCTTCAAACACAGCGTGGTCTTGATGATCGCAATGGGTGTGATCTCGATGATCTTCGCCTACGTCGTCCCCGGCTGGGTACCGGCCGCGCCAGCCAAGTAGTGACGGTGCTCCTCGAGGCGCCGACACGGCGCCGCTCGGTGGCCCCGCCGTGACGAAGACGGCTGAACCCGAACACTCCGCGCCATCGGGCGTGCGATTAGACGTCTGGCTTGACGTCGCGTGTCTCTTCAAGACTCGCGCAGAAGCGCAGCGTGCGTGCAGCGGTGGCAAAGTCGACGTCAACGGCCAGGCGGCCAAACCACATCGACTCGTCCACGTCGGCGACACGATGACCATTTCCCGACCGATGGGCCGAAGGCAGCTCATCGTCGTCAAGGCTCTGGCCGAGACGCACATTCCCAAGGCCGAGGCCCGCACGCTCTACGATGATCGGACGCCACCGCCGAGCCCCGAAGAGATCGAGATGCGGCGGCTCGAGCGGATCTACCGCGCGACAGTCACGCCGGCCCGCACGCCGGGCAAGCGCGAACGTCGCGCGTTGCGCGAGCTCAAGGGGAAGGTCTAGTGGCGGCCTCCGACCGACACTCGTCTGGCTCCACCTCGCCAATTCGCTTCATCACAGCCCCGATCCGTCGGGCGAGACCATGTGCAGCAGTCCGCGGACCTTACGCACGAGCGCATCGCGCGTGAACGGCTTCTGCAAGAATGGCGCACCGGCGCTGAGCTCGCGATGCACCACCGCGTGATCCGTGTAGCCGGACATGAACAACACCTTCGTCTCGGGTCGCGCGGCTCGGATCTGCTCCGCCAGCTCGCGGCCATTCATCTGTGGCATCACGATGTCGGTCAGGAGGAGATGAATCGGGCGGTCGAAGGCACGGGCGACGCGGAGCGCTTCCACACCATCTTGCGCGTCGATGACTTCGAACCCGCTGCGGCGAAGCACCTCCGCGGAGAGTAAGCGCACCGACTCCTCGTCTTCCGCCAGCAGGATCGTCTCGAACGCCCGGCCCTCGGAGACCGGAGGGCTCACGCTCGGAGCCTGCGCCACGTTGGCGAGCGGCAGATATACCTTGAACACGGTGCCGTGCGCCGGCTCGCTGTAGACCCAGATGTACCCACCCGTTTGCTTGACGATTCCGTACACGGTGGCCAAACCGAGGCCCGTACCCTTGCCCTGAGGCTTCGTCGTGAAGAACGGCTCGAACACGCGCGATCGCGTCGCCGCGTCCATCCCTTCCCCGCTATCGGTTACGGCCAGCATCACGTACGCGCCAGGCAGGACGGTCGCGTGCGAGTCGGCGTACGCCGTATCGAGCTCCGATAGCATCGTCTCGATGATGAGCCGACCCCCGGTCGGCATCGCGTCGCGCGCGTTCATCGCCAGGCTCACGATGACCTGCTCGATTGACGCTGGGGCAGCCATGATCTCCGGGAGACCCGGCGCGAGGGCGGTGATGAGCTCGATGTCTTCCCCGAGAATGCGGTTCAACATCTTCTCGGTCTGCTGGACGAGACCGTTCAGATCGGTGGGCTCCGGCTGCA